>Ga0265313_10000055_pt1 | contig 110122 bp, 107 predicted proteins | sample 4123metaG_FD_203122 | JGI IMG/M metagenome (GOLD analysis project Ga0265313, IMG submission 203122) | Rhizosphere microbial communities from Carex aquatilis grown in University of Washington, Seatle, WA, United States - 4-1-23 metaG | ecosystem: Host-associated > Plants > Roots > Rhizosphere... | reverse complement strand
TCGGGCCTCACGAAGGAGAGACTTCTCATGGCATTATTCCTCGCGTTTCTGGTCGCGTTTTATTCAGGCGGTTTGTCGGCGATCTCGCCCGCGGCCGGTATCGTCATGCCGCTTGACAGCACGGGAGGAATGAGCGGAGGCTAAATAGAGATTTTGCGGCCGGGAGGGGCTAGCTAGCCCTTCCCGAAGTCGCCCCCAGTGGCGTCTGGCACCGTTAGATCAAGGGAGCGCGCCTGGCGCGCCGATTTCGATTGCGCCTTCATTGAAGGCCGCTTTCGTGATGCTGCAGCAATATATGCGAATTTCGCCGGGGCCAACGAGCAAATCGACGTTGTGCTGCGCGCGGCGAAAGCGTACTTGCACGGCGACCCCGCAGGAGCGCTGCAACTGCTGCTCAAGCTCCCGAAGGCCAAACAACATCAGCAAGTGGAGCGCGACGCGTTGTTGGCCGAAGCGTACGCGAGAACGCGCGACTTTGAATCGGCCGATCTTAGGCTCAACGCGGCGCTCGACTTAGCGCTCAAACTTAAAGACGGCGATCTGATCGCCGCCGTCGGCTATCGCGTCGTGCGGCGCCATCTGCACAACGAAGATCCGGTCCAGGCACGTGCCGCCCTTGAGCTAGCTCGAAAGGGTCAGTCGCGACGATCCCAGCTCTACGCGACCTATGCCGAAACCCTGATTCTGCCCTACGAGGAACGCGTCGTCGAGCAAGCCGAGCGGCTCATCGAGTTTCTCCGTCTTCTCGATCCTAACAGCCACGAGTTCGTCGATCTTCGAGCGTGGGCGACGCACGCGCTGGCCTGCTTGGCCCGCGAGTTGTGCTTGCCGCAGGCGCTCCCGGAGATCGAACGGCAACTCGGCGGTCTGCCGTGGCCGGCCGACTTCGCTCACAACTCTTTTCAGACGCTCAAAAGTTTGGCGTGGGCCCGGGCGCTCCAGGGCGACTACTTTAACGCGTTTAGGCACCTTAAGCATGCCTCCGAAGTCGCCGATACCACCGCTTGGAAGGTCGTCGCCGCCTGCGACCGTTCGTATCTCGCGCGTTGCTTCGACGAGCACCGCTGGTCGCGAGTCGAGCTCGACGAAGCCGAACGGCTAGCCTCTAGGGTCGACTGGAATACGACCATCGCCGAGGAGCGGACGGGCCTGCTGCTGCTGGCCGAACTCTTTGGCGCGATCGACGCGTCGCGCTCGGCGATGTACCTGGCGCGCTATCGCGAGCTGGGCGACATCAAGTCGTCACTCTACTACCGGCACGACGCCCGCCGAGCGGCCTACGCACAGTACTCGACCGGCGTCGTCGAGATTCTTCTCGGGAATACTAAGCGCGGGCTGGCGCGGCTTCGCGAATCGCGCCGCGTCTTCGAGCGCTTCGGCTACGACTTCAGGGTCGCACGTTCTTTACTGGACGAGTTCGAAGTCACCCGCAACCGCGCCATGCTGCCGGGAATCGACGAGAAGCTGCGGCACTACCGGCAGAGCTGGTTGATGTCGAGGCTTCGCGAGGCCAGCGCGGATGCCGCCGTTGCGCTGCCGCCGATGCAGCATCGTGTCTTCGAAGAGCTTTGCCGCGGTAAATCGACGTTGGAGATTTCTCAAGCGCTGGGCCGAAGCCGATTCACCATCAGCAATCACATCAAGCAGATTTTGCGAACCTTCGAGGTAAAGAGCCGCGCGGAGCTGCTGGCTGAAGCCATGCGGCGCGGGCTCGTAAAAGACGTTCCGTCGTCGACGCGCCCGGCAGCCGCCTCGCGCCGCAACAGTTTCGCCTAAACCTCCTCGCGCTTAAAGTTAGCGCTTTGCCTGCGCGTCTTCGAGGCGGGCTAGCGATATCAGGTGCTGCACGTTCGCGTCGGTAGCGGCGTAGCCGGCGAGCGTTGCTCCGACCACCAAGTTGCCGTCGACGGCGCCGAGGCCAACGTGCGTCTCGTTGCCGCGCGTCACGCGACCGGCGAACGACGACTGACCGATGACCGGGATGCTAATCGGCGCGAAGCCGGGGATTTTACTTTTTGCTACGGCTATGTGGAAGGCGGACAAGGCGTCGCCGCCGCTGGCGTAACGATCGACGGAAAGCGTTACCTTTTTCGAACCATCCGCGCTAACGAAGATCACGCTGCGCGTCGCGACCGGATTTGCGGCGGCGGTTTTATTCATGCCGGAGTACTGCTCGCGCGCAACTTGCGGAAAGTATTTCTGCACGGTGCTTAGCTCGACGATCGCGCTGCGCGGGAGAACTGGAGATGCCGTCGCCGCTGCCGCGCCGAGCAACGCGACGGCAAGTGTGGCTGCGGCGATTTGCGCGTCCGAATTCACGTTGATGACTTTGGCGGAAATGAGCGTCACCCTTCGACGAGCTCAGGGTAACAAGGGGCGGGCGTTAAGCGGGCGGGTGTACTCTTGCCTGCGGCGAACATCTTCGTCATGGATATCGCAGGTTTAAAAGCACTCTTCGGTCAGCGCGTGCTCGCAGACGCGGGTAAGGAGTTCGTCGGAACCCTCGAGCTTATTGCCGGAAGCCAAGATACCGTCACCCTCAAGCCGCTCGACGCCGCAACGGCCAACAACTATCCGTTCGCCATTAACGGCGTAACCGCACTGAGCGCCGGCGCGATAACGTTTATTCAAAAGCTGTCGTGACAAAATGGTATGAGGGGCGCGGCTTTGTCGCGTTCGTCGAGGTGCTCTACCTCCTCGTACTCTTTGTTCTCGCGCTTCTCTACCTTACGCCGTTAGGCGCTGCCGCCCACGTTACGCTGCCCTCTTCTTTCGGTCCGCTACCCGTCGGCGTGCCGTGGTTCGGAGCGCTCGGCGCGGTGATCATCTCGCTCTCAGGCGCGTTCGATCATCGCACCGATTGGGATCCCACGTGGGCGTTGTGGCACTTCACCCGGCCGCTGATCGGCGTGAGCCTGGCGATCATTGCATGGCTTACGTTCCAGGCCGGAATCCTTGCGGTCGGTTCGGTTCCCAGCGCGCCGGCGCCCAATCCGTTAAATCCGGGGCACGACGTCACGGCCCCGACAAATCTGCTCTATTATCTGATTGCATTTGTGGTGGGCTATCGCGAGCAAGTCTTTCGCGAACTCATCAAGCGCGTCTCCGACGTAATCCTCACGCCGTCGGGGGGCGCCGCTGCCGCCGCAGCACCGGTCATCTCCGCGCTCAATCCAGCGAGCGGACGCGCCGCCGGAGGCGACACGATAGCGATTACCGGCACCGGTCTCTCCGGCACGACGGCCGTTACGTTCGGCAACGCTGCAGCTCCGACCGTGCGAGTTGCCTCCGATACCGAAATCTCGGTAACGACGCCGCCCGGAAGCGTCGGGCGGGTGCGCGTGACGCTTACGACCAGCGGCGGAAGCGCAATCGGTGGCCCGTTTACCTACAGCGCCTAACGCGCGGCGCTACGTCTTCTTCGCGCTGTACTTGAACCGAACGGCCGGCCCGTTCTTGGCCGGAACTTTCGCCTTGCCCTTGATCGTCGAGCCAGAGAGCAACGCATGCGCGCGAGCGTTGCGGCCGGGCGATCCTTCGATCACGAAGTGGAGCACCGTCTTGCCATGCGAGACTTCGACAACACCCTTGATGATCGGGAACTCGTCCGACACCGTTTTGAGTATGATGTCGAAAATGCCGGTGAACTTGCTGCCGTTCTGTTTGATCGTGATCTTCAGCGGCGCTTTGATGCTCCGGCCTTGCGACGTTTCGACGACCGTGCCCTTATAAACGCCGCCGATGTCGGGGACCGGCGCGCGCAGAGCTGGTGATGCTGGGCTTGCTCCGGAGAATCCCGGCGGTATCGGAGCGGCGCCGCGTGTGTTGCAGGCGACAAGCGAGGACGCGCAAAATGCGGCGGCGACTAAACCGCATAAATGAAGACGCATGCAGGCCTCCTAGTAAGACTGCTTGCTTCGCCGGGAATCGCTCGTACCTTTCTGCCAAAAAGGCGGCATCTTGGGTAATCTCTCGATGGAGGTCTGAATCCATGTCCTCGCGCTACGCATTGACTGCAATGCTCGCCGGTGCACTCGCAGCCTGCTCCTCAAATGGCACGCCTTCGGCAACTCCGGGCCTCGCCGGCGTCTCTTCGACGATTATGCCCTCGGGCGAACACGTGGTTCGCGCGGGACTCCTTGAGATTCGCTTCGGCGGTGCGGTGCGCCACGCGCGCGCCGGCCGTTCGTGGATGGATCCGGTCGGTAAGAAAAACGCCATTCTGTACGGCAGCTCGTACGACGGCGGCTTCATCAATATTTATAAACAGAAGGGCACCGGTCAGCACCCGATCGGTCAACTCACCTCGGGCCTTCTGAGCCCGCAAGGCATGTTTGTCGACAAGCATCACGACTTATGGGTCGCCAACACGAACGCTTTTAACATTGTTGCGTTTAAGCGCAACGCAACCGCGCCATTCTTAACGCTTAAGGATCCCGATTATTATCCAGTCGCTGTCGTCGTCGACCGTCACGGAACGGCGTTTGCGGCAAACGCGCAAGGTTCGAAAGGAGAGCCCGGCACCGTAACCTACTGGAAAGAGGGCGATACCCATCCCACCGGCACGATAACGGTTTCCGGGCTTCAGCTCGCGCTTGGCATCGGCGTCGATGCTAGCGACAACGTCTACGTCTCGTATATTCCGACGAGCGGGCCTCCGGAGGTTGCGATCGTCGCCGCCGGAACGACGACTGGTCAACCCCTGGGAATCAGCGGCGTATCGATCGGCGACATCACCTTCGACGCGACCAAGAACCTCGTGATGGAGGATGCGTTCGGCAGTCTCGGCGTCTGGGCGCGGCCTTATAACAGCGGGCCGGCGCGCACGCTCCCGGCCTTCGGCAACGAGCCGACGCTCGATAAAAAGCAGACGCAGGTATGGATCGCTGATGCAAACTTCTCCGACCCGATGATCGAAAGGTACGATTACTCGAGCGGAAAGCAGCTCGACGTGATCACGGCCGGTTTCAGCCATACCGCTATCCCCTACGGCGTGGCGCTCGACCCGGCAGCTAAACCCTAGCAGAAAGGAACGGCTCGGCCGAGAGTGGGAACGCCTCTCATGACTTCCGATCCGTACTTCGCCCTCAAAGCTCGGCAACGCGAGATGTGGTCCACCTTCGCGCCGACCGCCGTCTTCACGACGCCAACCGCAGCGAACCTGGTTCGTTTTGCCGGAGTCTCGCCGGGCGACGAAGTTCTCGACGTCGGTACGGGAACCGGCGTCGTCGCCATCACCGCCGCTCACGTGGGAGCGCGTGCGCGCGGCATCGACTTAACACCTCCCTTGCTCGAGGTTGCGCGCGAGAACGCGCGCATCGCGGATCTCGATGTCGAGTTCCTCGAGGGCGATGCCGAACAGCTTCCGTACCCCGACGCGTCGTTCGACGTAGTTCTCAGTCAGTTCGGACACATGTTTGCGCCGCGTCCCGAGTGCGCCGTCGCCGAGATGCGACGCGTTCTCAAACCATCGGGCCGCATCGCCTTTGCAACGTGGCCGCCGGACCGGCTGGTCGGCCAAGTCTTTGCTTTCGTCGGACGCAACTCGCCGGCGCCTCCGCCCGGCGCGGCCCCGCCTCCCCTCTGGGGCGACGAGGCCGTGATTACCGAGCGGCTGTCGAGTGATTTCCAGAGACCCGAGTTCGAGCGCGGCGTGATGCCGGTCTCCGCGCTAAGCCTGGGACACTACCGCCTCTTTATGGAGGCGAGCATCGGGCCGATCCGCAAGCTCGTTGAGAGCTTGGCCGATGCGCCGCAGCAGCTCGAGGCTGTCCGCCGCGAGATCGAAACGATCACGCAGCCCTATTTCGCTGCCAACCAAGTGGCACAAGAATACGTGATGACACGCGCCGTCGCACGTTAGCTACCCTGCGTCGCCACGTACCACTCGGTGCCGAAGCGGTCGTGCACCGCGCCGAACTTTCCGCCCCATTCGGCGTCGCCGAACGGCGTAACGACTTTGCCGCCCTCGGAGAGCGCGGCGAAAACTTCGGCGGCCTTGCTCTGATCGAGGATGGTTAGCGCGAGCGAAATATTGCCTTCGTCGGGATCGACCGTCTTTTTGTCCATTCCGTCGGAGGCTTTGAACGAAATACCCGAGCCGGTAAAGGTGGCGTACTGCACGGTCTCGCCTTCGCGCATGACGATCTCGTAATTTCCGTTCAGCGCCTTCTTATAAAACTCGAGCGCTTCTTCACACCGTCCGTAGAAAAAGACGAACGGGACCAGCTCCATCGGCGCGCCGCGCATGTCGTCGCCGGGATCGACCAATCCGATGGTGTGGCCCTCGGGATCGCGGAAGAGACCGATCACCGGACCGTTGGGCACCTTGTCGGGTCCCATCATCCGCGTGCCGCCGCGTGATTCGATCTTCCCGAACGCATCCTCGATGTCGTCCACCACTACGTAGAAAGTGACGTGTCCGTCGTAGCCTTCGGGCGCCTTGCCGATTCCGCCCATGATCCCGCGCTGGAATCCGGGCACCGGATCGACCAAACTGTACTGAACCTCATAGTCGGGGACCGGCTCGGCAACGTTCCAACCAAAGACGTCGGCGTAGAAGCTCCGCAGCTTCGGGGCGTCGTGCCCCATGATTTCGAAATGCATGACCGGGTGTTTCATCTCAGGATTCCTCTTTCGTTATGCGTTGTAGACGCGGCGAAGTTCGTTGATGTCGAGTTTGCCCATCTGCAGCATCGCCTGCATGGCGCGCTGCGAACGCTCTCCGTCCGGAGCGCCGAGCACTTCACGCAAGCCCTCGGGCACGATGTTCCAAGCGAAACCGTAGCGATCGGCTACCCATCCACACGGCATCTGCCTGCCGCCTTGCGAGAGCTTGTCCCACAAGTCGTCGACCTCGGCTTGCGTGGGGCAACTTACGAAGAGCGCGATCTTTCCTTGCGAGAAATTGTCGGCCGGAACGGCGGGGTCGCCGGTCGGCGCATTGATCGCCATAAAGGGCTGGCCGTCGAGTTCGAAGTCAACGGTCATGACCGACCCTGCCGGTCCCGGGCCCGCCTCGCCGTAGCGCGCGACGTCGGTGATTTTCGAGTTTTTGAAGACCGAAACGTAATAGTTGGCCGCTTCTTCGGCCTCACCGGTAAACCACAGGAACGGAGTGATGCTTGGCATTTCGGTTTCCTTTCGGCGGGAGAGAGAGGGCGCCATCATAGCAAAGACACTTTTAAAAAGCAAGTATCATTTGCAAAAACAACAAGACTTGCGCTATACTGACGAGGTGGCCATCGTCAAACGGAGTTACGGGCAGTATTGCGGGTTCGCTCGCGCGCTGGAGCTGATCGGCGAGCGGTGGGCTCTTCTTATCGTGCGCGACCTCCTTATCGGCCCCAAGCGCTTCAGTGACATTCAACGCGGTCTTCCTGGGATTCCGACCAACATTCTTACGTCGCGCTTAAACGAGCTCGAAGATAGCGGGCTGGTGCGCCGTCGGCTTCTCGAGCGGCCGGCCAAGGGCGTCGCTTACGAGCTGACCGAAGACGGCGCCGCCCTGGAAGACGCGGTGCTGGCGCTGGGCCGCTGGGGCGCGCTGCATTTGGGCGAGCAAAGCCCTCAAGAAACCGTCACCGAGGATTCGATTGCTATGGCCTTGCGCACGACCTTCCGCCCGGAAGCCGCGGGCAAGTCGAAGGTCACCTATATGTTGCGCTTGGGGCCGATTGAAGTGCACGCCCGTGTTCGCGACGGTACCGTGACGGTGGGTCGCGGTCCGGTAGCCAAGCCGGATCTCGTCATCGAAACCGGTCCGGCAATGAAAGCGCTGCTGGCGCGCGAAATCACACCCGCAGCCGCGCTCAAGAAGCGGATCGTGCGCATCATCGGCGATCCGAAACTGCTCGACCGCTTCGTTCAAATGTTCCGCATTTAGCACACGTCCCGCACCCGGTTATGCTGCGCTTGCGCTGCCAGCACGCCCAAACGGTCGTCGCGCCCGCGCGAAGGGTATCGCCGGCTATCGCGCAATCAGTGGGCGCCGTAGAAAGATTAGGTCGTGTTAGCTTGCCCCAGATGCCATCGCACCTTCGAGCCAACGAAAATTCATGGTGCCGCCTCTATCGAAATGAAGAAACTCGGCACCGACGAGTTGCTGATTCGACGTGAAACGGTAAAGGTAATCTGCATAAATTGCGGTCACGACTTCATGGTAAATAGGTCGCTTCTTCCCGATGGCCTTGCCGGCAAAAAGAAAAGATGAGCAATTCATGAATTCTTGAAAACTTTTTCTTTACGCTTTCTTTATCTGCGCCATGTAACTTGCTCTCGAACGATCACTTACTCGTTCGACACAAGGAGAGAACTCACAGCACATGGTTGCAAAATCACTCAAAATATCGGCCGCTCTCGCCGCAATAGCGTTAGCCGCTTGCGGCGGAGGCGGAGCCGGAACGGGCTTCGCCTCAGCCGGCGGAGCTTACGGCGGTCCGCCTCCGGTTAACAACCCGCCCCCCAACGCCGGAAATCCCCCGATCACGCAGCGCGTTGCGGGCAAGCCGGCATTCGTAAATCCTAAGAGCCATCGCACGCTCTATATTCTCAGCAGCGACACGCCAACGGGCGGCACATGCACCGGCGGTTGCCTTACGGTCTGGCTGCCGATGACCCCGAGTCAGGGATCGAAAGGGCAGAACAACTTCGGCATCGCTACGCGCTCCGACGGAACGGGCATGCAGTGGACCTATAAAAGTCATCCGCTCTATATGTATGCGGGCGATTCGGGTCCTGATGAGTCAAACGGACAAGGCATTCCGTTTGCCGGCGGCCACTGGTACGTCGCGCGACCGAATGGTTAGGTAGCGCACCATCTCCACAGCAGCGCGGCCACGACTAGATGAAGGCCAGGCCGGCAACGCCAACCTCCGGGCCGTACAGCGCCGTGTTGGCAATGCCCAAAGCGCCGACGTTGCTCCCGAAACCGAAGAGCACGTAGGCGAGGCCGTTCCAAACGCCGTGGCTCACGCTGCTGACGACGATCGTTACCGCGTTAAGCATCAACGTCGGAACCTGCGCGAGGGGCGGATTATATCCGGCCGGCAACAGAACCGCCGACCAGTGCCAAAGCGCGAAAGCAACGCTGCTAAGAATCAACGTCGCCGCCCCAGCGGCGCCGGCGCGTCGCAGCGATGCCCATAGCCAGCCTCTGAAGAATCCCTCTTCGGTAATCACCGCGATCGGTATCGTCGTGCCCGTAATAATGAGCAACATCATCAACGTGCTCGTTTTATGGTGCGGCGCGGCTGCGGGATTCAGCGCACCGGTGAGGGCCGCAATGCCGGCGAGCAACGCCATCACGACAACCGGGAAGACGATCGCGATCGCGTAACACTGCGCGACGCGCGAGCGTCCCCACGAGAAGCCGATGGAAAAGCGCCAGCGAACTGAAGGTCGATGCACCGGTTGCATCCATCGTCGACGGGGCAACGATCGCTGCGGCCACGCCGAGCGCGGGCCATATCCAAGAGCGGTTCACTGATGCGTGTACGGCGCAGGGGCGAGCGTGGTTTCGCAACGAAGGGAAGCGCATGGGGCAGTTGAGGTTCATTGATTCTATCCGAACGCTTTAGCGACGCCCTCACGTACGCCAACGAACTCCATCGCGAGCAGTGGCGTAAGGGCACCAAAATACCGTACGTGAGTCATCTTTTGGCCGTAGCAGGGCTCGTCTTGGAGCACGGCGCGAACGAAGAAGAAGCAATTGCCGCGGTTCTGCACGACGCCGTAGAAGATTGCGGAGGATCGGAACAGTTGGAGCAAATTCGCCTGCGTTTTGGGGACCGCGTCGCCGCAATCGTCGATGGGTGCTCCGACTCGCTGGCCGTGGACCCGAATAAGAAAGATCACTGGTACGATCGGAAGGAGCGCTATCAGACCCGCCTTCGCGAGTCGAACGATTCCTCTGTGCTCCTAGTAAGCGCAGCCGACAAGCTGCACAACGCCCGTGCCACGCTGGCAGACGTCCGCAGATTAGGCCCCGCGGTGTGGGATCGATTTAGCGGCGGGCGCGATGCTGCGCTGCGCAACTACGCCAGGCTCCTTGACGTGTACCGCGACTCGCAAGATCAACGCGTTGCGCAGCTTCTTCTCGAACTGGAGCCGGTCCTCAAAAATCTCTCGGAGCTACAATGATCGAATCAAAGCGCACGCGCGAAGCAGTTCTGGATCGTGGTATCGGCTGTCTCGTCGGCTTGGCGATTGGCGACGCACTGGGCGCAACGCTCGAATTCAAAACGCGCGACCAGCATGCACCGGTCACCGACCTCGTCGGTGGAGGCACGTTCAATTTAAAACCGGGTGAGTGGACCGACGACACGAGCATGGCGCTCTGTCTGGCCGACTCAATCATCGAATCCAACGGCCTGGACGCCAAGGACTTAATGGAACGTTTTATCCGCTGGCGCGACGACGGCGAGAATTCGCCGACGGGATACTGCATTGACGTCGGCGGCACCGTCACCGACGCGATCAACCGCTTCTTGCGAACCGGCAATCCCGAGAGCGGGCCGGTGCACGAATACGCCGCCGGAAACGGCTCGATCATGCGCTTGGCTCCCGTCGCTCTGCGCTGGCACAACGACCCGGAGGCGGCGCGGCGCCACGCGCGCGTGCAGAGCCGCACGACGCACGGCGCTCCGCAGGCGGTGGAAGCATCGGCGCTGTTGGCCGACATCTTGGTCGACGCCATCAAGACCGGCGACAAGGCTTATGCGCTGCGCCCCCGCGAACTCGACGTTCGCGGTCTGTCGCGAATCGCGCAAGGCGATTGGCGGACGAAGCAGCGCGCCGACATCAAGTCGTCGGGCTACGTGGTGGATACGCTCGAGGCCGCCCTTTGGTCGGTATACTCCTCAGACAGTTTCGCCGCCGCCGTCATTCTCGCCGCGAATCTCGGCGGTGATGCCGACACCGTGGGCGCGGTAACCGGGCAAATCGCCGGCGCCATTTGGGGGCTGAGCGGAATTCCCAGTGCGTGGCTGGAGAAGCTGGCGTGGCGGGATCGGATCGAAGAACGTGCCCGCCGATTGATGGCCGCCTCTTAAACTGAAGTTAATTACCCTCAGGGATAATGTCCGGCAGTGGAACACATTGCCGGCAGCGGCGCTTCGGCCGCGACCATCGTATTCTTGCTCCTCGCCGTAGGGCTGGCGTTAAGCTTTGAGTTCGTAAACGGTTTTCACGACACGGCCAACGCGGTCGCAACCGTGATTTATACCAATACGCTGCCGCCGTGGATCGCCGTCGTTTGGTCGGGCCTTTGGAATCTCATCGGCGTACTCATCTCGAGCGGCGCAGTCGCCTTTGGTATCGTCGCGCTTTTGCCGGTCGAGCTGGTAATCAACGTGGGATCCGCTTCCGGTTTCGCCATGGTCTTCTCGCTGCTGATTTCGGCGATTATTTGGAACGTCGGTACCTGGTACTTTGGACTGCCGGCATCGAGCTCGCACACGCTGATCGGCTCGATCGTCGGCGTCGGCTTGGCCAACTCGCTGATCTTCGGCTCGCACACCTTCGGTGACGGCGTCAACTGGACAAAGGTACAGGAGACGCTGGCCGCGCTGATTACGTCGCCGATCGTCGGCTTTGTCGGCGCCGCGCTCTTGTTATTGCTGATGAAGGCGCTGATCCGGGTGCCGGAACTCTATCGCGAGCCGCCCAAAGGTCAGCCGCCGTCGCCCTGGATTCGCCTGCTGCTGGTGCTGACGTGCACCGGCGTAAGCTTCGCGCACGGCAGCAACGACGGACAAAAAGGCATGGGTTTGATCATGCTGATTCTCATCGGCATCGTCCCCGGAGTGTACGCGCTCAATCCCGGCCTGTCGCAAGCGCAAGTCGCCTCGATTTACTCCGCGAGCCAGTCGGCAAGCACGGTCTTCGATCGCATGGCCAAAGGCGCAAACGAATCGGCGGCTGAGGCGAATAAGGCTCTCAACGGCTTTCTAAAGACGAGCGGCAAACTCGACGAGACGACCTGGACGGCGGTCGCCACGATCAACCACCTGATCACATCAGACTTGCAAGGAAAATCGTCGACTACGCAGATAGCGCCAAGCGACCGCGGCGCGGTGCGAAGCCATATCTACCTTATCTCCGCCTCGATCTCGAAGATCGGCAAGCTCAAAGGATTCACTGATCCAGCCGATGCCAAGGCGCTCGCCGATTACGCCAAACAACTCAACGGCACGACCAATTACATTCCGGTCTGGGTGAAGGTAGCCGTCGCGCTCTTCCTCGGCTTCGGCACGATGATCGGCTGGAAGCGAATCGTCGTTACGGTCGGCGAACGCATCGGCAAGACGCACATGACGTACGCGCAAGGCGCTTCGGCCGAGATGGTGGCGTATGCAACGATTCAAGCCGCAAGTCAGTACGGACTGCCGGTCTCCACGACGCACATTCTCTCCTCGGGCGTGGCCGGTACGATGTTCGCCAATCGCTCCGGGCTGCAAGGGCAGACGGTTCGCAATATCTTGCTTGCCTGGGTTCTGACGCTGCCGGTATGCGTCTTCTTAGGATCGCTGCTTTTCGCGCTCGGCCTGCGCTTGGTTGCGGCTTTTTAGCACCAGGTCGCGCCGGTCGCCGGGAAGAACGACCGCTTCCCCTACTTCACCACAGTCGCGGAGGTTATCGCATGTTCGAAAGTTCATCCCGCCGCGCAATCGTCGCGGCGGCTTCCCTCGCTTTCGTAGTTGGATGCTCGGGCAACGTCGGATCGCTTGCTCCGAGCCAAGCTTCTTCCTCCAATAAGGTCCTCGTCGGCATGCACTCGATCCAAGGCGCAGCCGTCGAGCGCCGGCTACTCGTCCCCTCCGTTCCGCACCCGTGGGCGCTGCCTCACGCCTGGCCGAACAAGAAACAGCAAGTTCTGTTCGTTGCCGACCCGCAAGACAACCAGATCCTGATGTACAACCCGAAGACGCCCAATCCGACCCCCGAAGGGTCGATCACAAGCGGAGTCGACTACACCTTCGGTCTGGCGGTCGACAAGAAAGGAACGCTCTATGCCGCTAACCTGCTCGGCGGCACCGCCGGCTCGATTAGCGTCTATCCGAAAGGTTCGAGCACACCGAGCCTAACGATCACCGACGGCTGCAACGCACCGTACGGTATCGGCGTAGACTCGAAGGGCGACATCTTTATCGCCAATCTCGACGACGACACGATCGTCGGCTATAAGGCCGGCGCTACCTCGCCGTTCGAGACGATTAACTTCAGTTCGTACGGCCAGGCGCTGGGACTCGGCGTCGATGCCAAAGACAACGTTTGGCTCGGCAGCGATACGACCAGCGCGGTCTACGAGATTCCGGCCGGGTCCACGACGCCGCAAAATGCAGGTCTCTCCGGTCTGAACGGAACGATCGGCGTCGCCTTCGGCAAGAAGGACGAAATGTACGTCTCCAACTTCGGCGGCCACAACGCACAGGTCTATGCCTACGGCACGACGGTTCCGTCGCGAACGATTACGAGCGGCATGACCGCCCCCACCTTCGGCGGGCTTACGAAGTCGGATTACTTCTTCCAGTCGAATCAAGACGGCAACGTCGTCGGCTTTAAGAAAGGCCAGTCGACGTCGTTCTCGACGATCACCGGAATTCCCGATCCGCGCGGGATCGCTTCGATACCGGCGGTCAAGAAGTAGCCTCGTCTCTCCTTAACCGCAAACGGCGCGCGGCGTTTACGCTGCGCGCCGTTTGCACGCTCCGGCCACGAACGAAGTTCGGAGCACCATCGGGGAGCCGGGGCCTAGTTTCCAGAAATTCCGGTCATGGCCACCGCGAAGCGGCAGGCAAGCGAGCAGGGAGCACTCGCAGTCCGGTTGTTCGGCCACACCGAGATGAATCTCGACGGCGCGCCGTTCAAGTTCGCAACGCCACGTAAATCGCTGCAAGTCTTAGCCTACCTGCTGCTCCACCGCTCCGCACCGGTGACGCGGGAATATCTCGCGTTCGTGCTTTTTCCCGACGAGGAAGAGAGCGTTGCCCGCACCAAGCTGCGTTCGACGCTAGGCGACATGTCGAAGATTTTGCCGGCGCCGTTCGATCGCTACGTGTCGATCGACGGAGAGAACGTGACGTGGAATCCGGACGCGCCATTGTGGCTCGACGTCGATGCCTTCGTGGAAGCAGCGGCCGATCCGGCGCGGCTCGACGAAGCGATCGAGCATTATCGCGGCGATCTGCTGCCACAACTCTATGACGAATGGCTGGAGACTGCACGCGACCAGCACCGCAACACCTACTTGCGCTGCCTCAGCGAAGCTGTTTCGACGGCCCGCCGAAACGCAGACTTCGGCCACGCCATCGAAACGGCTCGCAAGGTCCTAGCCGTCGATCCGTGGCGCGAAGATATCGTGCGCCGCATTATCGCGATGCGCTACGAAAGCGGCGATCGGGCAGGCGCGCTCAACGAATATCTGGCTTTCTCGGACCGCCTGCGCGTCGAGATGAACACGGCGCCGATGTCGGAGACCGCTGCCATCGCCGAACGGGTGCGCCGCGGGCTCGAGCTGCCCAACGAAAGCGACGACGTGCCGCGTCTCGGCTTTCCCGTGAAACCGGTGCTTCCTTTCGTCGGACGTGAGACGGAACTTGACGCACTTCTGGAGGCCTGGAGCGGCGTAGCGCGAGGCCGCGGCACCGTCGCATTCCTGGGGGGCGAACCCGGTATCGGAAAATCGCGTCTCGCAATGGAGTTCGCGCATCTCGTCGAGGATCGCGGAGGCCGCGTGCTCGTCGGTTCGACGAGCTTTCCCGAGGCAGTCGCCTACGAGAGCGTTACCGACGCGCTGCGCTCGGCGCTGCCGTTGATCGCGGCTCTCAAACCGGATCAGTCGCTTGCAGCGCTTGCAGCGATCGTCCCGGAAATTCGCGGGCGGATCGCGCTTCCCGAACTCCCGCGGCTCGAGCCGGAAAGCGAGCGCATCCGGTTGTTCGACGGTTTAGCTCGCGTGTTGACGCAACTCGCCGCCCAGCGCCCACTTCTCTTGCTCGTCGAGGACTTACACTGGGCCGGTGCGGCAACACACGATTTGCTTGAGTTTTTACTGCGGCGGATCGCCGGCACGCGCATCATGGTGCTGGCGACCTATCGCGACGACGAAACGCCCCGCGCGCATCCGCTGCAGCGCTTACGCAATCAGGCGCAGGCAACGCTGGGCGCTCAAAACTTCTGGCTGCGACGGCTGAGCGATGCTGACGTAACTCGACTCTGGACAAACCTGCCCGATTCAAATGGGCCACCCGTCGAAAAGCTTGTTGCCGCCTCTCAAGGCCACCCACATCTTCTCACGCAGCTCGTCCTTGACTTCCGTGAGGATACGACACCGCAACCCTCTCCCGATTCGATCGGAACGCTGCTGACCCGCCGAATCGAGCGGCTTTCGGCCGAGGCGCGAACCGTCGCGGAAATCGCCGCCTGCATTGGCGATCACTTCTCACGCGACGCGCTGCGCGAAGTTAGCGCCTGGGACGATACGGCCCTTAGCGAAGCGCTCGACGAGCTGCTCGACCGCCGTATCGTGCGCGAAGCATCCGGGCGCGGGCTCTTCGAATATGCCTTCACGCACCACGCCGTGCAGGAAACAATTGCAGGCGAAGTCGCGCCACAGCGCGACATGCAACGGCGGCGACGCGTTGCGCGCGTGCTCGAAGAGCTCTACCCCGAGCGCGCCGGCGAGCTGGCGGCAATGATCGCGCGCCACTACGACCTCGCCGGCGACCCGCCGAATGCCGCCCGGCGTTACCTCGACGCGGTGCGCCACTCAATCGCCCTTAGCGCGCTCGAAGAAGCGCGCGAGCAATGTTCTCGCGGCGTCGAACTTGCCGCCGACCCGCGTTTGAGAGTCGAACTTCTGCTGGAGGGCGCAACGATCGAGTCGCGGCGCGGCGAACCGGCGCGCTGGAACGAACTCCTTACGGAGCTGGAACGAGCCGACGCGGCGCTCGAGGACGTCGCGGCTCACCGTCTCGTGCTGCTGCATCGTATCGAGTACGCGCGCACGTGCTGGGACCAAGAGCTGCACGCCCGGACCGTTGCCGAACTAAAACGCAGCGTCGACAACGGCGATCTCTCCTGGCAGGCCAAGGTGCTGCTGGCCGAACTCTTCCTGGCCTTCGATTTCGATCGACTCGCCGACGCCACCGCCGCGGGCGAACGTGCACTCGAGTGCAGTCGCGCCGCCGGTGATGACGAGACGGCGACTAGGGTTCTGAGCGAAATGGCGGTCATCGAAGCCCATCGCGGTCACGTTGCATTGGCCGAAGGCCTTTTTCAAAAAGCGCGAGAGGCGGCTGCGCGGACCCAAAACCGGGCCATCGAACTGCTTCCACTGCGCAGCGCATGGACCGTCGCCTATCAGCGGCGCGACGCGGCGGGCGCGGTGGCGCTCGCGCGGCAGATTCTCGAGCTGACGACCGCCCTCGGCGACCGGCCTTCGCAAGGGCGCGCCCACGACGCGCTGGGCGTAGCGATTACCGCAACCGGCACGGACCTCGCCGTCGCACGACGGCACTTCGGGATCGCGCTGGAACTCCTCGAAGAGAGCGGCCAGATCGACGCCGCTGCCGGCTCGCTCCTAAATCGATCGGTACTGGAAACACGAGTTGGATTCTTCGAACGAGGGATGGCACTCGCCGAAAGGGCGCTTAAAATTTTTTCACGCCACCGCTACGGCCGCGGACGAATTGTGAGCCTCGAAAATCTCGCTTTCTTGCGTGCCAACACCGGCGATATCGACGGAGCGCGCGAGGCCGCGCAAGAAGTGCAGAGCTTGGCCGCAACGCTCGAATACGCTCTGAGCGAAGCCTCGGCATTGGAGAACCTCGCCTTTGCCGAAGGCCGCGCCGGCAACTTCGAGCGCGCTCTCGAGCTAGCGGAGGCGTCGTTCGAAAAGCGAGCGCAGACGGAATCGCAAGTCTGGTCGTGCAAGACGCTGGCCGACGCCGCCATTTGGCACGCGCGGCTGGACGACATACCGGCCGCACGTGAGAGCGTTAAGCGGATGCTCTCCGACGAAGAATCGATCGTTGAAGCAACCGATTTCCCAACGTACTGCTACTGGGCCGCGGCCCAAATCTTTCACCTGGAAGGCCGCGACGGCGAAGCGGCGCGCGCGCTCGACAAAGCGCGCCGTCTGCTCCATTCAACAGCCGGCGGTCTCGAGGGCGAGGATCGCGCACAATATTTATCGATACCCTGGAACGCCGATATGATGGCTGCGGCGGAATCCGGACAATGGCCGAACCCGCCGCGATAGGTCCGTCTTAGTACGTATCCACCATCACAAAGTGGAAGGCGTTGTCTTGAAGATTGCCGGAGCTGCGCCCGACGATGCGAATTTGGATCTTGACTTCGCCGTGGTTTCCGCAGCTGATGTAGTTGTAGTCGTTGGCGATCGGCACGTCGCCGTTGCCGCCGGCTGGAGTCACCATCACGGCTGGGCAGCTATGGAAAAACCCTGCCGGAACGTCAATGGTATAAGCGCCAGTGCCGTCGTGCGAGATGGAGTAACCAGATCCGGCGGCGACCTGACCGCCGGCGCCGACGGCACCGGCCTTCGCAACCGGGGTACGGTGAGCGGCGAGCGCCGAACCCGGCGCAAGCGAGGCAAGAACGAGCGTGGCCGAGACGGCCGCAATTAGCTTATTAAGCACGTAAATCTCCGAAAGTGCGGCCGTAGCGGCCTGACTGCAATATGCATGCAGCCTATCAATCGGTGCGCACGAAAGCGCACGAACGCTTTACTCGCCGCTTTGATTGAGGCGCAACATAATGAAGTCCCAGAGATCGCGCAGTTTAGACGATGCAATCCCAAGGGCGCTCGACACCTCGTAGACGCTTCCGCGCCAAACCGGCTCGCTCGCCGATCGTTCGCGCCAAAGATGCACGACGAAACGGTGGTCTTCCCGGCTTTTGTCGCTCTCGGACTCTTCGTGCACGTCGATCGCTCCTGTCTGAGGGAATCACGGAGGACCTATCCTGCAGGTAGAGATCCTCCGTTGAGTGCCGCACTGGGCTGTTTTAGATTTGAATCATCGCGAAGTGGAAGGAGTTATCCTGAAGCGCACCGTCGGTTCGCGAGTAGATGCGGATCTGTATCTTCACCTGGCCGTTGTTGCCGCAGGCCATGTAGTTATAGTCGTCGGGAATGGGAGCGTGGCCGTTGACGCCGGACGGAGTCACCATGACGACCGGGCAGTCTTTGAAGTAGCCGGCCGGCACTTGGAGCGTGTACTCACCGGTACCGTCGTGGCTGACTGAGAAGCCGGTACCTCCGGCTACGCTGCCATCGGACGCAACGATGCCGGCTTTGATGGCGCTCTTCTTGTGATTGGGCTCGAAACGTGTTTGCGGCTCGAACGCCGATGCCAGTGCCGACGAAGCGATAACCAGCATTGCGGTGAGGGCAAGGATTGGGTTGTAACGCACGGAGGGTTCTCCATTTTTAGATCCGGCCGACGCGGGCCGGGCAGCAATATGGAGGAAGGCTATCAGGGCGGCCGTCCCCAAACGTCCGGGCCTGATGAATCCGCTCACCGCATTCGGGGCTGCCGCCGTCACCTTAATGATGGTCTTTTACGCCTTGGAGGCCCGCGCGCCGGGCTACACGCTCGCCTTTGCCTTTGCTTGCGTCGCCGCATCGGCGTACGGCTGGCTGGCCGGGACGTGGCCCTTCGGCGTCGTCGAAGGCGTATGGGCAATCGTCGCCGCGCACAAGTGGTGGCAGCGGCGATGAGCCGGCCCGGGCGACTCGATCCGTTCGCGCTGGAGCGCTTCTTCGCGCGCTACGAGTTCAGCACGCGCTACGTGCTCTGCCCCAGCGATCCGGAATCGATGGCGCTGCACGAACTGCTGGCCTTCGAGGCCGACGCCGCGCAGCGGTTCGCGCAACTTCGGCTCGGATACGTCGAGTCGCTCGGCACGCCCGAGCTGCGCCAGGCCGTCGCGGCGCTGTACGCGCACGGCGATGCCGCGCGAGTGCTCGTGCACGCGGGTTCGGAAGAGCCGATCTTCACCTTCATGCATGCGGTGCTGGAAGCCGGCGATCATATCGTCGTGCAGTTCCCGGCCTATCAATCACATTATTCGATTGCCCAAAGCATCGGCGCGAGCATTACTCGGTGGGATTCCAACCTCGACGGCGACGGCGCGCCCGGCGTCGCCGAGTTGGAACGGCTGCTGCGTCCCGAAACCCGCGCAATCGTCGTGACGACGCCGAACAATCCGACGGGATATTCGTTGTCGCGCGGCGAGTTCGACGCCCTCGTAGAGTTGGCGCGCTCGCGCGGTCTGTGGCTCTTTTGCGACGAGGTTTATCGCGGCACGGAGCGGGATGCGGAGCGGCTGCCGGCCGCGTGCGACGTCTACGATCGGGGCGTCTCGCTCGGCGGAATGGCGAAGGCCTACGGCCTGGCGGGTTTACGAATCGGCTGGGTCTCCGCTTCGCAACCCTCGCTGCTGGAGCGGATGGCAACGATCAAAGATTATTTGACGATCTGCAGCAGCGCTCCGAGCGAGTTTCTCGCAGCATTAGCATTGCGGCACGATCCCGATCTTACCGAACGCGTGCGGGGGATTTGCGCCCGGAACTTAGATTTGCTCGACGAGTTTTTCGCCCGCCGGGCGAATTTATTTTGCTGGACGCGACCGCGCGCCGGGACGACCGCCTTTCCGCGCTACCGCGGCAACGAGGGGAGCGAAGCATTCTGCCGGCGAGCGGTGGAAGAGGCAGGGGTGCTCCTTTTACCGAGCACGGCTTTCGACGCCGGCGATGCGCATTTTCGCATCGGTTACGGCCGCGCCAATCTTCCCGAAGCGCTCGCCGCACTGGACGCGTTTATCTCGCGAGCCTAGCGCTAAAGCCTTTCGAGTAGCGATTCGTCGTCGAGTCGCGCGAGATCGGCGGGAACGCGATTTCGAACTCGCGCCCCAAGTTGCCCCGCCAGTTCCGCGCGCCGATCGGGAGCCAATGTATCGCGGCGTTCGAGAAAACGCTTAATCAGCGCCCGCTCCTCGCCGCTGAGGTATGTCGTCGCAGCATAGACCGGCTCTTCCTCGCGCCGGCCGAAGTCGCGCGGCTCGGACAGACGCGCGTCGCGCACGACGATCGTGCCGGCGGCAATATCGCCAAGACGCTTATTCTCCGGTGAGAGCAGCGCGCTGACGGCGGCAAGCAGATAGTAACCGAGAATCCACTCGCCGACGCGGATGAGGTTGCGAATGAGCGAAGCGCCGAAATCAATAGGGTAGCCGCCGTCGCGCACGACGCGCAGGCCGAGCAGCTTCTTGCCGGGCGTCTGCCCGTTCCACAGTGCCTCGAAGACGATGAAGTAGCCGAAGAGTATGACGAAGACGATCGTGACGACGAGGGCGATTGCGAGGCTGACCGCCAGCTTGTCGGTGACTGCCGGTCCGTGCCCGTTGTCGACGCGCGCCGCCGCCCAAACGATCCCCAAAAAGATGGCGACGAGCGTTAGAATTTGGATCGCCTGATCGACGAAGAGCGCGAGAAAGCGGCTCCCTAGTCCGGCGAGCTCGTAGCTGAACGCAATACTCTCGGGCGTTCGAACGTCGAGGGTACGATCCACAACACCAAGGTTCGACGGGCGAGGCCAGCAAACTCCCGATTCGTTGAATCAATCCGCTTTCGTTGCACGGCGCTCGCCGATGTGGCAACAGCTCGATGCCTTGCTGCGGCGCATCGAGCGGGGCGGCATCGGAAAGCTAACGGGCGACGAGATCGCGGAGTTGGGGCGCTTTTATCGCGCCGCGACCAGCGACCTGGCCTACGCGCAGGGTCGCGGCTTCGATCGCTCGCTGATCGAGTACCTTAACCGCTGCGTCGCACGCGCCCACGCGCAGGTGTATGCTCGCGCCCCCGAGAGCAGCTTCGCGCGCATTGCCGACTTCTACGGGCGCATATTCCCGCAAGAGTTTCGCCGCTCGGCGCCGTACATCGCGATTTGCACGGCCATTACCGTGGCGTGCGCCGTAGTCGCCTACGTTCTCGTGCGCAACTACCCCGCCGACGTCTACGCGCTGCTGCCGAAGATGCTCGTGCCCGAAACAATCCGACGGAGCCTGCACGATAGCAACTTCGCCGTTTCGGCCGACTTCGCGCCGGCGATGTCGACGGCAATCATCACCAATAATATCAAAGTTGCGATCGTTGCCTTTGCCGGCTCCATTACTCTAGGCATATTGACCATTTACATCATCGCGTTTAACGGATTGATGCTCGGTGGTCTCGGCGCGCTGTTCACCAATGCCGGCTTTGGGCTCGACTTCTGGGCTACGGTGGCACCGCATGGCGTCATCGAGTTGACGGCGATTCAAATCGCCGGCGCCTCGGGACTGCTGATTGCGGCCGGCATCGTCTACCCGGGCCGCCTTCGACGGCGCGACGCCATCGTGCGTAACGCGCGGCGCGCCGGAACGCTGATCCTGGGCGTCGCCTCGATGCTGATCGTTGCCGGCACGATCGAAGCGTTCTTCTCTCCGCGGCGCCTTCCGGTACCGATTCGGATCGCGTTCGGGCTCGTTACCGCGCTGACGCTTCTTCTCTATTTTACCGGAGCCGGCCGGGGCGGCGAGCGCACGGAGACCGGCGCTCGGCCCTGACCTCCGGACGCCTGCGGACGCACGGGTCGCTACGATGCGATGGTAACACGCTCGTTAAGGAGACCCGCCATGAAGATTCTCTTTCGGCTCCATCGGAAACGCGGTTGGGCCGTCGTCGTCCTCGCCACGCTGACCGGCTGCTACGCCATGCACTCGGGCAGCGGCGAAACGCTCTTGCCCGAAACCGGCGCGCCAACGTCTCCGCCGCCGGCGGATTCCGAGGCCGCGCGTGGTAAAACTGCGATGCTCTTCGTGACGTCACGCGACGCTAACGCAATTCTCGGATTTCCGTCGACCGCAAAAGGCAACGTCCCGCCGTCGGTCGATATTACCGGCGATAAAACCGGATTATCCGAACCCATCGCGCTCGGCGTCGACCCGGCGTCGGGCAAAATCTACGCCGCCAACGACCAAGGGAGCACCATTCTTATTTTTCCTAAGGGTGCCAATGGAAACGTTGCCCCGCAAACGTTGGGCGGGTCGAAAGTACCGATCCAGGAAACCGACGGCGTTGCCATCGATTCGCATGGCGAGATTTACGTTTCGGACTATAAAGCAAACGCGATTTACGTTTTTGCCGCCGGCGCGAACGGCAACACCGCACCGATTCGAACCATCGCCGGCACTAAGACCCTCCTGAACGAACCGGTGGGTATGTCGTTCGACTCGAAGGGCAACCTCTACGTTGCGAATCCGTATAATTTCCGCCTTCCGATCGAAGAGTTTACCAAGGGTGCCGACGGAAACGTTGCGCCGATTGTCGTGATACGAGGAAAACAGACCAAGATCGTCCACGATTTCGGGAACGTCAGCGTCGACAAGCACGACCGCATCGTCGTTGCGTGCGAGGATTCGATCCTGGTTTTTGCCCTCGGCGCGAACGGCAACGTCAAGCCACAAACAATCATCGAAGGAGCGGCGACCAAGATCAACAACGCCTACTCGCTCGGAACCGATGCCGACTCGAATATTTACGCGGCCGATATCAACTTCAAAAAAGACATATCGTCAATACTCGTCTTTGCCGCGAAGGCAAAGGGGAACGAGGCGCCGGTGCGCGTGCTCGCCGGCTCCCGCACCGGCATCAACGACGCGCACTACCCGGAGTTCTACTAGACTGGCACTACGGTCTTAGAGTAGGCCACGGCGTTTAACGCGCAGATACTCGTCGATCAACGCCGTACTCAGCTGTTTAGCCGGCACGTCCACGACCAGTACGCCGGTGCGCTCGAGGATGGCTTTCGCGGTCCGGCGCTCGTTGGCGAGACCTTGCGCCACGTTGGCCCGATAGGCGTCGCGCACCGTGTGCGGCTCGCGAGCAAGCGCGTCGCTAACGGCGGCATCGTTCATAAAGACGCAGACGAGAAGATGATGCTTTGCCAACGACGCGACCTCGGTCATGGCAGCGGCCTGGGCGAGCGGATCGATGACGTCGGTGAGAAAGACGATCAGCGAGCGCTTGTGCAAGTGATGGCGCAGATACCCGAAGGCACGCGCATAGTTCGCCTCTTCGAAGCGCGGCTCGAGGTCGTAAAGGGCTTCGGAGAGGCGCGCGATCGACGACCGCGTCGAACGCGGTGCGGCGGCGGCGATGATCTCGCGCGCGAAGGCGACGAGGCCGACGCGATCGCTGGCGAGGCCGGCGATCGTAGCGAGGGATAGCGCGGCGGTCACGGCGTAGTCGAGTTTGCGGCGCCCCTCGATGCGCGCCGTCATCAGGCGCCCGCAGTCGAGCAGCAGCACGACGCTTTGGCTCCGCTCGACTTCGTGCTGCGCCACCATCAGCTTGCCGCGCCGTGCCGTCGCCTTCCAGTCGATGGTACGGAAGGCGTCGCCGTCGCTCCATTCGCGCAGCGATTCGAACTCGGTACCGATGCCGCGCAGCTGAATGCGCCGCAGACCGGCTTCGATCGTGCGATTGCGGACGTGAAGCGCGCCGTAGCGTTCCACCGCGCTGAGGTCCGGATAGACGCGAATCGGTTGCGGCGCAACAACTTGCCGGCGACGGCGCAACAAGCCGAGCGGATTTTCGTACCAGACGTAAAGCGATTGCAGATCGGCGGCGCCGCGCGTCACCGGCGTTACCGGTCGAACGATCGTCGCGCGGCTCTGCGCGGGAACTTCGCCGGCGATCTCGTCCACGTCGTAGCGCAGCGTCTGAACCGGAGTTTCGACGATGGCAACTCGCACCGCGACCCGCGATCGGTTCTCCACCGTATACGACAGCGTCGCGGGCACGGCCAGCGCGAAGTGTTCCGGCGGCGTCCGCTTGATGCCCATATCTCGCGGCGGGGGCCCAAGAATCGCGTCGGCAACGGTTGCCACGAGCAGCGCGGCGGCAATCACTAGAGCCAGCGGCGTGAAGAGAGGGAGGCCCGGCGAGAGTGCCAGCAACAGCGCGATCGCAGCAAGCACCCAAAGAAACCGCGCGGTAATCCACACGGGCAGCCAGAGTTTCATGCGCCGGCCCAAACGCGTGCGCGACACCCTTCGACTCGCTGCGCTCGCTCGGGGTGCCGCAACACTCTAGTCCTTCGACTACGGCGCTGCGCGCCTTCGCTCAGGATGACACTTGGGGATCGCCCTTTGGGACTGGGATTTGTGCCAAAATGTCGCGGAGTATATCTTTTGCCGAGATGCCTTCGATCTCGGCGTCGGGTGCGACGATCAAGCGGTGTGGGATTACGAGCTCGGCGACGTCTTTGACGTCGTCGGGCGTCGCGAAATCACGACCGGCAATGGCGGCGGCAGCTTGCGCCGCGGCCAGCAGTTGGATGCCCGCGCGCGGGGAAGCGCCGAGGGTAAGGCGCGGGTGCGTCCGCGTCGCGACGACAATGCGATAGGTGTACTCGCGCACGCCTTCGGATAAGTGGATCTGCCGCACCGCGTGCTGTGCTTCGATAACTTCGGCTGCGTTGGTGACCGGGGAGAGGTGCGACTCTTCCAGCGCTCGCGCATCGAAGCCGGCGGCCGCGCGAGAAAAAAGCTCGAGCTCTTGTGCCTCTTTTGGATATCCCGACTCGACCTTGATCATGAAGCGGTCGAGCTGCGCTTCGGGAAGCGGGTAGGTACCTTCGTACTCGATCGGATTCTGGGTGGCGCAGAGCAGAAATGGCTGCGGCAGCGGATAGGAGACGCCGTCGATGGTGACGCGCCCCTCCTCCATCGCTTCGAGCAGCGCCGACTGCGTCTTGGGCGGCGTGCGATTGACTTCATCGGCCAGGACGATATTGGCGACGATAGGACCGGTGCGCGTGGTGAACTGCGCGGTCTGCGGATTGAAGACGGTCGTGCCGACGACGTCGGACGGCATCAGATCGGGCGTAAACGCGATGCGGCGGAACTCCAGGCCGAGCAGCACCGCGAGCGCGCGTACCGCCAGCGTCTTTCCGGTGCCCGGAACGCCTTCGATCAACACGTGGCTGCGCGCCAATAAGGCGACGGTCAGCCCCAGCGTCATGCGGTCGGCACCGACCAAGACTTGCTCCATCCCGGCGGCGAGGCGCCCGGCGAGGTCGGCAGCGGAGTTGTTCACGCGTGCTCCTTTCGGTGTTGAAAGTCGAGAATTGCATCGCGCAGTACGACGGCGTCGGACGGACGCGAGCGCGACCGGCGCATCAGTTCGGCGATCGCCGTGATGTAATCCGACGAGTCGCGCTCGTCGGGCGGCTCCGGCAGGTATGGCGGCGCAAAGGGTACGTTGGCGCCGATCAACGCGAGCGCAAGAATTCCGATCACGATCCAAACCGCCGCGCGTACCGGCGCCGGCAACACCGCCCACGTCGTCAGGTGGTCGCTGTAGCCGTGAATGTATTCGTCGAAGACCGCCGGACCGTGACCGGCAACGGCGTTGTAGATAAAGCGCAGATTATCCGCGTCGCGGAGATGTTTGTTGCTGAAGAGCGCCGGGGCCGTAATGGCGATGACTTCGCCGCGGCCGACGCGGTAGAGCACCGCGACCATTCCCTTCGAGTTGGCGAGCAACGGTACGCCGTGCGGTTCTTTAAAGGGAAAAGTCCAGCCGATTGGGCCGCGCACGCGGGTAACCCCTGCGGTGTAGGGGTTGCGCGCCAGCGTTATTGCTTCGGTGCCTGCGGTTCGTAGCGAAGTACCGACGCCCGGCGCAACGTCGTCTTTGCCTGCGAACTCAGCGTCGATGGCGACGATGCGCCCTCCCGCCTCGGCGAAGTGCTTGAGAAACTCGGCGTCGCGTTCGTCGAGCGGTTTGGCCGACGGGTCGGATTCGTAACCGGTAAAGACAAGCGTCTTCGTCGACGGGTCGAGTACGCCGAGCGCGCGCTCGAAGCGCGTCACCGGCAGGCCGGCGCCGCGCAACACTTCATACAGGGCGCGGTAACCGTTGGCTCCGGAATCGTAAGTGGAGAAGATCGAGACGGGTTTACTCTGCTCGCCGCCTTTTCCCAAGGCGAGCCCTACAACGATGACTGCGCCTGCGATCAGAATCGCGAGCTCGGGTGACCGTTTCGTCACCTTGCGCCGGTTTGGTCAGAACCTGCTTTCGTCCTTCGGCCGCGCTTGCCGCGCGAGCCAAAGCCTAGAAAGGTATCGGGACTAGGCGCGTCAGGAAGTAGAGCAGACCGCTACCAAGACCGCCGAAGATGTCGGAGTGCTTGGCGCCTTGAGGTACGTAGATGACGTCGCCTTTTTGCAGCGCGACGTCGACGCTCGAATCGCCGCCCTTGATCGCCTTGTAAAGATTGACCTCGGTGGTCGTCTGCGTGCCGTTGGGCCCGTTGCGGATCAATCGGACGTGGTTGAGGTCGGTCTGCGCGCTCTGGCTGTCGCCGGCCTTGGCGATCGCCATCGAGATGCGGTCGCCTTCGTTTACTTGAATCTCGCCGGGATGGTCGACGGCGCCGGCAACCGAGACGGTGAAGTGCACCGCTCCCGGCACGTATACGACCGTTCCTTCGGCAAGGTGAATGTCGAGCGACGTATTGCCGCGCTGCAGCAGTTCTTCCAGCGATACTTCGGTTACTTTGCCGGACGAATCCGCTACGCGCGCCGGCGGAAGGGCACCGTTCGGATTGGCGATACCGCCTGCCGCGGCGATTGCGTCGGTCAGCTTAGCGTCCGAACGCAGTTGATATTTACCCGGCGTTTTCACGTCGCCGAGCACCAGCACGTTGGGTTGTCCGAGCGTGACGATCGAGACCGTGACGACGGGATGGCGCACGTAGGCATGCAGCCGCGTTTCGAGCAGCGACGCGGCCTGTGACGGCGTCTTACCGCCGACCGGCACCCGCCCCACGAGCGGGAATTCGATGGTACCGTCGGTCAGCACCATCACGTTCTGCGTGAGCGTTTGGTCGCCGTAGACGAGTACGCCGATTTGGTCGCCCGGATGGATCAGCGTTTGAAGGCTGTCCGCACGGACGGCAAGGGGAGCGACGCCCAGCATCAGGGCTAACGAAAGAATGGCGGCGTACCGGCGCATGAATTAATGGTACGGCTACGGGGGGCACCGGCACAACGTACCGCGGACGCGCTGTGGCCAGGGTCACTAGTCCCCCAATGCGGGACGGTCGACCCTCTAGCCGGCCTCGCGTTGCGCGGCGGCGACCAATGCGGCCCGCGAGCGCACGCCGAAGACGCTCCGGACGCGCGCAGCATGGTTCTTGACTGTGTCGGGCGAGATCTGTAGGACCGCGCCGATCTCTCGGTCGCCCAGGCCCTGGCAGATCAGGTCGAAGACGCGGCGCTGCGCCGGGGTGAGACCCGCCGAGCGCGGCGCGACCCCGGCTGCAGCCGTCTTGCGGATTTCGGCCGCGACCGAGCTTTCGGGGAAGCCCTCCACGGCCTCGGCCGCGAGCTTGAGCCACGCACGTTCGCCGGTCACGGCATCGAGCCGCAACGCCGCAGCGGCGGCGCGCCACGCATAACCAATCGACTCGAAGATCGAATAACTGCTTTGCAGCAACGTTACGGCGGCAGTCCGGTCGCCGGCGACCGCGAGAACCGTCCCCCGTGCATACTTTTCCATTGCCTGCAGGCGTTTGTCGTGGGAGAGTGCCAGGCGCGGCGAAAGCGCCACCGGAATTAGCTGGTAAATATCCAGGAGCCGGTTCGCCGTCGCGAGATCTCGATCTGCAGCGATCTCGACAAGATTGAGCAGCGCGACGCGCTCCTCGCCGGGAGAGATCCATTCTATTTCCTGCGCGCTTGAAACGGCATGACGCAGCAGCGCGTCGGCGCTGCGATTCTCGCCGGCCATTCGCGCGAGATAGGCTTGATCGGCATAACACGCGGTCACCCACATCGCCGAGGGCGCGATATCGCGGGCGAAAAACGAATAGTGCATCGCCGTCTCGTGCATCCCGCGCAGCGCATACGTCCACGCGAGAATGCGAAACGTCATGAAGCGTTCCTGTTCGAGGTCGGTCGTCCAGGGAATGGATTGCACGGCTTTCGACGCAAATTCGAACGCACCGGGTGCGGCGATCTCTCGCACGAGATTCACGAACGATCGCGTCGTTGTGGCGAGCATCGATACGTCGCAACCGGCCGGCGTTTGCATGTGCGCGATCGCGGCCTCAAGCCGGCGCAGCTGCTCGCGATAATCGCCGCGTAATGCCGACGCCCACGAGCGGCCGGAAAGCCAGCGCCCGTAAAGGTGCGGTGTCGAGCTCACGTCGATACTCTCAAGTGCGCTCTCCATCGCGGTGGCATTGCCTTCGTTCCAGGCGAGGAGCGCCTTGGCGTAAGCGACTTCGAAGCGCGCCTCGATGCTCGAGGGTGCGTCGCCCAGGTCCGCAAGGACGCGCCGTCCTCGCCCGGCAGAGCCGTACAACAAGTGGCACTGGGCCTCTACCGCCCGTAAGAGCGCGCGGTCGTCGCGGTCTGCCGGCGCCACCTTCGCAATTGCGAAGAGTGCGTCGTCATAAGAGCCCAGGCGTGCGTAGGCCTGAACCTGGAGAACCCTTTCCGCAAAGGTTGATGAACTCTCGGCCATGCGAATGCACGCCGAGAGTTCACCCTTTCTAAATAGTTCGCGCGGTCCCAATGCTTGGCTCCTTACTCAGTGCAAGCGACGCTCCAGCAGACTCCGCGCGTGCGAAGCCTTGTTAAACCGTGAACGTATCGTTAACTCCGTGAGTTCCAATTTCGGCTAAATGCAGCGTTACCGCCGCGGTCTGAACCATGGGGCCGCCCGGCGTGTCGTCCGGCTGCGGGCCGAATAAGGAGAGAATAAGCCACAGAAAAGGTGCCATGTTAGTCGTTTTACCTCAAGCAGCGCGTGGGGGGTTTGGCAGCGAGCAGGCGGACGCGAGAGCCATGAAATTCGACGTCCGAATCAACCCGGTAATGCTCGCAGACATATCGTTCGAGCGTGGTGCAGCCGAATGCGATGTTGGCGGAGTTACACGCGCCGGCCGTGACGAGCCACATGCGGGCTTGCCGCGGCATGGCCGATTCCAGTTGGTCGGCGCTGCGGACGACGAAGGCCGTAACGTCGTAACGATGGTAGTCGACCGCTTCAGGGATCGCCACGATCCGGTTTGGTCCGCGATAGTAGTACTGCAACGGCAATGCGTTCTCGGCCTCAAAGACGGCGATTGGTTCGCCGGGCCGTTCGTTTCCTTCGAGATAGCGCGTGACGCGAATCCAATCGCCGGAGTTTGCTCCCGAAGCGTACGTTCGTCCAAGGCTTGCTAAAGAGAGTAGAACGACCGCGAGGCACCAGCCGAGCCCGACGCGCGCGCGGCTCTCCGCCGGCAGCGACGCAATCAACGCGAAGACGCTCAGCGTCGCCGGCACGTATAACGATGCCGCGTGCCGATCGAGGATATGTACGCCGCCCGCGTATGCGCCGGCGGCAAACAGAACGGCAGCGCATCCGGTCATGACCACGATTGGACCGCTGCCGGTCGATTTGAGCGACGGTCGAAGGATAACGAGCGCGACCGCCCCCGCCAAAGCAAGGCCCGCGTAGGCGAGTTTTGCGTGCGCGAACGGTAGCGGCAGGACGTAACGAAATATTATCCCGCCGAGTACGGTGAGCGTGTGCGGCAGCGATGGCGCGGCAAACCCTTCCTTGAAGTTTTGCACTTGCCCGGGCACGATTGCGACCATCGGGGCAAACGCCGCCGCTCCGATCGCTCCGGCTAAGAGAAAACGCCAAAAGGCACGCCGATGGAACAGCAGCAGGGTAATACCTTGCGCCGCGATTAGAAAGGCTAAGTAATATTGCGTGTAGAGCGCGGCCGCGACGCAAAATGCGTAGGCCGCTGCCGGCCCGACACCCGGCGACTCCGACAAGAAGGCATCGTGGTAGGTCAGCAGCAGCAACGCGGAGAGCAGTACGATCAGCCCGTACGCGCGCAGGTCGACCGCCGCGTAAATAATGAAGGGATTGAACGCTACGACCGCCGTCACCAGGGTCGCGTTGCTGTTGGGAAGGTAGCGGCGGCACAAGAGCGGTACGAGCCCCACCGTCGCCGCGATGCAGAGTACTGAGAAGAGCCTCAGGAAGAAAACGCCGTCGCCAAAGTGACGCAGCAAGTTGATGATCAGGAAGTAGAGCGGCGCGTTCTGTTCGAAGCCTATCGCCGCGTTAAAGGCATAGGAGAGGCTCGCCCCCGTGGTGTGGAGAGTATACGCCTCGTCCTGCCAAAGGTTGAGCGCGTAAGCGAGCGGGACCGAGATCGCCAGATTTCCGAAAATGAAAAGCTCGGGCGAAATCCGGTGCGAAGCCGTCCGGCGAAGCTCCTCGGCGTGAGTCACCGGCGAATTATACGCGGGGCCGGGGGCTGCGCCAACGTCTCGATGGACCATGAGCCCCTGAAGCAAAGGTCCCGATGGGCGGGTGGGCCATACGCCGGGAACAGGGTTCGCGCGCACCTCGCGCCGCTCAACCCGGCTGACGTATGCTGGTATTCATGAGAGAACGAACGGCGGGAGTGGCCTTCGCGGGCATCTCGTTGTTGCTTTGCTTCGCTGCATTCGCGCTGGCCGCGCGCGGCGAAGTTCAGCATCAAAGCTTCAAGGCATTTTACTGCGGCGCAACGGCGGTGCGGGAGCGCCACGATCCCTACCTGGTCGAGCCGCTGCGCACGTGCGAGCGATCGCTCGAGCAAGATGCGATGCCGCAGGGATACGTCGAGCCGGCGCCGCTTCCGGGATATTCGCTCGCCGTCTTCGTTCCACTGACGCTGCTCCCGCCTAAACTCGCTGCCGAGCTCTTCGCGCTGCTTCTGGCCCTTGCTTCGGTCCTCGCCGCTCGATGCTTGGCGGCATCGCTGCACGGGCGCGACTGGGCAATTCTTTTGGCTTTCACGCCGTTGACGTTGCTCAACGTTGCGTATGGTGAGGTCCCTCCGCTCGCTCTGCTGGCGATCTGCGCCGCCGGGTATTTGTTGGTCAAGCAGCGGCCGATGCTCGCCGGTCTCGTCGTCTGCTGCGCCCTCATTCAGCCCAACGTCGGCGCGCCCGCGGCTTTAGCGGTCTTCATCTTCGCGCCCCAGTCGCGGCGGGCGATACTCTTAGGAGCCTTTGTCCTGGCGGCAATCAGCTTCGCCGCCCTCGGCCCGGCACAAAACGTCGAGTACTTTGCCAAAGTTCTACCGGGAATGGCGCGTGCGGAAATTGCCGCGTCCGATCAATATAGCTTGGCCCATCTGCTCTATGCCTCCGGCCTTTCGACCGGCACCGCGCTTCTTATCGGACAGATTTGGTTCGTCTGCATCGCCGCGATCGGCATAGCGCTGGCTCAGCGTCTGATGAAGGCAACGGGCAATCCGGCGTTGCTCGCGCTCATTCCCCCGGCCGCAGTGCTCTTCTTCGGCATCTATCTACACGACATTCAACTGCTCATTGCATTGCCGGCCGCCGTTGCCGTCGCCACGATCGCACCCAATGGATTCGCCCGGACGCTGGCAACCGTAGGTCTCGCGCTTTTAGCTGTGGTCTGGACACAGCCTCTGCGCGGCGCCGTTGCAGCGATCGACGCCGCCGGCGTTGCCGGGGCGATCCTCGCCGTTCTCAACGGCGCCGTCGTCAGACGCGTCACCGTCGCTGGAGCTGCGATCGGCGTAACGCTCGTACTACTCGTTCTTCTCCACCACTTCGCGCCGCCGCTGACGGCCGCTGCCGTCGTGACGCACGACTTCAGCGCGTTGTCAAACGAGCTTTCCCCGGTAGCTTGGGCGCGATACTTGTCCGCCACGCCTGCCTTAACTCGCTCCACCTTCGAAGCGCAGGCCGCGGCATGGCTCGGTCTCTTCGGCGTGCTGGCCGGTGCGGCCGCCGCCTCGGTTAAGCCAGCCCGATCCTAATCGCGTGCACGGCTGCTTGCGAACGTGCCGTGCAGTGAATCTTGGCAAAGATGTGGCTGACGTGATTCTTGATTGTTTTCTCCGATAAGACCAGCCGTCGGCCGATGTCGCGATTGGAGAGACCCTGAGCGATGAGCCGGATGATCTCGCGCTCGCGCGGCGAGAGCTCGTTGGTCAGCCGCTTCGACGGACCGCGGCGGCGCAGCAGCGAGGCCGCAACGCGCGGATCGACGTAGCTCTGTCCCTCGCCGAGGGTTTTGATCGCGGCGACGAGTTCTTGCAGCGAGGAGTCCTTAACGATGTAGGCGTCGGCGCCGGCACAGAGGCAATGCTGCATCAGCTCGCCTTGCGTATGCGCCGAGAGGGCGCAGATCCGAGCGTCGGGCGCACGATTCTTCAACAGGTCGACGACGTCGTCGATCTCTTCGGTGTCGATGTCCACGATGACGATATCGACGTCTTTGGTTAGCAGAGCGGTGTCACGCTCGGCTGCGATCCCGACCACTTTGATGTCGGGGTCGGCCGAAAGCACCTGCGCCACCGCCTTCGCGAAAAGTATTTGCTTTTCGATGATGACGACGCGCAGCGGCTTAGCGGCCGGAGTAGTATTAGCAGGTCGTTCTAAAACGCCATTCAGTCCCATGGCTCAAGTTTGCCATGGCCCGGGACCGCCCACAACCCGGATTCTCTGTGAGACCTTCGTCCCGGATCAACCAGGGCCCACTACTCGAAAAGGGCCCAAACCGGGGCGAATACGCCCTCTCGTTAGTAACAAAGTATCACCCAGTGGTGATAAAGTGCTACACGAAAAATCCTAGAGACCGCAAGCGGCTTTTGTCGGACTCGGCGTCGCCCGACGCCTCACCGTTTGTCGCGCGCTTGGCCTTGACGGCAGGCCAACCCAGCAAAACGGCGATCATTTCCGTTCGATTGCGAGCGTGCGTTTTTCCAATCATGCGCGCGATGTGATCGTTGACGGTCGACTCGGCAAGCCCGAGCGCGCGCGCGATCTCGGCGACGGAACGTCCATCCAATAACTCATGAAGCACCTGCATCTCGCGCGACGAGATTCCAAAGCTCGCCGCAACCGAGCCGGTGTCGTGGGCATCTTCGTAGACGCTCAAAAATACGCCGGCGTAAATTTCGCTCCACATCATCGGCGCAACCCGGAGGCAGAGCCCGCGCACCGGGTAAGCGACGCCCGGCGCGCACGTCGCTATCCCGGAGAAGTTCCACGCCGAGGTCAAGCGGCGTATAGCTCGCTCTAGGAAGAGGGGCAATCGTTCGCCTTGGGGCCGGACGAATTCGGCAAGAGCCTCCGAAACTTCATCGTCGGCGTTCCAAGCAATTTTTACTTCGAGCGCGGCGGAGAGCAGAAAGAAGGTGCACGGCTCGCGGGTCATGGTCGCGGCCGGGCTCGGCAAGGCGTAATCCTTAGCGAGGCCGGCCACCTCTTGTGCGAGGCCCGCGGCGCAGCTTTGGATCGCGTCGACGGCATCCCAGTGCGTCGCGTCCTCCAGTTGCGGCCTTTCAAAGACGATGGCCAGCGAGACGTTCTCGCCGAGCTCGACGGAAATGCCGATCGCGTCGAAGGCTTCCTCGCGCGCCGTCGTCTTGATCTCGACCGGACCGGCCGATTGCGGCAACGGCACCAAACACAACAGCGTGAATGCGCTGCGGATCTCGATATGCGGCCCCGAGGTCGCGAAAGCCGCGAGGTCACGCTCTTTGTTGAACAGCCCCAGAGCCCAACCGGCCGCTCCGGCAGCGCGTGTCGCCTTCGAGAGGTGCAGTTCGATTCGTCGACGGATCGCTGCGTCGAGTCCGTCTAAGCCCTCGTTTAAGAATGTGGGAATGTTCGCAAACGGCGAACGGCCGTGCATATAAAGCTCCTTGCCGAGCCCATTCGCACGTTCGGTCCCTTGGCCTGCTATTTAAAGCGGCGCTCAGACGGCCGGCGCGAGAACCTCTCGCAGCGGCCGCACGTCGAACGATTTTCCTAAGAGTCTTAAAGACTCGTTGACGACGTGCCGCTTCGTTTCACCGTCCATTTGCATCGCCGGGAAGAACGCCAACTCAGGCGCATCTTCCGCACCGATGAAGTCGAGCGGATGTAGCAAGATCGAAGGCTGCGTACGCGTCAGCTTGCACGCCATCAGCGCGGCGCGGAAATAAGCAAGCGCCGCCTTGGGAGAGACGGTCGCGATGTAAAGCACGTAGCTGATGTGAATAGGGACGCGAAAGAGCGGGAAGGTCGTCACCGGAATCTCCGCGATCGATCCGCTGCCGGTCGTAATCCGGTACGGCCGGTTCGGATTGAATCCGTCGCCGAACTTTCCGAACAGGTCGGTTCGCTGCGCGGCATCGGCGGACGCGAGCTTGGTGCTGCGAAAGTAATACGCGCGGGCCAGCGGACCGATGAACGTCGGCAGCGAGGAAGCGTCGTATTCATAACCGCGGCGCACCAGAGTATCGAGAATCGACTCCGAGCGCACGAATCCCGGCCCCCGAAAACCTCGCGGACGCACGCCGGTCGCGCGTTCGATGCTCTCCTCAGCGCGGGCCAGCTCTTCTTCGATCGCGCTATCATCGCGCTTGTGCATCCACGGTTCGTGGTAGTGCGAGTGATTGCCGACCTCGTGTCCGCGGCGCGGAATCTCGCCCAAAACCTCGTCGTGCTGCGGCATCGCCGCATCTTGACCGACGATGAAGAACGTGATCCTCAGGCGCAGACGCTCCAGCATTTCCAGAGCCGTCGGCACGACCACGTCGAGATACGACGGCATCGACTTCCAGGCGTCGTCGCCGTGGGTTTTGAGATACGACCATTTATTGTCGAGGTCGAGCGATAGCGAAGCCTTCATGCGGCGGATCCTAATTCCTCATTTGGCGCGGATGCTGGTTGTGAAAGGACTTCGGCGGTCAATGCGTTGGCGAGCTTGACGGTCTCGTTGACGTTGAGCGTACCGTTGACGATGTTCGCGCTGCTCGCCATGAAGAGACCCGGAATGCTCGTGCGAACGGGCGGCAACCGGTCGGAGTAGCCGATGGTCGGTACCGGAAAGACGTACGGCACGCGCGAGATACGAAACGCGCGGACGCCGCTGCGCTCGAAGCGCGGATGCATGCGTTCCAACGCCGACAGGAACGTCTCTTCGATCGCCGCGTCGTCGCGTAAGAACGCGGGGTCGTTCGACGCCACGTACTTCGGAAGATAGATTAGCGAATGCCCGGCCAGTTCGCCGCGATCGATCAATGCCGTCATTTCAATCACGGCCGTATACGGCACGCTGGCGTCGGCGATGTTGGTGATGTAATAGCTGGTGAGCGGATTGTCGCAAAGCAGCGACGCGCAGATGATTCCCTGATATTCGACTCCGGCGCAGAGCGAACGTTCCGATTCGGTCAGTCCGGGGATGATGCGCGGCGCCAACGGAGCGGCCAGGGTCACGACGACGCGATCGAAGACCTCCATCTGCGATCCCGCGACGACGCCGACGCCATTCTCGACCGGCTCGACGCGTTCGATGCGGCACGAGGTTCGAATCTCGACCCCGCGCGCCGTAAGGCGCTCTTCGAATCGGCGCAGCGTCTTGTCGTACCCGCCGGATACATAACCGAACTGCTCGCGTTGCGGGCCGCCGCGAGCGGCGTACATGCGGGCGATGATCGCCCAGATAAACGCAGCCGAAGCGCGCTCGGCGTACGGACCGAGCTTCGCTCGCAGCAGCGGAAGCCATATGCGCTCCACCGTACCGCGCCCCGAAAGGCGCGTCAGCCATTCGACCGCCGTTAATTTTTCGAGCGGCCGCCAATCGGTGATGCGCGAGGCATGCATGATCGTTGCCCCGAGCCGGAGCTTCTGTACCGGGTTGAGGGCTGGAAAGCGTAGATAGTCGAGCGCTCCCGAGAACGGGTAGAGTTTGCCGTCAACGAAGAAACCCGTGCCCGGCCGCGTCCAGCGCAGTTCGCTCTCGAGGTCCAGCTCGCGCAGCAGCTCGAGCACGGCGAGATCGCTAGCAAGTGTCACGTGATAGTGACGGTCCCAGACGACGTCGCCGAGTTCCCAAGGCCCCGCTAGCCCGCCGCATCGCGGCGCGCCTTCGAAGATCTTGACGTTATGGCCGGCCTTGGCGAGATTCCATCCGAGCGTCATGCCCAGCATCCCGCCGCCGACGATGCCGATGCGACTCACGGAAGGTGCTGAGGCAATCCCAGTCTCGCCACGGTCGAGCCGGCAAACATATATTCAGCCGAGCAGACCGGACAGACCAGCAGATCGTTACCGCGCGCCGTCGCCGGCACCAGCGGCTGGCCGCAAGCGCAAGCGTAACCGGCAATTCTCGCCGGGTTACCGCGGACGATGGCAAAGTCGGGGACGTCGTGCGTGACGACCGATCCCATGCCGACCATCGCAAAGCGGCCGATTGTTAGCCCGGGTCCGATCGTTGCGTGCGCGCCGATCGTAGCGCCCTCCCCAACGCGCGTATGAAGCGTGTGTTCGTTGGGGTCGGATGGGAGCAGGCGATCCAGTTCCGGCGGCGTCGCGCGCGGAAAGAGATCGTTGGTGAAGACGACGCCGGCGGCGATCATCACGCCGCGCTCGATCGTTACGCCCGTGCATACGTACACGAACGCGTTAATCTTGACGAAGTCGTCGATGCGAACGTCGTAGGCGATGTAACTCTTCTCGCCGATGATGCAGTTGGCACCGATGCGAGTCGAGTGGCGAACGTGAGCGTTATCCCAAATGGAGGTGTTACGCCCGATAACGACCCCCGGTTCGACGATCGCGGTTGGATGTACGGCCATTTTTGTTATTGCGTCCTCTACGATGCCGCCGCCATGCGCCGTAGACTGAGCGGAGCGAACTCGACCTCGGAGACCGCACTCGCGATCCCCTGCCAACGAGCCTGAGAGAGCGCGGCGTATGCGGCCGAGATTACCTCGACCGAGGCCAATCCATCTTCCGGCGTCACCACGAGTTGTTGCGTGCCCTGGATCGCTCCGCAGAAATTCTCGAGCTGATCGCGGAAGGCCTGGATCTTATTGTATCCGGTTCCAAAGGTGTGCCACTCGCTCTCGGCGCGGCGCCGGAAGCGCGATTCCTTCCATCCGACGAGGATCGTGCCGGCACTACCGTAGATGCGCAGATAGGTGTCGAGCTCTTTGTCGATGCTCCACGAAAGATCTGCCGCACCCATCACCCCGTCGGTGTTGTGCACGAAGAGGCGAACGGTATCTTCAACCGCGAGTCCCTGCATCCGCCGGCCTTCGACCACTTGAATGTCGCGCAGCGTGCCCAGGAAATATCGCAGGACATCGACGGCGTGCGTGCCGTTGTCCATGAGCACGCCGCCGCCGCTGACCGCAGCGTTGGAGTTCCAGCGGGTGCTCATATCGACGAACGACGTGAAGGCGTTCTCGGCAAAAACGAGCTCGCCGATCTCACCCGAGAGCAGGAGCTCCCGCGCCTTGCGCACGTCGGCGGCGTAGCGAAACTTCGAGGCCATGGTAAGAACCGTTCCGCTGGCGCGCGACGATTCGAGCATCCGCCTCGCCCCGGCGACGTCGATCGCAAGGGGCTTCTCACAGAGAACGTCCTTGCCGGATTCGAGCAACTGACAGGCGACGGATTCGTGCGTCGCCGGCGGCGTGCAGACGACGGCGGCATCGAACTCCGCGCAGTGCAGCAGTGCCGGCACCGAGCGATAGGACGCGCAGCCTGCGCTGGCGGCCAGTGCCTGAGCGGCCGGTTCGTGCACGTCGCAGACGGCGACGATTTCGGCGCTCTTAGTCTCACGGAACGCCGCCTCGTAGGCGCGAGCGATCGCGCCGGCGCCGACGACGGCAAAACGCATCTTCTTCATGATGCCGCCTGATCGTAGGTGACGCCTTCGGCAGCCGAAGCTACCGCGTCGGCGATATACTCGACATCCTTCTCGTCGTATTTCTCGTTCCACGGAATGACCAGGACGCGCTCGAGCGCCGCATAGGTCCCCGGGAAACGCCCTTCCGAGTAATCCAGTGCGGAAGGCTGGGCCAACGTGAACGGATACTCACTGGCTCCAAAGGTCCGCCGCTGCTGGAATACTTCGCAGGCAAAGGCCGGCTTTTGAATGTAGCGTGGAGCGCTTGCGATTCCGCGCTCGCCCAGGAAGCGGGCCATTTCGACGACCGCATCCGGATTGTGTGCGGCGGTTCCGCGAATGCAGTACTTCCAGTAACTATGCTGAGCGCCGGGCAGAACCTTCGGCGTGGCGATACCGTCGACGCCGCGAAGCTTTGCGGTGAGCACCTCGGCAAGCATGCGCCGCCGCGCTACGACCATCGGCAGCTTCTTGAGCTGCGCGCAGGCTACCGCGCCGCAGAGTTCCGACATTCGGTAGTTGAGCGCTAAGAAATAATGGTCCGGACGCGGATCGCCGTATCCCCATGCCTTATTGATAAAGAGGTACATGCGGCGCGCCAGCCGGTCGTCGTTGGTGACGACGATGCCGCCCTCGCCGGTCGTGATGTGTTTGCCCTGCTGAAGGCTGAAGCATCCGATACGCCCGATCGTTCCGACGAAGTTGCCGTTGTACGAGGCTAAGAACGCCTGCGCGCAATCTTCGATCACGGGCACGCCGATGCGGTCTCCCAGCGCGACGATCTCGTCGATCTCGCAGGGATTGCCGAAGAGGTGCGTGGCGATGATCGCCTTGGTCCGCTCGGTCACGCGTTCGGCGATGGTCGCCGCGGTAACGTTGCACGTGGCCGCGTCGACGTCGGCGAAGACGGGGATCGCGCCCTGGTACAGGATCGGCGCAAGGGCGCCCATATCGGTGATCGGCGTGGTAATAACTTCGTCGCCCGGCTCGAGGTCGAGCGCCGCGATCGCACAGTGAATCGCCGCCGTTCCGGAGGCGCATGCATATGCGTACTTAACGCCCATCATCGCGGCAAAGCGCGACTCGAGCTCCTTGACTGTGGCACCCTTGGTGCTGGTCAGCACGCCGGCCCGCAGTGCGGCCGTTACCGACGCTATCTCCTCGTCACCCAACGTACGGCCGGTGGCGTCTTGATCGGAGGGAAGCGGACGGTGCCGCGTGTTGAGAAAGGTCATCGTCATTTTGGTTATGTAGCTCCGTTGGATCGAAGGCGTTTTGAGGAAAACTTCCGGCCGAAGAACGCGACGAGTTGGCCGGTGAAGAGCGCTAGACTGGTGTACTGCACGACGATCGTTATCGTAGTGCCGATGGCGAGCGTCGCCGGAGGGACTCGCATGATCAGCAGGATGGCGACGACGAGTGGCAAGAGCCCGGGGAATAAGCCGGGCACGGCCAGCCAGAGTGCGGGCCGATGGTGAAATGCCAGCGCAACGGTGGCGCTGGTTTGGGTTGCGGCGCGCCTAAAGTTGAAGCCGCGCACTTGCGCTGCTCGCTCCTTGCTCCATTGCAGGGTCGCGGGGCGTTCGATGACGCGCAGCTTTTGGCGAAGCGCGTGGAGCAGCATTTCGGGGATGGCGATCATCCCGTCGCTGCAAAACTCTAGCCGTTTCGCGACTTCGGTGCGGTAGGCGCGCACCATGCAGGTGAGCGTCGCGTACCGGCCGCTGGTCGCAAGCGAAAGCAGGCGATTCGCCTCGCGGCTTAAGACGCGGCGCACGAACGGTACGTTGACCACCGACCCGCCCGACATATAGGCTGAAGCCAGCGCGATATCCGCGTTTTCCCGTTCCAGCGACTCGACGAGATCCATCGCAATCGCCGGCGAATAACTGAGATCGGCGTCGAGCACGACGGCCACGTCGGTATTCGTTTGAGCGAATGCCGTGCGCAGCGCTGCGCCGAGCCCGCGGTTGCGCTCGTGCCGGAGTACCCGGACTTTGTCGCGCCAGCGTGCGAAGCGCTGCGCGGCCTCGAAGGTCTCGTCGCTGCTGCCGTCGTCAACGATCAGATAGTGAAACTCGCGTTCGTCTCCGCGATGCATCGCGAAGTAGTCCGCCAGCGTGGTCAGGCTCGCGCCAAAGGCCGCGCCTTCGTTATATGCCGGAACGATAATCGTGACGCTGGTCATGTCGCACTCGGCGCCAAGGCGCGGGTTTCCGACTGGAAGTAATCGTTGTAGTCGTTGTAGTCGCTGTCCGTAACGACGTCCTTGGTGACGACGATGCCCAACACGTTATCTATCCCTAACAGGCTCAGCTGTCCGACCGCCCGGCGCGCGCCTTCCTCTTCGGTTTCATCGGCCGCGACGACGAAGAGCGAACCATCGGCGTGCGACGCGATGACCAGACCGTCGGAGAACGTGCCTAGCGGCGGCGAGTCGACGATGATCGTGTTGTAGGTCTCCCGCACCGATGCGAGCACCGACTCGAGGCGAGACTGCAGCAACACGACCGGGTTGGCCGTATGCGGCCGGCTCGAGAGTATGTCCAGACCGGGCGCGACGCGCTGAATCGCATCTTCCAGCTCCGCCGAGCCGCTCAACACGTCGGTTAAACCGTTATTATTGGGACAGCCGGACTTCTCGTGAAGGGTCGGCTGGCGCAGATCCCCATCGATGAGCAATACGCCCGGTTGCAGCGTTGCCAAACCCTTTGCCAGCTGATACGCAACGGTCGACTTGCCTTCGCCTCGGCGAGAGCTCAATACGGCGAGCGTCTGTACCCGGCGAGTCTGGCCCATCCGGAGCGCCACGCACAGATGAAGGAAGGCTTCGACCGTCATGGATTGCACCCACGGCAGCATGTGCTGCTTGCGCTGGTCGATCGCGGGAATGCGCGCTAGCACCGGTAATCCGAGCAGTGCCGCGTAATCCTTGTTGGAGCGTCGCCGCTCGAGGACGTCGAGCACGTAGATCACGGCGAGTCCGAGCAGCAGTCCGAGAACGACCGAGATGGCGATGTTGGTACGCAGACTCGGATGCTTGACCGCAGCGTCGGCGCTGGCCGGCTGCACGACCAGGATGTCGCTGATTGCCGTCGTCTTAGCGACGAGCGCGTCGTTATACTTTTGGGTCAGCGCGCCGTAGACGTTGGCGGATCGCTTGGCCTCTTCTTGAAGCGTTGAGAACTCCACCACTTCCTGCGGCAGCGCCTTCATTACCGGCCGCGCCGCGCGGCGCTCGGCCTCGAGCGCGTGAACTTGGCCCTGATCGCCCTGGATCCGCGAACGGTAGGTCGTCGCTTGCTGCTGCAGGCTCTGGTAGATTGGGTTCGGTGCGACGGTCGTCTGGCTCACGATCGCCGACGGCTGCGATGCGATTTGAGCTAGCAGCGCTTTTTGCTGCTGGCGCAAGGCGATCACGGCCGGATGCGCCGGCGTGTATTTTTGTTCGGCTTCGGAGAGCTGCGTGTTAACGTCGGCGAGTTTGCCGCGCAGATCGGCGGAGACCGGGTTCTGCGCGACCTGCTGAGCGCTATTGACCGTGGAGGAGAGCTGCGCGAGCTGGCCGTTAACGCTCTTGAGCAGCGCGCTCGCCTCGCTCGAATCGACTTTGAGCTGATCTATCCGCTGCTCGATGGAGTCGACGCGCGACGCTACGTTCTGTTCGTGCGACGTTGCATCTAGATATCCGTGAGCGGCTTGAAACTTTGCTAAACGCTGTGCGGTGCGCGCCATGTCGTTGCGCGCGTCAGGCAGGGATGACGAAAGAAATCCGAGCGCCGCTACGGCTTCCGACCGAACAAAGTCTCGCTCTTGCTCGACAAAGGCATTGGCGAAAGCGTTGGCGATTTGCGCGGATTGATCGGGCGAACTCCAGCCGACGTTTAAGTTGAGGAGCGCGGTGTTGGCTACGGGCTGAACGCTTACGCGGCCGAGCACTTGCTGCGGCGTCGCCTTCAAGCCTAGCTGTCCGATAACGGTTGCCGCTATGTCGCGCTGTCCAGCAAGGGCAGCGAGCGTCTCAGCCGACTGCACGCCGCTCTGAAGTACGAGCGCGTTGAGAATCGGCAAGGCCGTACCGCTACCATCGGTCGCGGCCGACGCTCCGTCGGCGCGTCCGGCGAGCAGCCGGACCGTGGTGGTATAGGATTTGGGGGCCAATAGAGTGCCGACGGTGACCAGAACGACGAATCCGCCGGCGACGGCGAGGAAAATACGCCAGCGCTTGATCAGCGCATGGTAAAGGCGCTCGACGTCCCCGCCGTCGCTCTGGAGCGGCTTATCGGCGGTCGGGCGCGGAAAATTTATTGGAGAATCGGCGCGGCGCGGCGCAATGTTGTACATCGCAGAGCAATGGTACGATGCCGAGGGGGTCGAGCATAAGGACGAGTCCGCTCACCGAGTAGGACCTTTGGTTACCCGGGTCTTGCGTCCCGTACCCGTGAGTCACGCTCAGTGGTGCTAACGACTCTGCGTCTGGGCGAGCATGCTGCGTATCATTTGTACATCCATGGCTACGCGCATTCTCGAGCGGCCGAAGCAGTCACGCAAGCTCGCCGGCACCACCGCCCCGCGGACCTATCCCCTCAAATGGGTCGCGATTCTTTTGGCCAGCGACATCGCGCTGTTCGTTCTTGCTTCAAATCTTGGCGCCCTGATCGGGTTCCACCATTGGAACTCGCCTCGCATCGTCAGCCACTTACTGCTCGCCGAAGTAATCTTCGTCGCGCTGTGGGTCTTCGTTTTCGACCGGCTTGGACTCTATCGCCGCACCTACGCGCTGTCGATGAAGGACGAGCTGTATTATACGGTAGCGGCCTTGGCGATCGGGACGATCCCCCAACTTATCGTCTTCACGATCTATCCAGAGATTTCGACCTCACGCATCGGCTTGATCTTCGCGCTGGTCTTCTCGATCGTGCTGGTCGGATCGTCGCGCGCTCTCCTTCATAACATCCGGCAGGGTCAATGGCAGCATAGCCGGCGCCGCATCGGGATCGTCGGGCCGGCCGAGCATCTCGAGCAGGTCGCTAACAATCTCGAGCTCGCCGAGACCTCTGAAACGCTCCTCATCGCCGTCGACCACGGCGGTCAGGGTGACGAGCAGATCGACCTCAGCCGGGATCCTAACCTGCGCCGGGTCGAGTGGTTCAACCAAGCGCGGGCTTGGGGATGCGACTCGCTCATTTTGACGGAGATGATCGCGCCATCGCTCCTCGCGCATCTGTTGGAGGTTGCCGCTGCCAACCGAATTCGCCTCGCCTTCGCTCCGCCGAACATCGCGCGTCATTCGTACGAACTCTCGCTGCAGACCGATGGCAGCCAAGTTCTAATCGTCCCCTCGCGTTTGCGCGCCTGCACGCCGCGCGCACAACTGATCAAGCGGATGATGGACGTCACTTTCGGCAGCCTGGCGCTCCTGCTCTTCGCTCCGGTGATGATCGTTGCAGCAATCGCGGTCGCCATTGATTCCGGTTTTCCAATTTTCTATTCACAAGAGCGCGTCGGGAGCGGGGGCAAGACGTTCCGAATTCTGAAGTTTCGCTCGATGCGCGCCGACGCCGAAGCGAAGTCGGGCGCGGTCTGGGCGAGTTCGAACGATCCTCGTAAAACGCGTACCGGGACCTTTCTCCGTCGCTTCAGCATCGATGAGCTGCCTCAGCTCTTCAACGTGCTGTGCGGTGATATGTCGCTTGTCGGTCCACGGCCCGAGCGTCCGGTGTTCGTCGACCTCTTCCGCACGACGCTTGCCGGTTACGACGAGCGGCATTTGGTGAGGCCCGGAATCACCGGCTGGGCACAGGTGCACATGAAACGCAGCATGGACACCTCTGCAGTGAGCGAGAAGCTTAGCTACGACCTGCAATATCTCCAGAGCTGGTCGCCGTATCTCGACGTCGCCATCCTCTTTCAGACACTCTGCGAGTTTCTCTTTCATCGCGCCGCATGAGCGCCGTGCGAGTTCTGCATATTCTGCCGTCGATTAGCGGCTACGGCGCCGAACGGCTGACCGTGGAGTTGCTTCGGCGTTTGCCTTCGAGCAGCGTCGACGCGGCGCTGCTGACGGTCTACGAACCGTCGGCCGGCGAGTCGGCCGCCCTGCCATTTCCGCTTTTTCATGCCTCCCGCAAGGGTCGCAAGGATCGGCTCTTTCTCTTTAATTTGGTACGGGAAATCCGCCGGTACGCTCCCGATATCGTCCACACGCACACACACGTGGGCAAGTATTGGGGACGCACTGCCGCGATCATGGCGGGCGTCCGGCGCATCGTCCACACCGAACATAATCCCTGTGACTTTCGCCGTACTCCCGCCGAACGTACCGCCGATTGGCTGCTGGATCGGGCGACCTCGCGGGTCGTCACCTTCTTTCGCGATCAAGGCCGGCGCCTGAGCGAGCTCGAGCACCTGCCTCCGAACAAGCTGGTAGTGATTCCCAACGGACTCGTCTTTGCCGACCCGGTCAACGACCGCCGCGCCGCCCGCAGCCGTTTGGGCGTTACCGACACCGAGTTCGCGATCATGTTGATCGGGCGCATGGAGTACCAAAAAAACCACGTCCTGGCGCTGCGCGCATTCAGCATGCTGAGCCGGCGCATCCACCCTCGCGCCATTCTGCTCTTTGCCGGCGCCGGCGAAAACGAAGTGATGCTGCGCGGGCTGGCGACGGCGCTCAAGGTCGACGATCGCGTGCGTTTTCTCGGCTATCGCAACGACGTTCCCGCGCTGCTGCCGGGTGCCGACTTAGTGCTGATGACGTCCTGGTTCGAGGGAATGCCGCTGGCGCTGCTCGAGGCGATGATCGCGGGCGTGCCGATCGTGACGACGCCGTGGCTGGGCGCCGCAAACATGCTGGGCGACGGACGATATGGTTTCTTAAGTTCCGATTTTGAACCACTCCACGTCGCTGCGGAAATCGAACGCGCAATAACGCGGCCGAATATTCGCCGCAGCGTCGCCGAGCGCGCGCGCGCCCACGTTCGCGACCAGTACCACATGGATCGCATGGTCGACGCCTATCGCGACATGTACTTGCAGCTCTATAAAGCCGCCTCGTGAAAAAAACGGCGCGCCGCATCGTCGTCGTCACCTCGCGCTTTCCGTTCGGAAGCCAGGAGGCATACCTCAGCGCGGAGCTTGAGGAGCTGACGCAGTATTTCGAAGAGGTAGTCGTAGCTCCGGTCCGGCCGCCCGCCTCGCCGCCTAAACACGTCGTCCCCGGCGGCGTCGAAGTTTTGGCATGGCCGCTGATTAGCCGAACTCTGCTCGGACGCGTTTTTCGCTTGCTCAGGACGCGGCCCAAACCGGTCGCTCGCGCGGTCGCTCAGTTGCTCGCCTCGCGCGATCCAGGGCGGGCAAAAAACCTCACTGTAATTCTCAAAGCTTTAGCGCTCGCTGACTGGGCGATCGAGCATGACGTCGATCATATCCACGCCTATTGGGCGTCGACGCCGGCGACGGTCGCCATGATCGCAGCTCTGGTGAGCGGCATCGCGTGGAGCGCGACGGCCCATCGCTGGGATATCTACGAGCGCAATGCGTTCGACGTTAAGGAGCGCAGCGTTTCGTTCGTTCGTGCGATCTCGAGCCGCGGCGCGCACGATTTGCGCGAGCGCATGCCGCACCTCAACGGACGCGTCTTAGAGATTGGGCTGGGTACAAGACTGGATCCGCAGACGGTGCGGGCGCGGCTAAGCTCTGATTTCAACATCGTCTGCCCGGCGGCGCTAGTTCCGGTAAAAGGGCACTCGACATTGCTGGCCGCCGTCGCGCGGCTGCGCGCGATGGACGTACCCGTTAGCTGCACGCTCTACGGAAGCGGTCCCCTTCAAGAACAGCTACGAGCTGAAGCCGAGGAGCTCGACCTGCGCGATGCGGTCGAGTTTGCGGGATTCGTCCCGCACGAACGCCTGCGCGAGGCGTACCGTTCGGGACGTTTTGCTGCAATGGTTATGGCTAGCCGCAACGCCGGAGAACAGATGATGGAAGGACTGCCGGCTGCGCTTATCGAGGCCATGGCCTTCGGCGTGCCGGTCGTCGTTACCAATTCGGGCAGTATCGGCGAGCTGGTGGACGATCGCAGCGGTGCAGTCGTTCCTCCCGACGATCCCGAGCGGTTAGCTCAAGCGCTCTTAGATGTCTATCTCGACGCCGACGCCGCCGAAGTGCGCGCGCGGCATGCCTACGCAATCGTTCGCGAGCGCCACGACGTACGCACCCAAATGCGCGTACTCGCCACGGCGCTGCAACAAAGGAGTACGAATTGAATATTGCCGTCATTGGTCTCGGCTATATCGGATTGCCGACTGCCGCACTCTTGGCCGAGGCCGGCCACCGCGTCTACGGCTACGACGCAAACGCCCGCCTGCGGCGCAGCCTGCAGAGCGGAGACATTCCTAGCGCCGAGCCACCCGTTCGTGAAATCGCCGAAGAGGCGCTACGCAACGGACGGCTTCTCGTCGTCGACCGGATCCCGAGCGTTCACGCATATATCCTCTGCCTTCCAACGCCGACTCACGAAGGCAAGCCGGACATGCGTTACGTCGAAACGGCCGCCGCCGCCGTGGCGAACGTCGCCGAGCCGGGATCCATTCTGGTGCTGGAGTCGACCGTACCGCCGGGCGCAACGGATCGCATTTTTGCCCGCGCGCTCGAAGCGGCAGGGAAAAATATCGAGCATTACTGCATCGCTCACTGTCCCGAGCGCGTCATTCCCGGTGCGATCGTCACCGAGCTGCGCGCCAACGCGCGCGTGATCGGCGGGCGCGTGCCGGCCGACGCCCGCATCGTTGCCGATCTTTATTCGAGCTTCTGTCAAGGAGCGATCTCGCTCACCACGACGCGCACGGCCGAGTTCGTGAAGATCATCGAAAACACGTATCGCGACGTAAACATTGCCTTCGCCAACGAGCTCGCCATTATTTCCGAAGAGCTCGACATTGACGTTTGGGAAGCCATCGGTTTGGCCAACAAGCATCCGCGCGTCAATATCCTTCAACCTGGACCCGGAGTCGGCGGCCACTGCATACCAGTGGACCCGCAGTTCTTATCCGACGCCAATCCGCTGGCTACCGAGCTGATTCAGTCGGCACGCCGCGTCAACGACCGCATGCCCTATCGCATCGTGCGGCGCATTTCGGCCCTGGTCGAACCTGGCGCGGGCCGAAAGATTGCGTTGCTCGGTGCGGCTTATAAAGCTGACGTCGACGACGTCCGCGAGAGTCCGGCGGTTCGCATCGAGGCGATGCTGCGCGACCGCGGCTATACGACCGCGATCTACGATCCGCACGTCAAGCAGTTTCATCGCCCGCTCGCTCGGCGCATCGAGGATGCCGCCGCGGGTGCGGACGCGTTGGTGCTGGTAACGCCGCACACATGTTTCGCGGACATTAGTCCGGAGGAAATGGCCGCGATCGTGCGCACGCCGCGACTGATCGACACCCGTAACTTCTTCGACGCCGATCGTTGGCGCGAGTACGGATTCGAGTGTTACACGCTGGGCCGTTCGCTCGAGGTCGAGCCGGCTGCGGCAACGGCGGTGGCGTGAATCTACTCCGCCGTCTGGCGCTTGGGTTTCCGACGAACTGGAATCACCAGCGCGGATGGTCGCTCGACGCCGTGCGCGAGCCCGGCGCAGCATCATATTTCATCAAATGGGATCCGGGTACTGGCGCTTACGGTGAAGATTTTACGGGCGCTCCGCGTGATGCCGGCGGCGCGTTGCTCAGCGGTGCGAGCCGGTGGTATCATCCGATACGCATCGCCCAGTTCGCGCTGCACCGCTACGACGTTTGGCAGTCAACCGGTGACGCCGAAGCGCGAGCTGATTTTTTCGCGCAGGCGTGCTGGCTGCGCGACAATCAACACGACGCCCCGGTCCCGGGGATCTACTCGTTCGATTTCCCATGGGAGAAGTATGGCGCACCCAGTGGATGGACGTCGGCGATGGGGCAGGGCGAAGCAATTTCGGTCTTACTGCGCGCCGATCACCGCCAACCCGGCTCGGGCTTCGGCGACGCCGCCATCCGGGCGGCCCAGCCGTTTCGCTCCGAGATCGCGCGAGGCGGCGTCGTGTGGCGTTCGAAAAAAGATGTCTTCTTCGAAGAAGTAGCCAACGCGCACGCGCCTCACATCCTCAACGGCTGCATCTACGCGCTGTGGGGTCTTTGGGAGCTCCACCAGCGCGCCAATGAAACCTGGGCTGCTGATCTGATGCAGCAATGCCTGGAGACCATCGTTCGGTGGCTTCCGCGCTTCGACAACGGGTGGTGGTCGATTTACAGCCTCATGCGCAGTGCCAGCGGGCAGCCGCACCTCGCGACGCTGAAGTATCACGAGTTTCACATCGCACAGTTGCACGTGCTAGCGGCGATGTTCTCAGAGCCGCTCTTCGAGTCAACGGCTTCCCGCTGGGAAGCTTACGAGCATCGGCCCGAGTCGCGGCGCCGCCTAATTCGCACCACGCTGCAAACGCTGCCCGAGCGGTTGCTCGGGCGTGACGGCGTTCCCGGAGGAGCACGCGCTTGAAGGTAGCCGTCGTCGCACATTTCTATCCGCCCGAGCCGGGCGCCGGAGCACTGCGTCTTCACACCCTCGTTCAGGCGCTCGCCGCGGGCGGCAACGACGTAACCGTCGTCACACCTTTTCCTTCTTTCCCGCGCGGTGAGTTCTCCGAAGCGAAGCGTCCCTTGATTCGCGTCAAGGAAGAGGGGCGCGTCCGTACCGTGCGCATCTTTTCGATGCTGATCCCCAAGCTGCCCGGCGGGAGACTCTTACACTGGCTTTCGGCAGCGCTCTCCTCATCGCTGTATTTGCTGGGAACGCGGGAGCGTTTCGACGCCGTCGTCGTTAGCTCGCCGCCGATCACGGTCTCATTGCCTGGCGTCGTCGCGTCATGGCGCCACCGCGCGCGCCTTGTCGTCGACGTCCGCGACGTCTTTCCCGACCTCGGCGTCAAGATGGGCGTTTGGAAGGCCGACAGCCCGGTCGTACGGACGCTGGAGTGGCTCGTACGCAAGCTTTATCGCCGCGCCGACCTCGTCTCGGTCGTGACGCCGGCGGGAGAAGCACAGGCGCTGCGGCGCGGAGTTCCGCGGTCACACGTCGTCCTTGCGCGCAACGCCTACGAATCGGCGCCGGTAATGTCGGCTCCGCCAAAACGCAACGGCGGTTTCACCGCGATCTACGCGGGCAATCTCGGATTGACGACCGACGTCGACGTGCTGGTCGATGCGGCCAAGCTGTTATCCAAAGACGGCATCACGATCGAGATCGTCGGCGATGGCGCGCAGCGCGCGCGTCTCGCGGAGCGCATGCGGAACGAAGCTGTGGAGAACGTGCACTGCAAGGGCAGCTTCCCTCGCGAAGAGGCAATGGCAATGGTTGCCGGTGCCGACGTTTCAGTCATCCCCTTGCGCAAAGGCCTCACCGAAAGCGTGCCGACCAAACTCTACGATTCCTTATCAGTCGGTTGCCCCGCTATCATTGTCGCCGACGGCGAAGCCTGCGACGAAGGGGCTTCTCTCGGCGCGATCTGCACGCCGGCCGGTGACGCGCACGCGCTCGCCGACCAGCTGCGCCGCCTTTCGCTGCTCGACAGGAGTTCGCTGCGCCGGCTTGGCGAAGAAGGCCAAGAACGAATTCGCACGCGTTCCGATCGAGCGGCGATCATGGCCGACCTCGTGCGCCGAATTACCGCGCTGGAGACGACTGAAGAAGTCGCCGCGCCGATCACGGCCGACGCTGCCCAAGGGGTTTAAAGGTAATATACCGGTATTTGATACCGGGATTTTTTGCTATTTTATGTGCGCCCGTAAATGCCGGACGTCGAATGTGGTCCCAGAGGTTTAAGGGCACGCGACGGCTGCGGCAACGGCGGCAGGGGTTTCATCTGGCGAGCCGGTACGCCGACCGCGGCATTGCGTACCAGTGCCACCATCGCGAAGATCAGCCAGGCGTATTTGTACTGGAAGAGATCGATCGCCAGCGAGACCACGACAATGGCCAGCAGAGACGCCTCCATCACTATACGATAGTCGTAGAGCTCGTTGTTGCGGTCGATCGCGCGCAACCCGAGAAACTGAAACACGACGAATGCGCCGATCAGCGCCAAACCGATCACGCCCAACTCAACGAGATAGTGAAGCACGAGGTTGTGCGCCGGTGAATCCCATCCAAATGGATATGGCTGGTGGATCTTCAAGTAGTAGAGGTTGAAGGCCTGAGTAAAGTTTCCGAGGCCGTAGCCTTGCAAAAGGCGATGTTTAGCCGCTTCCAGGGCGACCGCCCAAATCGAAGTTCGGCCCGATCCACCGGTATCTAGGGCGCTCGAGAAGCGTAGGAAGACCGACGTCTGCACGGTCGAAACCACCGCAACGATCGCCCCAATCGCGATGGCGAGCTTGAGCCGGTATTGGGAGCGCCAGAAATAGTAGGCGGCGATTAACCCCAACGCCGAGAGCCCTTCCCGGGAACCGCTATATAAGATCGCCGTCACGAGCAGTCCAAGCACCCCGATGCACGCGAGTCTAGCGAGCACCGATCGGGTGCGCAATCCCCACATGGCAGCGATTGCCGCCGGAAAAATCAGCGCGTCAGCAAAGTGGTTCGGGTCGATCTCATACTGACCGACGTGAAGGACCAGGCGCCGCGCCTGAAGCGACTGCTGAGCAATGGTCGGATCGTGCATGAACGTGTGCGCGCCGTATGCCGCAGCACAGACGCCTCCGGCGACGATCAGCACGAGCAGCATATTCAACTGGGCTCGCGAGATCGGAACCATTGTGAGAACTGCGTAGAGCAGCATCAGCCCGGCAAAAGTTGCCATGCCGGCGAGCGCGAGCTTCTGGTCGAGCGCCCAAAACGTACTGGCCAGCATCCAGAGCGCCAGGACGCCTAAGACGCGCAGCGGAGGATCTTCGAACGAGACCATTCGCCGGCGCACGACGTAAAGCAACATGAAAGCGCCGGCGGCCATTCCCAGGAGCTTGGTGATCGTGCCGAATGACCCGGTGTTGAGCAAGTTGTCAAACGGCACCAGGAGCGCGTACAGGCCGAAGGTTGAAGCGAGCGGCCAGCGCAGCGCGAGATAAATCACGACCGGCAGAAGCGCCAGCGCCACGAGTCCTATGGACATGAGGCTTGGACCGGTTACCAGCATTATCGCCGTGGAAACGGCAAAGAGCACCAGCGCGGCAAGCGCGGCGCGCGGCGCAAACTCAGACGACGTCACAGTAGCCATGCGGACACCTCCAATCCTATCGTCCCGCCGCCGCTAGGTCCAGGAGCGAACGTCCCACTGGGCAGGACCTACGGGAGGTTACGGGCCGCAGCCGCCCACGTAGACTGGCTAGGTGCCTCATGGATTCTGGCCGTGGCAACTAATCGCGGCGATGGCTTTGAACTGCGCCGTTCAGGCGTTGGCGATCGCCGCATACTCCGCGCGCCTCGCCGGCGCGCGCTCGGGGCGCGTCGCCACCGCTATCTCGCTCTTTAATATCTTCGCAACTACCAGCCGCTTCGCCCAGATGCTCTACACGCCCATGCTAGGCGCGCTCTCCGATCACGCCGTGCCGGCCACGTTCTCCACATACGAGTGGCAGCTGCGCTTCATTATTTTTTCCGGAACGGCCGGTGCCGTTATCGGCACGCTGGCCATCCCTACGTTCGTGATGTTTTATATGCGCGCGATTCGATCGCTCGAGCGCAACGGCAGCATTCCTAAAGCAGCGCTGGCGATCTTTCGACCGGCGACGGTCGCCGCGGTCATCGGCGAAGTGAAGTTCAGCATGGCCACGCGTTGGCGCGACATATCGTTCAAGCACGTGCCCAAAGATATTCTCGTGCTCAACGTCCTGGTCACGGCCGTCTACGGCGCGGGAATCGTGGCGGCAGCCTACGCCAGCGTACTGCAGCCTGCTGCGGCGAGAACCGCAGTGCTCTCCAGCGGATTAGTCAACGGCTTCGCGACGATCGCCTACAACATTATCGTGGATCCGGCCTCGGCACTCCTTACCGATCGCGCCGTTCGCGGAGAACGCTCCGTCGACGACGTCAAAGGGTTGGTGACCGGGCTCTCCCTCACTGCAATCCTCGGACTGCTCTTATCACAGTTGCTGCTCGTTCCGGCCGCGGTCTTCATTGGCTGGGGTGCAAAACTCATCAGCGGCCACTAGGAGCCACGTCCGCATTTAGTGGCCGGGAACGCGATCCGCGTGCGGGAGGGCCAGCACTTCGAAATCGGTGATATGAATCGCCGAGAGCGCCGAGAGATCGCGCTGGCTCCAGGGATTCGAGCCGTCTAGCGCTAGCGAGTTGTAGAGCTCGTTCTCGCGCGCCGTGTCGGCAAGGTAAATGCCGTAGCGCTTCATCGCGCGTGCGATTGCCGCGCTCTGTGGACCGAAGCGCGAGATATCGAAATCGGCCCGCAGCCGAAGACGCGCACCGTATGGAAGGCGATACGCCGAACTGCCCTTGTATGCGATTCCTTCGGCGTCGCTCGCCGGCCGCACAAAGTTCCACTGCGAAACCGTGCCCGCCGGAGCGGCCCAGTTCAAAGCGTGGTTGATCGAGCCGCCCGCGATCTCGTCCCAGCGAACCATGCCGGCATAGAGCGAGAGGCCGGAGGCCATCGCCGACGGATTGCCCGGCGCCAGCGGAACGAACGGCGCGCGCAGGTTCCACCAGGCGCCGCTATATGCCGAGAGTACGTTGGCGGCAAAACTCGTGTTGTAGGTCTCGTAGACCTTGCAGCTCTGCGTCTGCACCACGATCGCGTGTGCGTCGCTCAACGGCTCGATGCGAAAGCTCGGGCTCCACGGAAAGAGCGCGTCGAATTGATGATACGGTACTTTCTGCCGTACCCGGTATGTCGGGGTACCGTCGTTAGCCAGATTGACGACCTCGACCGGATCGGAAGCGATCCAAAATCCGCCACGGCTTCCAGCATCGGCCATCGCAGTGATGTATCGCCGGCTTTCGGGGTCGACGGGCGTCCCGCTGACCGGCGTCGCGTAGGGCCCGCTGCCCCCGAAGAGTCCGCAGCTCAGCAGGCCCGCATTGGTAACCGCCGCCAGCGTCCAAACGGCAGAGAGCATCGTTTACCTCAGTGAACGAACTGAATCGTCGGCAGTTTTAGGACCTCGAAATCGCTCATCCTGATTTGGCTCAGTGACGAAAGGTCCGCCGAGTTCCAGGGATTGCCCCCGTCCTCGGCATTGGCGAAGTACAGACCGTTCGCGGACGAACCGGTGTCGGAGAGATAGACGCCGTACGTCTTCAATGCAATCGCAACCATCGTTGCCTGCGGCCCCCAGCCTGACGTGCTGAACGACGCCTTGAGCCGCAGACGCGCGCCGTACGGCAGCTGATACGAGCTGGTGCCGTAGAACGGCAGCCTGTCGGTATCGCTCGCCGGCCGTACGAAACCATACTGCGAAACGGTATGGGAGATGCCGTCCCAGTTCAGCGCGTGATCGATCGCACCGGATTGATAATCGTCCCACCGGACCATTCCTGCGAAGAGCGAGAGCCCCGACGCCATCGACGAGGGGCTGCCGGCTGGGAGCGGCACGAATTTGCGCTTTAGATGCCAGTTCGCACCGCTGTATGCGCTGAGCGTATTTACATAGAAGGTCGTGCTGTAGGCCTCGTACAGGCGGCAAGTCTTCGTCTGAACGACGATCGCGTGCGCGTCGCCGCCGGGCTCGATGTAGTAGCCCGTCTTCCAAGGATAGGGGACGGGAAACTGGTGATACTTGGATTTTGGTTTGACTACGTGCAGGCCGGTCGAGTCATCGGCCAAATTGATCTGCTCGATGCCGGTCGACGCATAGAATCCATACGTATCTCCGGCTTGAATGACCGAGTCGATGTACGACTGGCTATTCGGATCGAGCGGCGCGTTGGTGACGACTTTATTGTACGTCTCTTTATCGCGAAACGCCGGGCATCCGTAGAACGTTGACCCCGCCGGTCGAACGTTTTCCGAGTGTTTAAGCGCGCTAGTCAAGGTCGTTACTCGATTTGGTAGCGTAGTGCCGGCGCAGGAGGCCAGCGAGATTAGCGCCATGACGGCACCGAAGCGCCGTACGGCGCTGACGCGGCTCATGGAGCAGGCGGGTTCTCAACGCCGGCCATCCCATCCTACTTAGGTCCCATTCTTTAGGACCTCCGCACCATTGCCTCGGGTGCGGGCGCTGGGTCATTAGTCGGTATCGACCGGGACGTTTGAAGGAGGCTGGTGTTCGAAAAACGATCGCGAATATTTTGCGTCGATCGGCTTGAACGCCCTTGGCTTCGCGTTGAAGTTGAACATGTCGTCCATCGAATTGGCGCGCAGATCGTCGGTACCGAGGCTACCCAGGCCATACGCTTCTTCGACGAATTTGATGACGCTGCCGAACTCGTATTGCGTGCTCGAAACGTAGCCTTGTTTTGCGTACGGCGAGACGACGATCATCGGTACGCGGAATCCCAGGCCGGCATAATCGAGCTGCGGGGGCGCCACGTGATCGTACCAACCGCCCCAATCGTCCCAAACGACGATGATGGCCGTCGAGTTCCAATCCGAGCCTTGGCCGATCGCGTTGACCACGCTGGCAACCCACGACGGGCCCTTGTCGGTGCTTCCGAAACCGGCATGATCGGAATTGACACCATCGGGAATAACCCAGGAAACGCCCGGCAGCTTGCCATTAGAAGCATCGCCGAGAACTTTCTTTTCGGGCGAGACAATGTTCGACGCCCACTCGCTTCCGTAACGCACCGGGGCGACCACGTCAAACGCGTCCCAGTACGATCCGGCGAGGCCTCCACCAAAGAGTACGGGCGTGTAGTATTTCCACGTAACCGACGCGCCGTCGAGCAGGTCGCGCAGCGTGTTGTAGCTTACCGACTGCCCGAAGTCGTTGCTACACGGGAACGGGCCGCTTTGAACGTACTTGCCGTTCGAGAGCAGTTCGGGAACCGTTGCTCCGGCCGGCGCGTCGCAGCCCCACGGCCCGCGCGACGGGAAGTCGATTAAGCTCGTCGTGCTGTTGAGGGCAGTACTTCCACGGATAAGGTCCTGGTGGCCGGTAAAGCTTCCGCTCGCTTCGGTGGTGAACATGTGATCGGCCAGCGCATACTGCTGGGCCATCGTCCAATATGGGGCGATCTGCGTTGGATCCACGTAGGCGTAGGCGCATTTCGGGCACGGCCTCGAGCCGACGTACACCTTATTCCACCCGTCCATCTTCCCATTGTCGTATTCGACGGTGAATGCAAGGTTGCTGTTCTCCAACAGCCTTGCGCTGTAGAGCTTGGTCTTTTTGAGCTTGACGGTCTTGCCGGTGCTCATCTTACCGGTCGTCGTGCCGTCCGCACCTGGAAACGTAGCGAAGAGATTGTCGAAGCTATGGTTCTCTTGAACGATAATAACGATGTGCTTGATGTAGTTACCGACGGTGCCGGAATGCCCGGCATTCGAAGACACGTGCGGCATGAGACCCGAGGCCGGTACGATGCCGCTCTGCGCGCCGGCACACGAACAGAGCACGGTCGCAAAAGCGACCGGAAATAACCTATAAAAGAGATAGCGCATATGCGCCCGTTAGGCGCGTGGCGATTTCCTTCCGGGGGCGTCCCGGGACGCAGGCCAAAAATTGAGGCCTTCGACCTATGGGCGCCCCCAGAGGGTTACGGAGCGGTTACGACGTCGAAGTCGGAGAGATTGATGCCGGATAGGGCCGCCTCGTCGCCGCTCGTCCAGACCGGGCCGCCGTTCAAGTCGTTCGTAAAGACGATCGTATTGCAGCACCCGGTGTCGTAAGCGTAAGCCCCATATTTTTTCAAGGCTTCGGCGACGATCCTCGCTTCGTTCGGGAAGCTCGAATCGTCGAAGCTAGCCTTCAGCCGAAGGTGCGCTCCGTACGGCATCGGCGTATCGCCCGACGGCCCATTGTAGGGTATATCGTCGGTACAGTCGCTCTGCCCGGCAGGGGAGACGCACGCGGTTTGCGACCAGCTATTCCTTACGCCGTTCCAACCGAGGGCGTGCCCGATTACGCCATTCTTGAGCTCCTCGGGCCGTACGGCCACGAAACCGATCGGAATTCCGCTGGCCGTCGACGTCGACCCCTGCTTCGGACGCGAGAAGGGTGCGGTCAACTTCCACATGCCGCCGTTATACATCGAAAGGTTGCCGCTGCTGTACGTCACGCTGTAGCCTTCGTAGTATTCGCAGTCCTCGGATTGCAGGACGAGCGCGTGAGCGTCGCCCAAGGGCTCGATATAGAAGCTCGAGGCCCACGGCCAGGGCGAATATGGCGTATGCCACTTGACCTTCGGTTGAACGGTGAGCAGTTGAGTCGACGAGGTAGCCGGATTAATGAGCTCGTCGGTCGTCGGCGCCGAGGCGTCGAAGCTCCCGCCTCCGCCCGCATCGCTTGCCGCTTTGAGGTAGGCCGCGCTGTTGGGATCGGTCTGCGCGTTGGAGATGTCGGTCTGCCACACGTCGCCCGACGGATACGGGCAACCCAGCATCTCGCCCAGTGGGTGGTGCATGGCATTTCTATTCAACGAACTATGATTCTCGTTCGTGGGAACAACCGGCTGAACGGCCGTCATCCCACTGCAGTTGGTTAATAATGCGGCTGCGAGGCCGCTCAAAAATAGCGGAATAAATTTTGAGGCCTTCATGGCGGGAAATTATGCCACGGCGGCGCGGCGTTAACGCGTCAACGAAGCCAAACGTTGAGTTAGAATTGGCGTGAGCAAATCGCAACAAAAGAGCGACGGCTTCGCATTCACGAAGCCGTCGCTTGGTGTATCGAGCGCGAGCGATTACTTGGCTGGTATTTTGACGAACTTTCTCGGCTGAGCGCTGAAGTCGAAGACGTCATCGATCGAGGCCGCGCGTCCATCGGTCGTCCCGAGCCTAGGCAGCGACCACAGGTCCTCGACGAACTTTACGACGCTGCCGAACTCGTACAGCGTGTGCGAGATATATCCGGCCTTGGCGTAGGGCGAGACGACGATCATCGGCACACGAATGCCCAGTCCGGCGTAATCGAGCTGCGGCGGCGGGACGTGATCGTACCAGCCGCCCCAATCCTCCCAGACGACGATGACGGCAGTCGAGTTCCAGTACTGGCTTCCGCCAATGGCGTTCACGATGCTCGCGACCCAAGCGGGGCCTTTATCGGCCTTTCCGAATCCGGCGTGGTCGGAGTTTGTATCGCTTGGTGAAACCCACGAAACTGCCGGAAGTTTGCCGCTCGAAACGTCGGCGAGAAAGTTCGTTTCGGGCATCGAGATATTCGTGTTCCATTCGGGGCCGTTGCGCACGGCGCTGATGGCGTCGAAGGGATTCCAGTAAGCGCCGGCCAGACCACCGTTAAACAGGTGGGGTGAGTAATACTTCCACGAGACTCCCGAGTCGTCTAGGACGTCACGCAGGGTGTCGTAGGTGAAGCATGGCGCGGGACCCTTCTTGACGTAGTTGCCGTTGCTCATCAAGATGGGGGTCGTCGTCCCCTTCTGCGCGTCGCATCCCCACGGACCGTGCGTCGGAAAATCGACCGCGCTCCTCGAGGCGTCCAGCGCGGAGTTTCCACGGATTAGGTCTTGATGCGAGCTAAAATCGCCGCTGCTCTCCGTCGGGAACATATTATCGGCGAGCGCGTATTGCTTGGCCATCGTCCAGTAAGGACGGATCTGCGCCGGATCGACGTAAGCGTAAGCACAGGCCGGGCAGGACTTGCGGTCTACGTAGACCGCGCTGAAGCCGTCCATCAACCCGCCGTCGTAGTCGACCTGAAAAGCGGCGTGGCTGTTCTGCAAAAGCTTCTTGCTGTAGAGCGGGATCTTCGCAAGCGCAATCGTCTGGCCGTTTTTCATCTTCCCACTCGTCGCACCGTTGGCTCCCGGGAAGGTCGCGAAGAGATTATCGAAGCTGCGATTCGTCTGGATCACGATCACGACGTGAGAGATCTTCCCGGCCGTCGCGCCGCGCGTTTGTGCCTTAGCATGGGTTGCCGGCAACGCTGGTGCCGCGCCGCCGTTTGTGTGCAGCCCGCTGCAGCCGGACAGTGTAATGCCGGCTGCGGCAGCTGCTGATAGCCACCAATATTTGCGTAACATGAGCGACGACTATCCCGCCGCTGCCCGCACTTACCTTCCCGATATATGCAAAAATGGCCAAAAATGAAGCATTTGGCCCATGCTATGGTGCCATCGCCGCCCACGCGCTCGTTCGTAGGGCCAGCGAGGCCTAACTCGGCTCGCTGAGGCTGGAATATCCGCGTTCCGCGCGCTCCCATTGCGCGGCATCGACGGCGCGTTCGGCGTATGCGGTCTGCACGAAAGGTCCGGCAACGGCATCGAATAATGCGACCAGAGATGCGTCGTTGGAACGGAGTTCGCGACGCAAATCGCCTACGGTCGAGCTGCGCTCGGCGCAAACGGCACCGCGCAGGTCCAGCAACGCGACGGTCGCGGCGAACAACAGCAGTGCCGCTCGCCCGTACTCGCCGCGGTTTGCAGACTCGCGAGCCTTTAGATAGAGCGCGTGCGGATCGAGCGCTGCCTGGAGCGGCTGCGCGTCGAGGCGTTTGCGCGAACGCACCAGCTGCAGGTTGACCAGCAGACGAACGGCAACCCACAACAATACGAACGCGACAACGGCGAGCAGCGTCCAGCCGATCCCGTTGGCCGTGCGTTCGCTAAAATGCACGCGTTTCGACAGCGAGCGCCACAGCCGATCCCACGTCTCTCCCAGCCAGCGCAAGAATCGTTTCCAGAGCGACTCGTGCACCGGCGGCGCCGGGGTTTCCGTCAGATTGTATCGCCCCGGAGAAGCGAGTTCGCGTTGCGCAAGCTCTTGCAGGTTCGGCGGCGCCTGGGGGCCGTTTCGCGGTGAATGCAGGGTCGCGGCTGAGTGCGCGCGGTTGGCGTGCAGCCAACGCTGGACCAGCGCTTCGCGCGACGGCGTCGCGAGTGCTGCGGCGGCGGCGACCGCCGCAATCACGAAGGCTGAGCGCCGGCCAGGCGTTCGAGACTCGACTCGAGATCGAAGCCCTCGCGCCGGATGCGCACGTCGAAGTAATAGATCGCCAGCAGCACGACGCCGAAGGGGCCGATCACCGCGCGCGAGAGCGACTCGATAATTGCTTCGACGCTTGGTAAGTGGGCGAACGCGGCCAGCATCCCCAACACGCTGAAGGCCGTGGAGGCTCCGGCGACGACCGCACCCGTGGCGATTGCGAAAAGGAGGGCGCGCCAGAATTCGCCGCGGTTAAAGACGCGCGCGAAGCCCTGCAGCAGCGATGCGATCACCGGACTCTCTTCTATGACGGTCGCGTACATGGCGAAGGTCAGCGCGACAAAGAGCGGCGCTAGCAGGGGCACCATGGCCACGAAGACGATGACGAAACCGATAAAGCCGAACCAGAAGGCAAAGGCTGCCGAAGCCGCCGAGAGCGCCGCAACCACAAAAAAGACGGCCACGATCACGAGAATTGCCGCCACGTACCAGCCGACCACGACGAGAAGCTCGACGAGCATCAGCGCGAGTATCTGCGACCAGCGCTGCAGCACTACTTGATAGCAGGCACGGAAGTCGACGGGCCGGTTGCGGTAGAGCCGCGCGACGCCGACGGCCACGGCGTTGAGCGAGAACGGCCAAATCAAATACACCAAGAGCACCGTGACGACCATCAGCACGATTGTGGCCGGCGATTCATACATATTGGGAATGTTCGGCGGCGCTGTGTGACCGGGATGGGTCAATATCTTTAGAATGGCGTCGAACTGCGGCTGTGCCGCGCGGTCGAGGTAGTACTGCAGGATTGCGAGCGGCAAGACCAAGACCATGACGATCGCCGCGAACGGGATAAAGTTGCGGATATATAGCGTAACCGCCCGGTCGAAAATCTCGCCGAATCCCAGAGGGCGAAGCTCCATCAAAGCGCCTTCTTGCTCGGCTCCGTTAAACCCCTGCCCGGCGGCCGCGCACGACCGCCGGCGGCTTTGCAACTAGTACGTCGTGGGGTAGAAGTTGTCGACGATGCGGGTGTGCGACCCGGAAAGAATTCTCGCCGGCGCGACGTTCCCGTTCGCGTTGGAATCGAAGACGATCAGCGAAAACTTTAGCTGTGAGATATTGATGGCGTTGGTACCGTAGATGCTGCCGTTGGAGTCGGTGCCCACCGTCGTGACGTCGGCGATCGTCGTGTTGCTCCCCTTAATCGTGGCGACGGGTGAGACGTTCCCGTGCGCGCCGGCAGCGAAGACTTCGATCGAGCCGGCGGTGGGAACGATGATACGGTCGTGCTTGTCCAGGACGAGATTGAAGATTCCCAGCAGCTTAGTGTGGCTGCCGCCAATAGTAGCGATCGGCGCGACGTTGCCGTTGGCGTTGGCCGCAAACTCTTCGATCGGGGCCGTGCTATCGTGACCTTGGGCGACGTAGAGGTGACCGTTCGAATCGAACGCCATACCGAACGGCTGTACGAGTCCGGTCGCCGTCCCAACGATCGTGCGAATCGGCGCCGTGTTGCCGCTCGCCCCGGCCGCGAAGACGTAAATCGCTTTAGCCGTATAGTCGGAGACGTAGAGTCTGCCCGAGGCATCCACGGCTAAGCCTTCGGTGTTTTGAACCGGCACGTTCGATCCGCCCAATACTTTGGGCGTAACGTTGCCGCTTGAGCCCTTGGGAAAGATGAGAATGCGGCGGTCTTGATAGGCGCCGTTGGCGACGAAGAGCGTTCCCGAGCTCCGGTCGATCGCCAACGCATCGGGCTGATTAAGCTTGGTATTCGATCCTGAAACGACGACCGAGGGCGTCGCGTTGCCGTTCGCGGTCAGTGAAAAGCCGGTGATCTCGTTGAAGTGGTACGAGACCGTGTAGGTCAGCGGGGCGGTGTCAGGCTGGGTGGCATAGGCCGCGCCCGGCGCAGCGGCCGCGGTATCGGGTGTCGGAACGAGGCCGGCGCCGTATCGCGCCGCGCTGCAGGCGCTCATTAAGGCCGCGAGCGCGAGCAGCGCCACGGGGCGGCAGGGTCGGGAAAGGTCGTACATCGGAAGGCTCCTTATTTGGTGGCTGGTGGTGACGAGACACATCCTAACCACAGGCCCGTCCGCGAGCGTCCGGCAAAGTTCTAGAGCATCGATCGCGTCGCGCGCGCTTCTTCCAGCGCTCGCTCGAGAGACGCCAGGAGGATCGAGCGGCAAGCGTACGTCGAAGTCGCGGTCGGCCAAACGCGTTCGACAGTTCGCGTTTCGGCAATGGTCGCAATGAATTCGCCGCTCAGGGTAGCCCTTGGTTTGTTCGCCGTTGCCGGACCCGTTTAACCCGCGCCGATTGTGGATAAAGAGAAGCCAGTGCGCTCGATCGATGCTCCGGCCGAGCGTTTTCGGCGCGCCCTCCGCGTGTTGGTGGAAGCGGGTCGCGCGCTAACGCTCTGCGCCGACGTTCAGGAAGCTCTGCGACAAGTTGCCGCCGCGGTAGTCGCCGAGTTGGCGGAGCATTGCGCGATTGAAATCGGCGCTAGTGCGGGCGACGGCGCTCGGCTTCGCGTCGAGGCCGGCATCGCGCCGGACCGCTCCAAGAGCGGTGCGTTACTGGAAGAGCCAATCAGCGACGGGCGGGTAACTTTCGGGACGATCGCCTGCACGACGTCCGATCCCGCCGGTTTCGACGACATCGTCCGCGAAGCGCTCCGCGTTCTCTCGACCGAGTTGGGCGTGATCCTCGCCGCACAAAAGCTGACGCGCCGCGAGCACCGCGTCGCCGACCGCCTGCAACGCGCGCTGCTCCCAGGGCAGCTTCCCGTCGTTCCCGGTGCGGTGTTTCACGCTTCCTATCGTCCCGCGAGCGACGAGGCCGAAATCGGCGGCGATTGGTTCGATGCGTTCGAACTGCCCGACTCCCGCGTCGCGATCTCGATCGGCGACGTAGCCGGGCACGGCTTGGATGCGGCCGTGATTATGGGCCAGATCCGTCAGGCAATCCGGACGGCAGCCGCCGGAGCGACCAGCCCCGCCGCGGTTCTCGACTACGTCAACCGGTCGATCGCGCTACGCGATTCCATCGGCATGGTCACGGCCATCTTTGGAATCTACGAGCCCGCTACGGGAACGCTCTCGTATTCAGTCGCCGGACATCCGCCGCCGCTGGTGGCGTTTCGCAACGGCATGGTCCGCGCTCTTCCCAGCGGAACGCTGCCGCTGGGATGCACCGAGGATCTGGACGCGCGCGACTGGACCTTCACGCTGCCGGCGGGTGCACGGGTAATCTTCTATACCGACGGGCTAATCGAAAACGACCGGAATATCACCGACGGTGAGAAACGTTTGGTCGCCGCGGCTCGCAGCATGAGCGGCGAGACCACCGGCGACGACACGACCTTCGATCCGGCACACGCACTCCAAGAGCTCACGTTTAAAAACGGTTCAAACCGCGACGACGCCGCAGTGCTCGTCCTCACGCGGCACTCGGAAGTTCGCGACTATTTTTTCTCCGCCGTGCCGGTAGTCTCGGCAATCACGCGTGCGATCGTCGCCGACGAGCTCGACGCCAACCACGTGACGAGCACGCGGCGCTTCGGCATTCTCGTCGCGCTCGGCGAAGCCGTCGCCAATGCCGTCGAACACGCGTACCGCGGTGGGGCTCCGGGGCTGATTCATCTCGGCGTATCGAGCGACCGCGGGCAAATCGTCTTAACCGTCGAGGATTTCGGGCGCTGGCGTCCCTTCGTGCGGCGCGAGGAGCGCGGCCGCGGTTTCGAGCTGATGCACGCCTTCATGGACGGCGTGCAGGTTCGCTCGACGCACGAATCGACGAGCATCGTCCTCAAGGCTCGCGTTCACGAAGCCACGCCGGCCTAGTTCGCAACTCTCGCCGGTTAAAACCGGTACGCGTCGCCTCGCGAGATGAAGAAACCGTGCCCGTCACCGTTCTTGCAGCGAAAGCCCTCGGGCGACGAGGTGCAACTGAAGACGCCGCGTTTCCACGTTTGTCCGTAAGGCAGTACCTTGCCGTTTCCCAACGCGGTGTCGCCGGCACAGACGATCGATGCTGCGCCGGTTTTGTGCAGCCAGAAGCCCTGCCCCCAGTCGAACTCGCAACTCTTTGGCATCGGCGGCAGCGGCTTAACGCCGTCTCTCACGTCGCAGCGTAAGTCACCGGGGTCCGGGGCGTAGGCGCACCCGATGTTGCCGGTGGGTGAACGAAAGAAGTCGTCGTCACCGGCAAGCACCGGCAATGCGGCGAGGGCCGCGCCCGACGAAAGCGCGGCGCAGAGCAATAAGCGTAGAGACATACAGAGTTTCATAGCGGCAGCCACTCCGAATTTAGACAGTCGTTGAGGTTTAGAAGATCGGTGCGATTGGGCGCGCTTGAACCGAGTTTGTTGCTGCAGATGCCTTGCAGATCGCGCGCGAGCACCGAGTTCACGGCGCCGACAAGGTTATTGTAGGCGTCGCGCTTAGACTTGTCGGTACCAACCGCCGGGTCGTCAACCATAGAGAACAGCATGATGAGACTGCTGCCGACGACGAAGGCGCTTCCCACAGCGCGGCTTCCGTAGTGCATGTTCAACGCATTGAGAATGATCGTTCTGGAAGCCATCGGGTCCGACCAATCGTCGCTGCGCTTTGCTTTGTTGGGGTCTAGAGGCCAGTCGATCTGCATTTCCAGCAGTGTGTCGAGCATCGGATTGAGGAGATTGAAGTCGGCGTTCGCGAACGTTTCCGGACAGTGGGCGTACGGACTCTTTTGCTCGCACAGCTGCAGCCGTTCGTAATCTTGCCCGAGCATATAGCCGCCGAAGAGCATCTTTTTATGCTGGGCCGAATTGGCCTGATTGTAGTTATAGAGGCTAAAGACCAGCGCGGTTGCCGCGACGAGGAGATTGAGGAGGTCGGCCGGTTTAACGCCCCACCGGCTCAGCACGGCACCGCTGTGGCGAGCGGCGACGTCGAGGTGGGACAAGGCGTCGGCGTCGGGCTATTCGCGGCCCGCACCCACGGCGAGTCCACGAGCGCCCCGACCATCAAGCCGCAAGTGAAGAGGAAGAGCCACAGGATTTTCATTCTTCCGTACCTCGTCTGGTGAGGGTGGGTCATTCGGCGGGTTCGCGACCCGCCCCCGGTCTGGACGTTTTCGTACGCCCGGTTCGCTAGGATGGCCTCATGATCGCTAGCAATGAGGCCCTCCACGTTACGTTCCTCACGACCTTGGCACTCGTTGCGGGTGGCGTCGATGCCGGCCAGGTGCGCCGGGCCGCCAAGCGGCGGCGTAGTGCCGTCGGCGCCTCAATCCGCCGCCTCGTCGCCGCCGCCTCCGCCGGAGCCGAGGTTCGCCGAGGATCCGAGCCTTCCGACGATCCCCAATCAGAGAGCCTGCCATCGGGCCAACGCTGAATCGAGAACCGTCGCCGCTGCCGGTGGCGCTCATTGCCGCCGGCGTGGTGTTCTTGACTCCGAGCCTCAGGCGATCTCGCGAAGTTTAGGGGCCTTACGACTGCTGAGGTACTTTACATCGACTTGATTCGCGCGTAGCGCGCGAGATCGGACGGAAGGCCCGCCAGGGTTTCCCAGAGATTCAAGGGCGCATGCCGCTCTTTGTCGGTCACCTCGCGAATCATTTCCGGAAGCTCGCTCCACACCGGCGCCTCGCCGGAGATTTCACGCAGACGGTTATAGCGCCGGAAATCCGAGGAAGCGCTACGCACGGCACGAGTTGCCAAAACTCCGGCGGCAGCGAGCGCGAGCAGCGATAAGATTCGCGTAGTTGGCTTCATTGATCTCTGCCTTGCTTACCCGGTCTCGGTCGAACCGTAACGGGTTGGCCGGACTCCCCGCCGGACGGGAGCGCGTTGCGTACGAGGATTCGGGCGCAAGGGCGGCCGCGTTAGGCTAAGAAGTGAAACGCATGATCAAAGCCGTGATGCACAGCGTTTCTCTCTTGCTCGCCTCGTCGGTGCTGGCAGCCGCATCGCCCGCTCCATCCAACGGCGACGCCGCGTACGCCGCCTTAGCACAAAATTACTATACCGAAAGCTTCGCCCTGAGCCCGATCTATGCCACCGAACTCGGCGTGCACGACTACGACAGCCAGATCGGTGACTTCTCGGCGCAGGGCATCACCAAAGGGCTCGACCTCGATCGCACCTATCTCGCGAAGCTCGACGCGATCGACCCGGCCACACTGTCGGCTAGCGTCGCCCTTGACCGCACGCTGCTCGAATACTCGTTGCGCGACGACCTCTTGCTCAACGACACGCTGGCGCAGTGGCGCCACAATCCCGACGATTACACGCAGGCGGCCAGCGGTGCCGTTTTCACCGTCATGAGCAAAGATTACGCGCCGCTTGCCCAGCGTATGCAATACGCGATCGACCGCGAGCGGCTAATTCCACCGATGCTGCAGCAGGCCAAGGCAAACGTCACGACCGTAGACGGCGTCACGCAGCGCATCGCCGCCGCCGACGCCGCCGGTTCGGTCGACTTCTTCAAGTCGTCGGTCCCCCTGGCGTTCGCATCGGTGAAGAACGCCCAGCTCCAGAGCGAGCTCAAGGCGGCCAACGCGGCGGTGATGTCAGCCATGAGCGCCTATGCCGCCTGGATAAAGACGCTCAAACCGAGCGGCACCTTTGCGATCGGCGCTAACGCCTACAAGCAGCGCCTCCTTTATGAAGACGCGCTGGACATGCCGCTGGATCAGTACTTGGCCGTCGGAGAAAAGGCACTCGGCCAAACGCGCGAGCAGTTCGTCGCGACGGCTCGAAAAATCAACTCGAAGGCAACTCCTACACAAGTCTACCTTTCGATAACGCGGATACACCCGAAGCCGAGCGCCCTGCTCGCGACCGCTCAGCGCGACTTGACGCGATTGAGGGCCTTCGTCGATGCCAAGCACATCATTACGCTTCCCGCCGACGCGAACATCAAGGTCATCGAGACTCCAGCCTTCGAGCGCACGACGACGAGCGCGGCCGAGAACTCGCCCGGCCCTTTGGAAACGGTGGCGACGCAGTCGTTCTACTACGTGACGCCTGCCGACCCGACGCTATCACGCGCCGAGCAAGAGCAGTTCCTGGCGCAGTTCAACGACTTCGAGTTTCCGATCATCTCGGCGCACGAAGTCTATCCCGGACATTTCACTAACTTCGCAATCGACCGGCGATTGAATCTCAGCCTCACGCGAAAGCTTTCGCAGAGTTCGGAGTTTGCCGAAGGCTGGGCCCACTACAGCGAACAGATGATGGTCGACCAGGGCTGGGGCAACGGCGATCCTCGCGTTCGCCTCGCCCAGCTCGACGAAGCGCTCTTGCGAGAGTGCCGCTACGTCGTCGGCGTAAAGATGCACACGCAGGGCATGAGCATCGAACAAGCGGAGCACCTTTTCACCGATCGCTGTTTTCAAACCCGTCAGGTGGCCATCGAAGAATCGTTGCGCGGCACGCAAGATCCCATGTACGGTTACTATACGCTCGGAAAGCTGATGATTCTCAAGCTTCGCAGCGACTACCAGCGCAAACTCGGCAGCGCATATACACTGGAAAACTTCCACGACGAGTTGCTCTCGCGTGGAGACCCGCCCTTGCCGCTCTTGCGCCCGTTCATTTTAGGCAGCGACGACGACGGGAAGCCGCTCTAGCCTGAGCTCTTCTTCTTTTCGGTAATGGCTTTGGCGACGATCAACGCGATCGCGCCGCCCGGCACGACCAGGTTGAGCGTTTCCGCACCGATGTCGAAGAGCGTCTCGGGCTTAAGCAATTTCTGCACCGCGGCCATCGCGGCGTGCGGTTGCGTTTGCAGCTCGCCGGTGACCGCGTCGACCGCCAGGTCTATCGACTTGTTCTTCGATCCCCAAACGCACTTGAAGTTGAACGTCGGCCGCAGGTAGAGATCGACGCAGGCGACTTCAACTTTCTCCTCTTTCACCGTATCGGCATCGGCCGGACGAAGATCTTCGCCTAAGAGCGTTCGAATAACCGACGACGCACGCACGGTGGGCGCGACGATCTTCGCGCCTTCGGGCGAGAACTCGCCAAGGTTGACCGGCGTCGCGCGCGCCTTGAGATAGGGTTGTGCGTTTGCCGGCTGATCGGTCAGCGCGTCGAGCCAGACCTCGCGCTGCTCGTCGCGCTCGCAGTGTTCGATGACCGGAACATCTATGGCGCCTGAGGCGACGGCGTATTCGGCATCGCCCACGGTGACGGCCGCCACGTGCTTGGTTTTGATCGGTATCTTGTACGACTCGGTCCGATCGTAAAGGAAGCGAAGATGGGCCTTGGCATGCCAGACCGGGAGGTACCAGAGTCCCTGATCCGAGATGGTGATGTCGTCTTCTTTGGGGCGCGAAAAGAGACGCGACAAGGTACCGAAGGCCGAAACCTTGTGAGCGCTGGCGCGGCCGCGCGCTTCTTCCGCCGTAATTACCGGCTCGAAATAAAAGGCGCCTTTCTCAGCAATTACGATCTCCATGCGATTCCGTTCGCCCGCAGCCGCCTAGGTCACTGCGTAGGCGGGACATTCGGGGCCGGCGATGCCCCTTGGGCGCTAGTGACCTCCGTGCGTAAAGAGTGCGACGACGAGCCCAACGAACGCCCCCGCGCCAACCAACGCCGGCTCCGGAACCTTCCACTTCGCAAGCAAGACCGCGAGCGCTACGACGAATACGATCGCGCCAAAGAGATCGTGAATCGTGCCGCGAGCCACCAAGAACGACGTGCCCAGCAGTACGCCGACAACGGCCACGGTAATACCGCGAACGAAGCCCTGGAGGCGGCCGTTGCTGCGGTAGCGGCGGAGCAGCGGCGTGCCGACCAGTACGAAGATCAGCGAGGGGGTAAAGATGCCGGCCGTAGCAACGAGGGCGCCGGCCCAGCTATGATTGAGATATCCGACGAACGTAGCGGTGATTACGACGGGGCCTGGCGATACGATTCCCACCGCGACGGCATCGAGAAATGCCTGGTTCGACAGCCAGTGGTATTGATCGACGACGTAGGCCTTGAGGAACGGTACGACGACGAGTCCGCTGCCGAAGACGAGCAGACCCGTCTTGAAAAAGAACCAGAACAGTTTCGGCAGCGCAACCATCGGATAGATGCCGGCGACAATTGGCGCGACCGATCGCAGACGAACTTCGCGGGGACGTGACGGCGGAGGCGGGTCACTGCCGGCTTGCGGCGGGCGGTAGAAAATAAATATTCCCAAGGCGCCGGCGAGCAGAAAGAGCGCCACTAGTTCCTGCTGCACGATCACCGTTATCACGCAAGCGACGACGGCAAAGATGTACGCCATCCATTCTCCGCGCAGCGTCTTGCGACCGAGGTCCCAGCACGAACGCAAAATAATCGCGATGACCACAGGCCCTACACCGTAAAAGATTGCCTGCAACTGCCAGGTCGAACCGAAACGCACGTAGAGTGCGGCGACTCCGACGACGATTAAGAACGGCGCGGCGGCAAAGGCGACCGCTACGCCCAGCGCTCCAATCAATCCATGCGTGACAAATCCGCAGTAGACGCCGAGTTGATACGCGAGTGGTCCGGGGCATGCCGTAGCGATCGCGAGTCCTTCATCGTATTCGTCGGCGCCGATCCAGCCGTACTTTTCAACCAAGTCCCGCCGCATGTAGTTCGCCAGCGCGACGGGGCCGCCGAATCCCGTAAGGCCCAGGCGAAGAAAATATCCGAGAAACGCTCCGAGCGATACGTTGCGGCTCACATCATACTGATCCGGCCGATGACGTTGGAGAAGTCGAAGTTGTAATCGTGACTGCCGATGAAGATCGGCAGGCCGTTTCGGCCGATGACCAACTTGGTCGGAATCACGTGGCTGTCGTCCTTCGTAAACCGGGCGTGCACGAAGACTTCGAGCAGATCGAAGCGATGCGTGGGAACGAAGAAGACGTCCCGGGCCTTCTCGTCGTCGCCCGGCTGTAGCGGAAGATCCCTTTTCGTCGCCGGGTTGCCAAGCGCGGTTATATAGCCGTGTCCAAAAACTGGGGTCCGTCGTGAGAGCCGGTAGAAGGCTCCGTCGAGGTCGAGCCGGTCATCGCGGTTACTCACCGGTTGGGGCTTATCGAGCGGGGAGATCCGCCGGCCGTAAACCCATACTGCGTAACCGATGACGTGCGCCGGTACTTGGCCGACGTTTCGGATCTCCGTATCGAGCGTAACCGCAACCATTCCGTTTCGCTCGGCACCCTTGGCCATGGTTGCATTGAACTCGAGTTGCGGACTCGCGAACGAAGGCTTGATGCGATTCTCGTAGGCAAAGACGTAGAACGCCCACAAGCCGGCAACCACTATGGCGACGATCTCGATAAGATCGCGCGTGATGCGAATACCGTGTGCGCCGTGATCCGGGTCGCGATTTGAAAAGATCAAGTTTCCGCTCGCCTTTTTCGGCCGGCAGGGTGCGGAACCTTCGGAGGCCTGGGGTAGTTCTGACGGGTGCAATGAAAGCTACCGTCTATCACGCTGCCCACGACGTTCGACTGGAAACCGTGCCCGATCCCACCATCACCGACTCCGGCGATGCGATCGTTCGCGTCACCCGCGCGGCAATCTGCGGCTCTGACCTTTGGTTCTACCGCGGCGTGACCCAACCCGATCCCGGTAACCGCACCGGCCACGAGTTCGTCGGGGTCGTGCAAGCGGTGGGTGATGGAGTGCGCAGCGTTCGTCCCGGCGACGCCGTCATCGCGCCGTTCGCCTGGTGCGACGGAGTTTGCGAATTCTGCCGTAGTAATTTGCAGACCTCGTGCGTGCACGGCGGATTCTTCGGAAGCGAAGGCCATGGCGGTCAGGCCGAGTTCGTCTCGGTACCGTACGCCGACGGCACGCTGGTTAAGGTGCCGCAAACGATCCTCGACGATGCGAACAAGCATAACGCCAGCGTCACGCTTTCCGACGTGATGTCGACCGGACATCACGGCGTCGTCCGCGCCGGAACGGCGAGCGGTTCGACGATCGTGGTCATCGGCGACGGAGCGGTCGGCTTGTGCGCCGTGCTCTCGGCAGCGAAACTGGCTGGCGCCGAACGAATCGTCGCCGTCGGACACAATCACAAACGGCTCGAGATTGCGCAGCGCTTTGGAGCCACGCACACCTTCAACTCCCGCGACAACGACGTCGAGGGTGAGATTCTCGAGTTAACCGGCGGTGGCGCGGCGCACGTGGTCGAAGCGGTCGGCAATCAGGAGAGTCTCGATCTCGCCGTAGGCGTGGCTCGTCCCGGCGGAACGGTAAGTTTTGTCGGCGTTCCGCACAACGTGAAGCTGCCGCGAATGGACGATATCTTTCACAACAATCTTTCGCTCGCCGGCGGCGTAGCGCCGGTTCGCGCCTACCTGCCGAGGCTCATCGCAAGCCTCGAAGCCGGAGAGATCGATCCGTCACCGGTTCTGGACCGCACGCTCCCGCTCGACCAGGTTGCCGAAGGTTACGAGGCGATGGATAAGCGCCACGCCATCAAGGTGTTGCTGGCCGTCTCCTAGTGGCCGCTTCCCGGCGTACCTTTTTGCGCGGCAAAGGTGTAGATGCCCCCGCGAATTGTCGCGCTGCCGTTCATCTTGTCGCCTTGCATCGTGCCGCGAAAGGTCACTTGCCGGATAACCAGCGTCACGTTCCCGTTGCTGACGCCGCCGCTCACCGGAATGTTGGTGCCGTTAGCAAACGGGCTGCCCGGCCGAATCGAGATGTCGGTGTAGGTGCCGCTGATAACGCCGTCGTTGAAGTTGAGGTGCATCTGTCCGAGGTACGGCGTTTGTGATGAGTGCAGCGGATGGAACCCGATGACGTAAGGCACGTTGCGCGCGTTGCTTTGCACCGTAACGGCGCGCACGTTCGAGGGCAGCGCGACGGCAATCGCTACGGCAACGCTTGCAAGGAAAATTCGTCCGATCATCATTCCTCCTTCCGCCGGGCATGCCGGTCCTCAGAGGGAAGCAGTTTCGGTCCGCGGTAGCCGATACCATGTTTATTCAGCTCGCCGTCGCCGCCGCGGTGTTCGCCGCAGCGCAACCCGCGCAGTCCGCTACCGGCATTCCGCTCGACGCTCCGTGGAAGGTAACGATTTACGATCTAGCCCGCTCGAAGTTCCATCATCCAGGATGGGGCTGGCAGCATTCGGAGCGCAACTACCGCGTCGCGCTGGAGCTCGCCAAGGGCGACGGACTGAAAGTCGATACCGACGTCCTTTTCGCGGCCGCGTTCCTGCACGATATGTCGGCCTTTATGCCCTGCAAAGACACTAAGCTCGAGCACGGCGAGTGCGCCGCGCAGCAGAGCGGCGCGATCCTGAGTGCGGCGGGATTCCCAATGGAGAAGTTTCCGGCGGTCCAAGCGGCCGAACGGGGCCACATGTATTACAGCGATCCCGGTACGCAGCCGGAAGCGATCGTCCTTCACGACGCCGACTCGCTCGACTTCCTCGGGAATATCGGCGCGGCGCGAATGATCTCGCTCACCGGCGAGGCCTCGGAGAGCTTCGCCCAGGCCGTTAAGGCACTTCGCACGTTCGTCCACGACATTCCGCCCCGCCTCATAACGAAGACGGCGCAACGGATGGGGGCTCAGCGCGCCGCCGAGCTCGCAAAGTTTCTCGACGCGCTCGACGCCGAGACGTTCGACGGGAAGGCAATGTAAACGCGCAGTGGAGCAACCATGGCGGCGCGGGGCCGTGCTTGTGCCAATTCTGTCTAGCCCTCCGCACGGCGTCATCTTCGTCGAGCGCGCCCAGCATTTGCGGCGTCACCCGGGCCAGATTGGATTTCCCGGCGGCATCGTCGATCCGAGCGACGGCGGCGATCCGCAGGCGACGGCGCTGCGCGAAGTTTTTGAAGAGATCGGCGTCGGCCCCGAGCTGGTGACGGTCGTCGGTCGTCTGCCCGACCTCGAACAAGCGATGAACCGATTCGTCATTAGCCCGATCGTCGGCGCGCTCGATTCAAAAACGAAATTCGCCGTCGACGGCGAGGAGATCGCCGGAGTCTTTGCCGTTCCGCTCGCTTCGATCGTTGCCCCCGGGGCGATCTACGAAGACGCAGAACCGAGCCGCCTGCGCGGCAAACCGATGTACGCGCTCGATCACGAAGGGCGGCACATCTGGGGCTTTACCGGCGGCGTACTCAAATATTTCGTCGACGCTTGGAACGAACCGGAGTCGGCGCTTCGCCGCGCCGTGAAAGCGACGTGGTCCGAGGAGTTCCCGCGCGAAAATTAAAAGGTGCGGGTATGTGTAGTGGCTGCATCGGCGACGTCTTCGGTATCGAGCGGTTCTTTTCGAACGAACTCTCCCGCGGACGATTCATCGCCGCTTCCGCCGCCGCAGCGGGGCTTGCCGGCACGGTACGTCCTTCGTTCGCCGCGGCGGCCGCTACGGGACAACCCGCAACGGTTTTCTCCGGCGGTACCGTCCTTTCCATGGACGACCGCTATCCTTCGGCAAAAGCCCTAGCGATCTCGAACGGAACGATCCTCGCCGTCGGCGAGACCGACGACGTAATGCGCGCCGCTGGCGCGGGCGCGCAAAAAGTTAACCTCGACGGACGGACACTCATGCCGGGGCTGATCGATCCGCATCAGCATCCCATTCCCGGCGGCATCATGCTCACGCAAATGATCGACGTCGGCTCCGACAACTATAAGACTAAAGCCGACGTTCTCGGCGCGCTCAAAGCAAAAGCCTCGCAGGTCCCAGCCGGAGGGTGGATCTATGCCGACCTCTACGACAATCTCTTACAGGGCGGCGACCTCACGATCGAAGAGTTGGACGGCGTTTCGACGGCACATCCGATCTTCGTCTACTACGTCAGCATGCACGCGGCCACCGGCAACTCGGCGGCATTCAAGCTGGCCGGCGTGACCGCCGCGATCGGCGACCTTCCCGGAGGGGGACACTTCGGTAAGGATTCGAGCGGAAATCTCAACGGCATGATCTACGAGCCGCCCGCGCTGCAAAAGTTCGTGATGGGCTTGCCGAAGCTGTCGCTCGAGCTCGTCGGAGCGGCGGTTAAGAAGTTTCTGTATCAGAGCGCCGCGCTCGGCATTACGATGGTTCACGAGGCCGGCGCCTACGCACCGACGCCCGGTGCTCTGGAAGGCTACAAAGCCGTGATGACCAACTCGCCGGTGCGATATAGCGCCAGCCCCGCCGTCGAGTTTATCGATGCGGCAATGACGTTCATTAAACCCTACGGGCAGCCGGGCGCCAAGGCGCTCGAAATCCCCGGAACCTTACTTTCGTTTTACGCCGTCAAGATCGTTTCCGATGGTTCGCCGCAACAAGAGACCGCATTTCAGCTGCAGCCATATCTCAACAGCAGTAACATGGGGTTGGCGAACTACACCGCCCTCGAGCTCAACGCGCTCGTGCTCAAGGTGAAGCAGGCCGGCTGGCCGGTTTCGATTCATTGCAACGGGGACGCATCGTTGCAGCGCGCCCTCGACGCAATCGAGGCGGCGTACGGATCATCGCCGCCGCCAACGGGCATCAATCGCATCGAGCACTGCACCCTCGCCAACCCCGATCAGATCGGGCGAATGAAAGCGATGGGCGTTCAACCGAGCCACTTGATGAACAACCTCTACTACTACGGCGCGGCGTACCGCGATAAAATCTTCGGCGCGGAGCGCGCCAACCGGTTCAATCCGGCCAACAGTTACCTGACCGCCGGAATTCCCTTTTCACTTCACAGCGACTGCCCGTGCTCGCCGGTGGCCCCGCTGCGCGAGATCGGTACGGCGGTGACGCGGATCTGCAACACCGACGGTTCGGTCGTCGGCGAGAACGAGCGCGTGCCGATCGAAGCGGCCTTGCGCGCCATGACGACGGTTGCCGCGACGCAGTGTGGGCTCGGCGATAAGACAGGATCGTTGACGCCCGGCAAATACGCCGACCTCGCGATCCTGGAGAGCAACCCGCTAACTACCGATCCCGCCAAGCTCGGCGAGATCGCGATTTCGGAGACGTGGGTTGGTGGAAACAAAGTCCTGATTCCGCCTAGCTGAGGTTTATGCTGTGCCGCCTTCTCGAGTAGACGTTCTAATCGTTGGAGCGGGCCCCGTGGGCTTGTTTCTGGCAGCCGAGTGCGCTCGGCGCAGCATCACATATCGCATCGTCGAAAAAAATGCGACGCAGTCGACGCACTCCAAGGCGCTCGCGATCTTTCCGAGGACGCTCGAAGTTTTCGACATGGCCGGCGTCGTCGAACCCTTCCTGCGGACAGCCAACCGCGTCAATGCTCTCGGCATCTTCTCTCACGAGCACGAGCAAGGACACATCGACTTCCATCCGGCTGGAACGCCATATCCGTTCGTGGGGATGGTGCCGCAAGATGAAACGGAGCGGCTCTTGCTGGAGCAGTTGCGCGGCCGCGGCGGCACCGTCGAGTACAAAACCACGTTCCTCTCGCTGCAACAGGACGATTCGGGCGTGAGAGCGGTGGTGCAGCGCGGTGAGGATCGGGAGACGGTCGAAGCGTCGTACCTCGTTGGTTGCGACGGTCCGCACAGCACGGTGCGGCACGCGCTCGGACTCGAATTTGAGGGAGGCGATTACGCCGACACCTACCTGCTCGCCGATGCGATAACTAACGACGCTCTTCCGGCAAACGAGCTCCACCTTTGCGCCAACCGCCAAGGGCCACTCGCTCTTTTCCCGATGAGTACGACACGTTGGCGGATCATCGCCACGACGGCGGCGCCCGCCGGCGACGAGCCCTCGCTCGGCGCGGTCAACGCGATCGTCACACAACGCGGCCCCAAGGGTATCGCAGCGCAGTCGCTGTTATGGTCGGGTTACTTCCGCATCCATCATCGCTGCGTATCGCAGATGAGCGCCGGCCGAATCTTCATTGCGGGTGATTCCGCGCACATCCACAGTCCGTTCGGCGGTCAGGGCATGAACACCGGACTCCAAGATGCGTGGAACCTGGCATGGAAGCTCGACCTCGCGGTCCGCGGACTGGCAACTGAGACCCTGCTCGCGAGCTACACGCCGGAACGCTATCCAATCGTGCTCGACGTCATCAAGACGACCGACTTTCTAACCCACGCTCTGGGATCGCGCACGACGATCGCGTCGGGGATCCGCGACGCATTGATTCCAATCGTGACGCACATCCCGGCATTAACGGAGGCGTTTACCGAACGGCTCTCCGGGCTGACTAATGCGTATAAGGGGAGCCCCATCGTCGACGGCGCCGGCCGGCGTTACTTCGACGAGTCGCTCGCGGGTGGAAAAAATATCGGGCGCCGCTTCATCCTGATGGCGCCGGCCGGCGACGATGCCCTCGCGCAGGCAAACGAACTCGCTTCTAGGTTTTCCGACACGTTGGAAGTTCGGCCGAGTGCCGCCGGCGCGCTGCGTTTGGTGCGCCCCGACGGATATCTCGCCTATGAGAACACCGTTACGCCGAGCGGTCTGCCTCTCGTCGAGCAGGTGCTTCGCCGTCAGGTTAAATCAAGCGACGCCGGCCGCTAACGCCGCGAGCGCGTGGTCCATCGCGTCGGTTCGCGCTTCCATGCCGGTAAGGTTGTAGCGCGCCGCGATTTCAGAGGCGGGCGTGTATGCAACGTTTACTACGCCGTTCTCTTCCCAGACAAGCAGCTTAAGCGGAAGGTCGAGAGCGACGAGCGGGGCGGCGCCCATGAGCGGCGTCCCACCCTTGGGGTTACCGAATAGAATCAGCGTTGTCGGCCGCAGATTCAATCCTACGCTGGAAGCCGCGGCAGCTTGGTCGATGACGGCGAAGATGGTGTTGCCGGCATCTTGCGCCGCCTTGATTAGCTGCGCTACGGTTTGCGAATAAGAGTAGCGGCTCGTCCCAATCACGACCCGGGAAACGTATATTTGACGTGGTGCTCGATCGCGCGATCGACCTCTTCGATCGGAATCAGTACCGTCGTCTTGCTGTGAACCATGCCGGAGGCTCGCACAGCGAAACCGACAGAGAGCGCGTCATCGATGTTCGGAAGCTCGATGATGAGAATCGCATCTTCTTCTCCGAAGGTAAAGTAAAACGATTCGAGTTTTCCACCGAGCGACCCGACAAGCTCCTCGACGGCCTTGCGGCGCTCCGAACCGCTGCTCTTGAGCAGTCCTTTGGTCCCTTCGGTCGTGTACTTGGCGTGAACCAGGAATTTGGGCATGATGAAGTGCCTCCTCTCGTTCGGTCTCTATCCGCTCAACGACATCGGCACCTTCTGCGCGCTCTTCCGAGCCGGGGGCGCGCGCGGCATGGCACGAAAAATCGAACAGTACAACAGCTAGCCGCGTGAGTCGCAACTCCGAGGGCTGGAGGGATGGTCTAACGGCCTATGAAGGACGCGCTCTATCGTTCGACGCTGGAGACACCCGTCGGGAGGGTCGCGCTCGCCGTAGACGCTCAAGGAACGCTCGTCGAGATTTTACTTCCCAATCGCCCTCCGACGGCGCCAGATTCGGAGCCGCTCTCGCAGGCAGCGACCCAAGGCATGTATGCCGTGCGGCTGCAGCTCGGCGAATACTTCTCGGGGAAGCGCCGCGTCTTTGACTTACCACTGCGGCCAATGGGCTCGTCGTTCGAGCAGCAAGTGTGGAATAGGCTGCTGGAAATACCGTACGGCGACACGACTTCGTACGGTGCGATCGCGACCGCTCTGGGATTGGTCAACGGTGCGCGCGCCGTAGGTCGCGCCAACGGCGCGAATCCAATTCCGATCGTCATTCCATGCCACCGCGTCATTGGGTCGGACGGCATGCTCACCGGTTACGGTGGCGGCCTGCCGCTAAAACGCGCCTTGCTTGAACTCGAGGGCGCTATTGCTCCGCCCGAACTGGTGCTCTTCTAAATGCCGGGATTTATTGGGAAAAGGCGCCCAGAGAATCCCGCGCTTCCGCCGGGACAATATCTCGTGCAAGATTTTCCCGTTCTGTCGGCCGGCCCGACGCCGTCGATCGCACTCGATAGTTGGGAATTTTTTCTCACCACCGAAAAGGGAGCGACTCGCGCCTGGAACTGGTCGCAGTTTCGTTCTTTGCCGAGTGAATCGATCGCGACCGACATCCATTGCGTCACCCGCTGGTCGAAACTAGGCACGACGTGGAAGGGCGTCACCATCGACACGCTGCTTAAAGACGTCGAAACCAATGCGAAGTTCGCGATGGCGCACTCCTACGGCGGATACACGACCAACGTTCCGGTAGCCGATCTGCGCGAGGGCAAAGCGTGGATCGCATACCAGTTCGACGATAAGGATCTCTCGCCCGAACATGGAGGGCCGGCGCGTCTTTTAGTGCCGCATCTTTATTTTTGGAAGAGCGCCAAATGGATTCGCGGCTTGACGCTGATGCTCGATGACCAGCCCGGCTTTTGGGAACAACTCGGCTACCACATCTATGGGGACCCGTGGCGGGAACAGCGGTACACGGGCGACTGAACTGGCATAGTGCTACCGTCCTCGAGCGGCGCCAGGAGACGGAAACCGCGAGCACCATCGTGCTCGACATCACCGACTGGCCGGGCCACAAGGCCGGACAGCACGTCGACGTTCGCTTGCGCTCCGACGACGGCTATACCGCGGTGAGAACGTATTCCATCGCGAGCGCGCCGGACGCCGAACGCGTCGAGCTCACCATCGAGCTGATGCCCGAGGGCGAAGTCTCGCCCTATCTCGTGGAGACGATCGACGCCGGGAGCCCGCTCGAAGTTCTCGGCCCAATTGGAGGCTGGTTCGTGTGGGAACCGGCCCAGACCGATCCGGTACAGCTCGTCGCCGGAGGTTCGGGGATCGTCCCGATTATGGCGATGATCCGAACGCGCAAACAAGCCGGCCGCAACGTTCCGTTTAGGCTGATCTACTCGGTGCGGGCGCCGCAGGCCATCATTTATGCAAACGAACTCGGGCAGCTTGCATCGGAAAACGGCGGACCGGCGGTAACGTTCGCTTACACCAAAGTAACGCCGCCGGACTGGCCCTCGAAGCCCAAACGCATCGATGCGGAACTGATCGGGTCCGCCGCGCTTACGGCGGAGCAAAAACCGATCGCCTACATTTGCGGCCCGACGAGTTTCGTCGAAGCCGCGTCGGGGCTGCTGACGCAAGCGGGCTACGAACCTTCGCGTATCAAGACCGAGCGGTTCGGTCCAACGGGATGAGCATTAATACAACGTTCACCGTTCAGCGCGCCGCCGATCGCGCGACGTTCGACCATGGCTGGCTTCTCACTAGCCACTCGTTTAGCTTTGCCGAATATCACGACCCGCGCAACGTTAACTGGGGCGCGCTGCGAGTTTTCAATGACGATCGCGTGACCGCGGGTGCCGGCTTCCCCACCCACGCGCATAGCGACATGGAGATCGTGACCTACGTGTTGTCGGGTGAGCTCGAGCACCGCGATAGCATCGGCAATCATGGCGTCGTCGGCCCGGGCGGCGTGCAATACATGAGCGCGGGAAGCGGCGTTCGCCACTCCGAGTACAACCACTCGCCGAACGAGGGATTGCACTTCCTGCAGATGTGGGTGTTGCCAGGCAAGCTGGGCGGACCGCCCAGCTACGGTCAAGTTAACTTTGGCGTCGATCAGCGGCTCAACAAGTGGCTTCTCGTCGCGTCGGGAAGCGGTCGCGACGCGCCCGTCAGCCTGACGCAGAATGCAACGCTACTGGTCTCGCGGCTTGACGACGCCCAGCTGCAGCATCGATTCGAAACGCGTCGCTTGGAATTTCTGTTCGTCGCCGAGGGCGCGGTTTCGGTTTCGGCTGTCGGCGACGACGATTTGGCCCGTTCCGCCGAACTTCGGGCTGGAGATGCCGTTCGAGTCGGTGGTATTTCGCAAATAATGCTGCGCGGTACGGGCGAGGTCGTCCTGTGGGACCTACCCGAATGAGCGTCCGATCCACGATAGCCGTGGCGGCGGTGCTCTGTTTTTTATCTCCTTGCCGTATCGATTCGAAGGGCTCGCCATGGCAGATCGATCTTTTCTATTTGAGCGATGCGTTGTCGCGGTATCACCCCGATGCTTTTCATAGCGTTTCTCGCGCGGACTTCCAAAGGCGCGTTAAGGCGATCTCCGAACGCATCCCGCACATGAACGATGCGGCAACGATCGTCGCTTTCAAACAACTCGTTGCGTCGATCGGAGACGCGCACACGGGATTCGGCTTCTCCTCCAAACCGCCGATGAACTTTTTCATCTTTCCGATCAAAACATACCGCTATCCGGACGGCGTTTACATTCAGGCCGCCGCGCCGGCGTATCGCGATTTGGTTGGGGCGCGGATCATTTCAATCGGCGGCGTACCTGTAGACGAAGCCGAGCGTCGCCTCGATACCGTAGCGGATGCCTCCAACTCCTGGACCAAACGCTGGTGGCTTCCCTTTACCTTTCGCGGCGAGGTGTTTAAAGCGCTTGGACTCTCGTCAACGGCTGCCGGCGCGCGCTTCGGCATCGACCTGCACGGTGAAGTGCGAGTCGTTGAAATTCCCGTTCTGCGAGAACCCTTTACCGTCGGTTATAACCTGGGTGCGCCCTCCGGCTCCGACTGGAGCGACGGACGCGGCGGCACTGCGCCGCTCTATCTCCGGCACCTCGAGCACCCCCTGTGGTTCGCCCCAGCAGGAAGTGGAACGCTGTACGTACGCTGCAGCATCGTCGGAGACTCGAGCGACGAAACGTTTGATGGGTTTTTTGCCCGGGCGTTTTCATATGCGGACCGGAATGGAATCGATAGATTAATTCTCGATCTGCGAATGAACGGTGGCGGAAACAATTATCTGACTCCATCCGTCGTTGCGCGCATCGTGCAACGCCCGAATCTGAATCGGCGCGGCCACCTCTTCGTCATTATCGGCCGCTCGACGCAGTCGGCGGCAGAAAACCTCGTCGATCGTCTGGAGCGCGACACTGAGGCGGTTTTCGTCGGCGAACCGACCGGCGAGCGCCCGAACATGTATGGCGATGCTCAGCCTTTCGTCTTGCCGGAGAGCAAGATCGTGGTCAACATCTCGTCACTCTACTGGCAAGATATGGGCCCTCGCGACAATCGCGATACGACCGGACCCGAAATCGCGGCCGAACTGAGCGAGGTGGATTTCGAAAACGGTACCGACCCCGTCCTAGACGCGATCGCACGACCGTTGCCGCCGGCATTCAACGAGACGATCACCAACGGCCTCGGGCGCGGCGGCGGCGAGCTGCGCGACGCCTATAACGGGTACGTCAATGACCCGGTTCACCGGTTTTCACAGGTGGAGGCGGCCACCGAATACATGATCGAAGGCCTCGTCAATCAGAAGCAGTACTCCGATGCCCAGACGCTCTGCGAGTTAAATTTGCGTCGCTATCAAACTGCTCCGGCATACGATGCGCTAGGCAGCCTCGAGGAGGCGCGCAAGAACGTCGACCGTGCCAAAGCCGCATATCGCGGCGCGCTGCGCATCGACCCCCGAGATTCCGTCGCGGCCTCGCGCCTTTCTGCCTTATAGACGCGCACGGCAGCCAGGTGCTGCATTGCTTCAAGTGGTAGCCATCCTTATGCTCAACTCTTGGCGGAAGCCGCCGTTTTTAGCGGCTTGTCTTCTGACGTTTGCCCCGATCGCCGTCCCTGCAGCGAGCCTCCCGTCGATCGCAAATCCGGCCGTGCAGGCGGAGATAACTTCTACCATACAACGCGACCGCGTGCGCTTTGGCGGCCGAACGCCGCTCCCGGCCGCGATGATCGGCGTTTGGGACCGCAAAGGCCACGCCTTCGTCAAGACGTTCGGCTATGCCGACCTCGCCAAGAAAGTTCCGCTCACCACCGCCGACCACTTTCGCATCGGCAGCAATACCAAGACCTTTGTTGTGAGCGTCCTGCTTCAACTCGTCGGCGAAAAGAAGCTCTCACTGGACGACCCGATCGCCCGCTTCGACGTCGGCGTCAAGGTACCGAACGGCGAGAACATTACCGTTCGCGAGCTCTGCGATATGCGAAGCGGACTCTTCGAAGCCTACGATACACCGCAGTTCGATAAGCTCAATTTTAGGCTACCGAAAAATTTCAGTCCGCGGATGCTCGTCGAGTGGGCGGTTGCCCAGAAGCCCTACTTTGCACCGAACCAAGGCTATCATTACAGCAACACCAACTATTTGCTGTTAGGCCTGATCATCGAATCGGTGACCAAAGACAGCGTTGCCAACCAAATCCGTAAGCGGCTTCTCGAGCCCTTCGGCCTAGGGCAAACCGTCTTTCCGCAGACCGAGGCGATGCCCGCACCGTGGGCGCGCGGCTACACGCTGGATAAGAGCGGGAACTGGGAGGACGTGAGCAATAGCGTGCCGGTCGCTTTTGCTTGGTCGGCCGGCGCAATGATCTCCGATATGAACGACATCCGCCGATGGATCAAGCTCTACGCCACCGGTGCCGCAGGCGGACGCGGGACGTTGGCCGATCTCACCAACTGCATCCCGTTCTTGGGGAACACCTCGTTCGGGCTGGGTATTACGTGCAGCGAGGGCTGGTACGGCTACACCGGCGCGCTCCCCGGCTACAACACCGCCGACTATTATTCGCCGGCGACGGGCATGACGATCGTCGCGTGGATCACGTACCAGGCGCCGCAGCCCATAGAAGGCGTCGCCAGCGTCATGGTTCGCGACATCGCGAAAATCGTTACGCCGGCACGCGTTCCCTTCATCTATACGCAAAGCGAGTTGCACGAGCTCACGGGGAAGTAACCGGCGCACGCGGGCGGCACGCCCTCACGCTATCCTCTTCATATCACGCAGAGGAGGAACCCCGAATGTTCGCACTTCGATCGCTGGCCGTCGTCGGCACGCTCATGCTCTTGGCCGCATGCACGCCCTCCCCGGGCGGGTCCGGTGGCTTCGGTCCCGCGACCGGGACGAGCCTGGTCCATACTGCAAACGCCTCGCGCGGTAAGTCATGGTTCAATGCCGCCGCGCAGCAGAGCACGCTGCTTTACGTCTCGAATACCGGTGGCGTAACCGTCTATGCCTACGGCGGCAACAACTCTTTTACGCTCGTGGGCGAGCTCTTCGGGTTCCAAACTCCCGCCGGCGAGTGTAGCGACGCGCGTGGCAATGTTTTTATTACCGACGAAGCGGCGCGCGCGATCGTTGAGTACGGCCACGGCAGTATCACACCCAAGGCGGTCATACCCGACACACAGGGTCAACCGTTGAGCTGCGCGATCGATCGGACGACGGGGCACATGGCCGTGACGAACTACAGCGACCCGAGCGGCGCGGAGCCGGGCAACATCGTCGTTTATACTTTACCGTCGGGAACGGCGACGGAGTATTCCGACTCGCATCTCTACGAACCGCTGTACTGCGCCTTCGACCGCAAAGGAAACTTATTTGCCAACGCTTACGACGACACGTTTCACGGAGTACTCGGCGAGCTGCGCAAGGGCAATTCGAACTTCACCATCCTCACGTTGAGCGGCGGAACACTGAATATCCCCGGCTGGGTGCTGACCAAAGGGACGCAGCTTCTCATGGGAGACCTCTACGATCCCAAGACCAGCAGCATTTACCAACTGAGCGTGAGGGGCTCGACCGCCACCGTCGTCGGGAAGATCGCCCTGTCCGATACGCAAACGTTAGCGCAGTTCACGCTATTCGGCTCGGGTTCAGCCACCGCAATCATCGCTCCGGATAATGACTACAGCAATGTGCAGATTTACTCTTTTCCAGGGGGCTCGTCACTCGGTTCGTTTACCAACGGGCTTTCGCAACCAATCGGAACGGCCATCAGCGAATAGGCCGCTAGCGCTCTTCGGTCGGCAATCCGGCGTCTACCCAACCCTTATAGCCGCCCTCCAGCGCGACCGCGCGATATCCGCGGTCACGCAACGTCTTCGCGATTCGGCTGCACGAGTTGCCGCTGCCGCAGTAGAGCACGACTTCTTCATCTTTATCGAAAGGCAGATCGTCGCCCGTTTCGAGCGCGGCGCCTTCGGCCCGTATCGACCCCGGGATTTGACGGTCGTCGGGACTTTTGCGGATGTCGATGAGCTTGAGCTGACCGGCTGCAAGCTCGTTGGGTTTGATGAACTCGTCCAACACCATGGAAAACTCCGCCTTTCGCGTACCGCTACGCTCCTCACCCGGTAGACCCGCCCTCGATGCTATTGCACGGAGCGCGCCGGGCTCATCCCGCCGGGCTCTGCGGCCGTTGGAAGCGGCGCAGGCCGGGTAGACTTTACCTGATGGTTGATGGGTAAAGGCTCCTTAATGCGTGTTTTAGTTACTGGGGCGACCGGCTACATCGGCGGGCGCCTCGTCCCGCGCTTATACGAGCAAGGGCACACGGTACGGTGCATCGCCCGCGCTTCAGAGCGCCTGATCGGCCGTTTTCCGGAAGGCGTAGAAATCGTCGAGGGCAGTATCGACGATGAAGAAGCGGTTCGAACGGCGCTCGCGGAGTGCGAAGTTGCTTATTACCTCGTCCACTCGATGGGTTCGACCAACAAGTTTGCGCAGGCGGACCGTGAAGCGGCGCGCAAGTTCGGCGCGGCAGCTGCGCGAGCGGGAACTCGCCTTCTCATTTACCTTGGGGGCTTGGGAAACGATGGTGCAGACCTTTCGGCTCATCTGCGCAGCCGCCACGAAGTCGGCGCAGTGCTCCGCGAGAGCGGAGTTCCTGTTGTGGAATTTCGAGCGGCGCAGATCGTCGGCAGCGGCTCGATAAGTTTCGAGATGATTAGATACTTGACCGAGCGCCTTCCGGTCATGGTCGCGCCACGCTGGGTGGAAACGCGCTGCCAACCGATCGGGGTCCGCGACGTGCTCGCATATCTAATCGAAGCCTTGTCACTGCCGGCGAAGAGTGAGATATATGAGATCGGCGGCAAGACGGTACTTTCCTATCGAGAGATGATGCTACAATACGCGGCTCTACGCGGCTTGCGGCGCTATATCTTGGTTGTCCCACTCTTTACGCCAAAACTCTCTTCGTATTGGGTCCACCTGATCACACCGATACCGGCACGCCTCGCGCAGCCACTCATTCAAGGGCTTTACAACGAAGTCGTGGTTCACGACGATCGCGCAACGCGCGACTTTCCAACGATCGATCCGTTGACATACGGCGAGGCGGTGAAACTTGCGCTCGATCGTTCGCAGAGCGCCGATCGAGAATCCACCTGGTTCGACGCGTTTTCGGCGCAACTACCCAAGGGTGACTTCGCCGGCTTGGACCAGGGTATGCTCGTCGATCGGCGCGAGCGCACGGTCGCGGCCTCGTCAACGCGCACAGCGGAGATTTTCTCTTCGCTCGGTGGCGAGCGCGGCTGGCCCGGGGCCAATTTTTTGTGGCGCGTTCGCGGCTGGATCGACCGTATGGCCGGCGGCACGGGCCTACGGAGGGGCCGGCGTTCAATGAAAAGCCTCCGCGTCGGCGACGCCGTCGACTTCTGGCGCGTCGACGAGTACCACCCTGGCCGGCTGCTGCGTCTTCGGGCAGAGATGCTAGTCCCCGGGCGGGCATGGCTCCAATTTGAAACGGACCCTATCACCTCGGCCACGAGCCGTATCGTTCAAACGGCATTTTTCGAACCGCGCGGACTTTGGGGTTATGTTTATTGGTACGCTATACTTCAGGTCCACGGCTTCGTCTTCGGCCGGATGATCAGAGAGATCGTGCGCGCCGCGGAAGCCTGATTTGGGGACCGCTCGTCCGCACAAGGAGACTCCAACAATGTTCAGCGCTATTCGGAGTGCGCTCTTAACCGCAGCCCTGGCCGCATTGATTGCGGGCGGCCTCGAGCCGCTCTTGGCGAGTGCAGGCGGCGCGGCCCCGCCAATATATCCCGGTGCAGTCCCCGCTACGCGTCCCTCGGGCGTCGCCTTCAAGACTCCGCCCGCGCAAGCCAAGACCTACGTTACCGAGGATAGCTTCGCCAAAGTCAAGGCTTGGTATCAGGCCCACCTCAAGGGCGCTCCGGAGCTGCAACAGCCCGGCATGCAGAAGACCGAAGACGCATTTCTCGTCGGAAAGGCCGCGTCGGGAATGGTCGTAATGGTGCAGAGCTATGAGGGCAAGACCTGGATCGTCATCGGGCCCCCGATGTAACGTGGCCACACGACTTGGCTCGTCGAGGCGGACGTTTTGTGCAGCATTGATACTTGTCGTTAGCGGCTGCGCGCAGCTGCCGGTAACACTGTCACCCGGCTTGGGCACGAACAACGGCGCTGGTTCCGCTTTAACTCCGCACGGCAAGGCGGCGATTTGCGGAGACAAGTCGCTGTTGACCGGCCCTTCCGTGCCGCCGAAGGGCTCGGTCGTCGTCCCGGCCGGCGACAACTCGTCCCTGATCCCGGCGCCTCACACGACCTACTGGTTTGCAAGCGGAAGGCACACGTTTGGAGCCACCGCCTACGGTCAGATTACCGCAAACAACGGAGATGTGTTTATCGGCGGACCCGGCGCCGTGCTCGACGGACGTCTCAAAAACCAGTATGCGTTCACCGGCGACGCCGCGGATGTAACAGTCGAGTATCTTACGATCCGCCGCTTCGGAGCCGTCGGCAGCAACAACGGCCAAGGTGTCGTCAACCACAACTCCGGGCCGAAGTGGCTCGTGCAATATAACACGGTTACCGACGATGCCGGGGCCGGCGTTTTCCTCGGTCCGAACAGCACCACGCGGTACAATTGCCTTTCGCATAATGGAGAGTACGGTTTCTCATCGTATGCGCCTCACGGCGATCGCGACGTCGTTCTCGACCATAACGAGATCGCCGGTAACAACACGTACGACTGGGAGAAACACGTGCACGGCTGCGGTTGCTCGGGTGGGGGAAAATTCTGGGACACCAACGGCGGCACGGTGACCGATAACTGGGTTCACGACAACCGGGGCCCGGGGCTTTGGGCCGACACGGACAATAACGACTTCGACTTCGAAACCAACGATATCGAGGCTAATACCGCCGAAGGTATCATCGTTGAGATCTCCTACAACGCTCGGATCCGCAACAACCGATTCGTTCGCAACGCCCTCGTCGCCGGGCCCAAGAATCCGGGCTTCCCGACCGGCGCCATTTATCTCTCGGAGAGCGGCGGGGACGCACGCGTTCGCGCCCGTTACGACACGATCTCGGTGACCGGTAATACCTTCGTCGACAACTGGAGCGGCGTGGTGCTCTTTGAGAATGCCGACCGCTTCTGCGGCTCGCCCAGCAACAGCAGCAGCCGGTTCTGCACGCTGGTCAACCCTAAAATCGTCAAACTAAAAACCTGCATAAAGGGCAACATTCGCAAAGAGCCCTATTACTCCGACTGCCGTTGGAAGACGCAGAACGTAACCGTCACGGATAACGCGTTTACGCTCGATCCAGCGCACATTGCCGGATGTGCTCCGTCCGCTTCCTGCGGTCTGCAAGGCCTGTTCTCAAATTGGGGGACGTATCCGCCATGGTCTCCATATAAAGGCCCGGTGATTGAGAAGGCGATCACTTTCCATCAAAGTGACGACTTCTCAAATAACACCTATACCGGCCCCTGGGAGTTCATGGCGTACGATCAAAGCCGCGTGCTGACGTTCCCGCAATGGCGCCGCGCCCCATACCGGCAGGATAAGGGCAGCGAATATCAGGGAAGCCCTTAAGCCGCTATTTGTCCGAAGGGGTGTAGGCGGCGCCTTCAATGCCGCTATAAAAATTCGGACTGGCTACCGCCGACCACGCGTTCGACGAAACCTTACCCACGTCGAACCAGCCTCCGGTGTCGCCGATCGCCATTTTTGTTCCCGCGGCATTAAAGCCGCCCGATACCGGGTCGCCAATGCCGAAGGCATTTTGAAGCGTCGGCCCCAGCACGTTAAATGGAGTGCCGCTCGTTGCCAGCGGCAGGTGATACTGCGAGATCGTCCGCGCCTTTTGGTCGATTACGTTCAGCGTCTTTCCACCATTGCTCGCATAGACGCCGCCGAAGAATCCGTACGTGCCGATCGGCTCTACGATCGTAAGCTTCGGACTCTTCGTGGGGCTGCTAATCTCGCCCAGGCCAAAACCATACGTGCTCTGATCGTAGCCGCTGAACGTAAACCACAGATTACCCGACGAATCGACGTCCATGAAGCCGACTCCGCAGATCGGGCTGCAGTTAGTTCCGACCGAAATCAAACGGGGTACGGAGTTCGGGCTGCCCTTCGGCCACCATTCGAAGCCGGCGCTGAGCGAGTCGTTGCAGCTCGGGTTACAGATCTGGATGTCGTAAAGATTGAGGGAGGCAAAGACGTTGCCGCGCGAGTCGATTCCGCTATCGTAGCCGTAGCCGGCGAACGAGGCGCAACCAGGGACGTGACTCGGACACGCGGGCGTGTAGCGATGGAGCAGCACGCCGGCGCTACTGTATTCTTGGACGGCACCACTGGTAGCGCTGAGCGACGTTAACTCGCAACCAACCCACACGTTGTGCGCGCGATCGACTTTGAGAGCCACGGGCGAATAGCAGCTGTTCTGTGAGAGATCGACGGCCGTTACGGTTTTCCGGCCGGTCGAGTCCTGACCGAGCAAATAATTAAAGTTGGTATCCGAAGCCCACATCGCCACCTTAGCTCCCCGGTTAAATGCTAGATGCGGGCGCGCACGATCGTGCCGTGCGTTGAAACGCTGCATCTCCGGCGGAATAGGAGGCGTCATGAGGGATCTCAACGTCGCCTGCGTCGACGCTGAGGGCGTGGTGCCGAGGGGCTCTCCAGCGGTCCCACCGCAGCCGGTAATCGCGGCGATGGTCAGCAAGGCGAGAACAGAATTTAAAATTGCCTTACGCGGTAACATCTATTGGCACTCCTTCAAAAGCTGTTGATAGCACGACGAGCGTCACGATGTGCACCGCAGCCGGTTCGAGATGGTTGAGCAACTCTTCGAGATGTGCGACGTCACGCACGACGACCTGGGCGATGAAGGAAAACTCCCCGGTGACACGGTGGCACGCAAGAATTTCGCTTCGCTCTCGCGCTACCTTGACGAAGCGCGCATCGGGACCGTTGGGGCGCGCGAGAATAAATGCCGTGACCGGATAACCGAGCTTGGCGGCTGAAAGCCGGACGCCGTAGCCCTCAACGATGCCCGCCTCTTCAAGCCGCCGAATGCGTTCGGCGACGCTCGTGGCCGAGAGCCCGACGACCTTGCCGATCTCGGCAAACGAGTCACGCCCATTGCGCTGGAGCGCGCCAACGATGGCACAGTCGACGCGATCGAGAGCGTGGAAACCCGGGCGTTTGGTCAACGATCCCCCAAAGTTCGAGGCAGCGGCGCCTCTTTTCGAGGCTTTGCGCCTGTTTTCCGTCATACAGCGACGGTACGATATGCGTGTGTCCGTTGACTGCATGTTCGTCACGTGCGATATCGTTCCGGCCCTCGACCCCGACGATCGCGCCGCGGTCCGCGAGCTTCGCGCGCGCGGCGTAACCGTCTCGACCGGCGTGTGGAGCGACCCAAGAGTCGACTGGTCGGTTGCGCGGCTCTGCATGGTGCGCTCAACCTGGGATTATCACCGGCGTTATGACGAGTTCGCGCGATGGATCGCGCACGCCTCATCACAGACGATGGTGCGTAACGATCCGCGCCTGCTGCGTTGGAACGCGCATAAGTCCTACCTGCAAGACCTCGAACGGTCTGGCGTTCCGATCGTACCTACCGTTTTGGCACGGCGCGGAGAATGGCTTACGCTTTCCGACGTGCGAAACGCACGGGGCTGGCGCGACGTCGTGTTCAAACCGGCGCGCGGCGCGGCGGCCTTCGATGTAACGTTAGTCCGCGAGGACCGATCCTCGAAAACCGGCGGCCAGGCTCGCCTGGACCGGATGCTGCAGACCGAAGACGTTCTCATCCAGCCCTATCTGGAATCGGTCGCGAGCTACGGCGAACGAGCGTTGATATTTCTCTGCGGGCGCTTCTCGCATGCGGTGGTGAAAAAGCCGTTCGATCAAACGCTCGTGGTTGGCGACGAGCCGTCGCTAATCGTCGAGGTGACTCGCGACGAGCTTGACGTGGCGAGGCGAGCCTTGGCGGCGGTTCCCGGAGAGCCCCTTTACGCGCGAGTAGACCTCCTCAACGACGACGACTGGCAGCCGCGCGTGAGCGAGTTGGAGTTGATCGAACCAGGGCTCTACTTGAGCCTCTGTAAATCCGCACCGGCTGCGTTCGCCGACGCCGTAGTCGGCGAGTTGGAGCGCCGATGAAATCTACGGTGCGGCCGCGGCCTTTCCGTGGTTTCCTGCGGCAAACGCAAGCGTCGCGCTTTCTTGGCGGTGCGACACGAGGGTGAGCCATGGTACGATAAGGTGTATGTTACGCGGCATTGCACGTACCGTGCCGGCCCTCGTGGCGGCGGCGCTCCTCACGGCCTGCTCCAGCGGCGGCGCGACTTCGCCGGGCGTCCCGGTTGCAGCTAATGCCGCAAAGCCGGCGGTACACACGCGGGCCGTCTGCCCGCGTCGCCACGATCCTAACCTTGTCTACTGCGAGTCGCTGTTGCGAACGGACGTTCCCTCGGGAACGCCGGCCGGTTATGGGCCGACCGACTTGCAATCCGCGTATAACTTACCTTCGACGACGAACGGCAGCGGGCAAACCATCGCAATCGTGGACGCGTTAGACGATCCCAATGCGGAGGCGGATCTCTATATCTATCGCAATCACTTTGGGCTACCCGTCTGTTCCACGCTTAACGGATGTTTCAAAAAGCTCAATCAAAACGGCAAGAAGCATCCGTACCCACCGCCCGACGCCGATTGGTCGATAGAGATTTCCCTCGATCTCGATATGGTCTCGGCAGCATGTCCGAACTGCAAGATTATGTTGATCGAAGCGAACCGCAGCACGTGGCACGACGTTGGAAAATCGGTCGACGAAGCGGTTAAACTCGGCGCGAAGATCGTCAGCAACAGCTACGGCGCGGTCGGCCACGCTGCCGATCCGCGCTACTACGACCACGCCGGCGTGATGATCGTTGCCAGTGGCGGCGACGACGGTTACTACGGACATCACGACCAACAGCCGGCCGTTTTCCCCACGGTCGTGGCAGTCGGTGGAACGAGCTTATCCCGAAGCGGCGGTAGCCGCGGCTGGACCGAAACGGTGTGGCGCGGCTCCGGCAGCGGTTGCTCGAAGTTTCCCAAGCCCTCATGGCAGACCGATACGGGTTGCAAGTACCGCACCGCCAACGACATCGCGGCCGTCGGCGACCCGGCCACCGGTGTCGCCGTCTACGACAGCTATCAGCAGTCGGGCTGGATCGAGCTCGGCGGAACGAGCGTCGGTTCGCCGCTCAATGCGGCCGTCTTTGCGCTTGCCGGCAACGCGTCGCAACTCAATGCGGCGCAGTCGTTCTATCAGACGAAAAATCATCAGTATGTATACGACGTTACGACGGGCGCGGACGGCTCGTGCTCGCCCGCCTATCTCTGCACCGGGGAGACCGGCTACGACGGACCGACCGGTTGGGGAACGCCCAACGGCATCGGCGCCTACTAAAGTGACGGGAGAACGCAGCAATGACTGACCGCGCGAAGTTGTTTTGTACCGGCGCGTGCGCCGCACTACTGTTGTCCGGTTGCTCCGGCGGAACATCGCGGGGTACGCCGGCCCTGCCGGCATCCGGCAATGCCACCGCGCGTCACGGCTGGATCTCGCCGTTGGCAAAAAAAATGAAGCTGCTCTACGTCACCGATTACACCGCAAGCATCGTGCTCATTTATAAGCAGGGTGCTACCGGCGCGGGGCCCGTCGGCGAGATCGTCAACGGAATCGATCAGCCGCAAGGCAACGCGGTCGATAAATCGGGGACCCTCTACGTTGCCAACGAAGGCAACAACACGGTGACCGAGTACACGCTAGGATCCACGGACCCCAGCGTTACTTTATCGACGAATATCTCTCGACCACTCGACGTCTCCGTTGATTCCACAGGAATCGTCTATGTAATGGACAGTTCGGCGGGCCAAATCCTCGAGTTCAAGCCGGGTAGCACTTCGCCCGACGCAACCGTAACGATCAGCCATCCGGTCGACGCGGTTAATGCAAAGAACAACGACCTCTACGTCACGTATAACGCCTCGTCGGCCGGACACGTAGCGGTTTGTAAGCCGCTGGCAACGACCTGCACCGACCTCGGCATTTCGGTCGGTCTTGCACAGGGCATCGCCATTGATTTGCACGGCCACCTGTTGGTGGGCGACGTCTACGGCCAGGTGATCGACATTTATAAGCGCGGCGCGACGACGCCCTTCCGCACGATTTCGGTGCATTACGAACAGCCCTCAAAGCTCGCGCTCGACAAGAAGGACGCTACGCTCTACATGGCCGATCCGGCCAATTTTGCCGTCGACCTCTTTAACTATAAGGCCGGGACGCTGGCGAGTTCGTTTACCTTCGGGTCCGCCGACGAATTGGAAGGCGTGGCCCTAGCTCCGGGGCAGAAGCCCGGCAAGTAGCGTTATCGCGGCGACTCTTCGAGCCACGCCTCCATTCCGCCGAGGAGGTTCATCGCGCGGTCGTACCCGAGCGCGTTGAGCTTCTTGGTTATATAGGCGCTTCGAGCGCCGAGATGGCAGATTACGACGATATCGCGATCCTTGGGCAGCTCGCCCAGCCGATGTTCGACGTCCTCCAGAGGGATGTTGACGGAGCCGGCGATCAAACCGTCGGCCATTTCTTCCGGTTCTCGGACGTCGAGCAAGAACGGCGCTGCGTCGCCGCCCAGAAACTGCGTTAGCTCGCTCACCGATATCGACTTCACTCTTAGAGGGCTTCGTAGGCGTGTCTACGGGGCCTGCCCGAGTCCGCACTAAGCGACGCCGAGGCAATGCCGGGTTGTTTGCCAACGTCCGTCGTAACGGAGGTCTTATGCAATTTCGAACGATCGCTGCACTCCTCGTTATGACACTCGCACCGGTCATCTCCACAGCGGCCCCAAGCTCGCCGCCGCCGGAGATCTCAAAGCTCTCGAGCGCCGTCATCCACGCTTCGAACACGGACGACCCCTCGGCGCTCGCCGGACTCTTTACCGACGACGCGGTCGTGGTCGACGAGAACCCACCGTTCGCTTGGCGGGGAGCCGGTGCCGGAGTCGCTTGGTGGCACGTCGTCCAAAAAATTGTGCAGAAAGCTCGGCTGGTGCACTTACAGGCAACGAACATCCGTACGGGCGAGTTCAAGCAGTCGCCAACCGACGCTTACCTCGTGCAATCCATGACGATTACCGCAACTACGCCCGGCAAACCGCTCGCGGAGCCGGGAACGTTGACGTACACGTTCCACAAAACGGGAAGCACTTGGCTTATCTCGACGATGGTATGGACGACGAAGCCCGCGAATTACTGACCCGACGATGACCGCACCTAAAAACTACCGGGAATACGCTTCTTCCCTTGCCGCCGGCGCGCGAAGCAGCCTCGACGAAATCCGGGAGACCATCGCCGCAGCACTCCCCAACGCGACCGAAACAATCTCTTATGGCCTTCCCGCCTTCGAGATCGACGGGAAGAAGCTCGTGTGGTTTGCGGCCTTTAAAAAGCACGTCGGCTTCTATCCCGGTTCCGCGACGATTGCTAAGTTTGCCAATCAGCTAACGAGATACAAGACTGCAAAAGGATCCGTCCAATTTCCTTACGACTCGCCGCTGCCGCGCACGCTCGTTTCTAGAATGACCAAGTATGCGGCGGTTGTGCGGCAGGAAGGCCGGCTGCGAAAATCGAGTAGTTGACCTATGTTACCTTGGAGCAGATTTATCACACCGTGCGCGTTGCTCGCGTTCGCCGGATGCACGGGAGCGACTACGCCGCAGCTATCGGCACCGGCCTCTCCGTCGCTCGTTCCCCGGACAGGTTGGCTTGCGCCCGGAGCTAAGCACTGCCGCTCGCGTCTGTACGTTTCGAGCTATCGGCTCAACTACGTCGACATCTACTGCACCAAAGGGCAGAATCAAGCGCCGATCGGACAGATTACCGACGGCATCAAGACGCCCGAGGGCGCCGCGGTCGACCGCAAGGGCAACCTCTATATAACCAACACCAACAGCAACAACGTAACGGAGTATCCACGCGACGGGCTTCATCCCAGCTTTACGTACAACTCGGGGCTCGGTGCTCCGGCAGGCGTCGCCGTCGATGCAGAACAGAACGTCTACGTGACGAGTCTGCAGCCGGCGTCTTTAGAGGTATTTCCGCAAGGCGTCAACACGGCGAGCCTCAAGATAGCCAACCTTCCCTATCCGATCGACGTCGCCGTCGACGCCGCGGGCAACGTCTTTGTAACGACCTATACTTCGAACTTCAGCAACGGAGAGATCTTTGAGTACGGTCCGGGCAGCACTCAAGGCACGAATCTCGGTATCGTCACTAAGGTCCCCGGCGGTATCGCCCTCGACCGAGCCCACGACATCGTCACCGCGGATCAAACCCTTCCCGGCGTACTCGTCTTTCCTCCGGGGCAGACCCAGCCCTCACGGACGTTCGCTCAGAACACGCTCGACCCCGACCCGGTTCGTTTCCTCAAAAGCGGGAAGCGCGCGTACGTTGGTGACTCCATCGGGAATGCGGTCTATGTTTACGATTACCCGAGCGGAAAGCTCGTCGACACGATCACCGACGGAATCGACGGACCCAACGGTCTAGCGCTCGATCCGCCCGCGCCGCTCGCCAAAAGCCCAAAGGAGTAAACGCACAATGCATCGCTCGCGTCAATGGCTACAATTCGGTGCCGTGGCGGCTTTAGTTGCGGCCGCCGGTTGCGGAGGAACGTCCGCTACCACGAACCTTGCCCCGCTTCCAAACGGAGCGGCGACTGGCACGCAGTTGGCCGCGCACCTTAACGCGGCCGCGGGAACGTTGCATCCCGCCCGCCGCGGCGGTGGCTGGCTTTCGCCGGCGGCCAAATCGGGAAAGCCTCTCGTCTATGTCTCGGACTTCCTCAAGAACGCGGTCGAAATTTACGATGCGACCGGTTCCAATCAAAGCCCGATCGGTCAAATTACTGACGGCATTAGCGGGCCGGAAGGCTGCGCCGTGGATCGTAGGGGCGATCTTTTTGTAACTAACGCGACCAACTTTACCGTGACCATGTATCCGCGGGGAAGCACCAACTATACGCTGCTCTACACGGGGTTCGCCTATCCCACCAACGTCGCCATCGGCGCGAATGGCATGGTCTACGTTGTAGACTTAGTCGGGAAGAAAGTCGTCGAGTTCCCCAAAGGGAAGACGCGATCCAAACGAACGATCTCGATCAGCTATCCGCAAGGCGCAGCACTCGACGCTGCCAACAATCTCTACATCTCCCATAATACCGGCGCCAACGGCGCCGGTCCCGGCGACGTTGAAGAGTACGCACCCGGCTCGACGAACGGCACGAGTTTGAACCTCCCTATCGTCTGGTCGGCCGGCGATGCGGTGGATCGCCAGGGCAACGTCGTCGTTGCCGACCAAGGCTCTGGGATTGGAAACGCCGCCGTGTATGTGTTCCCTGCTGGGTCCACGACGCCGTCGCTAACCATCACTCAAAACATCGAAGACCCGTTCCGGCTCGCGTTTGACAAGGGGTTCAAAAATCTCTACGTTGCCGACCCGGAGGTCGGCGCCGTGCTCATTTATGACTATCCGTCCGGCACGTACGTTAATACGATTCAGAACGGACTGAGTTCCGCTTACGGCGTGGCCGTAACTCGGTAAAGGTTCGGTCTACGCGAACACGTCGTCGAGCCAATCGTAGACCCGGCTGTTCAGCAGCGATCTATTGAAGGTTTCGACGTGGTTGCCGGCGCCTTCGGCCGAAGTAAAGCTCATCAGCGTTTTGGGAGAGCGGAGGGCGTCGAAAAGTTCCCGCGACGTCGCGGCTAGCGGATCGCTTTCCGCCACGGTCACCAGCGTCGGACAGGCGATCGACTCAACGCGGCCGGCCAGCGTATACGATTGAATTTCGGTAAGGTATTCCCGTAAAGAATCCACTCCGTGAACCCATAGCGCGCGCTGCGTGATCGACCAGTAAAGGTGCCGGTCATCTTGTTGCATCTGCTCCAGCTTGTCTAAAATACCGTCGTCGATTTTCCCGAAATCGCGTAGCATTTCGGCCGGCGCACCCAACCGTTGGAGCATCGGCCGAAACTGCTCGGGGGCGCCCAATAAGCCGGGGTCGGCAATGCACGCGGCAATGCGGCGCTCCCCCGAGACGGCGCGCGGCGCCAAATATCCGCCAAAGCTCCAGCCCATAAGAGCGATGCGCTTAGGATCGACCTCGGGCAGCTGCAAAGCAAAGTCGACAACGGGCCCGATCACGTTCTCCCAATCGGGTCGAATGTGAACGTCGTGCTCGAAGAGCATCGCTCCTTGGCCGGGACCATCGAAGAAAAGGCAGTGGTAGCCCCGCCGCGATGCCGCCACGGCCGATGCAAAATACATGTCGGTGAGGGTCGCGTCGTACCCGTTGGTTAGGATCATCAGCGGACCCACTCCGTTCGCGCGCCCTCGCGCCGGAAGAAAGTACGCCGGCATCGGTTGACCGTCGAGCGGAATTCGTAAGGGCACAACGGGGGGATCGAAGAGTGCAAGTCCATCGTTGAATGCGGCGATCTGCTTGCCGAACGACGCGAGGAGCCGGGGATCCACGGGCTTTCCGAATAGCGGGCGATACGACGACGCGTAGTGGCAACTGGCGCGCATGAACGCGTCGCGCGCGCTGGTTCGTTTGCCTGCCGCAAGCGCCGCGCGGGCCCGCTCGACGATCCGATCGCCGGCCTCGACCCAGGCCTTGTTAAACTCGCCGGCGTCGCCATCGCCCACCGTTTGTGCGACGGCTTTTATCTCGCCGAGATCGGCTGCGCCGTACGGAATGTATCCGGCCGCCCACGTCAATGCGTCTTGGAGGTCGTCCTTAAAGAAGAAACCCATGCAGCAGGTGCTTTACCGATCGGGTGGCCACGTCGCAGATGACGGCTTCGCACGCACGATTAGGGCGGCGCGCATTATGCCGGCTGCATCGTACGTTCCCCGTACGTCGAATGGCCGGCCCACGATCAGGTCTTCGCTTCGCTCGTTCTTGAGCGCCATCGAGCCGTCGACGCGTACGAGTTTTCCGTCGCGCGCACGCAGGGTAAGCTGCGAGCCGTTGACCTTAACGAGCGTCCCAGTGACCTCGTTCGGAGTCTTGACGGCGCCGCGATATGCGCCGGCCGGAATGCTCCGTCCTGTCGAAGCCGTCGCCGCCGATCCGCCGAGGCCGAAGATCTCCAGCTGTTGGTAGCTTGCAATGTAGACTTTGCCGTTCGCTACGACCGGAACGGTGTTCGCGTTTCCGTTTGGCGCCGCCCAGTATCCGGCCGACGCCTCATAGAGCGTTTGAAGCTGCGATCCGCTGCCCCGTTCTGCCGCAAGGGCGACGAGCGTCATCGGTCCCGGAACCGCCTCGGGCCGCGCGAGCGCCCAAATAATCGCGTTATGACCGTTCTTGTTTGATGAAACGGTAGTAAAGAAACCGGGATCCTGTCCATTCGGCAATCCGGCCGATCCTGCCAATGTAAGACCCACTTTGTGTTTGTCTTTGACGTTCCATACCGTCACGCTACTGCCACCGCTGGCTACGATGCGCTGATGCTTTTTCTTTACCGCGTAGTACGACGGGCCGCACCAGCAGCCACCGACAGAAACCTCGGCGACGTCGTTGTTCGGACCGTTCTTTACGTATCCACCCAAACTGTTTTGATTGAGCACATAGAGCGTTCCGGTTTTGCCGGCAGCCGCTGCTAATGGAGTCGAACCCACCGGCAGCAGCATAACGCCGCCCGAGCCCAAGTCGGCATCGGCTTGGTCCATTTGGCCGGCGTCATATGGCGTAAAAATACTGAGGAGCTGGGTGAGGTCGGCGCTCACCTTTACGACGCTTTCGGGAACGTTGGTGACGCCGTTATACGTGTTTCCCGAATAATCCGAGTTTCCGGTAACGAAGTAGATGTTGCCGGCGGGATCGGCTGCCAGGCCGTATCCGGACATCCAGATAGCGGTTAGGAAGAAGCTGTCGGGAGATTGGGCGAGACTATTGTTCAGGCGGTTCGCGGCAAGCGGAACAAGCGATCCCGCCTGCCACCCGAGCAGCCAGCCTCGCGACTGCGATGCAGAGAAGTCGCAAAAACTCCCGAATCCGGCATAAATATTTCCGTTTGCTTCCAGCAAACCGGGCCTTTGGCGCTGATAGGTTGCGTTAAAGTTGTACGTCGTGCCGTCGGTGAGCGTATGCGACGCCGATACGATGACGGAGGGCGTCACGTCGGACAGATCCGCGAGACTGAGTTCGTGAATGCGATACGTGGGGACGCTGCCCTCCAACGTGTAGGCGATCACGTACATGACGCCCGCCGCCCGATCGATGACCGGCGTTCCGTCGATGCCGACATTGGGTCCGTTGTTGTTGCATCCCAGCGGCGCCGGAACCGGAGCACCTAAGTTCGTTTGAAACAAGACCGTTCCGGTCGATGCGTCGACCGCGTAGACCGTGTTGCTTTCCGTAGCGACGTAGACTACGTCGTGCGCGGTCCCCGACTTCCCGCCGCGATTGGTGGTCACGTTGGGGATGAGGAGCGGCTGGGTATCCACTTGGTCGTCAAGCGCGATGGTGTGCAGCAACCCGAACGAACCGGCGTTAACGTTGCCGTACGTCAAGGTCGTTTCGTCATTGTCCCACCCGGTTCGAAAATTGTCGTAGTGGTAGGTAGTGATCGCGAACGAGGATTGCTTGCCACGACTGACCGTTACGGCCTGCGCAGCGCGGGCGTCCTTGATGACGGCGAGCGGGTTGCCGCCGGCAGGGTAGCCGTAGAGCGCGACGCCTCTGGAGTCCGGGATAACCACCTTGCCTTTGTGAATCCAGAACTGCGGGACGTTCGCCGCGCCTTTTATCGCAATCTCGCCTGCCGGCGTTGCTTGATAGCCGCTCACCGTAAAGCGAGAGATTTTCGCATCGCTTGCAACCGCGAGATACTTTCCGTCCCACTGGATTGAGCCGGCCGCCGGGTGCGCACCGCTCCAATCGAGCTCTCTGAACCGCTTGCCGCCCTGCGCGAGCTCGACCACCTTACCGGCCGCCGTCAGCGCGAAGAGATTGCCGTCGTCGTCGTACGCCAGGGAGCCGTAACGGGCGTCGTTGCGCCCCGCATAAATAGTTGGGCTGCCTTTGGCATCGGCATAGATCGCCACGCCGGACTGAGAAGCGGATGCTCCCGAAACCGCGAGGTTTCCGGTAGTCGAATCCACGGCGCAAAACTGCGGGGCACCCGCGAGTTGGTCGTGCAGTACCGCGATCGGTCGCGTACCGCCGTGCGCGTATCGCAACACAGCGTTACCGGCCGGCGCGAAGACGTCGCCGTTCTTTCCCGCGCAGAGCGCATTGGCCCGAACGTCGAGGAGCCGGCCTTGCGGCTTACCCCCGGGAAACGAATAGACGTGAACGCTACCGTCCTTGGCGTCGGCGACGTAGAGAAGGTCGTTGGATTGGGCGTCGGCCACCATTGACGAGCCCACTCCTAGCCGGCCAAGCTCGGAGGTGGCAGCGTTTGACTGGCCGGGAACTAGCGCGTTTGTTTGGGTTTGCGATCCTCCACAGCCCGAAACCATCGCAAGAAACGCACCGGCACTCAGCCCGCCGCGCAAGAACCCCGAAAACGCCTTCATATCTACGCTCCCCCTTTACGCCGTGGGAATTTCGGCGGCGTGCCCTCGCTTACTGCAGCGGCGGGAAAATCGTGCGCTATACCAGACAGGTGACGATTGCGTTTCCCTTGGCCGCGGCGTCCGCATAAAAATCGCGTAAACGGCGAAACTCATCCATCAACCACTCCGAATCCGAAGGACGCCACCCAGGGTAAATTTCGAGCCCGGACATTCGCTCGGCGTCGAAACGCGACGCAGCCTCGGACTCGATTTCCGGACGATTAAGCGCCGCCGCCAGTTCCGCAACTTGCGCCGCAGTAAAAAAACGCGGGGGTCCATATCCCGAGAAGCCTTCGTCGTCGTCTCCAAGGATCGTGCCACCGAGAACCGGCCCGCTCAAGAGACTCGCGCCGGGTTCGGATTGGCCGCACAAAATGTAGTGCACGCCGTGCCAGGCTTTGTCGAGCGAGAGAACGGCACGCCTGGGGGCGGTACGTGACGATCGAGCCCCTCCAAGTCCGCCCGCAAGCACCTGCCGCAGCGATGGGTCAAGCGGCACTCGATCTTCCATCGCCTTGGCAAGCTTTATGAAGGCATCGGGAATGGCGAATCCACTTTGGAACAGCGCCTCGACCGAGGACGGATCGCCTTGGAGCCTCGAGAGTTCGCCGGCATCGACCTGAACGAAGGTGGCGTTCATCGACATGGGGCCGATGCTTAGCCCCGAGACCTTCGATTCCCGTGTGGTTCGAGCCGGGCCGCCCCCGGTCGAGCCGGCTCGAGGGCTCGGCTCCTTGAGGCGGCAACCTTTTTCAGGGAGTGGTTGTTGGATATGGCGATGTATAGCGTAACTACGCCCGTTGCCGTCCTCGCGATCAAGGCCGAGCGCAATTCGGCCGACGCCGCCGACCTCTCCGAACCCGTCTACGGAGGCTATGCCAATGGGCGTGGCAATATCGTACTTTTTGGAAAAGAAGCCGCCTACGGCGTTAACTTGAAGAAGCAGACGCTGCAGTTGCGCCCCCAGTTGAATGCAGGCGCGCAAGCGCGCTACGATGCGACCGCGGCGGGCGAAGATTTTCAGTGGGGAAACAAAACGTTTCGCAGGTTGAGCGAACCGCAGATTATCGAGATCTGCGTATCCACGTTCAGGCTAACTCCCAGGCAGCTGCCTTACTAGGCAAGCCTTAGGGCGTTTGCTCGGACCCGCGTGGGGGGCGGCGTTCTTCACCTGCGCGATAGCGGTAGACGATGCGTCCCTTCGTCAAATCGTATGGCGAGAGTTCCACATCGACGCGGTCACCGGGAAGAATTCTAATACGGTGGCGGCGCAGGCGTCCCGCGATATGAGCCAGGACGACGTGGCCGTTGTCGAGCTCGACGGAAAAGGTCGTGCTCGGAAAAACTTGCTTAATGCTGCCCAGGACTTCAAGCGGTGCTTCTTTGACGTTTTGGGTAGGCTTGTTTTTTGCCGGCCGCGGGCCGGATCTGCTTTTTCGATTGCGAGGCGGAATGTTGCTTAGCTCCTTTTCTTATTTCTATACAAGCAACCAGTTGTTCAAGCGTAAGATGCCTCCGAGACGGAAGACTGCGCTCGGGCTGGATTCTCTCACAAATCGCCCCGGTCTGCAACTTAATATGCAAGAGAGGCGAGCCAGTCGCCGCGGCCGCCCGGCGTAAGATCCAGCATATTGTAGACGGGCGTGAGCAGGTCGATGCCGCGCTGGTTTATGTCGTCGGCCATATGCGGGTGGCACGTGTAGAAATGCCGCACCGTCCCCTTGGCATCGCGCGTAAATACCGATAGCGTTGAATCTTGGTTGCCTTCGACATCCTCACTTGCGAAGTCATACTTAAACGTGCTTTCGCCGCAGCTCAAAAGTCTAAGGTTGTTCCATCCACGCGCTCGAGCGTGCTGCCGGAGCGCGACTGGGTCGGCCGCCGCGGCGACCGCGAAATCGATATTCTGCGCGAGGTGGCGAGCGACGCCATTGTATCCGTCGATCCACATCGTACACATCGGGCACGGGCTGGACTGCGCTTTGCCGTACATAAGGTGATAGATTACCAGCGCGCGATCGGGCCGGCTAAACAACTCGCTGAGCTTTACACTCCGCAGCGGCTCGTCGCCGGTAGCAAGGTCGGCCGGACCCTCGTAAAAAGCGTAATCCTCGAGCGCCGCACCTTGCGGCAGCGCGCGGCGCAACTGCGCGACGCGCTCGCGATGCCGCATCTCCTCAATCTCGGCGAGTCGAAGCTCCTCGCGACACGCGTCGTATTCTTCGGATTCGTTTGTCAGATTCGTCTGTTGCATGGATCGTTTTGTTCCGCTCCTACCGCCGAGCGCCTTGACCGGCGATGGCGTCAGCTGCGAGAGCTTGCTCCCGCTCTCTTGCCGCGCTGCAGCAGACTCATCTCTTCTGTCCCAACCCCCGGACGGGGCCGACGTGCCGCGATGCAGCCCTTAGAATTCGCTGCCCAAATCGATCGACACCGTAACGGCCGAAACTTAGCGGGAACCGAGGCCGCGTACGTGACGACGCTTTTCGCTTCGCTTACCTGCCCGCGCGACCGGGACGCGGCTTCAGGTCGGGGAATCTGCAAGGCCGTCAGGAAAGACCGGCTGTATGACGCCCATCGTATCGTTCTTACGAGTCGTTGCGTTTGTACTTATTGCACTGCTCGTTCCCGTGCAGAGAGGTCTTGCCGACTCGAGACGCACCGCGAGCGACGAGGTGATCGCCCTCGAGGCGCGCTGGATTAACGCCATTCTAAGCGGTGACCGAAACGCGGTCGCCGCAATATTGAGCGAACACTTTAAGCACATAACCAACGGCGGGCTGGTTGTCGACCGCGCTCAAGAACTGGCTAGCATGAGAAAAGAGCTTTTTAAAATAGCGCTGAGCGAGCAAACCGTCGACCTCAATCCAAACGGTGATTCTGCCGTACTGCACGGCCTGGATACGATCACTCAGCCGGGAAGGGCCGCGAAGCGCCAACGATTTACCGACGTTTTTTTCAAAGAAAATGGTACGTGGCTGGCAATCTCGGCGCAGGAAAACGTCATTGCCCCATAACGTCTCAAATCGGACCGAGCGCTTTACTGAGAAGCTGACATGCGTCGCCGACCTCCTTTGCGATGAGGTCGTTGAGTAGGCCGTTCATCCGTAGAATCGTCTCTCGGTTCTGTTCCGGTTCGAGCGCGAGGTTATGGACCTCTTGCGGATCGTTTTGAAGATCGAAGAGCTGCACGTCGTTATTTTTAAGAATTTCGTCGAGCGTCCGTGGCGTATTACAAGCGGTCGGAGCGTAGTAGCGGCCAAACTTATACCGTCCGTCAAACGCGAGCGCGAGCAAACCGCGCTTGGACAGGTTCGCCTCAGACAGCGGCGGAGACGGTTCGCCCTTAAACTGAGTGTCCATCGTTTTGTTGAGGAAGTCGCCGTCAACGGTTGCCGGCCCGACGTAGTTAAAGAGAATGGCCGGGCGTATCTGCGTTAGGCTTGCCTTCTCCGGAGCGGCCAATAACGACGAAAAGTCGCGGCCCGGAAGGTTCGACACCACGGTTGGGCGCTTCGAGTCAGGCAGCCCCGTGAGTCCAACGAACGTGGGCAGGAGATCCAGATGACTGGTGAGCGCCGAGCACGTCGCGCCGGTTTTCGTGACGGGGTGCGCGATGATTAAAGGCACGTGGACGTTTTCCTCATAAACGAACGGGCCTTTGCCCTTAAGGCCGCCGTGGGCGCCGCCCATTTCACCGTGATCGGCGGTGAACACGACGGCCGTGTCCGTCCACAGGTCCATCTCATTCATGACGTCAACGATCTGCTGTATGCCACGATCGACGTCTTGAATCGCGTTGAGGTAGTAGTTGTAAAAGATCGTCCACATGTCTTTGCGATCTGTTGGGATCGTGCCCGACCAACCGTCCCAGCCTTTTTTGTATTCCGATAGCGCGTTGGGCATACCCGGGCCGGCGAGAGATTCGTCAAGGCTTTGGGGAAGCGTGAAGGACCACTGCTTTTTGTAAATCGAATTCGCCGGCGGAGGCGGTATTGCAGACGGCAGTACCGGAATCTGAACCGGAGGCTGCCCGGGAACGTTGCCATCTCCGTACATGATGTCGTGAGGATTGACGAAACTCGCGACCACGAAGAAGGGCTGCCCGCTCTTTCGAGACTCAGGAGCGGTCTCGCGGAGATACCGCGCGCTTTCGCCGGCGATGAAGAGGTCGTTATCGTAGCCGCTATCCGGCGTGCTGCCAATGTCACCGCCGGCGCCGAATACGTCGAAGCCGTAGGTTTGGCCGGCGTCGCGGTAGTTGACGGTAGGCTTGGGGTCGAGAATGGCCTTGTCCATTTCGAACTTGCCGAAGTAGGCGGTCTTATAGCCTAACCCTTTCAGGACGGATCCCATATTGGGCATCTCCGGATTCAGGCTGTGCACGAACGAGAACTGCATTTGGTCGATGACGCCGGTGACTTGAGGCGGCTGGCCGGTCAAGAAAGACGCCCTGGAGGGCGAGCATTGGGCAGAGGAGATGTAGTGCTTTTGGAACGTGACCCCGCGGTCCGCGAGCGCACGCATGGCAGGCAGAGAATAGTCTGCGCCTGCGAGCAGTTTTTCAACCCGCTGGTCCACGATGATGAAGATAATGTTATAAGGCGGCTTGCCGTTGGGATCCGTGCTGGCCAGCGGGCTTTGCGGAGTCTGCGCTACCGCGTTTGTGGGGATCCGCATCAGCCCTAGTCCGGCTAGAAACTGCATGCATCGTGTGAGGAACTTGCGCCTGGTCTTACCTGCGCTTTCGCCGTTGGGTTTCATTGATGTGGTATGTCTCCCTTGACCGGCACTACGAGTGCTGCGCGCTTCGGGCTCGGGTCTTCCGTCCCCTCGGCAAATTCGTGGAGATCCCGATCGGGCCAACTCATACAGTTAGTTGATACAGTTTTTTGATACGGTCTGGGCTGTATGTGGCCGGCGATGCACAGGTGCGCTAACCTGGTTCTACGCTTAGATCCGCGATGGCATGCATGCAAGTTAGATATCTTCTCGGATGGCTAAGTCCGCGGAAGGACCCGCTCGAGACCTCCCTCGGCATTACGCAAAACTCGAGCGACAAAGGCACAAGGAGCAACTTTATGCGATTCACCTTCAACCGAATCGGATTCGCCGCCGGAGCCGTAGCGCTCTCACTAACGATGGTAGCGTGCCACGGGCAATCGCCCGGGAGCTCGGGCTACATTCCCTCGAACTCGACAACCCTGTCGGTGCCGCAAGCCGGCGCCGGTCTAGCCGCACCCGATGCGAAGCGAAAGGTCGAGATTGTCTCGAGCTGTGGCAAACACGTTCACATCGTGCTTCTCGGCATTGTCGACTGCAGGTTCCGCGAGAAGGGTTACGGCGACGGCACGCTCACGATTACAAACGATACGCAAGGTATCGTCGTGATTAGCCCGATGAGCGGCAATCAATCGACAAAGTTCACGATCCTCGGCGCCGTCGTGGGGAGCGGGCATTTCACCGTGAAAGACTCCAAGGGCCGTCAACTAAAAGTGAAGGTAAAGGTCACCCTATAGCAGACCGGCATCTACAAAATCTCCCTCCTCTGAACGCGGTGAAGAAGGCTCGCCTTAGGCGGGCCTTCTTCATATCGTGGTGCCGCCTGAGGGCGATTGCTGGTAAGCCGAGGACTGGCCCTACTGCGCGAGGAAAATCAGAACTATGTCTAGCCTTGGGGCTCGACGGCTCGTGCAGTTAGCGCTCGTTCTCGCAGCGAGCGGATGTGCGCAAGACTTACCTACCCCGGCGGGTTCCTACTTAGGCCCGTCGCAGATTCTTGCGCAACCGGCGACTCACTTCTACGGCAACGATTTCATGTATTCGTCCCAGCCCGCGAGCAACGAAGTCGTCGTCTATAAGCGCAAGAACAAAAGCTACACGCTGACCCCCTATGAAACGCTCACCTCGGGATTCTCCAAGCCCATGGGCATGGTGACGACACCCGACGGACGCTGGTACGTCGCTAACTCCGGAGCCTCCGACGTCCTCGTCTATCGCTCGACGCGCTCGGGACCGAAAGGTCCTAAGACAACGCTCCGGGATGACGGAGAAGTTCCGGTAAACGTCGACGCTACATCGAATCACCGGCTCGTCGCGGTTTCTAATGGCGCGACCACCGGGGGCGGCGCGGGAAGCGTGAGCATTTATCTGAACCAGCAGCGCGTGCCGTCGCGCAAACTGACATATGGGAGCGATCCGCTACAAGGCGCGGGAATCGCAATCGATGCTCGGGGCAACTGTTATTGGAGCTTCAACGATCCATACAACTTGAGCGGAGAGATCGTGGAGTTTCCGGGCTGCAACGGCACCGGCGCTCTGTATAAGGCCGGAATCTTACGAGCCGGCGGACTCGCCTTCGACCATAGCGGCAATCTGTATTACGTCGATCAGCTGCTCGGCATCTTCAAATGCCAGGGAGCGTCGTGCAAGATTTTTGCGCCAATTATTCTCGGTGGCCTCATCAGTCCGGCAAACTTGAACTTCGATAACAGCGAACCCCAAAATCTATGGGTCGCGGATGCAGCAGGTTACCTCGATGCGGTGAACCTCCAGGGCTTGGTCGCGTACATTCTGCAAATAATCGGCGGAATAACCGATCCCCCCATCGGAGTCGCGCCGGCTCCCGGTAGTTAGAGCGCGCGGACCCATGGTTCCACCGCGACGCTCGAGAGACGCGGCCGGGACCGCAGAACTACCCGCCCTTCTTAAGAAGTTCCGCGTGCAAGCCGGTGTTTCGCAGCAGGTGCTTGCGGATAGAGCGCTCATCAGCGCGCAGGCAATCAGCGCTTTGGAGCGCGGATTTCGCAGGGCGCCGTACCGGGCCACGCTGGAACGAATCGCCGATGCGCTCGCGCTCTCCGATGAAGAGCGAGAGCTGCTCGAGCGCTCCACTCATCGTTCGCGTGGCCCGCGACTCGTCGAGCGCGATCGGGCGCCGCTCCACAATCTGCCGCGTCAGCTTACATCGTTTCTCGGACGCGAGGCGGTCGTTGCAGAGATCGGGGACTTCGTCGCGTCGGCTCCGCTCGTCAGCATCGTGGGAACCGGGGGTGCCGGAAAAACGCGCGCCGCAATAGAGGTTGGAAGGCGGTTGCTAGACCAATTCCCGCACGGCGTCTGGTTCGTCGAGCTCGCGCCGCTCGGCGATCCGGCCCTGGTTCCACAAGCTCTTGCCGGCGCGTTGCGCGTGCAAGAATCGCCGCGGCGTTCACTTCTCGAGACGCTGATTGCTTTTCTAACGTACAAACGTCTGCTAATTATTCTCGACAATTGCGAGCACGTTATCTCGCAGGCGCGCGCGGTCGCTGCGTCGTTACTCAGCGCTTGTCCGGACGTCGTTTTGCTGGCCACGAGTCGAGAGGCCCTGAGCATTACCGGCGAGCGAACCTATCAGATCCCATCGCTGGCCGTTCCTAAGCAGAGCCGGCCTTCGCCGGTAGAGGCGGAAAAGTACGGCGCCGTCGCCCTTTTTGTGGATCGCGTCCAGGCCGCCACTCGCTTCGAGCTGACCGCCGAGAACGTGCAGCCCGTCGTCGAGATCTGCCGGCGTCTCGACGGCTTGCCCCTCGCGCTCGAGCTAGCCGCCGCTCGAGCCGGCGTACTGTCGCCGCAGGAGCTCTGCGATCGCCTCGATCGAGTCTTTGACGTGTTGGCGGGAGCCCCGCAAGGGTCGATCCCGCGCCACGCAACGATGCGCGCGGTGATCGACTGGAGTTACGAGCTGCTCTCCCTGCAGGCGCGGCTCTTCTTCGAGCGCCTGGCGATCTTCGCCGGAGGCTTTACTCTGGAGACGGCAACGACGGTTTGCGCCGACGAAAGCATTCTACAACAAGACGTCCTAGAGTTGCTTTCGTCGCTTATCGGCCAATCGCTGATCATGGTCGACCTCGCGCACGGGAGCGCGCGTTACCATCTGCTCGATGCCACGCGACAATATGCACTGGAAAAGTTGGCGGCGAGAGGCGAACGCCAAGTGCTCGCAGCGCGCCACGCGCTCGCACTTCTTCGGGTAGCCATCCGGCTCGATCGGCAATGGTACGTCGCTTCGGAACAGGCGTGGTTTCGCGAAGCCGAGGCCGAACTCGATAACTTCCGCGCGGCACTCGAGTGGTCTCTCGAAGCGCGCAACGATCTTTCCTCCGGTTCTCTGCTTGCCGGAGGGCTCGCACGGCTCTGGTATTCGCTCTCTCCCGTAGAAGGACGACGTTGGGTTCGTTTGGCGATAGACTCGATTACCGAACAAACTCACGCCGGGGAACTCGCTCAACTGTATATTGCCGATGCGGAACTCTGTGGAGCGCTTGGCGAATCGGCGGCATCACTCGCATCGGCGGAACGGGCCTTACAACTACGTTCCTCACTCGACGATTTGCAGGTGGCACGCGCCCAGCACGCGGCGGGAAGTGCGCTGGCCGCAATCGGCGACGGCTCGAAGGGTGAAGCGCTTCTGCAGGAAGCACTGGCTACCGCCGAGCGGCTGGCAAATCGCCGGCTGCAGGCGTTAGCTCTTAGCGACCTCGGAACCGTTCGCGCCCGCCGCGAGGACGTCAATGGTGCGCGCCGGTATTATGCCGAGGCACTCGCGCTTTACGTTTCGCTCGACCTCGAGAGACCGGCTGCGTCGATTGCCGGGCACCTCGCCGAGGTCGAGTTTGAAGCCGGCGACCCGGCCGCTGCATTGCACCGCGCTGAAGAGGCTCGTATCGGCCATGCAGCGACTCGGAATCGGCGTTCCGAAGCCGCCGATTTGAGCAATATGGCGGCATATCTCGTAGCACTCGATTGTTTTGACGATGCCCGCTCGTACGCATCGCAAGCGTTGGAAGCCGCGCAAGACGTCCGGTCGCCGGTGCTCACGGCGTTTGTCCTCCAGCACGTTGCGGCGATTGCGGCGCTACAGAAAGATTCCGACGAGTTCCGACCGCCAAAACAGCGGGAGCAGGCGGCAATGCTGCTGGGATTCGTCGAAGAGCGGCTGAGATCACTTGGCGCCCGCCGCGACTACACCGAACGGCAAGAGTACGAACGTGTCCTCGCGGCGCTTCGCACAGCGCTTGGCGAACATCTCGACGAGTCCATGGCGCTCGGCGCGCAATGGACCGAGGAGGCCGCCGTCGCCCTCGCGCTTCGACACGGCCGCTCGGTGTAGGCTTGCACCGGCGGTTCACGTTAAAACGCCTCGTTAGCATTGCCGCGGTCGCCGGCTTAGCTGCGGCGCCGCCCAATGCCCGCGCCGACGATCCATTGGCGCGGATTGTTAACGGTGCGACGTTCGATCAATTCGTAACGCGGACGCTGCGCGAATACGCGGTTCCCGGTGCGGTCGTCGCGATCGCTTCGCCCAATGGAACGGTCTTTGTGAAGGGGTACGGAGTACGCAAGACCGGCGAACCTGAGCCGATCGACCGGGATACGCGTTTCCAGATCGCCTCGATGAGTAAATTCCTAACCGCCGCTGCAATCGGCACCGTCGTAGATGGGGGCACTATTGGTTGGGATCAGCCGGTTCGATCCTTTGATCCTAGTCTCGTCATGGCGGAGCCATATGCGACCCAATGGGTAACGCTCCGCGATTTCTTGGCACACCGAAGCGGCCTCCCCGCGTATGGCGGCGACATTCTCACGAGATTTGGACTGAGCACCGCACAACTCGTCGCCCGAGCTCGCTACTTGACGTTCGATCACAGTTTCCGTGCGTTGTGGGCATATTCGAACTACGGTATATTCCTCGGCCAAGAGGCCGCCGCACACCGCGTAAGACTCTCCCCGCCCGAGCTTCTGCAACAGCGTCTTCTAACTCCGCTTGGAATGACTCGCAGCGGACCAACGTCCGCCACGTTGACCGAGGACCCGAATTACAGCTCCTCGCACAATATCGACGGATCGGTAATGCCGGTCGAAAACGTCGACGCATTCAGCGGCGCAGGCGCGATCGTTTCCACCGGTGCCGATATCGCAAAATGGATGCAGATGCTGCTAGCTCGCGGATCCTACGACGGCAGGCAGATCCTCAAACCCGCAACCGTCGATGAACTTTTTGCAGCCAGCATGGTTCAAGGAATCGGCGGCCCGATGCGCGATCCAAATGACTCCGCAGGTCTCGGTTGTGAAAGCTATCATTTCTTGCAGTACCGCATCATTGAAAAGAACGGCGCACTGAATGGCGTGCGAACTATCGTAACGCTGATTCCTAAGCAAAACGTGGGGATTGCCGTCTTCGCCAATAAGCAGCTGACGGTTTTTCCCGAAGCAGTCCGGGCGGAGTTTTTGGAGCGCTATCTCGGCCCGTCCGGCGACGATTTGCAGGCAGAAATTCGCAAAGAACAAGCCGCTTGGAATGCCCTTATCGATCGGCCGGCGCCGCCGGCAAATGCAAAGCCGCCCAATCATAAAATAAGAGCTTATGCCGGAACCTACACGAGCCGTCTTTACGGGCCGCTGCGCGTTAGCAGCGATGGAGGGTCGCTAAGCGCCGCTATTGGTCCAAACGGCTACGCCGGACATCTAACGCAGTACTCCGGCGACGCATTCCTGCTGTGGTTTGACGATCCGGACGTGCAGCCGGGTCTTCTCACCTTTACGTTCGACAAAAACGGCAAGGTCCGCAGCGTGAACGGGAGTACCGTGCCGAACGCACTCACGGTAAACTACGGTCACTTCGATCCCTAGCGCCCTCAAATAGTGGGAGGAAGTCGGCATTCAGTGGACGGACAGAACGGAATGGCCGCAATTACGATCGACGACACGACAAGATTCGTCAGCCTTCTCTCATTCGAGCTAGGTTCGGAAGATGTTGACGCAATGGTGCGCGAGGTACGGCACGCTATCGAGCAACAAGTCCCCAACAAAAAAGGCTTCATTGGATCCGTCGTAATGCTCAACAACGAAAAGACACAGTTGTTGATCGTTTCAGTCTGGGAGTCTGGACACGAGTGGAGCGAGGCGCAATACGACCAGGGGGTTGGACGAGTCGTGAGCGACATCGTGGAAACGGCAAAGTCGTATGAAATTCAGACCTACGAAACCGTTTCAGTCGTGAGGGCGCAGCAATGAAGATTGGGATTATCGGTGCCGGCAATATTGGTGCGACGCTTACTCGGCGCTTTCGCGCCGTCGGACACGATGTGGCCATCGCAAACTCTCGCGGGCCGCAAACGCTGCAAGGCCTCGCCTCCGAAACGGGCGCTCGCGCGGCAACCGTCGCGGAAGCGGTCCGCGACCGTGACGTCGTGATCGTTACCATCCCCGAAAAAAACGTTCCCCAACTTCCCAAGGATCTGTTTCTAGGCGTTCCCGCCGAAACGATCGTCATCGACACGGGAAACTACTATCCGCGCCAGCGTGACGGTAGAATCGAAGCGATCGAACGCGGCATGCCGGAGAGTGCCTGGGTGTCGCAGCAGATCGGCCGCCCCGTGATCAAAGCCTTCAATAACATTTACGCGCAGCACTTATTGGAAAACGGCAAGCCGAAAGGCACGCCGGGCCGGATAGCGCTCCCCGTGACGGGCGACGACCTACATACGAAAGCTCAGGTAATGCGGCTCGTTGATGAAATTGGATTCGATCCCGTCGACGGCGGAACGATCGCCGAATCGTGGAGGCAGCAGCCGGCCTCCCCAGTTTACACGTT
>Ga0265313_10000054_pt1 | contig 110199 bp, 114 predicted proteins | sample 4123metaG_FD_203122 | JGI IMG/M metagenome (GOLD analysis project Ga0265313, IMG submission 203122) | Rhizosphere microbial communities from Carex aquatilis grown in University of Washington, Seatle, WA, United States - 4-1-23 metaG | ecosystem: Host-associated > Plants > Roots > Rhizosphere... | reverse complement strand
CGCGGAGCGCCCCATGCGCGCAGTCACAGTTGCGCCGAGCGTTGCCCGTTCGGTGCGGCTTGAAAACATTCCAGAGCCGCCGCGCTCCGACGGCGCAATCCTGGTGCGCACGCTTGGGCTCGGCGTCTGCGGCACCGACCGCGAGATCGTCTCCGGCGAGTATGGCTGGGCGCCTCCCGGCGAAAAACGTCTGGTTATCGGTCATGAATCGCTTGGCCGGGTGCAAGAGGCGCCGGACGGCTCCGGCTTCACCGCGGGCGACCTTGTGGTCGGCATCGTGCGGCGGCCGGACCCCGTGCCCTGTCCGGCCTGCGCAGTCGGCGAGTGGGATATGTGCCGCAACGGCCGCTACACCGAACGCGGCATCAAGGAGCGCAACGGGTTTGGCTCCGACTATTTCCGCATCGAGCCCGAATTCCTGGTCAAGCTGGATTCTTCGCTCGGCGCCGAGGGCGTGCTGGTCGAGCCGACCAGCGTCGTCGCCAAAGCCTGGGATCATACCGAAAGCATTGGCCATCGCTCGCGATCCTTTGCGCCGAAGACGCTGCTGGTCACCGGGGCGGGCCCGGTCGGCCTGCTCGCGGCGCTGATCGGCGCGCAGCGCGGCTTGGATGTCCATGTGCTCGACAATCGCGACAGTCAGCTCAAGCGGCTATTGGTGCGCGAATTGGGCGGCACCTTTCACCTTGGCACGCTGGCCGAACTCGACGGCTTCAAGCCCGATATCCTGATGGAGTGTACCGGCGCGCCGATCGTGGTGCGTGATGTGCTGGGTCGCACGGCGTCCGGTGGTATCGTCTGTCTGGTCGGCGTGAGCGGCCCAGGCCATGTTTTCAACGTCGATGTCGGCTCGCTCAACCGCACCATGGTGCTCGACAACGACACGGTATTCGGCTCGGTCAATGCCAACCGGCAGCACTATGAGAATGCGGTCGAGGCGTTGCAACGGGCCAACAGATCATGGCTGGCGCGGCTGATCACACGCCGTGTACCGGCCGAGCAATTCACCGAGGCGCTCGAACCCGAACCGGACGATATTAAAGTCGTCGTCGATTTTTCCTGAAGGTCAACTTTCCCGCCACCCCAAAGCTCATCACCATGTTGCCGCCACCTAATGACAAGTCCGACCCGCCGGGCCGAATTGAAGACTACGCGCTGATCGGCGATTGCACGTCCGCGGCGCTGGTCGGCCGCAACGGTTCAATCGATTGGCTGTGCTGGCCGCGCTTTGATTCCGAAGCCTGCTTCGCCGCGCTGCTTGGTTCGCGCGAGCACGGCCGCTGGCTCATTGCACCGCAATTGAACGCTCGCATTACGCGCCGTTACCGGCCCAACACTCTGGTGCTTGAAACCCGTTTCGAAACACCGGATGGCGCCGCGACTTTGGTCGATTTCATGCCGCGGGGCTCGCGACGCTCGACCATCGTCCGGCTCGTCGTCGGCACGCGCGGCCAGCTGGCGATGCACACCGAGCTGATCTTGCGGTTCGGCTATGGGGCGGTCGTGCCCTGGGTGAGCCGGCTGGAAAGCGGCGGACTGCGCGCCATCGCCGGCCCCGACATGGTGGTGCTGTACACGCCTGTGCACACGCGCGGCCGCGACATGACCACGGTCGGCGAATTCACCATCAGCCGCGGCGAGACGATTCCGTTCGTGATGAGCTATGCGCCGTCGCATCAGCCGCCGCCGAAGCAGATCGACGCCGCGGGCGCGCTCGCCGACACCGAAGCCTATTGGCGCGAGTGGTCCGCGAAATGCCGGCCGGCCGGCCGCTGGTCGGATGCGGTGCGGCGCTCGGTCATCACCCTCAAGGCGCTCACCTACGGAAAGACCGGCGGTATCGTCGCCGCGCCGACAACGTCGCTGCCCGAACGGCTCGGCGGCAAGCGCAACTGGGATTATCGCTTCTGCTGGCTTCGTGATGCGACGCTCACGCTGCTCGGCGCCATGCACGCCGGCTACATGGAAGAAGCGCAGGCTTGGCGCCAATGGCTCTTGCGCGCCGTAGCCGGCAGCCCGGACCAGTTGCAAATCATGTACGGTATTGGCGGCGAACGGCGGCTGACCGAATGGGAAGTGCCGTGGCTGCCCGGCTACGAGAACTCCAAGCCGGTGCGCATCGGCAATGCCGCGCATAGCCAGCTTCAGCTCGATGTGTTCGGCGAACTCACAGACGTACATTATCAGGCGCGGCGCGGCGGAGTCGCCGGTGACGAATCGGGATGGGGCCTTGAGCTGGCGATTCTCGATCATCTCAAGGCCGTCTGGACGAAGCCCGATCACGGCATTTGGGAAATGCGCGGGCCGCCGCAGCACTTTACCTATTCGAAGGTCATGGCGTGGGTCGCCTACGATCGCGCGATCAAGAGCGCGGAAGGGTTCGGTTTGGAAGGCCCGATCGACGAGTGGCGCACGCTGCGCGACCAGATCTTCCACGAGGTGTGCGAGCGCGCCTTCAACAAGGAGCTCGGTATCTTTACCCAGGCCTACGGTTCGAAACGGCTCGACGCCAGTCTGCTGCTCGTGCCTTGCGTCGGATTCCTGCCGGTGGACGATCCGCGCATTGAGCGGACCATCGCGGCGATCGAGCGCGACCTCGTCCGCGACGGTTTCGTCATGCGCTACAATACCGACTCCGCGCACGATACCTTGCCGCCCGGCGAGGGCGCGTTTCTTGCGTGCAGCTTCTGGCTGGTCGACGTTTACATCCTGCAAGGCCGTTTTGACGATGCCGAACGGCTGTTTCGACGGCTGGTGGCCCTGCGCAACGATGTCGGTCTGCTGAGCGAGGAATACGACCCCGCATCTAAACGGCTGGTCGGCAATTTCCCGCAAGCCTTCTCTCACCTCGCGTTGATCAACAGCGCCTATAACCTGACGCGGTCGCAAAAGCCTCTGCACCAGCGGGCGCACGACGAGCACGCGCCTCCGGAAGAGCATGCGGCATCGCCGGAAGCCGCCGTCGCTGAAGACTGACGTTGCTATCCCGTCCGGATGCTGATTGGCCGGCGCTGCCGGAGAGATGGCGTAGCGGCGGATTGACGCATTAAGGCTGGCCGCGTGTCGGACCGCAGTTCGCGTCCGATTTGAAAATTTGCCCGCACCGCATGCCGAGATCAGATAGCCTTCGGGCCAAAATTATGAGATGTTTCTCTTGATCTGAAGGGTTAAGGGGCTGCCTGATACTTGCTGGGGGGCAAGCCATCGTGGCAAAAATGCACCCGGCGACGAGCGATCGACGCGACGTCAAACGGGTGCCCGAGCGTTAGTCGACCGGCCAAAGTGCGGGGGCGTACAGGGAGGAAAACATGAAACGGCTCTTCTTATTGGCCGCCGCAGCGGCATTTGTCGCCACGCCGGCACTCGCCGAAGACACCATCACCATCGGATTTACCGACTCGCAGACCGGCCCGCTCAATGTCGATTCATTGGGTCAGCAGCGCGGCTACGAGTTTTGGCGCGACGAGGTGAACGCCAAGGGCGGCATCAAGGTTGGCGATAAGCACTATAAGGTGAAGTTCGTCAGCTACGACGATCAGTCGGTTGGCGGCCGCGTGCAGCAGCTTTATACGCGGCTCATCAACCAGGATAAGGCGAATTTTCTGTTCAGCCCGTACTCGTCCGGCCTGACCGCGCCAGCCACCGTGATTTCCGAGCAGTACGGCAAGATCATGATCGACTCCGGCGGCGCCGAGGAGAAGCCGTTCGAGCAGGGTAACAAATATCTGTTCATGGTGATCACGTCGGCGGGTCATTATCTGTCGGGCGCGGTCGAAGCCCTCAAGAAGAACGATCCGCAGGCGAAGGTCGCCTTGGTCTATTCCGACGATCCGTTCTCGAAGGCGGTGCTCGCCGCCGCCGCGGCGCAGGCCAAGGCGGCCGGCCTGCAAATCGTGATGAACGAGTCCTATTCACCCTCGACCACGGATTTTGGCCCGATCGTCAACAAGATCGTGTCGTCGAATGCCGACGCGGTGTTGGGCGGCGGTCATTATTCGGACGGCGCCACGCTCGCGCGTCAGATGCACGATCAAAAAGCCAACATGAAGTGGATATCGCTTCTCGTGGCGCCCGCCGACGACAAGTTTGGCGAACTCGGCAAGGCCGCCTTGGGCGTGACCGTGCCGTCGCAATGGGAGCTGCAAGTCAACTACAAGCCGCAGTTCGGTCCGACCACCGCGGAATTCGCCAAGGCATTCCAGGACAAATTCCACGCCAAGGCGGATTATCATACCGCGTCCGGCTACACGAGCGGCGTGGTGCTGCAGCACGCCATCGAGCAGGCCGGCTCGATCGACCCGGAGAAGGTGGCGGCAGCGCTCAACGCGACCGACATCACCACCTTCTTCGGCCATATCAAGTTCATGACCGATCCGGGCCATCACGGCTTGCAGGCGGCGCACGAGATGGTGCTGGCGCAGTGGCAGATGGTGAATGGCAAGCTCGGTCGCCAGGTGGTTTGGCCGGATGCGGCGAAATCGGCCAGTCTGCTCTATCCAATCCCGTCCGCTACGCAGTGAGCGTGATCCTTACGGTCATGTTCGAGCAAACGATGTAGTCAATCAGGGACCGGCAGCGCAGCTGCCGGTCCCATTTGTGTGGCCTCTCATGCTCGGCATTCTCGCTTCGATTATCGACGGCGTGCTGGTGGGGCTGGTCTACGGCCTCGCCGCCATGGGCCTGACGCTGATCTGGGGCGTCATGGACGTCATCAATCTGACCCATGGCGTCATGATCGTCGCCGGAATGTTCGCGCTGTTTCTGCTCACGACCGGGCTTGGCCTCGACCCCTACGTCGCGATGCTTCCAGTCTTGATCGGCGGTTTTTTCGTCGGCGTCATGCTGTACTGGGTCGCGATCCACCGCATGGTCGGCCGGCCGCCGCTGATGAGCCTGCTGTCGACCTTCTCGGTCAACCTGGTGTTGATCGGCATCGGTACCGCGGTGTGGGGCACCGCGTTGTTCAACGTCGATGTGTCGTTGCCGGGTTTCACCATGGGCCGCTACACGTTCCCCGGCGCGCATATTCTGGCCGCAATACTGGCCGCGGTGATTGCGACCGTGCTTTATCTGTTCTTGCAATACACCCGGTTGGGCAAGTCGATACGCGCGGTTGCCAACAACCGGGAGGCCGCCGAGCTGGTCGGGATCCCGACCACGCGCGTACTCGCCATCTCGGTCGGCCTCGGCGTCGCATTGGCCGGCGTGTCGGGCGTGCTGATCGCCACGCTGTTTCCGTTCACGGTGCTGTCGGGCGACGGCTATCAGCTCAAAGGTTTTGTCGTCACCGTGCTGGGCGGCTTCGGCAACCCGATCGGCGCGCTGATGGGCGGCATCGCGCTCGGGCTGCTTGAAGGCGCGGTGACGCCGTTCGTGCCGGTGAGCTGGACGCTGGTGATCGAGTTCGTGCTGTTCGTCCTGGTGTTGATCGCGTTTCCGGCCGGCATCTTCCGTTCGCGGCGCGGAGCACTCTGATGCCGATGGTGCGCCGTCCGTTCTTCTGGATCATCACGCTCGCGGTGTTGGCGTTCGCGCTGGCGCCCGTCTACGGCAACGACGTGTCGCTGCGCGAAAGTCTGCTGCTCGACGCGCTCTACATCACGCTCGCCAGCAATCTCAATCTGATGCTCGGCTATGCGGGCTACGTCAATTTCGGCAGCATCGTGTTCTTTGGACTGGGCGGCTACATCTGTGTCTGGCTGGTGAATTCGTACAAATGGACGCTGGTGCCGAGTCTCGCGGTCGCCGGTGTGTGCGTCAGCGGCCTGGCGCTGATCTTCGGCCTTGGCATCTTGAGGCTGCGCGGCGCCTTCTTTGCGCTTTCCACCATCGGCGTCATTGAGGCGGTGCAGGCCTTTGCCGAAAACTTTACGCCGTGGGGCGGATCGTCCGGCATCTACCTGCCAGCCTCGATCTTCACGCCGCTGGGCGGTCCAAGGCAGGCGCTCTGGGTCATCTATTTCATCATGGTCGGCGTGATGGGTGCGTCGCTCTATCTGAGCTACGCCATCAAGACGTCGAAATTCGGCCTCGGCCTGCTCGCCATCGGCCAGAACGAAGATGCGGCGGCAATTCTCGGTGTGCCGACCGCGCGCTACAAGGCGATGGTCTACAGCGTGTCCGCCTTTCTGCCCGCCATCGCCGGCGGGCTTTATTTTTTCAAGAGCGCCTTCATCCAGCCATCCGACGCCTTCGATCTGTCGCTGTCGACCGAGGCGCTGGTGGTCGGCATGCTGGGCGGACAGGGCACCGTCACCGGCGTCGCCATCGGCGCGTTTCTCTACGAGGAGCTGCGCGGCTACCTGCTCACCTCTTCGACCTTCGCCAATTTTCAGCTCGTGGTTTCCGGCGCGCTGCTCCTGGTTATTGTGCTGTTCTTTCCCGGCGGACTGATGGGTTGGATTTACAGCCGTTTCCCGCGCACCCAGAAGGTCCTGGAATGACGGCGCTTCTTGAAGTCGAGAAGGTCAGCAAGCGCTTTGGCGGCCTTCAGGCGGTCAAGGATCTGACTTTCGAGGTGCGCGAGGGCGAGATCGTCGGCCTGATCGGGCCGAACGGCGCCGGCAAGTCGACGCTGTTCAATCTGGTGAACGGGGTGTTCGCTCCCGACAGCGGAAGGATCAGCTTCGGCGGCGCCGACATCACCGGCGAGAAGCCCTACAAGGTCGCTCGCGCCGGTCTCGCCCGCACCCACCAGATCGTACAACCGCTCACCAACATGACGGTGCTTGACAACTGTGCGGTCGGCGCTTGTTTCGGCCGCGAGAACCTGCCGCTGCATCGCGCCTATGAGGCGGCGCGCGAGGCGATGGCCGTCGTCGGCCTCTCCGACCGCGCCCACGTGCTGGCGCTGCACCTGACCATTGCGGGCAAGAAGCGCCTCGAACTGGCCCGCTCGCTCGCCGCGCGGCCGCGGCTTCTGATGCTCGACGAAGTGCTGGCCGGTCTCAATCCGACCGAGGTCGAGCACATGATCGGCGTCATCCGTCAGATCCGCGAACGCGGCGTCACCATCCTGATGATCGAGCACCTCATGCAGGCGATCATGAGCCTGTCGGATCGCATCGTCGTGCTCAATTTCGGCCAGAAACTCGCCGAGGGCGTACCGGCCGAGGTGGCCCAGCACCCCCAGGTCATCGAGGCCTATCTGGGCAATCCCAAGCTCGCCGCCGAATTGCAGGGGAGCGGCGAACATGTCTGAGCCGCTCCTCAAGGTCGAGGCGCTGGAAGCCGGCTACGGCGAGGTGCAGGTGCTGTGGGGCGTTTCGCTGGCCGCCATGCGTGGCCATCTCACCGCCATCGTCGGCGCCAACGGCGCCGGCAAGACCACGACGCTGCGCGCCGTTGCCGGGACCATCGCGCCGTGGCGTGGCCGTGTCCTGTTCGATGGCGAGGACGTGACGCGGCTGTCGACCCACGAAAAAGCCGAACGCGGCTTCGCGCTGGTGCCCGAAGGCCGCCAATTATTCACCACCATGACGGTCGCCGAGAATCTTGAGCTCGGCGCCTACCCGAAGCGCGCCGCGCAGGGCCACGCTCAGCGTCTCGATCAGGTATTTACGCTGTTCCCGCGGCTCGCCGAACGCCAGCACCAGTTCGCCGGCACGCTGTCTGGCGGCGAGCAGCAGATGGTGGCGATCGCGCGCGGCCTGATGTCCAATCCCGACATTCTCATCATCGACGAGATGTCGCTCGGGCTCGCTCCGGTGCTGGTCTATCAGCTGTTTCACACGTTGAAGAAACTGAAAGACGCCGGGCTAACCATTCTGTTGGTCGAGCAGAACGTACACCTGGCGCTGGCGGTCGCCGACTACGCCTACGTCATTGCCGAAGGCAAACTATTCACCGAAGGCGAACCGAAAAAGCTCTCCACGATGCCGGAAATCCGCAAGGCGTATCTGGGACTTTGAGAATTGCCTCTCCGTCCGCCGCCTGACGTAGGGCTAAGTTAGCGTGTGTGACCCAGCGCGGCGTCGGAGGACAGGAGCGCAGCCTCGCGGGAGATATCGCGTTTCGAGGCTCTGCCGCTTTCCGGGCCGCGTACGCGAAATCCGTCTTTTCGCGCCTTGAGGACGAGAATGGCGAAGAGGAGCTTATAAAGCGTCTGCATGGCAACGTGTCACTGATCAAACTGTCTGCATTCTGATAACCTTTTTGCGGTTCCAAGGTTCCCTGAAATCCTCGCGCCACCCCCTCATCGGGGGCCCCTCTTTGCCCGAATGTCGGAGACACTCCTTGAACGCGTTCGAAAATCTCACTACCGAGCGGCAGACCTTTGTCACCCATCTCGAATGCTCCGCGACCGGCGAGCATTATGCGGCCGATCAGCCGCACAACCTCTCTCGTGCCGGCAAGCCGCTGCTCGTACGCTACGATCTCGCCGGCGTGAAAAATGCGCTGAGCAAGGCTGTGCTGGCGGAACGCCCACCCGATCTTTGGCGCTACCGCGAACTTCTGCCGGTGCGGCGCAAGGAGGATATCGTCAGCCTCGGCGAAACGATGACGCCGCTCGTGGCGCTGCCGAAGATCGTGCGCAAGCTTGGCGGCGGCGAGCTGCTGGTGAAGGATGAGGGCCGCCTGCCGACCGGCTCGTTCAAGGCGCGCGGACTGGTGATGGCGGTATCGATGGCCAAAGCGTTCGGTATCAAACACATGGCGATGCCGACCAACGGCAACGCCGGCGCGGCACTGGCAGCTTACGCCAGCCATTGCGGCATCAAGACCACGATCTTCTGCCCGGAAGACACGCCCGAAGTGAATGTCAGCGAAATCGGCCTGCAGGGCGCCAGCGTCTATCGCGTCAACGGCCTGATCGACGATTGCGGCAAGATCGTCGCCGAGGGCAAGGACAAAGCCGGCTGGTTCGATACCTCGACCTTGAAGGAGCCGTACCGCATCGAAGGCAAGAAGACGATGGGACTGGAGCTTGCCGAACAACTCGGCTGGCAGGTGCCTGACGTGATCTTCTATCCGACCGGCGGCGGCACCGGCTTGATCGGCATGTGGAAGGCGTTTGCCGAGCTGGAGGCAATCGGCTTCATCGGCAGCAAGCGCCCGCGCATGGTAGCGGTGCAGGCGTCGGGCTGCGCGCCGATGGTGCGCGCCTACGAGCAGGGCGTCGAGCACGCGACCCGCTGGGAAAATTCGCACACCATCGCGGCCGGTATTCGCGTGCCGCAGGCGGTCGGCGATTTCCTCATCCTGCGCGCGGTGCGCGAGAGCGGCGGTTTCGCCATCGCGGTGTCGGATGAGGCGATTGCGGCCGGCCTGGAGGAGGTTTCCCGCGAAGAGGGCTTTCTGATGTGCCCGGAAGGCGCCGCTACCTACGCCGCCTACAAACAAAGCCTTGCCGACGGGCGTGTTGCGCGCGCCGAGCAGGCGCTGCTGTTCAATTGTGCGACCGGACTGAAATATCCGCTGCCGCCGATCAAGCGCACGCTCGACCGGCATAAGCCGATCGATTACGCGGCGCTGTAAATCGTCATTGCGAGCGGAGCGAAGCAATCCAGGGCGGCTTGTGATGACCGTGAGGCTGTTCTGGATTGCTTCGTCGCTTCGCTCCTCGCAATGACGAGGAAATAAAAAGGGCTGGGAGGGACACATGAAAGGAGTTTTGACAGCAGCGCTGGCGCTGATCTGTACGGCTACAGTGGCCGCCACCGCCGACGAATATCCGTCGCGGCCGATCACCATGATCGTGCCGTTCGCGGCCGGCGGTCCGACCGACGTCATCGGCCGGCTGCTGGCGCAACACATGGGCCAGACGCTGGGCCAGAACGTCGTTGTCGAGGATGTCACCGGCGCCGCCGGGACCATCGGCGTCGGCCGTGTCGCGCACGCACCGCCCGATGGCTATACGCTCAGCCTCGGCCACTGGAGCACCCACGTCGTCAACGGCGCGATCTACAAGTTGCCCTATGATTTGCTGGGCGACTTCGCGCCGATCACGTTGTTGCCCAGCAATCCGATGCTGATCGTCGCCGGCAAGTCGTTTCCGGCGAAGAACCTCACGGAGCTGGTTGCCTGGATCAAGGACCATCCGAGCGCCACAATGGGCACCGCGGGCGTAGGTTCGGGTTCGCACATCGCCGGCGTCTATTTCGAGAAGCTCACGGGCGCGCACGTGCAGTTCGTGCCGTATCGCGGCACCGATCCGGCGCTGCTCGATCTGATGGCCGGGCGCATCGATGTGATGTTCGACCAGGTTTCGGAAGCGAGCGCGAAGCTCAATGACGGCCGCATCAAGGCCTATGCGGTGACCGCCAAGACGCGGCTAAAGTCGCTACCTGATATTCCGACCGTCGACGAGGCGGGGCTGCCGAACCTCTACATCAACATCTGGTACGGCCTGTGGGCCCCGAAGGGCACGCCGCCCGGCGTCATCGCCAAGCTCGACAAGGCGGCTGTCGCCGCAATGGCCGACCCGACGGTGCAAAAACGCTTTGCCGATCTTGGGCTCGATATGCCGCGTCGCGATCAACAGACGCCGCAGGCGCTCGGCGCGTTGCAGAAGGCCGAAATCGAAAAATGGTGGCCGATCATCAAGGCCGCCGGCATCAAGGCGGAGTGAATTGCTTACTTACTTCCTTATCCTGAGGTGCTCGGTGCGAAGCGCCGAGCCTCGAAGGGTGAGGCCACGACGCCTCGGCCTGCATCCTTCGAGGGCCGCTTCGCGGCCACCTCAGGATGAGGTCAACATTCACTCGAGGATGCCGATGAGTTGCGCCAGCCGGTCCGGATCGGCGCGCAGCGGCTCGGAGTCGCCGTCGTAGACGATGCGGCCCTTGTCGAGGATTATCGTGCGCGGCGAAAAATTCAGCGCCACGCGACTGTTCTGTTCGACCAGGATGATCGAAAGCTCACTGTCGGCGCGGAGCCGCGCCAGCACCGCGCTCAAAGCTTCGACCAGAACCGGCGCCAGACCTTCGGTCGGCTCGTCCATCAGCAGGATCGTCGGATTGGTGAGGAGCGCGCGCGCGATCGACAGCATCTGCTGCTCGCCACCCGAGAGCTGATTACCCATGTTGGTGAGGCGTTCCGCGAGCCGCGGAAACAGCTCGAACACGCGCGCGTGCGTCCACGCGCCCGGCCGTGCCGCGATGTCGAGGTTTTCGCGCACCGACAGCGATGGAAAAATTTCGCGCTCCTGCGGTACGAAGCCGATGCCGGCCAACGCGCGGCGGAAACACGGCACGCCGTTGAGCCTGTGGCCGTCGAGCGTAACCTCGCCGGCATGCAGCGTCGTATGGCCCATGACGGTCGACAGCAGCGTGGTCTTGCCGACGCCGTTCCTCCCGATCACGCTGATGCATTCGCCCGGCGCGAGATTGAGCTCGATGTCCTCGATCACCACCGTCTCGCCGTATCCGGCCGAGACGCCATGCAGGCGCAGTGCGCTAGCCATGATGGGTCACCTGATGCGTTCCTTGGCCGGCCTGACCGAGATAGATTTCGCGCACCCGCTGATCGGCTTCGATCTCGCGCGGCGTTCCCTCGGCGAATATGGCGCCGCTGACCATCACGGTGACCCGGTTGGCGAAACGGAACACCACATCCATGTCGTGCTCGATGATCAGCACGGCGATGTCTTGCGGCAGCTGATCGATGGCATCGAGGATGATGTGGCTTTCGGCGCTCGGTACGCCTGCGGCCGGTTCGTCGAGCAGCAGCACATCAGGTTTCAAGCCGATGGTGATGGCGAGCTCGACGAGGCGCTGGCGGCCATAGGGCAGTTCCGATACGCGGTAGCGCGCCACGTCGGCAAGCTTGAGCATCTGCAGCAGCCGCATCGCCTCGTCGATGATGTCGGTGCGCTTTCCGGCCGGATAAAACATCGATCCCGCGGCGCCGGCGCGTTCGGTCATCGCCATGCAGACATTCTCGAGTACGGACAGCCCGCGAAACAGCCGATTGATCTGAAAGGTGCGCGCGATGCCGAGCTTGACGCGCTCGGCCTGCACGGTCGAGGTGATGTCGCGGCCGGACAGCAACACGCGTCCCTTACTCGGCGGCAGCACGCCGGTGAGCAAATTGATGAACGTGGTCTTGCCGGCGCCGTTGGGGCCGATCAGCGCGTGCCGCGCGCCGGCGGCGAGCTTGAAGTCGATGCCCTGCACGGCGTGCAGCGCGCCGAAATGGCGGCTCAATGCTTGGGTCTCCAGGCGTGTCTCGCTCATGGTTCGCTCATGAGGTTCCGCGCCGCGGTCGAAAGCGCCGCCACAGCGTGTCGCCGAGGCCCAAAATGCCGTTGCGGGCGAACAGGGAGATGAGCACCAGGAGAAGACCGAGGCCGAGCTGCCACGCCGTCGGATAGAGCTGCGCCAGAAAGTGTTCCAGCGCCAGGTAAACGACGGCGCCGATAAAGGCGCCGTAGAGCCGGCCGTAGCCGCCGAGGATGAGGACGATGAGCACGGTCGCGGCGCGGTCGAGACCGAGCACGGCGAGGTTGACGAAAGCGGTGGTCTGCGCCGACAGCGCGCCGGCGATACCGGCGAGCGCCGCCGAGATCGTGTAGCAGACGATGAGCCGGTGCCGTACCGGCGAGCCGATCGCGTGCATCCGCAGCACGTTTTCGCGGATGCCGGTCAGGCTCTGGCCGAACGGCGAATAGACCAGCGTGCGGACGAAAACAAAGCAGACCAGCAGAACGCCGAGCGCGAACAAATATTGAGTATCGGCATAGAGCGGGTTGAATTCGAACACGCCGAACACCGGGCCGATCGGCAGGCTCGGCAGCCCGTCAAATCCACCCGTGTAGGCGGCGCCCATGTTGGCCGCCTCGTACAAAAGCGACATGGTACACAACGTCAGCATCAGGAGCGTCAGCCCCGTGGTGCGCAGCAGGACGAGCCCGGAGAGAAACCCGACCGCGCCAGCCGTGGTCGCGGCGAGCAAGAGGCTCGTGATCGGCTCGGTCCAGATGTTGTATGACGCCAGCATGCCGACCGTGTATGCGCCGACGCCGAAGAAGGCCGCGTGCCCGAGCGTGATGATGCCGGCGTAGCCGAGCGCGAGATCGAGCGACAGCGCGAACAGGATTGTGACCAGAAGGTCGCAGCCGAAACCGAGATAATCCGGCGCCGCGAAATAGAACGCTATGCCGGCGAGCCACGGCAGCGTTTCCCACCAGCGCAGGCGGTGGCGCCGCATGAGCAGGCGCGCCGCCGGGCTCTCAATTCCCGTGGCGGGCGCGGCGGCGCCGGCCGGAGGGGCCGCGACGCTCACAGCTCTTTCCTTCCAAGCAGGCCCTGCGGCCGCGCCAAGAGGATCAGAATCGTGAGGATATAAATGAAGATGGTGCCGCCCTTCGGCAGATAGAGCGTCAGCACGAAGTCGAGCACGCCGAGGATGAGCGACGCGTAGTAGACGCCTATCACGCTGCCGAGCCCGCCCACCGACACCACGATCAGAAAATAGACCAGATATTTAAGCGGATATTGTGGATCGAGGCCGAGAAACTCGGCGCCAAGTCCGCCGCCCAGTCCTGCCATGCCGCTGCCGAAAGCGAATGTGATGGTGAACAGCCGGTCGACATCAATTCCAAGCGACTCGGCCATGCGGCGGTTGTCGACTGTTGCGCGAATCTGACCGCCGATCCGCGTGCGCTCGAAGGTGAGCCAGATACCCAGCGCAATCAGCAACCCGATCACGATCAGAAAGATGCTGTAGGTGCGATAGGTCAGAAGGCCGAGGTTGAGCTGGCCCGCCAAGGCCGGCGGTAGCTGCAAGGTCTGGCTTTCCGGTCCGACCACGATGATCAGCGTGGCAATGAAGATGAAAATGAGCCCGATCGTGAACAGCACCTGGTCGAGTTCGCCGCCGCGATAGAGCCGGCGATACAGCGTCCGCTCCAGCACGACGCTCAACGCCGCGGTGGCGATAAAGCCGAGTACGAGCGAGACGGCGAAGCCGAAATGCGCGCGGTTCATCGCCAGCACGATGATGTAGCCGCCGAACATCGCGAAGGCGCCGTGGGCGAGGTTGACGAACCCCATCAACCCCATGGTGACCGAGAGTCCGACCGAGACGATGAACAGTACGGTGCCGGCGGCGAGCCCGCCCAACAGAATGCCGGCAAAATCAGCGACGAAATTCACGGGCGCTCCCGCGGCCGAATGGTGAGCAAAAAGCTGCGAACAGGGGACGCATTGCTTCCCCCGTTCGTGAGCTTACCACGTCGTGCTTTGCCTTACTTCTTTGGTGCGCAAGGGCCGATCGCCAGCATTTTGCACTGGTCCTTGACGTTCGGCACCGTCACCAGAACCTTCTCATGCAGCTTGCCGTCGGAGCCTTTCACGACTTCGTCGAGATACTCGTTCATGACGATGTCGCGGGTCTGCGGGTCGATCATGATCGGACCCTGCGGGCTCGCGAACTTCCAGCCCTCAAGCGACTTCACGGCTGCGGCGCCGTCGTAGATTTTGCCCTTGGTGGCTTTCACCGCATGAACGATGGCCGCCATGCCGTCATAAGCGCCTGCCGAGGTGAAGTCCGGAGGCGTCGCGTTGGCGCCGTAGGTCTTATACCAGGACGCCTTGAACGCCTTGTTCTGCGGGTTGTCGAGATCGGCGTTGTAGTGATGCACGGTGATCAGGCCGACTGCCATATCGCCCATGGCCTGGAGCTTGTTGTCCGGAACGATATCGCCGGTGCCAACGAGCTTGACGCCGGCGGCCTTCATGCCAAGCGCCGCATAGGTCTTGACGACAGCGGTTGCTTGGTCGCCGGCGGGCACGAACACGAACAGCACGTCGGGATGATCGTCCTTGGCGCGCTGGAAGAACGGCGTGAAATCCGGGGTCGCCTCCGGGCCGCCCGCCGGGATGGCGTCGATCACCTTGCCGCCGGCCTTCTCAAATGCGGTCTTGAAGCCGGCGAGCGCGTCCTTGCCGGGCGGATAATCCGTGTAGGCCACGACCGCCGTTTTCGCGTGCATGTATTTTGCGGCCTGATCGCCCATCACGTAGCTCGATTGCCAGAGCGTGAAGGAGGTGCGGACGAAATAGGGCGACAGGTTCGTGATGAACGAGGTGCCGGCGTTCATGATCACGGCCAGCCGCTTGCCGGCGGTAACGACCGGCGCGGAGGCGATGGCGTCGGGCGAATAGACCCAGCCGGCGAGCACGTCGACTTTGTCCTGAGTCAGCAATTCCTGCGCGTCGACCTTCGCCGCCGCGCCGTTCGGCGCCTTGGAGTCGCGCTTGATGATCGTGATCTTATAAGGCTTGATCTCATTGGCATTGAGCTTGAGATATTGCTCCATGCCGCGATCCATCTGCTGGGCAATTTCGGCGCCCACGCCCGTATAGGGCAGGATCATGCCGACTTTCACCTCCTGGGCCAGCGCCTGGCTGGTCATGGCGCCGCCGGCTGTCAGGACCGTGGCGGCGGCTGCGGCAAACGCCGCGATCGTTCGTTTGGACATCGGATGCCCTCCCAGTTTCTTCCGATTTGGATGATTTCAGAGTTATGCCGCGATAGTAGGGCGAAAGCCCAATTTGGCGCAAGCAAACCGAACGCGCAGCGGTGCGCGTCTTCGTCGCGCCGAAGCGTCATTCCGGGGCGCGGGCAACGCCCGCGAGCCCGGAATCCATAATCACCGCCAGCGCAGTGTTTTTAAGGATTGTGGCTATGGATTCCGGACCTGCCGCTTCGCGGCAATCCGAAATGTCATCAGGCCCAGCTCGCAAAGCTCAAGCCGGTGCCGGTCCCGGCCGGCGTCCGGTAGCCGGGGACGTACTCGAACCAGTTCAGGTCGAGATGCTCGCAAGCTCCGGCGACGCCGACCCAGTTAAGGATTTCGCTGCTGCCGGAATGCAGCTTGTTGCGCGGCAGGTTCGCAAGGAACGCGGCGTCCTTGTCGGCGCAGGCCTTGAGGATGGCGCGGTCGAAGTCCTCGTCGACCAGAAAATGGCTCAAGCCGCCCGACGCGATGATGCCGACGCGGCCGTTGCCCGGGTAGCTCTCGACCGCTTTGCGGATGGCTTGGCCCAGCGCGTAGCAGCGCCGCGGGCGCGGCTGATTGGGCGGGAAATATGTATTAAGAAACACCGGTACGATCGGGATCGGGTTTGCGGCGTCCATCAGGCGGCGGTGCACATAGGCCATGCCGTGGCCCTCGCCTTCGCCCTCGCGCATGCGCTTCGAAGAGGCGGGATCGAAGCCGTTGTCCATCAGATATTCGATGGTGTGCAGCGCGAGCTTCGAGTCGACCGGATAGGCGCGCGGTTTGCTGTCCTCAAAGAAGCCCTGCCGGTTCTGCACGTACCATTCCGGAAAACGCTTGTGATATTGTTCGTGCTGTTCGTTGCTGTTGAGGATGGTCTCGCCGTAGTAGATCGCGAATGTCGGACGGTTGTCCTCCAGATAGGCTTCGTCCTGGTCGTCGCTCATCACGATGAGCGCATCGAGTTTTGCTGAACTCAGGACCTTGCTGAGATGCGCGCCCGCCGCCCGCGCCTTGTTCTGCCGGGCGACAAGCTCGACAGGGGCCACCATGTCGGCCATCTTCGGATCGGCCTTCTCCAAAAGCTCGGCATAGGTCACCGGCTGGCCTTCGCGATCACGGTGCTTGATCCGCTGATCGGTCTCCTGAAAACGCGGCAGCGTCTCGTCGGAAGCGAGCAGCATCGGCGTGTGCGACGATCCGAGCCCGAGCACGATCTTGGCCATTGGCGTCTCCTTGGGCCTCTACAACCGGGCCGATTGTGGGGCCGTTTAAGCGGATGCAGCATGATAGCACATCCTCGGCTTGATGTCTGGGCGCGGTACAACGGCGGCTGGACAAGTGCGGCGCGGAATGGTGTGACTAAGGCAACCCGCCCGCTCATGGGGAAGCGGAACGCACGGGACCGCCATGCTGACCATTCTGTTCGACGGTACTGCCTACGGCATGCTGCTGTTCGTCCTGGCGTGCGGGCTTTCCGTCACGCTCGGCCTGATGAATTTCATCAATCTCGCCCATGGGGCTTTCGCCATGGCGGGGGGCTATTGCACCGTCGTGCTGGTCAATCGAATGGGTGTGCCGTTCTGGCTCGGGCTGCCGCTCGCCTTCGTGGTCACGGCGCTGCTCGGCGGCCTATTGGAACGCACGCTCTACGTGCATGTCTACGCCCGGCCGCATCTCGATCAGGTGCTGTTCACGATCGGTCTGGTGTTCATGTCGGTCGCGGCGACCGATTACGTCATGGGCTCCTCTCAGCAGTTCATACAGATCCCAGAATCGCTGCAAGGGCAGTTCAACGTCTTCGGCATCGGCATGGGCAAGTATCGCCTGCTTATCATCGCGATCTGCGGCGTGCTCACGTTGGCGCTGCAGCTCATCCTCAGCAAGACGCGGTTCGGCAGCCGCCTGCGCGCGGCGGTCGACGACCAGCGGGTGGCGCGGGGGCTCGGCATCAATGTCGGCGCTGTGTTCGGACTCACCTTCGCATTCGGGTCGGGGCTGGCGGGCCTGGGCGGTGCGCTGGGCGCGGAAATTCTCGGACTCGATCCGACATTCCCGCTCAAATACATGATCTATTTTCTGATCGTGGTAACGGTCGGCGGCACGTCGAGCATCACCGGACCGTTCCTGGCTTCCATACTGCTCGGCGTCGGCGACGTTGCCGGCAAGTACTACGTGCCCACGCTGGGCACGTTCGTCATCTATGCCATCATGATCGCCGTTCTGATCCTGCGGCCGCAGGGTCTGTTCGCCCGCTCGTCGGCGCGGTGACCGCGATGACGCAGGTTGCCGCGGATGTCGCCTCCTACCTCAAGCGCCGTGCCCGTTGGTCGCCGCTGGAAATTGCGTTCTGGGTTTTTGCCTTCGCCAGCATCTGGTTGTTTCCGCAAAAGCATCTGATCCTGACCGAGACGGCGATTCTGGCGCTGTTCGCGCTGTCGCTCGACCTCATTCTCGGCTACGCGGGGATCATCTCGCTGGGCCAGGCGGCGTTCTTCGGGCTGGCCGGTTATTTTTCCGGCCTCGTCGCCAAGTACGGCATCATCAACGATCCGGTCCTGGCGCTGATCTGCTCAGGGCTGGTCGCGGCGTTGCTCGGCTTTGTCACGAGCTTTCTGGTGCTGCGCGGCTCGGATCTGACGCGGCTGATGGTGACGCTTGGCGTCTCGCTCATGCTGGGCGAGGTCGCCAACCGCTATTCGTCGCTGACCGGCGGCGCCGACGGGTTGCAGGGCGTCACCATCGCGCCGATCTTCGGCCGCTTCGCCTTCGATATCTACGGCCACACCGCCTATGTGTACTGTCTCGTCGTGCTGTTTATCTGTTTTCTGATCGCGCGCCGCATCGTGTATTCGCCGTTTGGCCTGTCGCTGCGCGCCGTCAAGGGCAATGCGCTGCGCGCGGCCGCGGTCGCCATTCCGGTCAACGGCCGGCTGGTGGCGATCTACACGGTGTCCGCCTTCTTTGCCGGCATCGCGGGCGCGCTGCTGACCCAGACCACCGCGTTCTGCTCGCTCGATGTTTTGTCGCTGAATCGCTCCGCGGATCTCTTGCTGGTGCTGATCATCGGCGGCACCGGCTACCTGTATGGCGGCCTCATCGGCGCTGTCATCTATAAATTCATGCAGGACTGGATCGCGAGTTTGACGCCGCAGTATTGGCAATTCTGGATCGGCTTTATGCTGGTGCTGATCGTGCTGGTCGGCCGCGAGCGTATATCCGGATGGAACGAGGCCCTGCGCACCTTCCTGGTGCAGCTCGCATCGCGGGTGCTGGGACGAAAACCCGCGCTCAGCGCTGCGGCTCCCGACCGGGGCTGATCGTGCCGATCCTCGAAACCAGGGAACTGGCGAAGCGCTTCGGCGGCATCATGGCGGCGGCCGACGTTACGCTGTCCGTCGAGAAGGGCGCACGCCACGCGCTGATCGGCCCCAACGGCGCCGGCAAGACCACGGTGATCAACCTGTTGAGCGGCGTGCTCAAGCCGACCGCCGGCCGGATCTTTCTTGAAGGCCGCGACATCACTGCGCTCGATCCGCACCAACGCGTGCGGCTCGGCATGGCGCGCACCTTTCAGATCAATCAGCTGTTTCTCGATCTGACGCCCCTGGAATCGATAGGCCTCGCTGTTGCCGAGCGGCTGGGCGCAGGCGCCGACTGGTGGCGCCGGGTTGGCAGCCGCGCAATGGTGACCGACGAGATTGCCGACATCGTCGAGCGCTTCCGGCTTGGCGACGTGATGTATGAGCGCACAGCGATTCTGCCCTACGGCAAGCAGCGGCTCCTGGAAATCGCGCTCGCCTTTGCGTGCCGGCCGCGCGTGCTGTTGCTCGACGAGCCGGCGGCCGGCGTGCCCGAGGCCGAGCGTTATGAACTGCTCGCCACTATCGCGTCGCTGCCGGCCGATGTTACCGTGCTGTTGATCGAGCACGACATGGACCTCGTGTTCTCGTTTGCCGACCGGATTTCGGTCCTGGTCAATGGTGCGCTGTTCGTAGAAGGCGCGCCGGCGGACGTGGCGCGCGATCCGCGGGTCAAGGCGGTCTATCTCGGCGAGGAGCTCGATGGCTGACCTTCTCGCCGTCGAAAAGCTGTGCGCCGGTTATGGCGAAGCCGTGGTGCTGTCGGGCGTTTCGCTCAATCTCGTCGAGGGCGAGGCGCTGGCGCTACTCGGCCGCAACGGCATGGGCAAGACGACGCTGATCAACTCGATCGTCGGTGTCACCCGCTATTTCGGCGGCAAGATCACGCTCGACGGCAACGACATCACCGGGCTTCGTCCCGATCGGCGCGCTCACGCCGGTATCGGCTGGGTGCCGCAGGAGCGCAACATCTTCAAATCGCTGACCGTGCAGGAGAACCTCACCGCGGTGGCGCGGCCCGGCCGCTGGACCCCCGACAAGGTCTACGCACTGTTCCCGCGGCTCGCCGAGCGGCGACGCAATCTCGGGCATCAGCTCTCGGGCGGCGAGCAGCAGATGCTCGCGGTCGGCCGCGCCCTGGTGCTCAATCCGCGCGTCATGCTGCTCGACGAGCCGCTCGAAGGTCTGGCGCCGATCCTGGTCGATGAACTGCTGGCGGCTTTGCGCCGGGTGATTCGGGACGAGGGCACCTCGGCGATTCTGGTCGAGCAGAACGCCAAGAAAATTCTCGCCGTCACCGACCGCGCTATCATTCTGGAGCGCGGCGCCGTGGTGCACACGGCCGACAGTGCGGCGCTTGCCGCCGATCGTGCGGCGCTGGAGCGGCACCTTGGCGTGACCGATGCGGGACCGCGGCGCGGCGCGCGGGCACCGATCTAGCCTGCCAACAGTCGCGCCAGACCGAATTGCGGAATTGTTTCATTGGTCATGACTATATCGGCCAGCATTTCGCCGATCACCGGCGCGAATTTGAAGCCATGGCCCGAGCACGCCGACGCAAAGACGACCTGAGGACAGCCCGGCACCTGGTCGATAAGGAAATGCTTGTCGGCGGTCGTCGTGTAAAGACAGGTTTTGGCCGCTGCGAGCCTTCCGTTCGCGGCAGGCAAATATTTCTCCAAGGCAATTCGGATCGCTGCCTCATCTTCGGCGCCAATGCTCCGATCATAATCGTCAGGCGTTAGATGAGGCTTTTCGTGGTCGTGCTTTGCAATCTTTAGAAACCCTTTGTAGGGGGCAACGTTATGGGGCGGAAAACCGTAGTGAATGCCGTATTCGCTTGCGAGCAGGAAAACGGGAAATTTTTCCGGCGCGAACGGAGCGGGATCAATCGGTTCAAACCACGCCATAACCTGGCGCTGCACTTTCAGCGGCCGGCGAAGCGCTGGAAGAAATCGACCCATCAGTGAACTGAACCATGCGCCCGGCGTGACCACGACTGCGCCGGTATCGATCGAGCCCTTGTCGGTTTTGATCGTTACGCCATTCGAGTGCGGCACGATGTCGATAACGGTCTCGCCGGTCCGCAGATTGGCGCCGGCATCTTTGGCGAGTTTGGCAAGCGCGAAAACGGCCCGCTCGGCGAAGAGATAACCACCATCCGGCTGCACGACAGCAACATAATCCGAGGGAAGCCTGAAGGCTGGAAAACACTGCATCGCCTGCCGCGCGTCAAGAACTCTATGCGGTAGACCGTGCTCTTGTGATGCGCGCAGCGTTCCTTTGACGATCTCGCTGTCAGGCTGTCCGATCTCGGCGATGCCTGTGACGTACAGCAATTGCTGACCGGTCTCATTTTCGAGTTCGCGCCACAAACGATAGGCGGAGTGGAGCAGTGGGACATATGAAGGATGCTCGAAATAGCCCAATCGAATGATTCGCGTGTCGCCGTGCGACGAGCCGTGGTCATGGCCGATATCGAATCGCTCGATACCGACCACGCGCTGCCCGCGCTGGGCAAGGACCATCGCGGTCGCGGTTCCCATGACTCCAAGACCAATCACGACAACGTCGGGCGACATGTCGGTTCCTTTTTGAGCGCGTGGTAATTTAGCTCATAAGCGAGCGGGCGTATGATGGAATGTGGCGCGTTGGGGTTGGGAGAGCTCATGTCGATCGGCGACGCGATAGGACCGGAGAGCATTGCGCGCTGCGAGGCGCTCATCCGCTCGTACATCAGGCGGACACCGGTTGCCGAGATCGATGCGTCAGATGTGGGTCTCGGTCCCAGGTCGCTTTGGCTGAAGCTCGAGCTTTTGCAGCATTCCGGCTCGTTCAAGGCGCGTGGCGCCTTCGCCAATCTGTTGACGCGCAGGGTGCCGGCTGTGGGCGTCGTTGCGGCTTCGGGCGGCAATCACGGCGCCGCGGTCGCCTACGCGGCGATGAAGCTGAAAATACCGGCGAAGATATTCGTGCCGTCCGTTTCGTCACCGGCCAAAGTCACGCGCATCCGCGACTATGGCGCCGACCTCACCATCGCGGGCGATCGCTATGCGGACGCGCTCGCCGAGAGCGAGACATGGGCGGAAGAGACCGGCGCGATGCCGGTCCACGCGTTCGACCAGGACGAGACGCTGCTCGGACAGGGTACGCTCGGCATGGAGCTTGAAGAGCAGGCGCCGCAGATCGATACGCTGTTGGTTGCGGTCGGCGGCGGCGGGCTGATTGCCGGGATCGCCGCCTGGTATGCCGGACGCATCAAGGTCATCGGCGTCGAGCCGGTTGCAGCGCCCACGCTGACGAAGGCGTTAGCCGCCGGCCGCCCCGTCGATGCCGAAGCGGGCGGCGTGGCGGCGGATTCGCTCGCGCCGCGCCGCGTCGGCGAGCGTGTCTTTCCCATCGTCAAACAACATGTCCACAGCGTTGTGCTGGTTACCGACGAGGCGATCGTCCACGCGCAAAAGACGCTGTGGCAGATCGTGCGGATCGTCGCCGAGCCGGGCGGGGCCGCGGCATTCTCAGCGGTGCTGTCCGGCGCTTATCGTCCGGCTGCGGGGGAGCGCGTTGGCATTATCATCAGCGGCGGCAATTCGGCCGCTGTCGACTTCGACAGGTGATGGCCGATGCAGCGCGGCCCATCGCGAATCCTGACCACCCACACCGGCAGCCTGCCGCGGCCGCGTGAACTGACGCGGCTTTACGCCTTGCGGGCATGCGGCGACAGCGTCGATGAAGCCGAGATCGTTCGGCTCGGGCGCGACGCCGTGCGCGCGGTAGTCCACAAGCAGCGCGAGGCCGGCATCGATGTCGGCAATAACGGCGAGCAGCAGCGCGACTCGTTCTTTCTGTATCTGAAGAGCCGGTTGTCAGGTCTTGGCGGCAGTTGGCAGCGGCCGTCACGCGCCGACATCGACCGCTATCCGGATTTCAAGCGGATATGGACCGAGCAGCATGCCAGCAAGACGCAGGTTTCGGCGCTGGGCGGCTTGCCGAAAGCAATCGGCGCGGTGCGCTACCTCGATGCGTGGGCCATCAACGACGAATGCCGCGTCTTCAAGGACGTGCTTGCGGAAAATCCACACGCCTTCATCGAGCCGTTCATGAGCGCGCCGTCGCCCGGCATTCTGGCGACCGCAGTACGCAATGAGCACTACGACACGCTTTCGAATTACCTCGACGCGCTCGGTACCGCATTGCGGGTCGAGTACGAAGCGATCGTCAACCACGGCTTGCTGTTGCAGATCGACGCGCCCGATCTCGCGCTCGAACGCCACATCACCTACAAGGACCAGCCGGTTTCAGTGTTTGTCGATTTCGTCGAGCAGGTCATAGCCACGATCAACCGCGCGCTCGTCAATGTGCCGCGTGACCGCGTGCGCCTGCATGTATGCTGGGGGAATTCCGAATCGCCGCACGATTGCGATGTGCCGATCGAGGACATTCTCCCCGCTTTGCTTGCCGCCAAAGTCGGCGGCTTTGTTCTGCCGTTCGCCAATCCGCGGCACGCCCACGAATTCCGCTGCTTCTCAAAGCACCCGCTCGCCGACGATCAGGTCCTGGTTGCCGGCGTCATCGACAGCCTGACCAATTTCGTCGAGCACCCGGAAGTGGTGGCGGACCGCATCGAGCGCGTTGCCGCCGTGGTCGGCGATCCGTCGCGGGTGCTGGCCGGGACCGATTGCGGCTTCGACACCTCGGCCGGCTGGGGCCGTGTCGCCGAGGATGTGGTCTGGGCCAAACTTGCGAGCCTGCGGGATGGCGCTCGGCTTGCGTCCGGTCGGCTGTTCGCGCGTCATCCAGGAGCGGTTGCGACCCAGCCATGACGTTGCGCCCACAGCGGAAATCCCGTAAACCGAAGCCACCGACACCAAGCAGAATTATGGAACGCCGCGCTGGCAGCAGGCCTGGGCGCGGCGAATACAATTAGGGATCGCAGAATGACCGGAATGCTGGAGCATGAACTACCCGGGCTCGGCCACAACAAGCCATCCCAGGAAGACGCCGACGCCATCAAGCACTCCAAATGGGAGCGCTGGTCGAAAAAGCGCACCTTCGTGCGCGCGCTGGAAGGCACCTACAGCCATCTCTACAAGAAGTTGTTGGAGGAGCCGCGGGTCTATTCATCCAAGGACCACCCATGGAAGGGCGGCCCGGCGATGTACGGCAAACACATCATCTCGCCGCAGGCCGTCAGCATCGTGCAGTCGATCGAGTCGCACATCGAGTGCTATGCGCCGCTCAATGCCGGGCAGAAGCACGGCCATCTCAACAGCGCGGTGTTCTACGTGCTGAAGGGCCATGGCCACGACGTACATGACGGCCGCTACATGAAATGGGAAGCCGGCGACGTGATGCTGGTCGAGAACGGCTGCGTTCACCAGCACACCAACGACGACCCTACGGAGTCCTGCATTCTGCTGGTGTTCAAGGCGAAGCCGCTATTCCTGTTCATGCACCTGCTGTTCCAGAAAATGGTGGAGTGGCCGACCGACAAGCTGCCCCCCGGCGTCAAGGAATTCCATCCGCCTACGGAAATTTGAGTTCGGAGATTAAGATGCCCGTATTCGAAGAAAAACAGGCCGCGCTGTCCGGCGCCGGCAACAGTAATTTCCTCGCCGAGGCGATGGTCGAGTCGGAGAAATTCCGCGAGGAATACGCCAAGCTGCCGAATGTCATCAAGGCCAAGGACATGCCGTGGGAGCGCTCTCCCGACGGCTTGATCAAGCACCTCGTCAACAAGAAGATGCAGACGCGTGAATGCTGTATGGAAGCCTACATGCAGTTTCTCAAAGATGGCGAGCGATCCGGCAAGCATCGCCATATGTGGGAAGAATTGTTCTTTGTCGTCGAAGGCTCAGGCTACGACTTGCACTGGGACCTGAAATGGGACTGCCTCGAGGCGTTCGAGTGGGAATGGGCGACCGAGCCCCGGAAATTCGAATGGACGGTCGGCGACTACGTGTACATTCCGCCCTTCACCATGCATCAGCATTTCGCCAAGCCGGGCGAGGAATGCCGCATCATCGTGATGTCGAATCGCATCGTCAAAGACATGGGCTTTGACTGGTACGACCAGGTCGAACGCGCGCCGGGATTTTAGGCTGCGCGGATCGCCTTAGTTCATCGCGGTGGTCAAAACCTTGATGGGAACGCCGCCGCGCACCAGCGCGACGCCGGCGCGGCCGGCCAAGTCGCTCCAGGATTCCGGCGAACTGGCGAAGGTCCAGATCTCATCTCCCGGAATCATCGCAGCTTTTAATTCTTCCCATTGCGCATGACGGAAGCCGAACGGCTTGGCGGCATCGGGAAAGCGCGCGACCCGGTCGTCCTTTATGCCGGGATAGGCGGCCTCGGCTTCCGCCGCGCTGATTTTCTTTTGCAGCCAAGACGTAGGGATTACGGCCGCCGCTTCATTGACAACCGCCGCAGAGCCTGTCGAAAGGCCGCCATACGCGGTCGCGACGGCAAACACGACACCGAGTAGCGAGGCCGGAAGAAAGCGCGCAGCGCGCAAGCTGTCCTCCTGTGGGAAAGGGATCGATTCCTCCCCAACAAGGTTGGCGGGCAATTGTGTCGCTTCGGTGGGTGATCTTCACGGCACCAGCAAAAGCTTGCCCAGCACCGCGCCGCTTTCCAGCATCTCGTGGGCGCGCACCGCATCGGTCAACGGCAGGCGGGCGTGGATGTGCGGATGAAGCTTGCCGGCCGCGAGCATGTCGATCAGCGCACGCATGCCGGCGCGGCGTTCCTCGGGAAGATGGTCCCAGGTGTGGATCGAGAACTGCCGGATCGCCGGCGAATTTTTGCTGGCGCGCAAGGTCGGTTGCAGATCGAGCTGCGCTTTGCCGCCGAGCCCGCCGTAAACGACCAGCGTGCCGCACGGCGCCAACAGCGCAATGTTGCCGGGAATGCTCGGTCCGCCGACCGGATCGATGATGATGTCGACGCCGCGGCCGCCCGTAATGTCGGCAATCCGCTTGCCGAGATCGTCCTGCTTGCGATCGATCACGTGCTTGGCGCCGCGCTCGCGCGCGAAACGCGCCTTCGCTTCGCTGCTGACAACGCCGATGACGTTGAGACCGGCGACCTTAGCCAGATCGATCAGCGCGTTGCCCATGCCGCCGGCCGCGGCATAGATGAGTACGTTTTCTCCGCGCCGCGGCCGCACTGCGTCGTTGAAGATATGATAGGCCACCTGATAGTTGGCGAGTGCCGCCGCCTGACCGAAATCGACATTGTCGGGCAACACGAATGTCGCATCGACCGGCGCCGCGATGTATTCGGCGTAATGGCCACCGCGATGGGGACGCTCGCGCGCGGTGGTGTAGACACGTTGGCCTATCTGGCGCGCGGTGACGCCCACTCCAATTTTCTCGATCGTACCGGACAGCTCGGTGCCGGGAATCGCCGGCAGCGGCGGCATCCAGCTATAGGTGCCGGCGCGAATGTTGGTGTCCGGAATACCGACGCCGATCGAATGGGCGCGAATCAAAACCTCGCCGGGCTTTGGTTCGGGGATCGGTACGTCGAGAATTTGCAGGACATTCGGCGGCCCCGGCTCGCGAAATTGTATGATCCTCATCGGCAACGCCTTTTTCGGTCCAACTACTGCGGCACGGTAATATGCGCTTCCTTTATCACGCGACCCCAGAGTTGCGTTTCCTCGCCGATGAATTTGGCGGCGTCCGCGATAGTGCCGCCCATCGGTTCGAGTTGCAGTGCCCGTAGTTTGGCAACGATCTCGGGTTTCTTCAGGATCGCGTCGGTATCGCGGTTGATCTTGTCGGCGAGCGCCGGCGGCAGGCCGGGCGGGCCGGCCAGCGCGAACCAAGTGATCGAGCGGAAGCGGGGCAGCCCTTGCTCTGCGATCGTCGGTACGTTGGGCAGCGCGCGGTCGCGTTCGGGACTGGCGACGCCGAGGATTGTGAGCTTGCCGGCCTTGAACAGCGGGATCGACGTCGCCAGTGTGTCGAAGAACATGTCGACGTTCCCGCCCATCAGGTCGGTGAGCGCCGGCTGCGCGCCGTGATAAGGCACGTGGACCATGTTGATGCCGGCGAGCACTTCCAATTCGGCGCCTGATAATTGTGCCGTGGAGCCGATGCCTTGCGACGCGAACGTGAGCTTGCCGGGGTTGGCCTTGCCGTAGGCGATCAGGCCCTGGACATTGCTTGCCGGAAATTTCGGCCGCACGTCGAGCACATTGGCGATCGTGGTGAGGAGCGCGATGGGCACAAACTTGGTCGGGTCATATTTGAGGTTGTGGTACAGCAGTTGCTGGATCGAGAGTGGCGACGGCGGACAGAGCAGCAGCGTGTAACCGTCAGGGGCGGCGTGGGCCACGTACTCGGACCCGATGTTCATTGCAGCACCCGCCATATTCTCGACGATGACCGGCTTGCCCCATTTTTCGCTGAGCTCTTTGGCGACGAGCCGCGCCAGAATGTCGGTGGTCGATCCCGGCAGCACGGGCAGCACGATCTTGACCACATGGTTCGGGTAGGGGGCCTGCGCGCGCGCGGCGCAAGGCGCCGCCAACGCGACGAAAAAGCCTAACAGCCACAAAACAGCATGCCTCATGTCGATCCTCGATCATTGGCGCAATGCGCGCCAGCGACTATAGAAACCCCGCAAGCAAGAGCCAACACCGCCGGAGGATCGCGCGGCGCGGCGTTTTGCCGGGGTGCGTCTGCACGAGAATAAGCGGGTAAAATACGCGATGGCGACGACGAAATATCGGTTGGGCGTCGACGTTGGCGGCACCCATACGGATCTGGTGCTGCTCGATGTCGGCACAGGGTCAATCGCCGTGGAGAAGGTGGCGACGACTCCGGTCAACCCGGCGCTCGGGATCATGAACGGCATCGGTAATTTCGCTGCGCGCGGCGTCGACCTGTCTGCGATCGAATTCTTTTCTCACGGCACAACCATCACCACCAATGCACTTCTAGAAATGCGCGGCGCCAGGGTTGGATTACTGATCAATCGCGGCTTTCGCGCCGTCCAGGAAACGCAAGGCCAGGCGCGTGACGGCAACGTATTCGATTATTTCTTTCAGAAGCCGCCGCCGATCGCACCGCAGAGCCTGACGCGCGAGATCGGCGGCCGCGTCGACTACACCGGCGCCGTGCTCGAACCGCTCGACGAGGATGCGGTGCGCAAGGCAGCCGCCGAACTGAAAGCGGCGGGCGTGCGCTCGATTGCGGTCTGCTATCTGTTCTCGTTCATGAATCCTGCGCACGAGGAGAAAAGCGGCGCGCTGATCCGCGAGGTGTTTCCCGAGGCGCATATTTCGCTGTCCTGCGAGGTGCTGTCGCGGGTGCGCGAATGGCCGCGGCTGTCCGCAACATTGCTCAATGCGTATCTGGCGCCGGTCTTGGTCACGTACGTCGCCGATCTGGAACGGCGGCTCGGCGCGGCCGGTGTGACAACGCAGCAGCGCTTTTTGATGCAGTCGAATGGCGGCGTGATGCCGTTCGCCGCGGCTGTGACGGGACACAAGACCGTCCACAGCCTGCTTTCCGGCCCAGCGGCCGGCGCACAGGCGAGCGCGTACCTGCCGCGCGAGGAGCATCTGGCGGCGCGCGGATTGGTGACGCTCGACATGGGCGGCACGAGCTGCGACATCGCCTTCATCGAGGGCGGCACGCCGCTGGAAGTGACCGAAGGTGTCGTGGCGCGCCGTCAGCTCGATGTGCCCGCGCTCGACCTCACCACGATTTCGGCCGGCGGCGGCTCGATCGTGTGGATCGACCGTGCAGGATTTCTGTCAGTCGGTCCGCAAAGCGCCGGTGCCGATCCGGGTCCGGTCTGCTATGGCCGCGGCGGCGACAATCCGACCGTGACCGACGCCGACATTGTCTGCGGCTTTCTCAACCCCGATTATTTTCTCGGTGGCACCCAGAAGCTCGACACGGCAGCCGCCAGCGCGGCGCTGGAAACACGTATCGCCAAGCCAATGAGCATGTCGCTTGCGGAAGCCGCCGCCGGCATCCGCCGCATCGTCGACATGCGGATGGCCGACGAGGTGCGGGTATTCGCGGCGCGGCGCGGTGTCGACCTTAACGAATTCGCGCTGCTGCCGTTCGGCGGTGCCGGCGCCGTGCATGCGGCGGCGGTTGCAGAGGAACTCGGCATGCGCCGCATCATCGTGCCGGCGCGGCCGGGAGCGTTTTCGGCGCTCGGTTTGCTCTGCACCGACGTGCTGCACGACTACATCCGGTCCGAGCTGTGCCCGCTCGATCGGCTCGATCCGGCGCACGCGGAGAGCATCTTTCGCGAAGTCGAGGTCAAAGCGGCGAGCGAACTGGCCGAAGAAGGCCTCGATCCAAAGTCAGCGTCGTACGGGCGCGAATTTGATATGCGCTATGCGGGCCAGGGTTATGAGCTGCGCGTGTCGCTCGACGGGCTTTGGCAAGATACGCTTGACGCCAAGGCACTCGAAGCGGCGCGGGCGCGGTTCGATGATCTGCACGCGCGCATCCACGGCCATGCGGCGAAGGAGAAGAGCGTCGAAGTGGTGAGTTATCGGCAGCGGGTGCGGGTGAGTGTGCCGAAATTCGCCCCGCATATGCAGGAGGCTCGCCCGCCCGCGCCTCCGTCGGCCGATGCCGTCAAGGGTGCGCGCCGCGTGTTCTTCACCGCGAGCGAGGCTTCAGATGCCGTAATTTATGATCGCGATAGGCTCACGGTTGGCGCCGCATTTGCCGGCCCCGCCATCGTCGAACAGTTCGATGCAACGACCGTGGTGCCGCCAGGCTGGCACGCGTCGGTGGACCGCTACGGCAATCTCATTCTGGAGCGGAAGGGCTGAAGTCGCGTGCGCCCCACACTTGTCATGCTCCGCGAAGGCGGAGCATCCAGTAATCGCCGGCAAAATGGCGAGAACGCGAAGCGGTGGTGATTACTGGATCGTCCGCTTTCGCGGACGATAACAACGCGCGTGTTCTTAGATGTCTTCAGCTCTGCCAGCCGAACGCGATCTTATCGAGCACGCGTGAGCCGAATTTTTCCGACGAACGCGCCACCGCCTTGCCGCCGAGCGCGCGGTAGAACTCGACCGCGTTGTCGTTTTCCGACAGCGCCCAGACGATCAGCGAGCGCAGCGCACTTTGCGCCAGATCGCGGCGCGCGGCGGTGAACAGGCGGCGGCCAAAGCCCAGCCCCTGGAACTCCGGACGCAGGTAAAGCTCGTAGATCTCGCCGTCATAGTCGAGGCTGCGCGCGCGATTTCGCCCGTAATTGGCGTAACCGGCGATCTTGTCTCCGAATTGCAGGAGTGCGACCCGGCTGCCTTTGCGGATGGCGCTGTCCCACCAAGCCGGACCGCGGCGCACAATCAGCTTTTCCAATTCGGTGCCCGGAATGATGCCCCGGTAAGCCGTCCGCCACGCTTCGTCATGGCATTCCGCTACCGAGCAAGCATCGCTTGCCTTGGCGCGGCGGATTTCTATGACGACAGTGTTGCTCATGGTGCAATCAAAGCAAGCCGTTTCGCGGGCTTCAAGTGCAGAGATTCACGTTCAGTTAACGCTGACGATTATTAGCGGAATTGCCGTGGCTGCAAGCGCAAAAATGCCAGTCCACTCGCAATCTTGTCGCCCTGTGGCAACAGCGCCACGGTGGCTGACATTTGCGGCGGACTTGTCCCACAAAGGCACAAAAGGGTTGTAGGCTTGATGCTGGAGGCTTGGCGTCGGCCGTTGTTGCAGCAAACGGCAGGACGTGCGTTGCGCGCGGCCATGCTTACACGCGTTCGGCTTCCTTGCGGCGCTCGTCACGCTTGCGATCGTTGGGGTCGAGCAGCTTCTTGCGCAGCCGGATCGATTTCGGCGTGACTTCCACCAGTTCGTCGTCCTCGATATAGGCGAGCGCCTTCTCCAGCGTCATACGAATTGGCGGCGTCAGCCGAATGGCTTCGTCTTTGGAGTGCGTGCGGATATTGGTAAGCTTCTTGCCTTTCAGCACGTTGACCTCAAGGTCGTTGCCGCGCGTGTGCTCGCCGACGATCATGCCGCGATAGACCTTCCAGCCCGGCTCGATCATCATCGGGCCGCGATCTTCCAGGTTCCACATCGCGTAGGCGACGGCTTCGCCCTGGTCTGTGGAAATCAGCACGCCGTTGCTCCGGGCCGCCACCTCGCCGCGATGGGGCCCGTAGGCATGGAACAGCCGGTTCATCACCGCCGTGCCGCGCGTATCGGTCAACAGCTCGCCGTGGTAGCCGATCAGGCCGCGGGTCGGCGCATAGAAAATGAGGCGCACGCGCCCGCCGCCGGATGGACGCATCTCGACCATCTCGCCTTTGCGCTCGGCGAGCTTCTGCACGACGATACCGGCGTGTTCCTCGTCGACGTCGACGACGACCTCTTCGATCGGTTCCAGGATATCGCCTGAGTCGTCGTGCTGGAACAGCACTTTTGGTCGTGACACCGACAGCTCGAAACCCTCGCGCCGCATGGTCTCGATCAAAATGCCGAGCTGCAGTTCGCCGCGTCCGGCGACCTCCATGGAGTCTTTCTCGTCCGACTCGGAAATGCGAAGCGCGACGTTGCCTTCGGCCTCGCGCAGGAGCCGCTCGCGGATCACGCGGCTCTGCACCTTGTCGCCTTCAGTTCCCGCAAGCGGCGAATCGTTGATGCGAAACGTCATGGTCAGGGTTGGCGGATCGATCGGCTGCGCCGGCAGCGGTTCTGTCACTTCGGGGGCGCACAGCGTATGCGATACGAAAGCCTCGGGCAGACCCGCAATGGCGACGATATCGCCCGCGAATCCCTCATCGATGGGGGTGCGCTCCAGACCGCGAAAGGCCAGCACCTTGGTGACGCGGCCTACCTCGACCAGACTGCCGTGGCGGTCGAGCACTTTGACGTTCTGATTGGGTTTGACGCTGCCGGAAAATATCCGGCCGGTGACGATGCGGCCCAGATAGGGATTGGCCTCCAGGATGGTACCCAGCATCCGGAACGGGCCCTCCTCGACCCGGGGCGGCGCGACGTGACGGACGACAAGGTCGAATAGCGGCGCCATGCCCTGGTCCTTCGGGCCCTCGGCGCTCGCAGCCATCCAGCCCTGCTTGGCCGAGCCGTACAGGATCGGGAAATCGAGCTGCTCCTCGGTGGCGTCGAGCGCGGCGAACAGGTCGAATACCGCGTTGGCGACTTCGGTGGGGCGTGCGTCGGAGCGATCGACCTTGTTGATCACCACGATGGGCTTCAATCCCATCTTAAGTGCCTTGGAGACCACGAATTTTGTCTGTGGCAACGGCCCCTCGGCCGCGTCCACCAGTACCAGGGCACCATCCACCATGTTGAGGATGCGCTCGACCTCGCCGCCGAAATCGGCGTGGCCGGGGGTATCCACGATATTGATGCGGGTATTGTTCCAGACCAGCGAGGTCGCCTTGGCGAGGATGGTGATGCCGCGCTCGCGCTCGAGGTCGTTGGAATCGAGCGCTCGCTCGACGACGCGCTGATTCTCGCGAAACGAGCCCGATTGCTGCAGCAGCCGGTCGACGAGCGTCGTCTTGCCGTGGTCGACATGGGCGATAATGGCGATGTTGCGAAGGTTCATGGGGCCCTAAACCAAAAACGAGCCCCGAGGGGCCCGCGTGCGTCCCCGCAATATAGTCAGCCGGATCGTGGGTGCAACGTCGATCAGGCTGACACGTTAGAGGTATTGATGATACCGAAACCGCAGCCAAATTTGCCGCCACATGGGCCGTTCCGTCTTGATTTGCGGTCCGCATCCTGCAACCATCAATCTCCATGCGCTGCCCATTAACCGTTGCCAATCGACGGCGGGTTTTGTGCATTTTCCCCGCCTATACGCCGTCGTTCGGAACTTTTTCGCACGCTTACCGGCTGATGCACGGGGTGCGGGCGTTCATGCCGCCGCAAGGGCTGCTGCTGATCGCTGCCTACATGCCGGAGAATTGGCAGGTCCGGTTCATTGACGAGAATATCGAGCGCGCCACTTGTGCCGATCTGGACTGGGCGGACGTGGTTTTGGTCAGCGGCATGCACGTCCAGGCTCCTCAGATCCGCGACATCCACCGCCGCGCCAAGGCGGCCGGCCGGGTCATGGTGCTGGGCGGACCTTCGGTGTCTGCCTCCCCCGAGATGTATCCCGACGTCGAGTACATCCACATCGGCGAGATCGGTGACGGCACCGACGCGCTCATCGCTGCCCTGGACAGTAGTGTTGCGCCACCGGCCGCCCAGCTGCGGTTCCAGACCAAGGAGCGGCTGCCGCTCCGCGATTTTCCGATCCCGGCCTACGATCTCATTCCGCTGCCGCGCTACTTGATGGGTACGCTGCAATTCTCCAGTGGCTGCCCGTATCAGTGCGAATTTTGCGACATACCCGGACTCTACGGCCGCCAGCCACGGCTCAAGACCGCCGAGCAGATCACCGCGGAACTGGACGCCATGTGCAGACAGGCCGGCCATCCGCCGGTGGTGTATTTCGTCGACGATAATTTCATCGGCAATCGCAAGGCGGCGCGCGAGATGCTGCCCCATCTGGTCGCATGGCAGAAGCAGCATGGCTATCCCATGCAATTCGCCTGCGAGGCCACGCTCAACATCGCCAAGCAGAGCGAAATTCTGCGGCTGATGCGCGAGGCCTCGTTTCTCGGCCTGTTCGTCGGCATCGAAACGCCTGAGGCCGACGCGCTTACGGCGATGCGCAAGGATCACAACAACTCGCTGCCGATGATGGATGCGATCAAGACGCTCAACAGCTACGGTCTGGAAGTCACTTCGGGCATCATCCTCGGGCTCGATACCGACACCGACGATACGGAGGCGCGGCTGAAGGATTTCATCGACCTGTCGCAGATTCCGATGTTGACCATCAACCTGCTGCAGGCGTTGCCGAAGACGCCGCTGTGGGATCGGCTGAACAAATCCGGACGCCTCAACAACGACGAGCGGAGCGAAAGCAATGTGGTGTTCCTGCGGCCCCACGACGACGTGGTGAGGATGTGGCGGCGCTCGATCGAATACGCCAACGATCCGGAACGGCTGTTCGCGCGATTCTATCATCAGGTCGATGCCACCTATGTGAACCGACTGATACCTCCGGCGCGCGGCAAGCTGAACTGGGCCAATCTGCGTGGAGCCGCCGTGCTTGCCTACAATGTGCTGGTTCAAGTCGGCCTGAAGTCGGATTACCGGCGGCCGTTCTGGCGCGCCGCGCGCCACGCGCTGCGGCGCGGTCAGATCGATTCGGTGCTCGGCATGGGTTTCATGGCGCACCACCTGATCCAGTTCACGCGCGAGGCGTTGCGCGGCGACCAGAACGCCTCGTTCTATTCGACGCGGCAGCGCGAGCGCGCCGCGGCGTAACGTTCGCCGCCGCGCGCGCGCACGGCGAGTTCGTTTCACCGCATGCTTGTAGTGGCGATTTTACCGCATATTTGCGAGAGTCCCAGGCGAGGCGGCCTCGATCACGGAGTTCTCATATGGCGCAGAAATTATCCGGCGAAGCGCGTAAGCAGGCGCTGGCGCGGCTGAAAGGCTGGAGCGAAGTCGGCGGCCGCGACGCCATCAGCAAGAAATTCGTGTTTGCTGATTTCAATCAAGCCTTCGGCTTCATGACCCGCGCGGCGCTTATTGCCGAAAAAATGGATCATCACCCCGAGTGGTTCAACGTCTACAAGACCGTCGAGGTGACGCTCTCGACGCACGATGCGGGCGGTTTGACCGAAAAGGATGTCCAGCTTGCCGAGGCCATGGACAGGCTCGCGGGTTGATTTCCGCCTTGGGGCTGCCGCCTTTCGGAGCCATCAGGCGCCTGAGGGCATGCGATTGTCACGTCCGCTGGAGGGGCAAATGCGGTTCTGGCAGGGTACGGCATCTTGGCAGGATTTTGCCGCGCTGAGCGGCCGGATTGCCGGAAGCGAGCAAAGCTGGCGCCGTAAATTCTGGCGCAAACTTAAACGCGAAGCGGCGAGCCTGCCGCTCGCCGAACAATTGCTCACCGCGCACTATTGCGCCTTCGACCGCAATACCCCGCTCTATGTCAAAGGCGTGCAGGTGGGCGCGATCGTGTATTTCGTCGTGCCCGATCGTTTCATCCCAAAATACGCCTCTCTGATTGGCCTCGCGGACGATGCCGCCGTGCTGGCCGCGGCATTCAAAGCTGTGTCCACTCACATCAAGCCGGAGCATGGAGAAGCCGCGCGGCGCGCGTTGGCACGGCTCCACGCAGGCTGATGCTGTGCCGACGAGGCCGCACTCACGGCCGCAGCACGATCTTTCCCATCACCTTGCGGTCGGAGATGAGCTTCATCGCCGCCGCGATGTCGGCGAGCGGAAACGCCGCGTGAATGTGCGCAGACAGCTTGCCATCGGCGGCCCAGCGCGCGACATCGCCTAACAAGGCGTTCTGGGCCTGCGGCTCGCGCTTGCTCCACGAACCCCAGAATACGCCGCGAATATCGCAGCTTTTGAGCAGCACCAGATTGAGCGGGATTTTGGGAATTTCGCCGGCCGTGAATCCGACCACGAGGTAGCGGCCCTGCCAAGCGAGCGAACGCACCGCCGGTTCCGCGTATGGCCCGCCGACCGGATCATAGACCACGTCGATGCCGTGTTCGCCGCCGTGCTGTTTGAGTGCATCGCGCAGATTTTCCGTGGCGTAGTTGATGGTCTCATCGGCGCCATGGGCGCGGGCGAAGGCGAGCTTTTCGTCCGATGAAGCGCAGGCAATGACGCGCGCGCCCATGAGCTTGCCCAGTTCGACCGCGGCAAGGCCGGCGCCGCCGGAGGCGCCGAGCACGGCAAGCGTTTCGCCGGCCTTGAGCTGTGCCCGCTCGCGCAGCGCATAGAGCGAGGTTCCGTAGGTGATGCAGAGCCCTGCGGCGCGATCGAAATCAAGCCGTTCTGGAATCTTGATCAGCTGTTGGGCAGGTGCGGCGATGGCTTCCCGCGCCGCGCCCCAGCCCAGAAACGTCATAACGCGATCGCCTGGCGAGACTTCGGTCACGCCGGCGCCCGTGCTTTCGACGACGCCTGAGAACTCGGCGACTGGCGAGAAGGGAAACGGCGGCTTCTGCTGGTACTTGCCGGCGATGATCAGCGTGTCGAAGAAATTGAGCGCTGCGGCCTTAACGCGCACCACGGCCTCGCCGGGAGCGGCGTGCGGCGGCGCAATGTCGGCCAATTCGAGTTGATCGGGCGTGCCGAAATGGGTGCAGAGAATAGCTTTCATGGGCGGTCATTAGCACATTTTGCCATCGATTCTGGAACCCGCGCTGTGGCAAATATCACGAATACGGCCATTCGCCTTCAAATTGCCGGTCTGATTTCGCGGAATTGGAATTAGTTTGAAAGATTTGCTATCAAAGAGGGGGCTCGGGGAGATCAGATGCGGATTCGTCGAGGATTGCCCGTACTTTTATCGCTGCTTATGGCGGCGGCCTTTGCGATTCCGGCGGCTGCGCAGCAGCAAGAGCCGCCGGCCGCTGGGGCGCCTGCGAAACGGCCCGCGCGGCCGGCTCGTCCTGCCCCGCGGGAAAAGCCTGCGCCGGCCGTTGAAGCCAAGCCGACGCTGCTGGCCCAATTCGCCGCCTGGGGCGCCTATACGGCGTCGCCGGGAGGCAAGAAAGTATGCTTTGCCATCGCCAAGCCGACCACGGCGGAGACCAAACCGCCCAACCGCCCGCGCAATCCGCCCTACATGTTTGTGACCACCCGGCCCGCCGACAAGGTGACCAACGAGGTTTCGATTGAAATCGGCTATCCGTTCAAGTCGGGCAGCGAGGCCAGCACCCAGGTCGGAACCACGAGATTCGCGCTTTACACCCAAGGTGACGGCGCCTGGATCAAGAACAAGGCGGAAGAGTCCCACATGGTCGATACCATGCGCCAAGGCGATACTGCCGTGGTGAAGGGCGAGTCCTCTCATGGGACGCAGACGACCGATACCTATTCGCTCAAGGGATTGGCCGAGGCGCTCGACCGCATTGCCAAGGAATGCCAGTAAGGATCGCCAGTAGCGATCACGCGGGCGCGTGCGGCGGCTGCTTGCCACCTCCCGTCCAAAGGGGGGAGGGACTATCTAGGGGGCAGGCCGTCTAGACTGGATCGACATGAGTCATACCGCCGGACATGCCGCCACCGAGGCAGAGCCTGCCTTGTCGGCTGCTTTCATCGAAAAGCGCCCGCTGGAGCGATATATCGCCCCGGCCAAGCCGTCGCTTGTCGGCTACTCGCGCGGGCGGCTCGCCGAAGCGCTCGGCGGCATTGGCGTTCCCGAGCGCCAGCAGCGCATGCGCGTGCAGCAAATCTGGCACTGGCTCTACGTCCGCGGTGCGCAGGATTTCGACAATATGACCACCTTGTCGAAAGAATTGCGGGCCACGCTGGGGCAGCATTTCACCCTGGCGCGGCCCGAAATCGCCGCCGAGCAGATTTCGGCCGACGGCACCCGTAAGTGGCTGTTGCGTCTCCCGGGCGAGACGAGCGACCGGCCGCACGAGGTCGAATGCGTGTACATTCCGGAAACCGATCGCGGCACGCTGTGTATTTCGAGCCAGGTCGGCTGCACGCTCAATTGCACGTTCTGCCACACCGGTACGCAGCGCCTGGTCCGCAATCTGACCGCGGAGGAGATCGCCGGTCAGGTGGTTTTGGCCCGCGACCGGCTTAACGACTGGACGCGTTCCGACGACGAATTTTCCCAAAGGGCAGACGGCGAAACCGCCGAAGCCGATGCGGGCAAGGGTGAAAGACGGCGCTTGGTCTCCAACGTCGTCATGATGGGAATGGGCGAGCCGCTGTACAATTTCGAGGCGGTGCGCGACGGCCTCATGGTGGTGGCCGATGGCGAGGGTTTGAGCCTGTCAAAGCGCCGCATCACGCTGTCGACGTCGGGCGTGGTGCCGTACATCTCGCGCGCCGGCGAAGAGATCGGCGTCATGCTGGCGGTGTCGTTGCACGCGGTGACCGATGAACTGCGCAACGAGCTGGTGCCGCTCAATCGCAAATATCCGCTTGCCGAATTGTTTCACGCCTGCCGCAATTATCCTGGGCTGTCCAACGCACGGCGCGTGACGTTCGAATATGTCATGCTCAAGGGCATCAACGATTCCCTTACCGATGCGCGCGCGCTGGTGCGGCTGATCAAGGGCATTCCGGCCAAGATCAACCTCATTCCGTTCAATCCGTGGCCGGGCAGCAAATACGAATGCTCCGACTGGGCGCAGATCGAAAAGTTTTCCGAAATCGTCTTTGACGCCGGTTATGCGTCGCCGGTGCGCACGCCGCGCGGCCGTGACATCCTCGCCGCCTGCGGCCAGCTCAAGAGCGCGAGCGAGAAATTGTCGGCGCGCGAGCGTTTGGCGCTACGCGCCATGGCGATGACGGATTGAGACGCGCAGACAGCCCTGATGGCCATCATCGTTCGCCTGCTCATGGTGATTCTCGCCTACGTGCTGGCGTGCATCGCCGCGTCGGTCGTGCTCACCATCGGCACGCTTACGCCGCAATGGAATCAAATTGGGCTGCAGGGCATGCCATCGATCGCGCTGTGGTCGGTTATCGGAGTAGGGACGGCGGTCATCGGCGTCATCGCAATGCTGCCGTCGTTTCTGGTGATTGCGCTCGCCGAGGGCTTTGCCTGGCGTTCGATCGTGCTCTACGGCGCGTTAGGCGGGGTATTGGCGCTGGCGCTCACCTACGGTGGCGACTTCGCGCGCTATCTCGGCGGCCCTGACGGCGCCGCGATGCACCAGCAGGAAGTGCTCGCCGCTTCGGGTATCGCCGGCGGACTGGTGTATTGGCTGTTTGCCGGCCGCAGGGCAGGGGCGTGGAAGAGCGTGATGGATCGCGACAAACCGACGAGTTTGCCGCGATGAATCGCGCGGGCCTTGCGATTGCGCTCACGATCGCCGTTGTGGTCGGCGTGGTGTTCGCCGTCCATCCGCGGCTCGACATTGATATTTCGGCCCTGTTCTACAACCGGCAGAACAATCTGTTTGACGTTAACGCACAGCCCTGGGTGAACCATTCGCGCGCCGCGGCGCGATGGCTGATCACGCTGATCTTCGCGCCGGCGTGCCTTGCGGTCATCGGCAAGCTGCTCATGCCGAAACGGCGGATGCTGATCGGCGGCCGCGCGGCGCTGCTTCTCATCGTAACGATGGCGTTCGGTCCCGGCGTTCTCACCAATCTCGTCCTGAAAGATCATTGGGGCCGTGCGCGCCCGATCGATATTACTCAGCTCGGCGGCACCTTCCGTTTCACTCCATGGTGGGACCCACGCGGCGAATGCCCGAACAATTGTTCGTTCGTGGCAGGCGAACCGTCCGGTGCGTTCTGGACAGTGGCGCCGGCGGCGCTGGCGCCGCCGCAATGGCGCCTCGTCGCCTATGGCGGGGCACTGGCCTTCGGTGCCGCGGTCGGCCTGTTGCGTATCGCCGGGGGCGGACATTTTTTCAGCGATGTGATGTTTGCCGGCGTCTTAATGTATCTCATGATCTGGGTCGTCCACGGCTTGATCTTTCGTTGGCGTCCGACTCGCATCAAAGAAGGCTCGATCGAGCACCGGCTCGCCGCAGCCGGCGAGGCGATCCGCAATGGTCTCGCCCGTCTGGTTGGCCGTGGGGATGTCGCGGACTAGAGCAAATTGCCTTCGGCTTCGATTCGATCGAACTCCGCTCACCCCACGGAACGGGGTGCCCGCGACGCGAGTTAGCAGGTGCACAATCGTTGATAAAATTTCGATTTGTAAAATTGGTGATATTCGTACTAGACTCGCAGGGTAACTAATGGGGGTGACCTTGAAAATACTCGCAGCAATTACGTTTAGCGCTGTCATTCTCGCAACCATGTCATCCGAGGCATCGGCTTGGTACTGCCGCGCTCGTGGATACGGGGGCTCCGGTTGGGGTCGCAGCGAGAGCCCGGAGCGGGCGAGATATCTGGCCCTATACCAGTGCTCAAAGAACGGCAGTGACTGTCACATCGTCAACTGCGTTCCATAACGATTACGACCTAGCGAGCGCTGCTGCGCGCTGTCTCACCTTGGTTTACCCGCTGCGGAGACCGAGGCCGGCGCGGTCGTGGCCGTCTGGAATATCCGGTTTTTCGCCGCTTCCACGGGCCCGCAGCGGTTGCGGGCTTCGGGGGGTTCGGCGCTTCGGCGGTATGCGCTTGCGTCGCTCTGACGCCTGCCTATAGTCCGCGCGAATTTCGGGCCAATCTCCGGCTCGCGCGCGGGATTCCTTGCAATGCCAAAAGGCGAAGTGAAAAAGGTCGTGCTCGCCTATTCGGGCGGGCTCGATACGTCGATCATTCTCAAGTGGCTGCAGACCACCTATGGCTGCGAGGTCGTGACCTTCACGGCCGATCTCGGCCAGGGCGAAGAACTCGAACCGGCCCGCGCCAAGGCGCTCACGCTCGGTATCAAGCCGCAGAACATCTTCATCGAGGATCTGCGCGAAGAATTCGTGCGCGACTACGTATTTCCGATGTTCCGGGCCAATGCGCTCTACGAGGGACAGTATCTGCTCGGCACTTCGATCGCGCGCCCGCTGATCGCCAAAAAACAGATCGAGATTGCCGAAAAGGTCGGCGCCGATGCGGTCGCGCACGGTGCGACCGGTAAAGGCAATGACCAAGTCCGATTCGAGCTCGGCTATTACGCGCTCAAGCCAGACGTGAAAGTCATCGCGCCGTGGCGCGAATGGGATTTCCGTTCGCGCGAACAGCTTATCGCGTTTGCCGAACAGAACCAGATTCCGATCGCCAAGGACAAGCGCGGCGAAGCGCCGTTCTCCACCGACGCCAATCTGCTGCACACGTCATCGGAAGGAAAGGTGCTGGAAAACCCGGCTGAGGAAGTGCCGGATTACGTTTATTCTCGTACCGACGATCCAGGCGCGGCACCGGACGAGCCGGACTACATCACGGTCGATTTCGAGCGCGGCGACGCAGTGGCGGTCGATGGCAAGAAACTAACACCTGCTGCCCTGCTGACGCGGCTCAACGCCCTTGGCCGCACGCACGGCATCGGCCGGCTCGACTTGGTCGAGAATCGCTTCGTCGGCATGAAGTCGCGCGGCATGTATGAGACGCCGGGAGGCACTATTCTGCTCGCCGCGCATCGCGGCATCGAATCGATCACGCTCGATCGCGGCGCCGCGCATCTCAAAGACGAGCTGATGCCCAAATATGCCGAGCTGATCTACAACGGCTTCTGGTTCGCGCCCGAGCGCGAGATGCTGCAGGCCGCCATCGACAAGAGCCAGGAATTTGTCAGCGGCCGCGTGCGGCTGAAACTGTTCAAGGGCAATGCCGGCGTGGTGGCACGGGAGAGTCCCTATTCGCTCTACAGCCAGGACCTCGTGACCTTCGAGGAAGGCACAGTCGCGTACGACCAGCGCGACGCCGCGGGCTTCATCCGGCTCAATGCACTGCGGCTGCGCACGCTCGGGCAGCGGAAGCGGAACTTGAAGCTCTGAGTTGGAACTTCGGCAGGTCGCCTCCGGCCGGTTTTCCTGGGACAGGCGAGGTCGTTCCGCCCTCGGCTTTCACATGGATATGGTGACCTTGCGATTCTCGCCGAGTTTCGGCTGTGCGCCGGTCAGTTCCGACTTGATGAATTCGAAGGCGGCAACGATCCTGCTGGCCGGGCCGTCCCAAAGTTCCGCCAGTCGCGGCACCGTCTGCAACAGGCAAACGTTGGGGTCGTCCGGTCCCTGCCACCACATGTTATCGGTGATCTTCCAGATTTCCGCAGCCTTGCGGTGATCACGATGAATCCGTCCGCTTCCTGTGATTGAGAGATATGCCTTGGCCGAGGCGTCAATGAACGTGAGGCCGATATCGGCCTCCGGCTCGATCTCGCGTTCCTTGGCGCTGTTGAGGTCGGTGACAAACCAGATCAAGCCGGCTTTGCGATCGGGCCGGGCCTCGAGCGGCCGCGCGCGCAAGCCGCCGGCAAATCGGGTGGTGAGCATGCACACGCCCACGCGCTCGACAATGTCCCAGACGCGATCGATGTGATCCGGCTCCGCCATGGGCGGATAACGGTGCGCCGTGGGCGCAAGTTCCCTGGATTGGTGTCGTCAGCGAAGCAATGCCGCCGGCAACGACGGTCACACCTGCCGTTCGACCATCATGTGCTTGATCTCGGCGATCGCCTTTGCCGGATTGAGGTGCTTCGGGCAGGCCTTGGTGCAGTTCATGATGGTGTGGCAGCGGTACAGGCGGAACGGGTCTTCGAGATTATCGAGCCGCTCGCCGGTTGCCTCGTCGCGCGAATCGACCAGCCAGCGGTGTGCCTGCAACAACGCTGCCGGGCCGAGGTAACGGTCGGAATTCCACCAGTAGCTCGGGCACGACGTCGAGCAGCAGGCGCACAGAATGCATTCGTAGTCGCCGTCGAGCTTCGCCCGGTCCTCGTGGCTCTGTTTCCATTCCTTCTGCGGCGTCGGCGACACAGTCTGCAGCCATGGTTCGATCGAGGCATGCTGGGCGTAGAAGTTGGTGAGGTCCGGCACCAGGTCCTTCACCACCGGCATGTGCGGCAGCGGATAGATGCGCACTGGCCCTTTGACCTCGCTCATCGCCTTGGTGCAGGCGAGTGTATTGGTGCCGTCGATGTTCATCGAGCACGAACCGCAAATGCCCTCGCGGCAGGAGCGGCGGAAGGTCAGGGTCGCGTCGACCTTGTTCTTGATCCAGATCAGCGCGTCGAGCACCATCGGTCCGCAATCGCCGCTATCGACGTAATAGGTGTCGACGCGTGGATTGCGGCCGTCTTCCGGATTCCAGCGATAGATGCGGTATTCGCGCTCGCTCTCGGCCTTGCTCGAGTGCGGCCAGGTCTTGCCTTGTTCGACCTTGGAATTCTTGGGCAGCGTGAACTGGACCATGCCAATCGCCTTGTCTGTTCTCTTGTTGCGCGGGAGATCAATACACGCGTGCTTTGGGCTCGATGTAGGACACATCGTTGGTCAGCGTGTAGGTGTGCACCGGCCGGTAGTCGATGGTGACCTTGCCGGTTTTGGTATCGAGCCAGGACAGCGTGTGCTTCATCCAGTTCTTGTCGTCGCGGTCGGGAAAATCCTCACGCGCATGCGCGCCGCGGCTCTCGGTGCGATTAACCGCGGAGTCCATGGTGACCACGGCCTGCTCGATCAGGTTGGTGAATTCCAGCGTCTCGATCAGGTCGGAGTTCCAGATCAGCGAGCGATCGGACACGCGCACGTCACCGATGCCATCGAAGACCTGGTGAATAAGTTTTGAGCCTTCTTGCAGCACTTCGCCGGTGCGGAACACCGCGCAATTGCTCTGCATGACGTGCTGCATTTTGGCGCGCAGCTCTGCGGTCGGCGTGGCGCCGGAAGCATGGCGGAACTTATCGAGCCGAGACAGCGACCGTTCGGCCGAATCCTTCGGCAGCTCGGGGTGCTTGTCGTTCGCGGTCAGCATATCGGCGCAGCGCAAAGCCGCGGCGCGGCCGAACACCACAAGATCGATCAGCGAATTCGAGCCGAGCCGGTTGGCGCCGTGCACCGACACGCAGGCCGCCTCGCCGAGCGCCATCAGACCGGGCACGACGTAGTCGGGATTGCCGTCTTTCTTGATCAAGGCTTCGCCGTGATAGTTCGTGGCGATGCCGCCCATGTTGTAATGCACCGTCGGTACGATCGGTACCGGTTCGCGGGTCAGATCGACGCCGGCGAAGATGCGCGCCGATTCGGTAATGCCCGGCAGCCGCTCGGCGAGGATTTTCGGATCGAGATGGTCGAGATGCAGGAAGATATGATCCTTCTTGGGTCCGACGCCGCGCCCTTCGCGGATTTCGATGGTCATGGCGCGGGACACCACGTCGCGCGAGGCGAGGTCCTTGGCGGACGGCGCGTAGCGCTCCATGAAGCGCTCGCCTTCCGAATTGACCAGATAGGCGCCTTCGCCGCGGGCGCCCTCGGTAATCAGCACGCCGGCTCCGTAAACGCCGGTCGGATGGAATTGGACGAATTCCATGTCCTCGAGCGGCAGGCCGGCCCGCAGCACCATGGCGTTGCCGTCGCCGGTTTGGGTATGCGCGCCGGTGCAGGATGCGTAGGCGCGGCCATAGCCGCCGGTGGCGAGCATTGTCACTTGCGCTGAGAAGCGATGGATCGTGCCGTCATCGAGATTGAGTGCAATGACGCCGCGGCAGCGGCCGTCCTCGTCCATGATCAGGTCGATGGCGAAATACTCGATGAAGAACTCTGCCGAATGCCGCAGCGCCTGGCCGTACATGGTGTGCAGCATGGCGTGGCCGGTGCGGTCGGCGGCGGCGCAGGTCCGCTGTGCGGTGCCTTTGCCATAATGCGTGGTCATGCCGCCGAACGGCCGCTGATAGATTTTGCCGTCTTCCTCGCGGCGCGAGAACGGCAGGCCCCAGTGCTCCAGTTCGTACACCGCCTCGGGCGCGTTGCGGCACAAATATTCGATGGCGTCCTGGTCGCCGAGCCAGTCCGACCCCTTCACGGTGTCGTACATGTGCCAGCGCCAATCGTCCTCGCCCATGTTGCCGAGTGCGGCGGCGATACCGCCTTGTGCCGCCACCGTATGCGAGCGCGTCGGAAATACCTTGGTGATGCAGGCGGTGCGCAATCCGGCTTCGCTGCAGCCGACCACGGCGCGCAGCCCGGACCCGCCGGCGCCGACCACGACCACATCGTAGGCGTGATCTTCGATCGGATAGGCGCGGCCGTTGATGGCGGGGGCCGCGGCGCTGCCATTGGATCCGCTCGCTGCCATGCTCACACTCCGAAGGAAAGCTTGAGGACGCCGAATGCCGCCGTCAGGCCGACGATGACGACGAAGAACTTGTTGGCGAGGATGAGGCTCATCTTGGCGGTATCGCCATGCACGTAGTCCTCGATGATGACCTGCATGCCGATCTTCATATGGATCGAGATCGAGGCGATGAACAACAGCATGATGATGGCGACCGTGGGCGAGCCGAGAATCTGTGCCGCGGCCGGCTGATTGCGGCCGAGCAGCATGATCATGACTACCACCGCCGCGATGGTCAGCGGGATATTGGCGATCGCCGTCAGGCGCTGCAGCCGGAAGTCACTGGTGCCCGACTTTGCCGAGCCGAACCCGCGCACGCGGGCGAGCGGTGTCCGGATATGGTTGGGCGCGGTCATTGCGGACCTCCGACGAATAAGAGGCCAACGATCCACAGGATCACCGTGAGGGCGATCGAACCGATAAGGTTGGCGGCGGCGAGCCACTCGCGCTCGTTAGGCCCGAATCCGCGGCCGCTGTCCCAGATCAGGTAGCGGATGCCGCCCAGTGCGTGATGGATGAGCGCCCAGGTATAACCGAACAAAATGAGCCGCCCGACCCAGGAGCCCGCAAAGGCTTGGAACTTGCCGTAGCCGTTCGGGCCCTGCGCGGAGTTTAACCACCAAGCCAGCAGCAGCGTTCCGAAATAGAGTCCAAAGCCGGTGATGCGATGCACGATCGACATCATCATCGTCAGCATCGGCCGGTAGATCTGCAGATGCGGAGACAGCGGTCGTTCGGCGGGCGGCCGCGCTTGCAGCGTACGAATATCGGACATCGCGTTCTTCCAAAGGGCGCCCGGGACGCGTGGCCGAGCTGGAGTGCGTTCCTAACCAATCCGCGCCAGCGCCGCAATCGGCGCAACCACAGCTGTGATTTAAACCGGCGCTCCAGGTTGTTTCGTGTTAAACGAAAGATTAGCATTGAGGCATGCAGTTACAATAAGCCTTTTCGGAAGGCTGACTTCGCAAAATACGAAGGCTTGAGCTTCGCAATGCGATTTGATTTGCCCGACCTCAGCTTGTTTCGCCACGTCGTCGAAGCCGGCAGCATTACGCACGGTGCCGAGCGGGCCCATCTCGCGCTTGCAGCCGCCTCGACCCGGATCCGCAACATGGAGGATGCGCTTGGCGTGCCGCTGTTGACGCGCGGGCGTGCCGGGGTGGTGCCGACCCAAGCCGGCCGCACACTGCTGCAGCATGCGCGGACGATTCTGCGCCAGGCCGAACGCCTGCACGAAGACCTCGGCGCCTATGGCAGCGGGCTTGCCGGGCAGATTCGGGTGCTGTCGAACACCAATGCACTGACGGAATTTCTGCCGGAGGCGCTCAGCTCGTTCCTGTCGACACATCCGAACGTCAGCGTCGATTTGGAAGAACGACTGAGCGACGAGATCGTCGGCCTGATCGCCGAAGGCGTCGCCGATCTCGGCATTGTCGCCGCGACCGTCGATGCCGGCGCACTCGAAACCTACCCGTTCCGGCGCGACCGTTTCGTGCTTGTCGTGGCGAAAGGCCATCAGCTTGCGGGGTGCGCCAAGATTGCGTTCGAAGAGGTTCTGGATCACGACTTTGTCGGCCTCGACCGCGCCAGCGCGCTGCAACGCTTCCTCGCCGGCAAGGCGGTACGCATCGGCCGGCCGCTGCGGCTGCGCGTGCAATTGCGTTCGTTTGACGCCGTGTGCCGCTTGGTTGAATGCAAGGTCGGCATCGGCATCGTGCCCGAAACGACCGCGCGCCGCGTCCAGAAGACCATGGCGATCGCGCTGGTGCCGTTGACCGATCCCTGGGCAGCCCGTGAACTGACCATCTGCATCCGCAAGATGGGCGACCTGCCGCTGTTCGCGCGGCAGTTTGTCGAGCATCTGCGGGCGTAGAAACGGCCTGAACGGGCAGCCGCCGATCACACGGCGTAACTTCTGTGGGCCTCGAAGCGAATGGGGGTTCGAGGGCGCCCACATGGAGGTGATACAAGCAAATGTGATTTCCGCGTCAGAGCAGGGCACGTTGCGGTGCAGCGGCTTCCCATGCTCGATATCGCTTCCGGCCGTCATGGGACCGGCGGCATGGCATTTGATGTCCGCGAACGCGATGGACAGCGTCTCTCAGGCACGAAGCGAAGCCGACGCTCGCCGGTCCGCTTTGATGGCGGCCACGCAGCGCGGCGACCGTGCGGCATACGAGACGCTGTTGCGCGACTGCGTGCCGTTCATCGCCGCTATCGCACGGCGCCGCGGTGTGCCGCCCGATCGTGCCGATGACGTGGTTCAGGAAACACTGCTCACGATCCACCGAGCGCGCGCGACCTACGATCCGCGGCGCTCGTTCGACGCTTGGCTGCGCGTCATCGTCGAACGTCGCGCCGTCGATGTGCTGCGCCAGGCCTATCGGCACGGGGCGCGCGAAGTGTATGCGCCGTTGGCTTATGACAATCATGCCGATGAGGACGTGAACCTCGCGGCCGGAATCGAGCGTCGTGAGAACGCCGGATGGGTCCAAGCTGCGGTAGCAGAGCTGCCGAAAAGCCAGCGCGACGCTGTGCGCCATCTCATGCTGGAGGAAAAATCGCTCGACGATGCCGCGGCATTGACCGGTCGCAGCAAGGGTTCGCTGAAGGTCAACCTGCACCGGGCGCTCAAGGCGCTGCGGCTGAAGTTCGATCCCGGAGCCGACAATGGCTGACGCTCGCGATCGCCCGCATGACCGGCTGATTGGCGCTTTGGCGGCAAATCTGCAGCCCGTGCGCCCTTTGTGGTCCCCACCGTTGCGCGCGCTCATCTGGCTCGCGCTGGTCGTTGTACTCGCAGTGGCGCTGGCGGCGTTCGCCAACCTTGCGGCGATGTGGCATCGCCTGATGGCGACGCCCGACATGTGGCTCGCCGTGATCGGTTCGGCTGCGACGGCGGTCGCTGCGGCGTTCGCCGCGTTCGAGTTGAGTCTGCCCGACCGGTCGCGAGCCTGGGCGCTGCTGCCGTTGCCGGCTTTCGCGCTCTGGCTTGGCGCAAGCGGGCTCGGCTGCCTGCGTGCATACATTTTACCCGGCACACACGTCGCCGCTATGGGCGAAACGCGCGATTGCCTGATTTTCATTGTCGGCTTGTCCGTGCCGTTGTCTGCGGCGCTGATTTTCATGTTGCGCCGGGCCTACACGCTGGCGCCGGGTTTGACGGCGACGATGGCGGGCCTCGCTTCGGCCGCCGCCGCGGCAACTTTGTTGAATTTCTTCCATCCCTACGACGCCGCGGCGACCGATCTCGCCGTACACTTGGCCGCCGTCGGCATTGTCGTGCTGGCGTTGCGAGCGGTCGGGGCGCGCGCTCTGCAAAGTTTTCCGTCCGAACTGTAACCGCCGAGCGGTCCGGCTCGAATAGGCAACGTTGGATATCGAACTCCATCGTAGCCCCAGGGAGACTCCTATGACCGTTCGCAACAAACTGCTGCTGCCACTCACGGCCCTCACGCTCGCCTTCGCTTTTACAGCGCCCGCGCTTGCCGATGACATGGGCAAGGGAACGGGCAGCGGAATGAGCCAAGGCAACGGTCAGGGCGGCATGTCGCAACCCTCCGGTTCGAAGATGAGCGGCCCATCGAGCACGGGCGGTATGTCGCAACCCTCTGGTTCGGGTATGGGCGGCTCGAGCATGGGCAACGGAAGCGGCGGCTCTGGCGGCATGTCGAAGTAACAATTATCGCAAAGCTGAAGCGCCGGGCGCGCGTGGCGTTGCCCGGTGCATCGCACCCGCGACCGGCTCAGCGCGGAATCAGAGCCCAGTAATCGAGATCGAGCAGCACGGCCGGGTCGTCCTGCTCGCCGGCTTTCCGTGGAAAGTCGGCGCACGCACGATCCTTGGTGGCAATCGTGCGCAGTCGCAGCGCCCCCACGTCGTTTCGTCCCGGCAATTCGGCCTTCGCCAAAACTTCCGACCAGGCGAACACGGTGCCGCCGGCAAACAGCGGCGCGACGTGCCGGCCGCCATTGATGGCGGCGACGTGAAAGGCGTTGGCGAGTCCGTTGAACGTGAGCCCGCGTGCCAGGGAAATCACGTGGCCACCATAAATCAGCCGATTGCCGAAGCGGCCCTTCTTGGCGCTGTACAGATCGAAATGAATGCGCGCGGTGTTCTGATAAAGCCGCGTCGCCATCATGTGCTCGGCTTCTTCGACGGTGATGCCATCAACATGATCGATCTTTTCGCCGACCTCATAGTCGCCGAAGCGATAGGGACTGCCGGCGAGCGCAAAATCGTAATCGGTGACGTCAATCGGCGGACAGGCTTCGCCGAGAACCTTCGGATCCACCGCGGTCGGCAGCCGCGGCACGTGATCGCCAGGCGCAGGCGCTGCTTCGTCGCCTTTGCGCACCATAACCCAACGCACATATTCGAGCGCCGGCGATCCGTCCTGCTTGTAGCCGGTGGTGCGCACATAGACGATGCCGGTCTTGCGGCTCGAATTCTCCTTGAGGCCGATCACCTCGGACAGCGCCGTGAGCGTGTCCCCCGGATAGACGGGCTTGCGGAAATAGCAGCCGGCATAGCCGAGATTAGCGACCGCATTGAGCGAGACATCCGGCACGGTCTTGCCGAAGATGATGTGAAACACCAGGAAGTCGTCGATCGGTGCGCACGGGTAGCCGATCGCCTTGGCGAACTCGTCCGACGACTGGACGGCGAAACGGCCGCCAAACAGGCTGGTGTAAAGCGCGACATCGCCGACAGTGACGGTGCGCGGCGTCGCATGCCGGATCACCTGGCCGATGCGAAAATCCTCAAAAAAATTGCCCGGACTGGTCTTGCCCATTGATCGTTCCTTCTGGCGTAAGCGGCGCGCTTCATAGCGTAGTGTCACGACGGCGCAAAGCCGCAGATGTGCTCAGACTTTCCTCACGCCGCCGTGACCGGTGGTCTGAAACTCGCGCGCCGCACCCCCGTATCTCAAAGCGACGACGATCCCCGTCGCGTGTCGCCGGTGGCCTCGCCGCCCAAATCTTAACGGCGATATTTCAATTCAAATGGAGACGATCATGTCCAAGCGTTTTGCCTTATTTGCCACCGTGGCCGCCCTGGCCCTAGGCGCGATGGCGTCCGTGCCGGTCGCCGCTCAGATGTCGGAAAAGACCGTGACGGTCGGCGGCGCGCCGATGTATCCATCGAAAAATATCATCCAGAACGCGATCAATTCCAAGGATCACACCACGCTGGTCACTGCCGTGAAAGCCGCGGGTCTGGTCGAGACCCTGGAAGGTGCCGGCCCCTTCACCGTGTTCGCGCCCACCAACGAAGCGTTCGCCAAGCTGCCGCCCGGCACGGTGGACAACCTGCTCAAGCCGGAAAACAAGCCGACGCTGGTGAAAATCCTGACTTACCACGTCGTTCCCGGGCGTATGACCGCCGCAGGCTTGATGAAGGCCATCAAGGCCGGCGAAGGCATGGCCAAGCTGAAGACGGTTGCGGGTGAAGAACTTACCGTCAAGGAAGCCGGCCCCGGCAAGCTCTCCATCACCGATGCCAAGGGCGACGTGGCGCACGTGACCATCGCCAACGTGCTGCAGTCGAACGGCGTGATCCACGTCATCGACACCGTGCTGCTGCCGATGTGACGGTGTAACTTTTCCCCGCGTGCGGCCGAATTCCGCATTGCGACCCGGTGAAGGGGCGTTATGGAAGCGCCCCTTCACTTTGTCGGCACCCGCTGGCGAAGAGCGGGAGAAATGTTGAAAGTCCTGACAGGAATGTGAGCACGCTTACGGCGTCCGTTTGTTATAAGGTCGCCCTAACCGGATGGATTGCATGTCGATCGAAGCCGTAACGAGTTCAGCTGTAGTGCCAGACGCGGCATCGCCAAAAGCACCGCTCGTCCACCCGGGCTGGGTGCGTGTTACGCACTGGATCAACGCGCTTGCGATGCTGATGATGATCGGCTCGGGCTGGCAGATCTACGACGCCTCGCCGCTGTTCGGATTCACCTTTCCGCACCAGATTGCGCTCGGCGAATGGCTGGCCGGCGCGCTGTTGTGGCATTTCGCCGCCATGTGGCTCCTCGTGATCAACGGCGCTGTCTATATCAGCCTCGGCATCGCGACCGGCCGCTTCCGCCGCAAGCTGTTTCCGATCCGGCCGCGCGACGTCGTGCACGATCTGCTCGCCGCTTTGCGCGGCAAGCTCTCGCACGACGATCTGTCGGTCTACAATGCGGTGCAGAAACTCCTATATGCCGGCGTGTTGCTCGCGGGCATCGTCATCGTGCTCTCCGGCGTATCGATCTGGAAGCCGGTCCAGTTCTGGTGGCTGACGGATTTCTTCGGCGGCTACAACACGGCCCGCTACGTACACTTCGGCGCCATGAGCGCGATCGTGGCGTTCATCGCCGTGCATGTCGTGCTGGCGCTTATCGTGCCAAAAAGCCTCCGAGCGATGATCGTCGGGCGCTGAGCTGAAGGAGAAGATGATGCCTCGTTCGCGCAAGCCGCCGCCCGGTGTCGATCCGGGCCTCCTGATCAAAGATGCGGCGAAGCTCGTGCCGGAGCGGTCGCGACGATCTTTCCTGCGCGGCGTCGCGAGCCTTGGCGCGCTCGCCACGCTGACCGGCTGCGACATCATCGACGGGCAGACGTCGGAGAATGCGCTGCGCGTCGTGTCGAATTTCAACGACTGGGTGCAGGCGCGGCTGTTCAACAGGCATACACTGGCGCCGGTCTTTTCCGAAAGCGACATCACCCGGCCGTTTCCGTTCAATGCGTATTATTCTTTGGACGACGCTCCCGACGTCGACGGCGAAAAATATCAGCTTCAGATCGGCGGCCTCGTCGACAACAAGAAGCCCTGGACGCTGCCCGAACTCTACAAGCTGCCCGAAGTGTCGCAGATCACGCGGCTCGTTTGCGTCGAGGGCTGGAGCGCGATCGGCTCCTGGCAGGGCGTTCGGCTGTCGGATTTTCTCAAACTGATCGGCGCCGACACCAGGGCCAAGTATGTCTGGTTCCAGTGCGCGGAAGGCTATTCCAACACCATCGACATGCCGACGGCGCTGCATCCGCAGACGCAACTCGCGCTCAAATTCGATAACAAGATTCTGTCGCGCGCCTATGGCTTCCCGATCAAGATCCGCATCCCAACCAAGCTTGGCTTCAAGAATCCGAAATACGTCACCGCGATGTGGGTGCAGAACAACGACGCGGGCGGCTACTGGGAAAACCAGGGTTATAACTGGTTCAGCGGACTTTAGGCTGACAGAGCGGCTGTCGTTTTCCTGCTTTAGCCCTGAGAACGTGGCGGCGGCACCTCGGTAATCAGGCGGGCGCCGCGCTGAAACGTGATGTAGCTCCACAGCCAGGTCAGGGCGACCACGAAGCGGTTGCGCAGCCCGATCAGGAAATAAATGTGGACCATGCTCCAGAACAGCCAGCCGAGGAAGCCCTGGAGTTGAAGAGGACCGAGCTCGACGACGGCGGAGCGCCGCCCGATCGTCGCCAGCACGCCTAGATTTTTATAGTGGAACGGCGGCAACGTTCTGCCCGAGAGACGCGCCGCGATGAGCCTACCGGCATAGATGCCCATCTGCTTCGCGGCGGCCGCAAGGCCCGGCACAGGGTGCCCGGCGGCGTCATTCACCGCGGCGGTGTCGCCGATGACAAAGATGTTTTCATGTCGCGGCACGGAGAGGTCCGGCCCGACGATGATTCGGCCGGCGCGGTCGCGATCGGCGGCCAGCCAATCCGCGGCGGGCGACGCCATGACTCCGGCCGCCCAGATCACAGAGCCGGCATCGATGCGGCCGTGCGCGAGATCGACGCCGTACGCGTCGCAGCCGGTCACCAGCGTCGAAGTCAGCACTTCGACGCCCATCGCGGCAAGTGCGTCTTTCGCATAGCGCGAGTGCCGCTCGGAGAACGCCGGCAGCAGCCGCGGCCCGGCCTCGATCAATATGATGCGGGCGGTGCGCGGATCGATGCGGCGGAAGTCGCGCTTGAGCGTTTGCCGCGCCACTTCGGCGATGGCGCCCGCCATCTCGACGCCCGTGGGTCCCCCGCCGACAATAACGAACGTGAGGAGCTTGCGGCGCTGCTCGTCGTCATCAGTCAACTCCGCCTGCTCGAAAGCGGACAGGATGCTGCGCCGGATGCGGGTTGCGTCTTCGATGCGTTTTAATCCCGGCGCAAAGCCGGCCCAGCTGTCGTGGCCGAAATACGAATGCATGGCTCCGGTCGCGATAACCAGAAAGTCGAAGGGAAACAGAGCCGATGTCGTTGTCACGAGCTGTTTCGCGGTGTCGATCCCCGTCACTTCCGTCATCAAGACCGTGGCGTTGTTCTGGCGGCGCAAAATGTGCCGGATCGGCCATGCAACGTCGGCGGGTGACAGGGCAGCAGTCGCCACTTGATACAGAAGCGGTTGAAAGCAGTGATAGTTCTGACGATCGAGGATCGTAATGTCGGCGTCCGCGCGGCGCAGCGCCTGCGCGCACGAAAGGCCGCCAAAGCCGGCGCCGAGGATGACCACGCGTGGCCGCTGTGTCGGCATGGAAGCCTCGTTCCGCCGGTTGCCATCGGGCGTCCCGGCGATTAGCACTTGGTCCGCGTTCCACATTTTTCAAGGCGCCTTCATGCCCACTTATAAACTCCTCCTGCTCCCCGGCGACGGCATCGGCCCGGAAGTCATGGCCGAGGTGAAACGGCTGCTCGGCTTCTTTGGCAAGTCGGGCATCGCCACCTTTGACACCGAAGAAGGTCTCGTCGGCGGTTGCTGCTACGACGCTCACAAGGTCGCGGTCACCGAAGAGACGATGGCGAAGGCGCACGCTGCCGACGCGGTGATCTTTGGCGCCGTGGGCGGGCCGAAATGGGACAAGGTACCGTTCGACGTGCGCCCGGAGGCGGGACTTCTGCGCCTGCGCAAGGATCTCGGGCTGTTCGCCAATATCCGGCCGGCGATCGTCTATCCGGCGCTCGCGGACGCTTCGAGCCTCAAACGCGAGGCGGTCGAGGGTCTCGACATCATCATCCTGCGCGAACTGACCGGCGGGGTTTATTTCGGCGAGCCGAAGACCATCACCGATCTCGGCAACGGCCAGAAGCGCGCCGTCGATACCCAGGTTTACGACACGTACGAGATTGAGCGCATCGCCCGCGTGGGCTTCGAGCTGGCGCGCAAGCGGCGCAACAAAGTCACCTCGATGGAAAAGCGCAACGTGATGAAGACCGGCGTGCTCTGGCACGAGGTCGTTGAAGAGGTGCACGCGCGCGAATACAAGGACGTTCAGCTCGAGCATATGCTTGCGGATGCGGGGGGCATGCAGCTCGTACGCTGGCCGAAGCAGTTCGACGTCATCGTCACCGACAATCTGTTCGGCGACATGCTGTCCGACGTGGCGGCGATGCTGACCGGCTCGCTCGGCATGCTGCCGTCGGCGTCGCTTGGCGAGCTCGACGCCAAGACCAGGCGGCGCAAGGCGCTGTACGAACCGGTGCATGGCTCCGCGCCGGATATCGCCGGCAAGGGCATGGCCAACCCGATCGCCATGATCGCCTCGTTCGGCATGGCGCTGCGCTACTCGTTCAACATGAGCAAAGAAGCCGACATGGTCGATGCCGCCATCGCCGCCGCCCTCGCTCAGGGACTTCGTACGGCGGACATCAAGTCTGAGGGCTCCAGGGTTGTCACCACGTCCGAAATGGGCGCCGCGATTGTCGGCGAGATGGAAAAGTTGGCGTCCTGATCACCGAACTGAGCGTGTCGGGGCCATTCCGCCGCGTGTGCCTTGCATGGCTGCGGTCGTCCAGGCTGGCGGGGTGTCACCGTGGCGCCCCAAGCCGATGAAGTAGATGCGGGGATAGGGCGTGAGGCCCCCCTCGCAGTTTCGCACAAAGATGACCGACAATCCCTGAGCGCGAATCATGTCGCGAAACGTTTCGGCTGTTGAGCCGAGATTGTTTTCCAACAGAACAATGACGCCATTCGGTTTAAGGAACCGACTGATGCTTGCGAAAAACCGCCGGTGCAATTGCCAATCACTGTCGTGGTAGCGGAGTTCGCCGGGCGAGCGATCGGCGAAATGCGGCGGATTGCCGACGACCAGGTCCCATTGTTCGGTGACGGGGATGCTGTCGAGACTATCAGAACGATAAAGGGCGACGCGGGATGTCAGATGATTGGTCTGAACCGTGCGCCGACACGCTGCAATCGCCTCCGGATTGATGTCGGCAATGCACAAGGTGTCGCAAAAGCCGTAGCCAAGCAGTGCGAAGCCGATGAACGCAGGACCGGCGCACCATTCAAATACGCGCGTCTGGCGCGGCAAACCCATATCGTGGAACATGGGAAGATAATCGAGGCCGCTGGTGCGCCCGCCACCGTCCAGGTGGTCCTTGTAATGCACGCTGATGTCGCCGTAGCGAACGTGCCGCCAGGGCTTCAGCCGTCGCAAGCCCGGTTTGACGATCCGACGTTCAGTGAGCTTCAACAAGTTCGTCATCGTTCCGCCTCGCTCACGTCGCCAGCGACTGGAGAAGTTACCATACACCCGCTAAGTGGAATATGTCACAATAACAACTTCGGCCAATAGATAATTTCCAACCGTAGCGTTGATGTCTCAGCTCATTCTCACAGTTCACACCGGCATGCACGATGCGGGCGCCGCGCTGTTCGAGGATTACGAACTGCGCGCCGCGGTGCAGCTTGAACGCTTGACGCGCTACAAAGGCGACGGGCGCGCCTACCCCGATCTGTGCATCGACGAGGTGCTGGGCATCGCGGGTGCCACACGCAAGGACGTCGACGTCGTCGGCGTCAGCCGTTGCGAGTTTCCGACAGAATTTTATCGCAACATCCGCGGTGTGCGTTGGATACGGGAGAAATACCGCAAGTATGTTGAACACAACACGCGCCGCTACATGGTGGGAGAACTGCGCCGTTACAACACGCCGCACGTCGACGATGTCTTCAACGTCGAGAAATTCCGACGCGCGGGCGGCTTCCGCGATGGCGCGCAAACCTATTTCTATAATCATCACGAAGCCCACGCGCTGGCAGCTTTGTTTCACACGCAATGGGACGACGCGCTGCTGGTGACCGCCGACGCGGGCGGCGACAGCGTCAATTACAGCCACCGCTATCTTGCCGGGCGGACGCTGCGGACGATTTATGGCGGCGAGGAATGTCTGATTCAGCCGCTGCCCGTGGACAGCATTGCCTATGCCTACATGGCGATGACGGCGGCGCTCGGCTTCATGCCGCTGCGTCACGAAGGCAAGCTGACCGGGCTCGCCGCGTTCGGCCAGCCGGTTCTAGCTGAGAAGATCGCGGCGCGATTTTCCGTCGACGATACCGGCCGCGTCTTTTCAGATTTTCGCAGTGACCACGACGTGATGGCCTTTATCCGCGATCTTGCCGCGCCGGTCAGTCGGGAAGATGCATCAGCATCGATTCAAAAAGTGCTTGAAGACACGATGCTGCTGTCGATCAGCCGGCTCCTCGCACGTCACGAGACCCAGCATCTCGGCTTGGCCGGCGGGGCTTTCGCCAATGTGCGCCTCAATCGTCTGCTCGTCGAAAAGCTGCCGATCGACGAAATCTTCATCTACCCGGCCATGGGTGACGAAGGCCTGCCGGCGGGCGGCGCGCTATGTTATTTGCTGCAACGCGATGGCCTGCCTGCCTGGCTCGCACAGCGGCGCGAATTGCGCGATGTGTATTTCGGCTGCGATTACACCGGCGTGATTGACGACGTGCTGAATTCTGCGTCCGGAATTCACCGGACGGCGGAAGCACCGGTCGAAGGCGCGGCGCGGCGGCTCAATGACGGCCAGCTTGGCGCAATCTATACCGGGCGGATGGAATACGGTCCGCGGGCGCTGGGAGCGCGCTCGATCCTGGCAAATCCATCACGCCGGGAGACCCACGATCTGTTGAACAATCGGCTGGCTCGCTCCGAATTCATGCCGTTTGCGCCGGTGATTGCCGCTGAGAAGGCCGCGTCCGTCTTCGACATCAATCCGGTCAATGCCTATGCGTGCCGCTTCATGACCATCACCTGCAACGTGAAGCCGGAATGGCGCGAGCGCATTGCGGCGGTGGGGCATGTCGACGGGTCGGCGCGGCCGCAAACCATCGAGCGCGCCACCAATCCGCTTTACTACGACATCCTCGCGGCCTTCGAGCGCGTGAGCGGCCTGCCGGTTCTGGTCAACACCAGCTTCAACGTTCATGAAGAGCCGATCGTCAATAAGCCGTCCGAGTGCCTGCGAGCGCTGGCCGACGGGCGCATCGATTTCGTGGTGACGACAAAAGGCATTTACGAGCGGACAGCACCGCCCGCTGACGCACCGTCAGTCTGAGGCGCGCCTCAGTACGGCGTATTGGTGTTGATGCCCGGCAGATAATACGGACGCGAAATCATGAACGCGCCGCCCGTCGCATCGCCTGGACCATAAAACCAATTCGGCCTGCCCGGGTCGCCGCCCGGCGGCAGCATGTAATCGTGCGTGCTGCCCTCGCCCACGGACACTTCTGTGCCCGGATTGAGATAGGAGCGGTGGCGCGGCGTCACGATGATCGTCGTGGTGCCGTCGCGATTGTGGATGATTGTCCGGGTCGGCTGAATCACCGTGCCGGCCGCAGATCGCTCCACCACGGGATGATATCGCTTCTTGGCCGCGGCATTGGCCGCGCCGGCAAGGGCGGTGGAAACGGTCAGTACTGCCGCAATAACCGCTATGGCGCGCATGTGGCCTCGCTTTGCTGTCGCATAACTCTATCGTGCTTCGGCCCGCCGCAACAGCGCCTTGCGATCCCTTCGGCGGCTCCGCAGCGCAGCCGGAAAACGGCGGCCAAAGCCCTTCAATTTCGCGCTTGGCCGATGCGGCAGAATAACATGCTTTCGCTTCCCGTGTTTCTGCGACATTATTCCCGCGCAGGGCCTTGATGAAGGCCAAAGCCGGCGACGCCTTTGACAGAACTGAGGGCGCGCCAACCACAGGGAGGAGTCCCATGGGCAGCTTTTTTTCGGCGGCTGTAAGTCGCCGCACGCTGTTGCGTCAGGCCAGTGCGGGCGCCGCGCTCGCCGGCACCGGACTGAGTCTCACAAATCCTTCATGGGCACAATCTGCCGCCACGGAGCTTACTCCGGGAGTGCCATCCGGCATTTCGAGTTACGCCACGATGGCGACGCTTCCGGGCAAGAAGCCGCTCATCAGATTGGCGGATCGCGGACCGAACTACGAGGCGCCGCTGGAATATTTCCGCACGCCGATCACGCCCAACGATGAATTCTTCGTCCGCTACCACCTGTCTAACATCCCCGAAGTGGATGCCAAGACCTACAAGATCGCAGTCGGGGGCGAAGGCGCCAACGGGCAGACCGAGATTACGCTCGACGCGCTCAAGAAAATGCCCGCCTACGAAGTCGTCGCGGTCAATCAATGTTCGGGCAACCGGCGCGGCCTGTCGCAGCCGCACGTCGCCGGCGTCGAATGGGGGTTTGGAGCCATGGGCTGTGCGCGTTGGAAAGGCGCCCGGCTCAAGGACGTGCTGGCGACGATCGGACTGAAGCCTGAAGCGATCGAGATCGCGTTCAATGGCGCCGACGGTCCGGTGATCGACAAGACACCCGACTTCATCAAAAGTCTGCCGGTCTGGAAGGCCGTCGATGAGTCCACCTTGATAGCCTACGAAATGAATGGCGCGCCGCTGCCGCATTTTAACGGCTTCCCGGCGCGTCTGATCGTGCCCGGCTGGACCGGCACGTACTGGATGAAGCATCTCATCTCGGTGACCGCGCTGACCAAGCCGCAGGGGGGGTTCTGGATGAATCCGGCCTATCGCATTCCGATCGGAAAATTCCCGGTCGTGGCGCGGTTCGTCAGCCAGGAAAATGCCACCAGTACTCCCATCACCGAAATGGTGGTCAACTCGCTGATCACCAGCCACCGCGATGGCGCCAGCGTAAAAGCCGGCAAGATCACGGTCAGCGGACTCGCATGGGACGGAGGCTACGGAATCCGTGCCGTCGAAGTCTCAACCGACGACGGCAAGACCTGGGCCCAGGCAAAGGTGGGTCAGGACCTTGGCCGTTTTGCCTTCCGGCCGTGGAGTTTCGATATCAGTGCCAAGCGCGGCAAAGTCACGGTGATGGCGAACGCCATAAACGCAATCGGTCAGACTCAGACGGCGACGCTGATCTTTAATCCGGCAGGATATCATAACAACGTCATGCAGCGCGTCACGTTGAACGCCGGCTGAGGGGAGGGCGGATCATGCGAAGATTTGTTATTGCTTTCTTGGCGACGATGTTTGCTGTTCCGGCCTTGGCGCAGAGCCAATTGCAGCAAATCAAGCTCAAGCCCGGTCCTGGCCTTGACGCTGTCGAGCGCAACTGCGGGACCTGTCACAGCCTCGCTTATATTCCGATGAACTCGCCGTTCCTGAACGCTGCCGGCTGGAACGCCGAGGTCACTAAGATGATCAAGGCGATGGGAGCGCCGATCGACGACGCTGACGCGAAGGCGATCGCCGACTATCTTAGCAAGAACTACGGGACCTAGTCCGCGCTGAATTGGATCGGCTCCATGCCGTGCGCTGAGACGACGGCTTTCGCCTCCGGCGAAGCGAGGAATTTTATGAAGTCGCGCGCCAGATCCGGCCGTGGCGCAGCCGAAGGGACCGCGGCTGTAAAGACCGTCGGGTGCTGAATTTCAGAAGGCAGTGGGCCAACGAGATCGACCCCTGGCACGGCGACAATCTCGGCAATCTGTTGCAGGCCAAGTTCGGCTTCGCCGTTGGCGACAGCTGCGCACACGACAACTGCCTCGCCGCCTTCGGCGCCAACGAGACGCATTTTCGCTTTGAGCTCCGCGGCCAGTCCGAGCCGTGCGAACAGGTCCGCCAGATAGAGCCCGCTGGCGGTGCCGAAGGCCGGATCGGCGCAAGCAATTGAGCGCGCCGTTTGGAGCGCACGCTTGAACGCCGCCACCGAGCCGATGTCGGGTTTGGGCTGGCCGGATTTCACGGCCACGCCGATGTGCGAGCGCGCCAGTGCGATGACGGTCTCGGCGATGACCTTGTTTGCCTTGGCCAGCTCGCCGATCCGCGCCTGCGTGGTAACGGCGATGTCGAAGGGCTCGCGGTCGCCGATGCGGTCGCGCACGAGTGGCGAGCGGGTAAATTCGGGCACGAGCTTAATGCCGGTGGGCGCATACTTCTCGCCGAGTTCGACAACGATCTCGCGCATCGCGGCAGCGGACAACACGCGGATTTCGCCCGTGCGAGCGGAAGTCGTCGCCATAGGAGCTGCTCAACGCCGCTTTTTCGGCTTTGCGATGCGTTCCTTGACGTTGCGGACTTCGGTATTCATTCGCAGGTCCTTGCGCCGGCGTTTTTCCAGAGCTTTTCCCATCTCGAAATAATCTCCCCGCGTCGCGCGCTCGGCGGCTTCATCGAGGTCGGGCGACCATTCGCCGAGCGAATAGCCGAACCATGGCGACTCCGGTTTGAGTTTCGGCAGTCCAAGTTCCTCCCAGATCGCCTTGGCGCGCTCCATGTAGGGCCGCTTGGGCAGCGAGATCGGGGGAAAATCCTCTTTCAGGGTCGCGTCGATCAGCACCGATGCATCCTGTCCGCCGTTGCGTTTGCTGCGCGGTCCGTGCCCCTGATCGCGGTGCGGCAGGATGTGGAGGTCGAGCGTTGGATTGGCGCGGTAGGACATCGCCCAGAAAATCGCGTCGGCGTTTTCCGGGTCGATATCGTCGTTGAGCGCAATGACGTATTTGCCGGCGGCGCGATGTAACACGGCCGCGCCGTAAAGCGCGCGCCACACTTCGGTCGGCGGCATGTCACGTTCGCAGACGAGTGCGATGACCTTGCGGATGTTGGTGAGCGGCTCGTGCATCGACACGCGCTTGATGCCCTTGATTCCGAGCGTGTCGCGCAGAAAACTCAGAAAAAGTGGCTCCATGCCGATGCGCTTGATCAGGCTCGATTCCGACGGCGTCACCTGGGAGATGATCGAGGTGAGAATAGCGTCGCGGCGGCGCGTGATTGCAGTCACGTCCATGTAGGCGTTGAATTCCTGCAAATTGACGTGGCCGTGCGATTCGCCGAAGGGCGCTTCCGGCTCGAGATATTCGGTATCGATGAAGCCCTCGATTACGATCTCGGCTTCCGCGGGCACCAAAAGGTCGACAGTCTTGGCCTTGACCACGTTGATAGGCGCGCCGACCAGTGCGCCGGCGACATGGAGTTCGTCGAGGCTTTCGGGCAATTTTTGCACCGACGCGAAGGTGATGCAGGGCGGTGCGCCAAGTACCACCGCGCATGGAAGTTTCTTGAAGCCGCGGGCGCGCAGCTTTTCCCAATGGTTGTAGATGCCGGGCCGCAGTTCGAGCGACGGATTCATGCCTAGCCGGCGCCGCGCTTTCACCTGACCGCGGTAATTGCCCATGTTCTGGATGCCGGTATCGGGATCCTTGGTGATGTATTGCGACAGCGTGGCATAGGGCGCGACATCCCAGCCCGGCGTCGAGATCGGCAGCGGAATGCCGTCGAGCCCATTGCCGGGTTTGTCGAGGTCCTTGCCGGTAATGACGATCTCATGGCACGGCGCATCGTCGACGACGCGCGGCGCGATCGGGTGGCGCGCGGCTTCCATCCAGCGGGCGTCGATTTCCTCAAATGGACAGCCGATGCCGATACGATAGATCTCCCGATTGGCGGCAAGCGCGCCGACCAGGACCGGGATGTCGTATTTGCGGCCCTTGCCGTCGACCACATTGGTGAAGAGGAACCCCTTGCGGTCCTTTTCCTCGATGCCGCCGCGGAACTGCCAGCGCACCAAGGGGTGCATCTCGGTGTCCTTGTTGATCGGACGATCAACCGTGATCAGCAGTCCAGCGCTGTCTAGGCTGCGAACGTGATCGTGGAGATCGGGGTAGGCACGGCCCCGCGCGATTTTTGCTTTGCTTCTTGGTTTGGTGAGGGCGTCCATATTTCACTTCTTCCTCGTGTCGGCGTCACACCGTATTACACCTGGACGCGACCTTGTGCAGGTGGTCACCTGGCGCGGTGCTCACCATGACCCTTGCATGGCAGGGATGCCGCCGGAGAGTGATCGGCCCGCCGCCTGCTATTTCCCAAGCGTCTTCCAGACTCCGTTCGCGGTCGCCACTACGCGCGTGCCAACCACGAGGTCGGCGGCCATGAAAATCAGCGAACGGGTCCGGCGCACAATGCGGCACTTGGCTTCAACGAATTCGCCGATCTGAACCGCTTCGACGAAATGGACGTCGAGATGCACGGTTGCCTGCGGCTGGCGCTCGTTGGCGTACCAGCAGGTCATGCCCATGGCGCGGTCCGCGAACGTCATCAGCATGCCGCCCTGGACGATGCCGCGGCGATTGTGATGCTTGTGTTCGGCTTTGAACGCGTAAAGGTAGCTGTCGCCTGACGGACGCGCCCAGAACGGGCCGACCAGCCCGATGAAGCCGTCGTCACCGTAAGGCTCCCAGCCCGCGGCCGCCGGATCGAAGCTGCTGTCCGCTGCGGCGGCCGAGCCAGCCGCCGTCTCAGGGTCTGACATTGGAGAAATCTCTTAGTCGAAACGGACGTGCCGCCGGGGAGAAGAGATGATCATCCCGTGTGGTGCCGCATCCACTGCGCGAGGTCGTTGACTGCCTTTTGTAACGGAAACTCCGGCTCGTAGCCGAGATACCGCTTGGCGCGGCTCAAGTCGGCGTGGCTATCGCGGTTGGTTAGTGCCACGCGCGCACTCGGCGGTGCGTCAAACTTTACCTTGGCGCCTGGTACGACCGCGCCGATCGCCGCGGCGAACTCGCCCGGCTGAGCCAGCGCGCCCATTGTGATGTTGAAGACACCGGAGCCCAAATCTTTCGCTTCGAGCGCCAGCACCGTGCCGCGGGCCGCATCCTTGGAATAGACCCATTCCATCGCGCCCGGCGGCACCGTCGCCTCTTTCCCCGCCAGCGCGTTGCGCAAAGCCTCGCGGATGATGTTCGATGGCCCGCCGCCGCCTGAGCCGCTCCACGGCCCGAACACCGCGCCATAACGCAGCCCGGCGAATTCGACGCCGCACCACTTGGCGTAGTTGAGGCCGATGCTTTCGACCGCCTGCTTGGTCGCCGCATAGAACGTCGTCGGGCGCGGGAACGCCTCCTCCCGGCCGAAGTCGCCGCCGTCCTGGCCGCCGTCGAAATAGGAGTTGAGCACGCTCGACGACGACACCACGACGCGCTTGAGACCGACGACGCGCGCGGCCTCCAACACGTTCACGGTGCCCATGATGTTGAGGTTGATCGCAGCATACGGTTCGCGCTGCGCCCCGACTGTCAGCAACGGGTAGGCGACCGTATGAGCGATCCGCGTGATGCCGTGGCTCTTGAGGGCGTCGACGATGGACAGCGGACGCAGCACGTCGCCTTGGATCGAGGTCACTTTGTCGAGATCGACGATCTGGCCGATCGCCTGCGTCTGCGCAGCGACGTCCATCAGCACCGGTTTCTCGCCGCGCTCGACCAGGATGCGCGCGACCTGCGATCCGATCAGCCCCGCTCCGATGACCAGCGTCGTCATTCGTTCCTCCCGCTTCTTGTACCCGCATGGTAAATTGCACGCCCGCCTGCCGGCGGCGAGCGGCGCTCCTAACGAAGCATGCTCTTGTTGACCTTGGAAAGAGGCTCGCCCGAAATCACCTATGCGCCGGCGATCAGCGCAGCCGAATCGTTTCACGCAACCCGATATGGCGGAGGTTTCGGCCATGCGGGCCCGCCATCGACCCGGTGTGCCCAGACGTCGCCGCCAAGATCGGATCGCGGCGGCCGCAGAACGTTCGCTTGATCTCGGCGCGGGCGAACATTGCATCGAGGCTGGAGTCACCCCCCGCCGAAAGCATGGTGAGCCGATCCAGCACACACGCCAGCGCGGCCCGGTCGACGATCTCGTCGCCCGGACTGCAATACCAGCCGGCGATCTGCATCGACGGTTGCGCGAATGCGCGGGCAAAGCCGAGGCAGCGTCGTTCACGGCCACGGGCCGCGATGGCGAAATCGACAAGCGGGACCGCGCCGAATTTGCTGGCGATGCGCCCCACCGGTTTGACGTCGTCGGTGATCGTATAGCCGACGATTCGCACAGCGACCTCGCTGTCCGGATCGATGAACGGCTCGGTCCGATCGCCGGATCGGTAGATTTCGACGCGCACGAAGAAGCCGCGCTCGGCCGCGGTGCCCCAGGTCAGCACGTCCTTGCGGGCGCCGTCGGCGGCGCGCCTCGAGATCGCATAGTTGGCCGGAATGGCCGCCAGTTCGGGCATCGCCAGCTCGAAGGCCGGGGAGGGGCGCTCGACCTCGCTCCACTGCGAATGCGGTCCGGAACCGGCGCCCACCACCGCCGACACATGAAAAATGCTCGCCGCCGCGATGGCAACCAACCCAAGTCCGCCCATATACGCAAGGACGCGCACGAAAGTGGCGCGAATGTCCTCTGACAGCGAATACGCGGACGGCGGCACGGCAACGTCCCATCAACGTTGTGTTAGGGACGTTTCTCGCTTAGAAGCGCTTCCGCTCCGGTTCCTGGGATGCTGGAACGGCGCGAATTTTCGATGGAGAGTAAACGATGGGTTACAGCGTCGCCGTGGTCGGGGCGACCGGCAATGTCGGTCGGGAGATGCTCGCCGTTCTGGCTGAGCGGACGTTCCCGGCTGACGAAGTGGTGGCGCTCGCCTCACGCCGGAGCCAAGGCACCGAAGTGTCCTACGGCGATCGGACCTTGAAGGTCAAAGCGCTCGAGCATCATGACTTCTCGCACACCGACATTTGCCTGATGTCGGCGGGCTCAACGGTATCGAAACAGTGGTCGCCAAAGATTGCCGCGGCCGGCGCGGTGGTGATCGATAACTCGTCCTGCTGGCGTTACGACATCGACGTTCCGCTGATCGTGCCGGAGGTCAATGCCGATGCCATTGTGGGCTTCCGCAACCGCGGCATCATCGCCAATCCGAATTGTTCGACCGCCCAGCTCGTCGTCGCGCTCAAGCCGCTGCACGATCACGCCAAGATCAAGCGCGTCGTCGTCGCCACCTATCAGTCCGTTTCCGGCGCCGGCAAGGACGCGATGGACGAACTGTTTTCGCAGAGCAAGGCGGTGTTCACGCTCGGCGAAGTCGAGACCAAGAAATTTCCGAAGCGCATCGCGTTTAACGTCATTCCGCAGATCGACGTGTTTATGGAGGATGGCTACACCAAGGAAGAATGGAAGATGCTGGTCGAGACCAAAAAAATTCTCGACCCCAAGATCAGATTGAGCGCGACCTGCGTGCGCGTACCGGTCTTCATCAGCCACTCCGAGGCGGTCAACGTCGAGTTCGAAAACCCGATCACCCCGAAAGAGGCGCGCGACCTTCTGCGCGCCGCGCCCGGCTGTCTGGTGATCGATTCGCATGAGCCGGGCGGTTACGTGACGCCCTACGAAGCGGCGGGCGAGGATGCCACCTACATCAGCCGCATTCGCGAGGATGCGACCGTGGAGAACGGGCTCGCCATGTGGATTGTCTCCGACAATCTGCGCAAAGGTGCCGCGCTCAATGCAATCCAGATTGCCGAATGTCTGGTCAACCGCAAGCTGATCACGGCCAAGCAAAAGGCGGCTTAACGGCTTTCTTGCGCTGACTCTGCACGGATGTGGGCAGCGCCATCTGTCACGCGGCCCAATTGGCATGAACAGTGCAAAGCCGCTAGTTTGTTGCTGGGTGAGTGGGGAACTGCCGAATGACTGTCCGCCCGCGGCGTAGCGTGCTGTACATGCCCGGATCGAATGCGCGCGCGATCGAAAAAGCGCGCGAATTGCCGGCCGACGGCATCATTCTCGACCTTGAAGATGCGGTGGCCCCCGAAGCCAAGGTGATGGCGCGGGAACAGATCAGGAAAGCGCTGGAGAAGGGCGGCTTCGGCGACCGCGAAGTTTTTGTGCGTATCAATGGTCTCGATACCCGCTGGTGGGTCGACGACCTGCATGCTGTCGCCGACGTGCGCCCTGACGCAGTGCTGGTACCGAAGATATCAGACCCGCATCAGTTGCAGGACCTTGCCGCCCGCATCGTCGACATGGGGACCGATCCGCACATCCGCGTCTGGGCCATGATGGAAACACCGCTCGCGATGATCAACGTTGGCGCCATCGCGGCAGCGGCGCACGATTCGGAAACGCGGCTCTCCGGCTTCGTCATGGGGACCAACGATCTCGCCAAGGACACACGCGCCCGCATCGTACCGGGCCGCGCGCCGATGCTGCCGTGGCTCATGACCTGCGTCGCTGCGGCCCGCGCCTTCGGCATCGATATCCTCGACGGCGTCTATAACAATCTCGGCAATGCCGAGGGTTTCGCGGAGGAATGCCGGCAGGCCCGCGATCTCGGCTTTGACGGCAAGACGCTCATTCATCCGCGGCAGATCGAGGTGTGCAACGACGCGTTTTCACCGGCGCCCGAGGAGGTGGAGGCTGCGCGCAAGATCATCGCTGCCTTCGACCTGCCGGAGAACCAGGGCAAGGGCGTCATCCAGATCGAAGGCCGGATGGTCGAGCGCCTGCACGCCGACATGGCGCGGCGCACGGTGGAGATCGCCGATGCCATCGCGCGGCGGCAGACGGTTGAGAATGCCGATGCGCTCAAGGTGGCGCATTCCTGAGACGCGCGCAGCGCGTCACCACGGCGTCGAATGGCAATCCGAACAGCTGGGATTGGAGAACGAGGCGCCTGGCTCAGAACCTGACCGATCCGCTGCTCGCGTTCGGCGACGGCATCGCTGTTGGTGAATGCCATGAGGTCGCGCGCGGTCGGTGTCGGCGAGGCAATGTCCCGATGCTCCACACTTGCGGCACACATAAAAATTATGGTCGCTGAGGAAATCATTTCATATACAATTATTACTTGCATACGTTGCTGCCGGCATCTCCTATAAGGACGTAGCCGGAAGGTCGGGCCGGAACAGACCGGAAAATGCGAGGCGCCTGGGTCGGCAACCTGCGTTCGGCCGCCGATGTCTGGGTCGTCTCGGCCAGCTAATCCGCATTCGCCTTTTCGTAGGGTAGATGCGGACGCTATGATGCGTTTCGATCAGGCGCCCCGAATGCGGGTCGTCATCCTTACTCCGGGGCAAAGATTTCCGAACCTGGCCATTCTTCTCTTCCTCGAAGCGGCGGTCAGAGCCGAGGTGAAACTGCTGCAGCAGGAAATCGCGCAGTGGGGCATTAGCGTCAATCGATTCGGATGAACCCATGGGTGAATTTTCCATCGGACAATCGGTGCGTCGGCGCGAGGATCCTCGTCTGTTGCGCGGGCAGGGCCGCTACTTCGACGATCTGAAACTCGCCGACCAGCTCTACGCCGCGATCCTGCGTTCGCCGCATGCGCACGCCGATATCAAGAGCATCGACACCGGAGCGGCACAAACGATGCCGGGCGCGCATGCCATACTTACCGGGGACGACTATCGCGCCGATGCGCTTGGCTCGCTGCCGTCGATGGCGCCCTACAAGAAACGCGACGGTAGTCCGATGTATCTGCCGCCGCGTCCGCCAATCGCGGTCGGCCGTGTCATGCATGTCGGCTATCCGGTGGCGGTCGCCGTGGCCGACACGCTCGAACGAGCGCGTGACGCGGCTGAGCGCATCGTCGTCGAGTATGCGCCGCGTCCCGCAGTCGTATCGGCGCGCGCCGCCGCGGAGAAAGAGGCGCCGCGGCTTTATGACGATTGTCCGGGCAACGAAGCCTACTTCTATCAGGCGGGCGACAAGGCCAAGACCGATGCGGCATTCGCCGGTGCAGCACACGTCGTCGAGCAGCGCCTCGTCATCAATCGCGTCACCGCCAATCCGATCGAACCGCGCGGCGCAATCGGCGTGTACGACCCGGGCACGCGCCGCTACACGTTGCATTGCGGCTTCCAACGGCCGTGGCTGTTCCGCAACGATATCGCCCGCACGACGCTCAACATCCCGGAGTCCGAACTGCGGCTGGTCACCGGCGATATCGGCGGCTCCTATGGCCTGCGCGGTTCTGTGTACCCCGAAATCATCTTGATGCTGTGGGCGGCGCGCCGGGTCGGCCGGCCCGTGAAATGGACGCAGACCCGCAACGAGGCGCATATCAGCGACGATGACGCGCGCGACAACATCGTCGACGCGGCACTCGCGCTCGACAGAGACGGCAAGTTTCTCGGCGTGCGCATCCGCAGCTATGGCAACCTCGGCGCCTTCGTGTCGTTTCGCGGTGCCATGCCGCCCGTTGTCAATATCGGCACGGTCGTCGGCACCTATACGACTCCGGCGCTGCATGTCGCGGTTTCCGGCATGCTGACCAACACCCACTGCACGTCGCCTTATCGCGGCGCCGGGCGGCCGGAGGCGAGTTATATGATCGAGCGGCTCGTCGACATCGCCGCCGACGAGCTGAAGATCGATCCCGCGGAGCTGCGGCGCCGCAACACGATTCCGCCCGACAGGATGCCGTACAAGACGCCGCTGACTTTCACCTACGACAGCGGACGTTTCGCGGCGAATCTCGACCGCACCGCGAGGCTTGCGAACTGGTCGCAGTTCGAGACGCGGCGCAAGGAAGCGGCACGGCGCGGGATGCTGCGCGGCATCGGCATTTCCAACACAATCGAGCAAGCGGCCGACCCGACCTACGAGACGGCGGAAATCCGCTTCGATCCACTGGGCGGCATGACCTTTGTCACCGGCTCGATTTCTCATGGCCAGGGTCACAACACGATCCAGACGCAGATGCTGGTAGACCGGCTTGGGGTCGACCCCGAGCGCATCAAGTTCATCGCCGGCGACACCGATGCGGTGGCATTCGGCATGGGCACTGGCGGTTCGCGCTCGACCACGATGAGCGGCGGCGCCATCGTTGCAGTCAGCGAAAAGATCATCGCCAAAGCCAAGAAACTCGCCGCGCATCTCCTCGAAGCCGCGGAGGGCGACGTCGAATTCAAGGATGGCCGGTTCACCATCGTCGGGACCGACCGCGCCATGGGCATCCACGAGGTGGCGAAATCAGCGTTTGCGCTCGACAAGGTGCCGGCCGGCATGGAGCCCGGCCTTTATGAAACGGCGACCTATCGCGCCCGCTCCGGCAATTTCCCGAACGGCTGCCACGTCTGCGAGGTCGAGATCGATCCGGAAACCGGCGCCACAACGCTTGTCGGCTACTGGGTGGTCGACGATGTCGGCACCGTTATCAATCCTTTGCTGCTCAAGGGCCAGATCATGGGCGGTATCGCGCAAGGTCTCGGCCAGGTGCTGATGGAAGATAAAAGCTACGACGAGGCCGGGCAGGTTCTTAGCGGCTCATTCATGGACTATGCGATGCCGCGTGCCGACGATTTCGCCGACGTGGTGATCGAGGACAATCCGGTGCCGACGCCGACCAATCCGCTCGGCGTGAAGGGCGCCGGCGAGGCCGGAACGGTGGGATCGCTGTCCGCCGGCGTCAACGCCATCGTCGATGCGCTATCAGGGTTCGGGATCCGTCATATCGACACGCCCTGCACGCCGTATCGGGTGTGGCGTGCGATCAGGGACGCAAGCGCACGCGCGTGAACAGATCAGGTCGTCGCCACCGCCGCCGGCACGATCAAACGATCCTGTCGCTGCGTCGGTCCGCCCGCAACGATCTGAACAACGCCGGCGGTGAAGCCGATCAGCGTGCCGATCTTCCACGCCGGGCCATACGAGCCGGCAAGGTCATAGATCAAACCGCCGCCCCAGGCGCCGAGCGACGAACCGAGCTGATGCACTACGAACGAAACGCCGAGCAGGGTCGCCATGTAGCGCGTGCCGAACATCTCGGCGACCATGCCGCCGATCAGCGGCACCAGGCCCGGCCACCATAAGAGGCCCATCGCGGCCGAGAACACGAGTGTGCTGGTAGGCGTCGGCGGCATGACGAAATAGACCGCGAACATGATGGCGCGCAGGATGTAGAGCAGCCCGAGCAGGATGTGCTTCGGATATTTGCTGCCGAGCCAGCCGGTCACTAATGAACCGATGGCACTCACGCCGCCGATCACTCCAAGCGCTTCTGCGCTTAGCATCGGGCTCTGGCCACAGATCGCCAGATAGGTCGGCAGATGCGTGGTCAGGAATATGAGATTAAGGCCGCAGACGAAGTAGGCGCCCGACATCACCAGAAATGGCCGGCTACGCATGGCCTCGCCGAGCACCTCGCGCATTGATGTCGTCGCCCTGCCGTGGCTCGGTATCCGGTCGGCGCCGCCCGCCCAGAATGCCGCGGGCAGCATTGCGATCCCCAGCAGTACGAAGAAGAGCGCCCCCGTCTGCCATGGTTCGCGTGCCAGCAGGCCCTGGGTAGCGATCGGTACCACCAGAGTGCCAAGCGAGCCGACCGCGGAGACAACGCCGAGCATCTTGGTCCGCCGCTCCGGCGAAACGGCGCGCACGCAGGCGGTCATTGCCAATGAGGTCGCTGTGCAGGACAGCGCCACGCCGATCAGCCCGCCGGAGACGATCAGCGCCAGTGCGCCTTGCGCCGCCGCCAGGATGACGAGGCCGACGATATAGATCGCTGCGCCGGCCATCATCGTGATGCGCAGGCCGAATCGGTCCGAGATGGCGCCGACCAGCGCCTGCGAAAGTCCCCAGACGATGTTCTGGATCGCCAGAGCGAGTGTGAAATCGGCCGCCGTGACGCCGAGATCGTGGGTGATTGGCCCCAGAAACAGCCCAAAACTCTGCCGAATCCCCATGCCGAGGGTCAGCAGCAGAGCGGTTCCAATCAGAATCAGCCGAGCCTGACGTGGGCTCGGTAGCATTGTGGAGGACATTCCCGGCGCGCCTCTTCTCGGTGCGCAAGGTATGTCGGACGCCAGAATCGGGTCAATCGCGCCGTTCGCCTAGCCGCCATGTGCCGCCAGAGCGGCTGAATCCGCGCCTATGAATCATCTGCGCGGTACAAAGCTGGAAAAAGGATTGCGCGAGGGCCGCCAAGAGCAGCCCTCGCAGCAAGGCCGCATCAATCGCGGTCCTGATGATGGTGGTGATGGTGATGGTGATGATGATGGTGGTGGTGATGATCCTTCTTTTTGATGATCACCGTTTCGGCCGTCTGAATTTTTGTAGTCTGGGCGATGCGGGCATCGTCGGCCTTTAGAAGCGGGACGGCGTTCGGAATCGGATCGAGCAGATTCCTGTAACTTGGCGGGACCTGGGCCGCACTCGGTGCAGCGGGGGCAGCCGCTTGTGCGGCAGTTACGGCGGTGAGGGCTGCTGCGGCGCCGAGTAGACCGGCAATCTTCTTGTCCATGGTTCCTCCGGGACGTAGTGCCCCTGCACTCCAAGCGACAAAACAAGTCCGCCGGCAGACTTATGTTCCAGTTCCGAGTCTATCGAGCAATCGTCGGGTTTATTCGCCGCGGCGGTTGAACATTCTCACAGAACAGGCGTTCAGCAATCTGTTGAGCCGGGAGATGGACGATGGACGAACGGCGCAGCCTCGCGCTCTTGGGCTGGACGGTTGGCGGAATCGTCGGGTTGATGTTCACGCTGAACGGCATCGCCCTTGCTTTGACGCAAGGCGGACCCTCTACGGCGCGCCTCGCAGTCGCGCACGCCAGCAGTTCCTTTGAGGCGACGATGAATGTGGCGCCGAGTGCAAAGCCCAAACGTAGCTAATCAATTCTTCAGGCGGTAGCCGGTCTTGAAGAACCACCAGACCACCGCCATGCAGATCGCCAGGAACAAGAGTGTCGCCGCGAGACTGTAGCCGATATTCACGTCGGCGATGCCGAAAAAGCTCCAGCGGAAGCCTGAGATCAGATAAACCAGCGGATTGAACAGCACGACGGTCCGCCACGGCGGCGGCAGCACGCTGGTTGCATAAAACGTGCCGCCGAGGAACGTCAGCGGCGTAATGATCAAGAGCGGCACCGCCTGCAGCTTCTCGAAGCTGTCGGCCCACAGCCCGAGAATGAAGCCGAACAGGCTGAAGGCCAACGCCGTCAGCACCAGAAATCCCACCATCCAGAACGGGTGCATGATGCGGATCGGCACGAACAGCCAGGACGTCGCCAGGATGATGATGCCGAGGATGATCGACTTGACCGCCGCGGCGCCCACATAGCCGAGCACGATTTCGAGCGCCGACACGGGCGCGGACAGCAACTCGTAGATCGTGCCGACGAAACGCGGAAAATAGATGCCGAACGAGGCGTTCATCGTGCTCTGCGTCAACAGCATCAGCATGATCAGTCCGGGCACGATGAAGGCGCCATAATTGACGCCCTGGATCTGAGTAATGCGCGAGCCGATCGCCGAGCCGAACACGACGAAATAGAGCGAGGTCGAGATCACCGGCGAGACGATGCTTTGCAACAGCGTGCGCCGCGTGCGCGACATTTCGTACGCGTAGATGGCGCGGACGGCATAGAAATTGAAAGCGAGTTTCATTGTCCCTGCCTCACCAGGCCGACAAAGATGTCTTCCAGCGAGCTTTGCGTGGTCTGCAGATCCTTGAACTGGATGCCGGCCTGTTGGAGTCCGTCGAGCAGCGCCGTGATTCCGGTGTGCTCCGCCTTGGTGTCGTAGGTATAGACCAGCTCCTTGCCGCCATTCGCCAGCGTCAGCTCGTGGGCGGCGAGTGCGGGCGGGATGGCGCCAAGCGGCTCGCGCAGTTCCAGGGTCATCTGCTTCTTGCCGAGCTTGCGCATCAGCTCGGCCTTGTCCTCGACCAGGATCAACTCGCCTTTGTTGATGACGCCGACCCGGTCGGCCATGTCCTCGGCTTCTTCGATGTAATGGGTGGTGAGGATGATGGTGACGCCGGAAGCGCGCAACGCGCGAACGAGCTGCCACATGTCCTGACGCAGTTCGACGTCGACGCCGGCGGTCGGCTCGTCGAGAAACAGGATTTGCGGCTCGTGCGCCAGCGCCTTGGCGATCAGCACGCGCCGTTTCATGCCGCCGGACAGCGTGATGATTCGCGAATCCCGCTTGTCCCAAAGCGACAGGTCCTTGAGCACCTTTTCGATGTGAGCGGGGTTCGGCGGCTTGCCGAACAGGCCGCGCGACAGCCGCATGGTCGCCGGCGGCGTCTCGAAGGCGTCGGTGGTCAGTTCCTGCGGCACGAGGCCAATCAGTGTGCGGCTGGCCCGGTAGTCGGACAGGATGTCGTGGCCGTCGACTGTGACCTTGCCTCCGGTCGGCCGGACGATGCCGCAGACGATGTTGATCAGCGTCGTCTTGCCGGCGCCGTTCGGCCCGAGCAGCGCGAAGATCTCGCCGTGGCGGATATCCAGGCTCACGTCCTTGAGCGCCTGGAACCCGGACGCGTAGGTCTTCGACAGGTGCGAAATGGAGATGGCTGGATTCATGGGGCTGGGGGACGACAGCGTGTCAGTTAACGTTTAGAGGGCGGGAGATAGTCGCTTTCGGGTGCTTACGCCAGCCGGAACGGTGTGGACCGCCCGGCGATGCGATAACGTTCATTGCGACGACAATGGGGATGGGAAATGCTCAAGCTCTATCACTACTGGAGCTCGGTGTGCTCGCAAAAGGCGCGCATGTGCCTCGCCGAGAAAAAGCTGCAATGGCAAAGTCATCACGTCGATCTGTTCAATTTCGAGAACTATCAGCCATGGTACACCGCGCTCAATCCCAAGGCGGTGGTGCCGACGCTCGATCATGATGGCCGCGTCCTGATCGAATCGAACGTCATTCTCGAATATCTCGAAGACAATTTCCCCGACACGCCGTTGCGGCCGGACGATCTCTACGCGCGTTCGCAAATGCGCCTGTGGATCTACAATTCCGAGGAACTGGCGCACTGGAACGTCAACACCTGCTCGCACAATCCGCGCCACGCCAAGCGTCTGGCGCAGAAGGGCACCTCGATCGACGAAATGCTGAAAGCCGCCGACATGTGCCCCAATCCGATGATCGGCAAGCGCCTGCGCCACCGGCTGGAGCAGGGCGTCTCAGTCGAGGAGGAAGAGACCGCCTACGCCAATCTCGACTACATGCTGGATCAGATGGAGAAGCAGCTCGGCGCCGGACCCTGGCTTGCAGGCCGCACATTCACGCTCGCCGACATCGCCATGGCGCCGATGGTCAATCGCATCGAGGTGCTGGCGCGGCCGGAAATGATTGGCGCTGCGCGGCGGCCGCGGGTCGCCGACTGGTGGCAGCGCATTCAGGCGCGGCCGGGCTTTATCGAGGCATTCTCGTTCGCCAATCCGGACACCAACGATCCGGTCAAGCGTTGAGGCAGGAGAGCGAGACAGGCGGGGGAAACCTGTTCGGCCGACATGCGTTATCGGCCGGGGTGGCAGGAGGATGCATCATGACGGACATCAGCGAGCGCCACGACATCTGCACGCAGATCACGACGGTCAAGCTGCCGCCGGAGAAGCAAGACGAGGTCCTCGGTCTGATGATCGAGCGGGCCAGATTCATGGCGACGCAGCCCGGTTTCGTCTCGGTCAATCTGCACCGCAGCAAGGATGGCGGCCACGTCGTCAATTACGTGCAATGGACCAGCGCCGACAAGCTCGCCGCCGCGCATCATTCGCCCGAGTTCCGCAAGCGCTGGCCGCGTTTTGGCGAATTGGTACGGGAGGCCGAGCCTGAGCTTTATGACGTCGTTCACGTCGAGACTGCGTGATCCGATCGAGAGCTGAGGGCGCTCAAGCCCAGGGGCGCGCGGACTTGCTCTTCGACTCGAAGCTGTCGATCTTCGATCCCTTGACCATGGTCAGGCCGATATCGTCGAGACCTTCGAGCAGGCATTTCTTGCGGTGCGCGTCGATCTCGAATTTGACCACGCCGCCGTCGGGGCCGCGGATCTCCTGTTTTACGAGGTCGACGGTCAGCGTCGCATTGGCGCCGCGATCGGCGTCATCAAACAGCTTCTCCAGATCCTCCGGCGACACCTTGACAGGCAGCACGCCGTTCTTGAAGCAGTTGTTGTAGAAAATGTCGCCGAACGAGGTCGAGATCACGCAGGTGATGCCGAAATCCAGGAGCGCCCACGGGGCGTGTTCGCGCGACGACCCGCAGCCGAAATTGTCACCCGCAACCAGAATCTTCGACTTGCGATAGGCCGGCTTGTTGAGCACGAAATCCGGATTCTCGCTGCCGTCGTCGCAAAACCGCCGCTCCGCGAACAGGCCCTTGCCGAGCCCGGTGCGCTTGATCGTCTTCAGGTATTGCTTGGGGATGATCATGTCGGTGTCGACGTTGATCATCTTCAGCGGCGCCGCGACGCCTTCGAGGGTCGTGAACTTGTCCATCGTCCGTCCCGCGCGTTTCGATTGCTGGGCGCTAGATGGCGCGTTAGCGGACGCGGGTCAACCCTGCGCCAGCCGCATCCGTTGCGTGCTTCTGGCGTGGCCTTTGGCCTGATATATTGCGGGTCAGCTGCGCCGGGGTCACCGGCAGTTGCAATTTTCGGGAGCGAAACATGTCAATGCTGGCGGAGCGGACCCAGGCTGTCACGGTCACCAAGCTGCACCCGATGATCGGGGCGGAAATCGGCGGCGTCGATCTCAGCCGGCCGCTCGACAAGGACACACTGCGGCAGGTCATGGATGCCTGGCACGAGCACTCCGTGCTGCTGTTCCGTGATCAAAATCTCAGCGAGGACGACCAGCGCCGCTTCGCCTCCTATTTCGGCCCGGTCGCCAAGCGCGTCCCGCCCAAGCCCGGCGCGCCCGGCGCGGCCGGCTCGCCGGAATGGGACGACATGATGATGATCAGCGACAAGGTCGACTCAAGCGGCAAGGCGCTCGGCTCGCTCGGCCACGGCGAAATGTGGTTCCACACCGACAAATGCTACCACCGCCGCCCCCACCGGGCGACCTTCCTGTATGGCATCGACATTCCGTCCGAGGGCGGCCACACACAATTTGCCAGCATGTACGCGGCCTACCAGAACCTGCCAGCCGATCTGAAGCGCCAGCTCGATGACGCCTGGGTGATGCAGGGCCAGCAATATGGCGTCGGCCGCCGCATCGACATCACGCTGCCGCTGGAAAGCACGCACCACTGCCTGCAGCCGATCATCGTCACCAACCCCGGTTCGGGCAAGAAGGCGCTCTACGTCGCCAGCCAGAACTCGATGTGGATCGAGGGCATGGATCGGAACGAGAGCGAGGCGCTGCTGCAAAAGTTGTTCGGGATCGCCGAAGATCCGGCGATCATTTATGAGCACGTCTGGCGGCCCGGCGACCTGGTGATGTGGGACAATCTCTCGTGCCTGCACGCGCGCACCGACTGGCCGCCGGAGCAGCGCCGCGAGTTGCGCCGCTGCACCGTCGAGGGCGAGCCGCTGTACTGAGCGGTCGTATTTCGTGGTCCGGATGAGCGAAGCGACATCCGGGGTCTTCCTCTCGGCCCTATCCCGCATGTCGCTGCGCTTATGCGGGCTACGTGCTGGCGTTCGGCCATGAGCCTTGGTCGAAGAACTGTGCTGTCGCTGTTGGCAAGCGCTGCCGCGGGGCCGCCAACCGGTGCATTCGCCGACACCTACCCGTCGCGGCCGATCCACCTTGTGGTCGCGTTCACGCCCGGGGCAGCGTCCGACATCATCGGCCGACTGTTCGCGCAAGGTGCCGGGCCGGTCGTCGGCCAGCAAATCGTGGTCGAGAACAAGCCGGGGGCGGGCTCGATCATTGCCGCCCAGTATGTCGCCCGCGCCGCCAAGGACGGCTACGGGCTGTTTCTGCCGGCGCTGTCGACGCTGACCAACCAGATCATCAATCCGGCGCCGGCGCTCGATCTCAACAGAGACTTCGCGCCGATTGCACTGTTGGCCATCGGCGCTGTCGTGTTGGTCGTCAATCCGGCGAGCAACGTCCACAGCGTCCCCGAACTCATCGCGCTCGCAAAGGCGAAGCCTGGGCAGGCGCGCGCCGCCGGAATGAAGAGCTGAAACCCGTTTTGCGGAGCGTATGCGTCCCCGCTGCGCTGCGCTTCCTCAACTCTGCTTCTCGTTCTTCGGCACAGATGCAAGCTCCGTGACCCATGGCCGCGCCGAGCGGAACCATTGCTGCCGACGCGGTGCAAGCTGATCGCGCTGGCGCAAAATGCCGACCCGCACCGTGTAGGACGGCTGCACGCCGTCGCCCTCCGTCGTCGAATAGATCGGCGAGCCGCATTTGCCGCAGAACGCCTGCACCCGTGGCCGGCCGCTGTCGGCAGTGGTCTTCAGGTATGTTGTCGGTTGCCCGCTCATCTTGAACGACGCGCCGGGTACGGGGATCGAAATGCGAAACGCGGAGCCGGTGCCAGTCTGGCAATCGGTGCAGTGGCAGATCTGGACCTTCTCCGGATCGGCTTCGCCCTCGATGGCGATGAAGCCGCAATGGCAGCTGCCGTCTATTCGCATTGTGTTGCTCCTTTTCGTTCGCCGCGGATACGCCACCGTAATTCGTAGAGGCGCCCCTCGCGGGCGCCCGCAAAGCATCGTGTCGTGCGGCCGCCCCTACGTGCCGCCGTCCGCGTTTTCGATCGCGTGCATGTCGTCGTCGGACAGGCCGAAATGGTGGCCGATCTCATGGACCAGGACGTGTTTGATGATGTCGCCCAGAGTGTCGTCATGGTCGGCCCAGTAATCGAGAATAGGCCGGCGGTACAGCCAGATCATGTTGGGCATCAGCGGCAGCGCGCTCTCCGAACGGAACGGCAGGCCGACGCCGTGAAACAGGCCGAGCAGGCCGTACGGGCTTCTGATTCCCATGCGGCGCAGCACATCGCGGCTCGGAAAATCGTCAATCTGGATGACGACGTTCTTGCACAGGTCGCGGAATTCCTTGGGCAGATGCCGATAGACATCGCTGGCGAGAACTTCAAATTCGGCGAGCGAGGGCGCCTTGACGGGCCGCCACGCGAACGGATCGATGACACGATCGGACATGGCCCGAAATGTAGCGCAGAAAATGGGGACGGGAGAGGGGTTGTCGGTGCTATAGTTGAGCCGGTGCGGAGCGATGAGGCGGCGATGTCAGTGAAATCACTCGTTCTGATCACAGGTCTTGCAATTCTCGGCGCGGCGATCGCAGCGCCGTCGCGTGCACAGAACGAACCAAGAGAGGTCTATCCGCCGCGCCTCCGTCACGCCCGCCCGCGCATCGAGATCACACCCCGGCTCTATCCGTATCCGCGGATATATCGCCGTTGCGTCGAGCGCCTCGAGTTGCAATATCGGCCGAGCGGGACGGTGCTTTATCCGCAGACGTATTGCTGGTGGGTACGAGGGTGAGTCATTTCGGGGCGCGGGCATCCGCCCGCGAGCCCGCCATCATCACTGACCTCAAAGTTCACGACCGCCAGCGCGAACATTGTTGCGCCGGCGGTTATGGATTCCGGGCTCGCGCTTCGTGCGCTCTGGAGTGACGGTTACTTCCACTCCCGCACATCGACGAAATGGCCCGCGATGGCGGCGGCTGCGGCCATGGCGGGCGAGACGAGGTGCGTACGGCCCTTGTAGCCCTGGCGGCCCTCGAAATTGCGGTTCGAGGTCGAAGCGCAGCGCTCTTCGGGCGAAAGTTTGTCTGGATTCATCGCCAGGCACATCGAGCAGCCTGGCTCGCGCCATTCGAAGCCGGCCTTGACGAAAATCTTGTCGAGCCCTTCGGCTTCGGCCTGCTCTTTAACAAGGCCCGAGCCGGGCACGATCATCGCATTGACGTTGGCGTTGACCTTCTTGCCGTCCGCCATCTTGGCGGCGGCGCGCAAATCCTCGATGCGTCCGTTGGTGCATGAGCCGATGAACACGCGGTCGATCGCGATGTCGGAAATCTTTTCGCCGCCCTTGAGCCCCATATAGGCGAGCGAGCGTTCGGCCGCCTGGCGCTTGTTGTCGTCGGCGATGTCCTCGATCCGCGGCACGCGGCCTGTGATCGACACGACCTGTTCGGGGCTGGTGCCCCAAGTCACGAGCGGCGGCAGCTTCGCGGCATCGAGCCTGATCTCGCGATCGAAATGCGCGCCGTCATCGGTGCGCAGCGTTTCCCAATAGCGCATGGCCTCGTCCCAGGCCTTGCCCTTGGGCGATTTGGGGCGGTCCTTCAGATATGCGTAGGCTTTTTCGTCGGGAGCGATGAAACCCGCCTTGGCGCCGGCCTCGACCGACATGTTGCAGACCGTCATGCGGCCTTCCATCGTCAGCGCGCGGATCGCCTCGCCGGCATATTCGAGCGCGTAGCCGGTGCCGCCGGCGGTGCCGATTTCGCCGATGATGGCGAGGATGATGTCCTTGGCGGTGACGCCGTCCGGCAGCTTGCCGTCGACCACGGCACGCATGTTTTTCGACTTGCTCTGGATCAGCGTCTGCGTCGCCAGGACGTGTTCGACTTCCGAGGTGCCGATGCCGTAGGCGAGCGCGCCGAACGCGCCATGGGTGGCGGTGTGGCTGTCGCCGCACACCAGCGTCACGCCCGGCAGCGTGAAGCCCTGCTCGGGTCCGATGATGTGCACGATGCCCTGCCGCTTGTCGAACTCATCGTAATATTCGAGCCCGAACAGCTTGGCGTTCTCGGCCAAGTAGGCGATCTGCGCCTCGCTTTCCGGATCGGGATTCTTCTGCCGGCGGTCGGTGGTCGGCACGTTGTGATCGACCACCAGCAGCGTCTTGTCGGGGGCGCGTATCTTGCGCTTGGCAAGCCGCAAGCCCTCGAACGCCTGCGGACTCGTCACTTCGTGGACGAGGTGGCGGTCGATATAGATGAGGCAGGTGCCGTCCGGCTGTTCGTCGACCAGATGGTCTTCCCAGATTTTATCGTAGAAAGTGCGGGCTTTGGCCATTCCGGAACACTCCTCACCGTCGGCACAATGACGCTTGTCTGCGCGTCATTTAGCGCTTCACGCGGGGAAGGAAAAGACCGGCCGTTCTGTCGCTGCCTGCAATGCAGTAAGCTGGAGCCGGCAAAAGGGATGGAAAAGCATGCAGCGAAGCGAGGGCGCGATCCGAACCACACATGCCGGGCGGTTGCCGCCGGTAGCGCTGCCGGATGTGGACATTACCCGGCAAGTTGCCGAGGTCATCCGCAAGCAGGTGCAGATCGGCATCAGTTGTGTCGGCGACGGCGAATTCTGGAATGATCGGAACTTTGCGTATTACGGGCAGCAATTCACTGGCGTGACGACGCGGGCACTGCGACCCGGCGAGCTCGCCACGGCCCGGCAGCAAACCCGCGAGCGCGACACCTTCCCGAGGCTATACGCCGACATGGACCGCGCCGGCACAATGTTCTGCGTGCCCGGCGAAGAGCCGCGGTTCTTTCCCACCACCAAGATGGTGGCCAACGGGCCCATCCAGGGTCGCGCGACTGACGCCATCAAGCGCGAGGTCAAGGTCTTCAGCGACGCCCTTAAGGCCGCGGACGGCGCCGAGGAGGCATTCATCTGCGTGTTCGCGCCAGGCTGGCTCGATCATCACATCGTCAATGAGCACTACGCGACCTACGAGGCGTTCATGTTCGCGGTGGCCGAAGCGCTGCGCGACGAGTACCGCGCCGTGATCGATGCCGGCTTCATCTTGCAGATCGACGATCCGGGCGTGGCGGACGCGTGGGACATGATCAAGCCCGAACCGAGCATCGCTGAATACCGGCGCCATCTGAAAATTCGCATCGATGCCCTCAATCACGCGCTCTCTGGCATCCCGGAGGATCGTGTGCGCCACCACTTCTGCTGGGGCTCCTGGCATGGCGCTCATACGCACGACCTGCCGCTCAAGGAGGTCATCGATCTGGTGCTCGAAGTGCGCGCACAGGCCTACAGTTTCGAGGCCGGCAACGTCCGTCATCAGCACGAATGGACAGTGTGGAAGGACATCAAGTTGGCGCCCGGCAAGATCATCGTGCCGGGCGTGGTCAGCCACGCCACCAACATTGTCGAGCATCCGGAGTTGGTCGCGCAGCGCATCAAAACCTTCGCCGACATTGTCGGGCGCGAGAATGTCGTGGCCGGCACCGATTGCGGGCTCGGGGGGCGGCTGCACGAGGATCTGGTGTGGGCGAAGCTGTCAGCGCTCGCGGAAGGCGCGCGGCTCGCCTCGAAGGCGCTGTGGGGCCGCTGACAGACAGGCATTCACGGGTCAAACCAAGCGAGGGAGAACGTTCATGGCCAAAGCAAAACCCAAAGCGAAACCAAAATTGTCGATGCGGGCGGCCAAACGCACGCGGCCTGGCGCGCGCCGCGCACGGCCGGTCGCAAAGGCAAATGCCAAAGCCAAGCCGCGGCGCAAGCACACATTCGTCGCCAGTCATCTGCGCGAGGAGGATTTCGACGGAGGGCTTCGCCGTTATGCGAAATATCGCGATCTTGGCATGAGCCAAGCGACCGGCGGCATGGTGCAGGCGCATGTCGTCCGTTTCGTGCCGCCGTGCCGACCGGAGGAAGTGTCAAAGCTGCATTTCCACGACGTCGAGTTTCAGATGGTCTATGTGCTCAAGGGCTGGATCAAGACCGAGCTCGACGGACAAGGTGCCATTACGATGCAGACCGGCAGCGCCTGGATTCAGCCGCCGCGCATCAAGCACAAGGTGCTCGACTACTCGGACGACTGCGAAGTCTTGGAGATCGTGCAGCCGGCGGATTTCAAGACGGTGGAGCTGGAATAGGCAAGCCTGTCATCATCCGCGAAGGCGGATGATCCAGAATCACCGCTGTTTGAAACTATTCCGCCGCGCTGCCGGTTACTGGATGCCCCGCCTGCGCGGGGCATGACACGCGACGAGGTTGCCGCGTTACTCCGCCGCCTTCCCGCCGCCTGCGGCTTCCCCGCCGGCGACGTGGTCGACGCGCTCGGTAATGCGCGCGGACTTGCCGCGCCGGCCGCGCAGGTAATAGAGCTTGGCGCGGCGCACCTTGCCTTTGCGCACGACTTTGATCGAGTCGATCATCGGTGAGTACAGCGGAAACACGCGCTCGACGCCTTCGCCGTACGAGATTTTCCGCACAGTGAAGTTCTCGTTCAGGCCGGCGCCGGCGCGGCCAATGCAGACGCCTTCGTAGGCCTGTACGCGGCTGCGATCGCCTTCGATAATCTTGACGTTGACCACCACTGTATCGCCCGGCTGAAACTCCGGAATCTCTTTGCCGGCGGTAAGCTTCGCCACTTGTTCGGTTTCGAGTTGCTTGAGCAGGTTCATGGCGAATTCTCCATCGGCTGCGCTGGCGTCGCGCCGTTGCGGTCTTGTGTTGCTACGGGTTGGGGCGAGCTTCTACGCTACCGCGCGGGCTTTGTCACCTTCCCGTCACCGCCTGCCCAAAGGTCCGGCCGCCGTTCTCTGGTCAGCCGTTCCGCCTCGGCGCGGCGCCAGGCGGCGATCTTGGCATGGTCGCCCGACAGCAGCACATCGGGGATCGTCCGGCCTTCGAATAGCTGCGGCCGCGTGTAGTGGGGGTATTCGAGTAGCCCGCCCGCGAAGCTCTCTTCCGCGCCGGATTCCGCCGCCCCCATGACGCCGGGCAGGAGCCGCACGCAGGCGTCGATCAGCGCCATGGCGGCAATTTCGCCGCCCGATAGCACGTAATCGCCGACCGATACCTCCTCGAGGCCGCGCGCCGCGATGACCCGCTCGTCGACCCCCTCAAAGCGACCGCAGACCACGATGACGCCGGGCCCCGCAGCGAGCGTTGCGACCCGGGCCTGGGTCAGCGGCACGCCGCGGGGCGACATCAGGAGCCGCGGCCGGCGTTCCTGTGCGACAGCATCGATGGCCCGCGCCAGCACATCGGCTTTCATCACCATGCCGGGGCCGCCGCCGGCCGGCGTATCGTCGACGGTGCGGTGCTTGTCGGTGGCAAAACTGCGGATATCGGCGATATCAAGCGCCCATACGCCTGCGCTCAGGGCCTTGCCGGCGAGGCTCTGGCCGAGCGGTCCGGGGAACATATCGGGAAAAATCGAGAGGATCGCGGCGCGCCACATCTCACCCTCCGCTCCTGCGGGAGAGGGTCGGCTTCGCTTCATCACCGTCTTCCGCTAGCGGAGACGGCCGGATCACGATTCGTCCAGCACCGAGATCAATACTCGGCACATTGACTTCGTTGAAAGCGACCAATTCGGTTTTGCCTTTGGTATCGAGCCGGACCTCGATCAAATCGCCGGCGCCGAAATTATGCACCGCGATGACGGTGCCGAGCTTTTCACCCGCAGGACTGACCGCCAAAAGTCCGATCAGGTCGGCGTGGTAGAACTCATCCGACTCGTCGATTTCCGGCAGCCGTTCGCGCGGCACAAACAGCTTGATATTGACCAGCCGCGCGGCGGCATCGCGATCGCGCACGCCGGCGAGCGTCGCTACGAAATGGTCCTTGACGGGCCGCAACGCCTCGATGGCGACCACGCGGCCGTCCTCGGTTTCAAACGGTCCATAGCCGGCGACCGCCTGGGGATCGGCCGTGAACGAGCGCAGCCGGACTTGGCCGCGCACCCCGTGGGCCGCGCCGATCTGCCCGACACAAACCCGCGCGCCGGCCGCCATCGCTCGCGCTTAGGACGCGGCAGCCGGTGCTGCGGCGGGCTTGGGGGCCGCAGCGGCCGCGGCCTTCGCCGCTTCTTCCTGCGCCTTACGCTCCTTGCGCGGCACTGCCTTCTCGGGATTGTTGCGCTTCTCGCGCTTTAATACCCCGGCGGCGTCGAGAAAACGCATCACGCGATCCGACGGCTGCGCGCCCTTCGCCATCCAGGCCTTGGCCTTTTCCAGATCGAATTTCAGCCGTTCGGTTTTTTCCTTCGGCAGCAGCGGATTGAAATGGCCGAGACGTTCGATGAAACGCCCGTCGCGCGGCGAGCGGCTGTCGGCGACGACGATGTGATAAAACGGGCGCTTCTTGGTGCCGGCGCGCGCCATACGAATAACGAGAGACATTTTGGTCCTTTCTAATTTGTCATTCCGGAGCCGAGCGTAGCGAGGAGCCCGGAATCCATATCCGCCGATGCTGGGGTTATGGATTCCGGGCTCGCCGCTGCGCGGCGCCCCGGAATGACGGTGTTGGAGATTGCGTTCACTTCTTTTTTCCCGGGAGTCCCGGAAGGCCGGGGAGCCCGCCGGGCAGTTTCGGCATTGCGCCCGGCAGGCCGGGAAAATTCGGCAGGCCCGGCATATTCGGCGGCAAGCCCGGAGCGCCGGGCATTCCGGCAGGCAGCCCGCCCGGCATTTTGGCTGCGAGCTTCGCCATCTGGGCCGGATCCGGCATGCCGCCACCCAATCCGAGCATGCTGGCAAGGCCGGCCATCGGCCCGCGCTTGGCGCCGCCCATCGCCTTCATCACGTCCGCCATGGTGCGATGCATCTTGAGCAGGCGGTTGATGTCTTCGGGCTTGGTGCCGGAGCCGGCAGCAATGCGCCGCTTGCGGCTGGCTTTCAGAATATCTGGATTGCGCCGCTCCTTCGGCGTCATCGAGTCGATGATCGCCATCTGCCGCTTGAGCAGCGTCTCGTCGAGATTGCGTTCGGCGAGCTGGTTCTTGATCTTGGCGACGCCGGGCATCATCGCCATCAGCCCGCTCATGCCGCCCATGGTCTTCATCTGCGCGAGTTGATCGCGCAGATCGGCGAGATCGAATGCACCGCGGCGCATTTTTTCCGCGACGCGCGCCGCCTTCTCGGCGTCGATCGTCGCCGCGGCCTTCTCGACCAGCGAAATGATGTCGCCCATGCCGAGGATGCGGTCGGCAATGCGCTGCGGATAGAAATCTTCGATGGCGTCGAGTTTCTCGCCGGTGCCGATGAGCTTGATCGGCTTGCCGGTGACGGCGCGCATCGATAGCGCCGCACCGCCGCGGCCATCGCCATCGATGCGGGTCAGCACGATGCCCGTAATATCGAGCCGTTCGTTGAAGGCGCGCGCGAGGTTCACGGCGTCCTGGCCGGTGAGCGCGTCTGCGACCAATAGAACTTCGTGCGGGTTGGTGGCGCGCCGCACCTCCGCAGCCTCGGTCATCAGCGCCTCATCGAGGGTGAGCCGGCCGGCGGTGTCGAGCATCACCACGTCGTAGCCGCCAAGCCGCGCCGCCTGCTGCGCGCGGCCGGCGATCTGCACCGGCGTCTGCCCGGCAACGACCGGCAGCGTCTCGACGCTGACCTGCTGGCCGAGAACGGCGAGTTGCTCCATGGCGGCCGGGCGGCGCGTATCGAGCGAAGCCATCAGCACCTTGCGCTTGCCTATCTCGGTCAGGCGCTTGGCAATTTTCGCCGTGGTCGTGGTTTTGCCCGATCCCTGCAGGCCTACCATCATGATCACCACCGGCGGCGCCGCATTGAGATCGATCGGCTGGGCGGTCGAACCGAGCATTTCGATCAGCTGGTCGTGTACGATCTTCACGACCATCTGGCCGGGCGTGACCGACTTTAAGATCTCAACGCCGACCGCGCGTTTCTTGACTTCATCGGTGAAGGCGCGGGCGACGTCGAGCGCAACATCGGCCTCGAGCAACGCGCGGCGCACTTCGCGCAAAGCCGCGTCGACGTCGGCTTCCGACAGCGCGCCGCGCCGCGTTAAGCGGTCGAGGATACCGTTCAGCCGTTCGGACAGCGATTCGAACATATATCTTTCCTGTCATTCCGGATCGCCGCGGCAGCGGCGAGTCCGGAATCCATATCCCCGGTACAGGGGTTATGGATTCCGGGCTCCTCGCTGCGCTCGGCCCCGGAATGACGCAGCGAGAGAAAACACGAAGCCGCCCGAGGGCGCATCGCGCTGTCGGGCGGGTGCCTCCGGTCTCTCGGGCCGGTCGGCAGGGTTTACTTCAGTCGTTCAACGAAAGCGGCCGGAAAATAGGTGCCGCCGCCCGTTCCGTCAACCGCCGTGATCTAGGCGCCGCCACGCCTATATTGCCCTCATGTCGCGCTACTACCAGGGTCCGGTTTCCGATCATTTCGACGGCGAACTGTTCTTTAACCCACTGAGCTCCTCGAAACAGCAGAGCACTCAGCAGCGGGCCCGGTTTGGCCTGCTTCGCTGGAACCTCGATCGCCGCTTCGGAAGCGGCCGCCGCGCCAAGTGGCCGGCCCGAGCGCCGTCGCCCTATGAGGACCGGCCGCCGCAACGGGTCGACGGTTCGGCCGTCCGCCTGTCCTACGTCGGTCACGCGAGCTTCCTGCTTCAGACCGCAGGCCGCAACATCCTGCTCGACCCGGTGTGGTCCGAACGCGCATCGCCATTCCGCTGGATCGGACCGAAGCGCGTTAACGATCCCGGCATCGGCTTTGCCGACCTGCCGCCGATCGACGCCGTGCTGGTGTCGCACGGCCATTACGATCATCTCGATATCGCGACACTGTCCCAGCTCGCCGCCGCGCACAGGCCGCGCGTGATCACCCCGCTCGGCAACGACGCGATCATGCGCGGGCACGATCCAGCCATTGCGACTGAAGCGCACGACTGGGGTGATCGCATCGACCTCGGCGCGGGCGTTTCTGTGACACTCGTTCCAACGCAGCATTGGTCGGCGCGCAGTCTTTCCGACCGCAACATGGCGCTGTGGGCGTCGTTCGTGATCGAGACGCCGCGCGGACGGCCTATTACGTCGCCGATTCCGGCTACGGCGAGGGGCGCAATTTCCGCTTGGTGCGCGAGCGCCACGGACCGATCCGTCTCGCCATTCTGCCGATCGGCGCCTATGAGCCGCGCTGGTTCATGCGCAGCGCTCACATGAACCCGGCCGAATCGGTGCAAGCCTTCATCGATTGCGGCGCCGAGCTTGCGCTCGGCCATCACTACGGCACCTTTCAGCTCACCGACGAGGCCATCGACGCACCGCTCGTCGCGCTCGCCGAGGCGCTCCAGACCGCAGGGATTCCGGCCGGGCGCTTCCGTACGCTGCGGCCCGGACAGGTCTGGGAGCTGTGAGTTGCTCTCGTCATTGCGAGCGAAGCGAAGCAATCCAGCCTTCAGGCGCGCGAAGATGGATTGCTTCGTCGCTTCGCTCCTCGCAATGACGCGACCTAATTCACCAGCACAAAAATATTGATGACGAGATTTTTCTGATCGGCGGTTACCGGATCGGTCACGTATTGCTCGATCAGCACGTTCTTGGATTCGAGCCGCTTGTCGTCCAGGTAATTGGTGATGGCTTCGTAGGTGTCGTCGAGCGATTCGTAAGAGCCACGGTGGACGAATTTCAGTGCGCGGCCATCGGGCGATTGGCCGGCTGCGATTTCGCCGTGCGGCGGGTCTTTGGGAGTCTCCGCCAGCGGGATGGCGGCCTCGTAGTCGAAACCGAGATCGTCGGTGGCGAGAAAGATCGTCATCGGCTGGCCATCGGTCTTCAGTCCCGCCTTGGCGACGTAGGCTTCGACCTTCTTCAACGCGCCGCTGATGGTGACGAAGGCCTTATCCCAGGTGCCCGAGCCCTTGATGTAGACGATCGGCTTTGCGGTCAGCGTCACGTCCTCGCCGAACGCATCGCCGGGCTTGGTGGTGATGCCTTCGGGGGCAACAGGGGCGGGCTCCGTGGGTTTGGAGTCGGGGTTGGTTGCAGGAGCTGGCGAAGGCGCCGCCGCCGGGGCGGTGGCCGGCGGCTTGGCTGGCGCAGCTGCGGGCGGCGGGGACTCTGCATACGACGGCTGTGGCAGCGCCAGCGCAACAGTGACGATGAACGCCACGGCGATGACGCCAAAGCGCGCAATGCGCAGAAACATCAGGCTCTCCTTGCGTGGCGAACCGGCGCTGCCGGTCGGCGCCACGTTGCGGTTTCGCTTTCCTCGGCCAGATTCAACCAACCCGATCCTACTGGCGGAGGTGGCCCAAGTCCTCATATAAGTCCCTCGTATTCGGGCATTATCATGAGCGCGCTAGCCAACCGCGATTTCGTCAAGATGAACGGCCTCGGCAACGAGATCGTGGTCGTCGATTTGCGTGATTCGGCCCGTCCCGTCGAGGCGGCCGAGGCGCGTGCCGCGGCCGGCCAGGAACCCTACGATCAGCTCATGGCGCTCTATCCGGCGCGCGCCGGCACCGATGCGCTGGTCCGCATCTTCAATAACGACGGCTCGGAGGCGGGTGCGTGCGGCAATGGCATGCGTTGCGTCGCCTCTCTGGTGAGCGCCGCGACGGGCAAGACCAGGCTGGCTTTCGAAACGGCCGCCGGGCTCATTCCGTGCTGGCAAGCCGGCGACGGGCGGTTCACCGTCGACATGGGCCGGCCCCGCTTGCGCTGGAATGAAATCCCGCTGGCCGAGGAATTTCCCGATACGCGGGCGATCGAGCTTGAAATCGGCCCGCGCGGCGCACCGATCCTGCACTCGCCGGCGGTCGTCAGCATGGGCAATCCGCACGCGATTTTCTGGGTCGACGATCCCAGCACCTACGATCTGGCAAAGATCGGTCCGCTGCTCGAACATCACCCGATGTTTCCCGAGCGCGCCAACATCACGCTCGCGGCCGTGCTGGCGCGCGATCATCTGGTGATCCGCACCTGGGAGCGCGGCGCCGGCCTGACCAAGGCCTGCGGTTCGGCAGCCTGCGCGGCCGCGGTTGCGGCGGCCCGGCTGCGGCGTACCGAGCGCACGGTGACGGTGACGCTGCCGGGCGGCGACCTCGTGATCGAATGGCGCACGAGCGACGATCATGTACTGATGACCGGGCCGGTCGAGTACGAGCACAAGGGCCGCTTCGATGCAGCCTTGCTGGCCGGCGCGGGAGCCGCGTCATGAGTGTCGAGGTCGTCACCTTCGGCTGCCGGCTCAACACTGCGGAATCCGAAGTGATTCGCCGGCACACCGAACAGGCGGGCCTCACTGACACGGTGGTGGTGAACACCTGCGCGGTGACCGCGGAGGCCGTACGCCAGGCGCGTCAGACGATCCGCGCGCTGCGCCGCGAGCGGCCGCAGGCCAACATCGTCGTCACCGGCTGTGCTGCGCAAACCGAACCGCAAGCTTTTGCCGCCATGGCGGAGGCCGATCGTGTGCTCGGCAATGGGGAAAAACTCACCGCTGAGACGTGGGTCGATATCGGCGCCGCGGGCGTTCAAACAAACGCGCCGAAAGCGATCGTCGGCGACATCATGGCGGTCAAGCACGCCGCCGCGCACCTGATCGATACCTTCTCGGCCCGCAGCCGTGCCTTCGTGCAGGTCCAAAACGGCTGCGATCACCGCTGCACGTTTTGCATCATTCCTTTCGGCCGCGGCAATTCGCGCTCGGTTCCGATGGACGCGGTTGTCGACGACGTGAGCCGTCTTGTCGCTCACGGCTATCTGGAAGTCGTTCTGACCGGCGTCGATATCACGAGCTACGGCGCCGACCTCGCGGGGCCCGCCGACTTGGGCAAGCTGGTCAAGCGCATCCTTAAAAACGTGCCGGAGCTTAGACGGCTGCGACTATCCTCCATCGACTCGGTGGAGGCTGATCACGATCTGCTCGATGCGTTCGCCAATGACGAGCGGCTGATGCCGCACCTGCATCTGTCGCTGCAATCGGGTGACGATCTCATCCTCAAGCGCATGAAGCGGCGGCATCTGCGCAAGCAAGCGATCGCGTTCTGCGCTGAAGTGCGGCGCCTGCGGCCCGATACGGTGTTCGGTGCCGATCTGATCGCCGGCTTTCCCACCGAAACCGACGCGGCGTTTGCGCGCTCGCTCGATCTGGTCGGCGAATGCGGGCTGACGCATCTGCACGTTTTTCCATTCTCGCCACGGCCCGGCACGCCGGCGGCGCGCATGCCGCAGGTTGCCCGCGACGTCGTCAAGGAACGCGCCCGGCTGCTGCGCGAGCGCGGCGCGCTGGCGCTGCAGAGCCATCTCGACGCCGAGATCGGCGCCACGCGGCGTGTGCTCACGGAATCGCATGAGATGGGCCGCACCGCGCAGTTCACCAAAGTCAAGCTGGCGCGACCGGGAATCCCGGGACAACTTGTTGACGTGAAAATTGCCGCGCATGACGGCAGACTGTTGCTGGCTGCATAAGTAAACTCGTGGGAACGGAGAACGCCGATGGACCGCAATGGGCATGACCACACGATCACGACCGCCGCGGAACTTGAAAAGCTCTATTCGGACGCGCCCTACGGTCCAGCGGTTTTCAAGGAAACCGATCGGATCACGCCGCAATACCGCAAGCTGATCGAGGCGGCTCCGTTCTGCGTGGTGGCCACATGCGGGCCCGAGGGGCTCGACTGCTCGCCGCGCGGCGACCCGCCGGGTTTTATCAGGGTGCTCGACGCACACACCCTCGTCGTCCCCGACCGTCGCGGCAACAACCGTATCGATTCGCTGCGCAATCTCGTGCGTGACCCGCGCATCTCGTTGCTGTTTCTCATTCCCGGCGTCGGCGAAACCATGCGGGTCAACGGCCGCGCCGTCATTTCGACCGATCCGAAGCTGACGGAAAGCTTCGCCATGAACGGCAAGGTGCCGAAATGCGTGCTCGTGGTCACGGTTGAGCGCGCCTACTTTCAGTGCACCAAGGCAATCATCCGCTCGAAGCTGTGGGATCCGGCCAGTATCGTCGATCGCAAGAGCTTGCCGACGCCAGGGTCAATTCTCGCCGAGTTGACCGACGGCAAAATGGGCGGCCCCGAGCACGACCGCGCTGCGCCCGAGCGCATCAAACAAACAATCTACTGAGCCGTCATTCCGGGGCGCGCGTAGCCCGCGAGCCCGGAAGCCATAACCCCTGTCTGAGCAGAATTTTTTCGGACGTGGCTATGGATTCCGGGTTCCCTCGCCTTGCTCGGGCTCCGAAATGACGCGCGGAGCCGTGGCCTCGCTTTCCGCTTCCCACCCGCACGCAGTCAGCCGCTCGCGCATGTGTTCGGGCACCGGCGCGACGACGCGGATCGGGTCGCGATTTTTGTAAAGCGGCACCACGATCTCGCGCGCATGCAGATGCAGGACCGGACCGCTGGTTCGCGGCGCACTGCCGTAGATCGGATCGCCGAGGATTGGCCAGCCCATCTCGGCGCAATGCACGCGAAGCTGATGCGTACGGCCGGTCAGCGGTTCGAGCGCGAGCCAGGTCAACGGTGAGGCCGAGCCGCGCGCGTTGCCGCTTCTGCCCATCACCCGCCACTTCGTCACCGCCGGCTGGCCGTTCGGATCGTGTTTCATCCACCAGCCGCGCGTGACGTCGAGACGGCCGAGCGGCAGGTCGATCGTGCCCTCGTCGGCTTCCGGCGCGCCTTCGACCACCCCCCAGTAGACCTTGTCGATGGCGCCGTTCTTGAACAGCTTGCCGAGTTGCGCGAGCGCCTTGTGATGCCGGCCGAGGACGAGGCAGCCGGAGGTGTCGCGGTCGAGGCGGTGCGCCAACGATGGCGGCCGCGGCAGGCCGAAGCGCAGCGCGTTAAAACTGTCCTGCAGGCATTCCCGGCCGTTGTCCCTGCCGTTCGGAGGTCCTTGATGCACCGCGATTCCGGCCGGCTTGTCGATCACCAGCATCAGCCCGTCGCGATACAGCAGCCGCGATACCATCTCTTCGGGGGTCATGGGTGGCCTGGCCGGTTTGCCTGAATGGGCGAAACCGCTATCACGGACCCGTTCGTGCCGACAATGTCATGGAAATGAACGACACTACGACGCAGACGCAGAAGAAAAGCTGGTGGCAGCGGCTGACCGGCGGGCTCAAACGCAGCTCGTCGGCGCTCGGCGGCGCAATCGCCGATCTCGTCACCAAGCGAAAGCTCGATGCGGCGACCATTGCGGACATCGAGGACGTGCTGATCCGCGCCGATCTCGGCCTGCCGACCGCCGATCGCATTGCCGCGGCTTTGCGCGGCGGCCGCTACGAAGCGGGGATTTCCGCCGACGAGGTAAAGGCGGTGGTGGCGGCCGAGGTCGAGACGGTGCTGGCGCCGGTCGCGCTGCCGCTCGCCATCGATCCGGCGCGGAAGCCGTTCGTCATCCTGGTGGTCGGCGTCAACGGTTCCGGCAAGACCACCACCATCGGCAAGCTCGCGGAAAAATTCCGCGCCGAGGGCCGCACCGTCATGATGGCCGCAGGCGACACGTTTCGCGCCGCCGCCATCGATCAATTGAAAATCTGGGCGACGCGGACCGGCGCCGAATTCATTGCACGCCACGCCGGCGCCGACGCCGCCGGCCTGGTGTTCGATGCCATCGTGGCGGCGAAACAGCGCGGCAGCGAGATCCTGCTCGTCGATACCGCCGGCCGCTTGCAGAACCGCAGCGAACTAATGAACGAGCTGGAAAAGGTGTTGCGCGTCATCAAAAAAGCCGAACCGTCGGCCCCGCATGCCGTACTGCTCGTACTCGACGCCACGGTCGGGCAGAACGCGCTGTCGCAGGTCGAAATTTTTCAGAAAACGGCGGGCGTCAGCGGGCTCGTGATGACAAAGCTCGACGGCACCGCGCGCGGCGGCATCCTGGTGGCGCTGGCGGAAAAGTTCAAACTACCGGTGCATTTCATCGGGGTCGGCGAGAACGTCGAGGATTTGGCGCCATTTTCGGCGCGCGATTTCGCCCGTGCCATCGCCGGACTTGAATCACCGAGCGCATGACAAAAGCCGGCGCCGACGCTATGTGAGTCAAAATGGAAACGACGCCAAAACCGCAGCTCAATCCGTTCCTCAAGGTCGTGCTCGATCTCGGGCCGCTCGCGCTGTTCTTCGTGGCCAATTCCCGCTACGGCATCTTTGCCGCCACCGCGACCTTCATGGTGGCGATCCTGGCGGCGCTGGCCGTATCCTACGCAATGACACGCCATCTGCCGATCATGCCGGTGGTCACCGCGATCATCGTCGTTGTGTTTGGCGGCCTCACGCTCATCCTGCACGACGCCACCTTCATCAAGGTCAAGCCGACCATCATTTATGCGCTGTTCGGCGCCGTGTTGCTCGGCGGATTGTTTTTCAACAAGCCGCTGCTCGGCATGGTGTTCGATTCGCTGTTCCACCTGACCCAGGAAGGCTGGCGCAAGCTCACCTGGCGCTGGGCGATGTTTTTCTTCGTGCTCGCGGTGTTGAACGAAATCGTGTGGCGTAATTTCTCGACCAATGCCTGGGTCGATTTCAAGGTGTTCGGTGTGACGCCGCTCACTTTCGTCTTCGCTGCGTTGCAGGCGCCGCTGCTCAAGCGCTACGCCGTAGAGCCGGCGGAGGCGGGGGAATGACGGCTACGACTTCGCCGCCAGCGCCTTTTCGATCTGCGGCTTGAGCGTTGAGACGTAATTATCCGGCGTGATCGGGCCGACGAGTTTATAGGCGATCCGCGCGTCGCGGCCGACGATGAACGTTTCCGGCACCCCATAGACGCCCCAGTCGATTGCGGAGCGGCCGCTCACATCGGCGCCTGCCGCGGCGAACGGATCGCCGTAGCGGCCGAGAAAACGCCGCGCGTTGCCGGCGTCGTCCTTGTAGTTGATGCCGACCAGCCGAAAGCGCTTGTCCTGCGCCAGTTGCATGAGCACCGGTGCTTCGTCGTGGCACGGTATGCACCACGACGCCCATACGTTGATCACCGTGACGGCGCCCTTAAAACTTGCCGGGTCGAGCCCCGGCACGATTTGCCCGTCGCGCTCCAGTCCTGAGATCGGCGGCAGCACCGTATCGGGTGCCGGATGGCCAACCAGTGCCGAGGGCAGGATCGATGGATCGCCCAAGCGCAGCCCGACGAAGAACAATGCCGCCAGTGCCAGAAACACGCCGAGCGGCACCAGCACGGCAACCCGCCGCCAGCCGACCTTCGCGATATCGTCGGTCGCTCCGGTCACGCCTGCTCTCCCGCGTGTTCAATCGGCTGGCGTGCAACGGTCGACGAGCGGCGCGTTACGCCGCGCGTTTCAAGCTCGGTCAGCGCGCGCTTTTGGGCGCGAAAATCGAGCACTACCCAGCTGATCAAAATAACAATGACAATGGCAGCCGCCGCATAGGAGCCGACGATGAAAGGCATGTGGCCGATGTGTTCCATCGTCAGCTCGCCGATCTCGCCTGCATCAGCCGCAGCGTGCGCACGCGGCGGCGCAGGAGTTCATTGCGCATCGCGGCGAGATGCAGCGTCAAGAACAACAGGGTGAAACCAACCGCCATGATCAGGAGCGGTACCAGCATGGTCGGATAAATGCTCGAACCGCCGAGGCGAAACACCGACGCGCCTTGATGCAGCGTATTCCACCAGTCGACGGAGAACTTGATGATCGGCAGATCGATGGCGCCGACCAGCGTGAGGATCGCGACCGCGCGGGCGGCGCGCGAGGGATCTTCCACAGTGCGCCACAGCGCGATGACGCCGAGATAAAGCAGCAGCAGCACCAGTTCGGATGTGAGCCGCGCGTCCCAGACCCAGTAGGTGCCCCATTCCGGGCGGCCCCACAGCGAACCGGTGACGAGGCAGAGCAGCGTGAAGGCCGCCCCGATCGGCGCGGCGGCTTTGGCGGCCACATCGGCGAGCGGATGGCGCCACACCAATGTGCCGAGCGCCGCAACCGTCATCACGCCCCAGCCCAGCATTCCGAGCCAGGCGGAGGGAACGTGGAGATACATGATCTTGACGGTGTCGCCCTGCTGATAATCGTTGGGTGCGTTCATCGCTTGATTGAGCCCGAACGCCAGCACGATCACCGTCAGACCGCCGAGCCAGGGAATGGCGCGATTGGCGAAGGCGAGGAAGCGCGTCGGATTGGCGAGATCGATCGGGGTCATGGGCTCTTCGAGCGCTAACTACTGCACCCGCGCGTGGCAATACAATGATCGGACGAGCGTGACGCTTTCAAATCCACATGACACATAGGGTTTTCGCTCCGCCGCCGTCTACTCAATCTCTTGCCGCAGCGCGGCCGCGGCGGCGAAGGGGCCGACCACCAGGCTCGCCAGCGACAGCGCGCACAGGACCGTGAACGGCGTGCCGAACATGACCGGCCCGGCCGCCCCTGCGTTGGCGGCGGCCACGCCGAAGATCAGGACCGGCACCGTCAGCGGCAGCACGAGAACGGCGAGCAGAAGACCGCCGCGGCGCAACGCCACCGCGATGGCGGCGCCGATCAGGCCGATAAACGTCAAAGCCGGCGTGCCTGCCAATAGCGTCAGCGCCAGCGCCCCCTGAGCCTGACCGTCGAGGTTGAGCAGCAGCCCGATCAACGGGGCCGCAATAATCAGCGGCAGGCCGGTTGTAAGCCAATGCGCCACGCCTTTGACCAGGACTACCAGTTCGAGCGGGGCGCGGCTCATGAGCAGGAGGTCGAGCGAGCCGTCCTCGTGGTCGGCGGCGAATAGCCGGTCCAGCGCCAAAAGGCTCGCCAACAAGGCAGCGAGCCACAGGATCGCCGGGCCGATGCGCTTGAGCAGTGCCAGATCTGGCCCAACGGCAAATGGCACGATGGCGACCACGACGAGGAAAAACATGACCCCCATCAGCGCGCCGCCGCCCACGCGCACGGCGATGCGCATGTCGCGGACGAGGAGGGCGGCAAGCTCGCTCACTGCATTGCTCCAGCTTGGTCGAGCCGCAGATGCTGCGTCGCGCCCATGCCCAGCGGCCCGTGCGTGGCCGCCAGGATGAGCCCGCCATCGGCAAGGTGCGCGCGCATGAAGCCGACGAGTCGTTCCTGTGCGGTGGCATCGAGGGTGCTCATCGGTTCGTCGAGCAGCCAAATCGGCCGTTTCACGGCGAGCAGCCGGGCGATTGAGAGCCGCCGCCGCTGGCCGGCGGAAAGATAGGCTGCCGGCAGGTCGGCGAGCGCGTCGAGGCCAACCGCTTCGAGCGGCGCCGCGATGGCGACTGGCTTTTGTCCGAAAAAGCCGGCCCAGAAGCGCAGGTTTTCGCCGACCGAGAGTGACGGCTTCAACGCATCCTGGTGGCCGAGATAATGGGCCTGTTCGGCGATCGTCAGTTCGGCATCACCGCCGTCCAGGGTGAACTCGCCGTCGGTCAGCCGTACCAGCCCAGCAACCGTCCGCAACAGCGACGATTTGCCGGCACCGTTGCGGCCCGTAATGGCCAGCAGTTCGCCGCCCGCCACGGTGAAGCTGATGCCGGCGAACACGTCGCGACCGCCCCGGTGGCAGGCCAGATTCGCAGCGGAAAGCCGCATCAACGGTGTCCCTGGTGGGGCTGGGGAGCCCGAATTGTGAGCATATAGCGGCTATTCGTTGCCGATCTGGCACATTTGCGGAAAAGACCTTATAAGCCGGTCGCGGATCGCGGGCCCGTTTACTTCGCCCGCCGCGTCCCAGTCGCCGTCGGTCCGTTGGCGTCCGTTCCGGCAAAATTGGTCCCCAACTTGCCCCGGTGCCCGGCTGGCGAGGATAGGAAAAAAGTCATGGCTTCGCTCGATAGCTTCAAATGTTTGCGGCCGCTCAAAGTCGGCTCCAAGACCTACGCCTATTACAGCCTGCCAGCGGCGGAACGGAACGGCCTCAAGGGCATTTCAAGGTTGCCGTTTTCGCTCAAGGTCTTGCTCGAAAACCTGTTGCGCAATGAGGACGGCCGTTCGGTCGCCAAGGAGGACATCCAGGCAGTTGCACAGTGGCTCAAAAACAAGACGTCGGAGCGCGAGATCGCCTTCCGGCCGGCGCGTGTGCTGATGCAGGATTTTACCGGCGTTCCGGCGGTGGTCGACCTCGCCGCGATGCGCGACGCCATGGAGCATCTCGGCGGCGATCCAAAAAAGATCAACCCGCTGGTGCCGGTCGATCTTGTCATTGACCATTCGGTAGCGGTGAATTTCTTTGCGCATAAGGACTCGTTCAAGAAAAACGTCGAAGAGGAATACAAGCAGAACCAGGAGCGCTACCGGTTCCTGAAATGGGCGCAGAGCTCGTTCGAGGATTTCCGCGTGGTGCCGCCCGGTACCGGCATCTGCCACCAGGTCAATCTCGAATATCTGTCGCGCACGGTCTGGAGCACCAAGGCCAAGATCCAGTTCGCCGACAAGGACAAGACGGTGGCGACCGAACTCGCCTATCCGGACACGCTGGTCGGCACCGATTCGCACACCACGATGGTCAACGGTCTGTCGGTGCTCGGCTGGGGCGTCGGCGGCATCGAGGCCGAAGCCGCCATGCTCGGCCAGCCCTACTCGATGGTGTTGCCGGAAGTAATCGGCGTGCGATTAAACGGCAAGCTCAAGGAAGGCATCACCGCGACCGATCTGGTCCTTACCGTGACGCAGATGCTGCGCAAGCGCGGCGTGGTCGGAAAATTCGTCGAATATTTCGGGCCCGGACTTGCGTCGCTGTCGATCGCCGACCGTGCCACGATCGGCAACATGTCGCCCGAATACGGCGCGACCTGCGGCTTCTTCCCGATCGACGATGACACGTTGCACTATCTGCGCGACACCGGCCGCCCGGCCGATCTGATCGCGCTCGTTCAGGCCTACGCCAAGGCGCAGGGCATGTATCGCACCAAGAATACGCCCGATCCGGTATTCACCGACGTGCTCAAGCTTGAACTCGGATCGATCGAGGCGTCGCTCGCCGGCCCGAAGCGTCCGCAGGATCGTATTGCACTCAAGGAAGTCAAAAGCGGCTTCACGCAATCGATGGACAAGGAATTCAGCAAGTCCGCCGAGATGAGCAAGCGCGTCTCGGTCGAGGGCCGCGATTTCACGCTCGGCCACGGCGATGTCGTCATCGCGGCGATCACCTCGTGCACCAATACCTCGAATCCAAGTGTGATGATGGCCGCCGGTCTGCTCGCCAAGAAGGCGGTCGAGAAGGGACTGACCGTGAAGCCGTGGGTGAAGACATCGCTCGCGCCGGGCTCGAAGGTGGTCGAGGAATATTACGAGAAATCGGGATTGCAGAAATATCTCGATCAGCTCGGCTTCAATCTGGTCGGCTTTGGCTGCACCACCTGTATCGGCAATTCAGGTCCGCTGGCTGAGGAAATCTCCGAAGCGATCAACAAGAACGACCTGGTGGCGGCCGCGGTGCTGTCCGGCAATCGTAATTTTGAAGGCCGCGTCAACGCCGACGTGCGCGCCAATTACCTGGCGTCGCCGCCGCTCGTCGTCGCCTATGCGATCGCCGGCTCGATGCAGATCGACATCGCCAAGACGCCGCTCGGCACCGACCAGAAGGGCCGCAAGGTCTATCTGCGCGACATCTGGCCCACCAGCAAAGAGATCGCCGCGGTGATACGCAAGAGCATCAACAAGCAGATGTTCACCAGGAAATACGGCGACGTCTTCAAGGGCGAGGCCAACTGGCGTAAGATCTCCGTCAAGGGCGGTCTCACCTTCAAGTGGGACGACCGCTCCACCTACGTGCAGAACCCGCCGTATTTCGAGGACATGCCGAAGCGCAGCCAGCCGATCGAAGACATCGTCGACGGGCGTATTCTCGGCCTGTTCCTCGATTCGATCACCACCGATCACATCTCGCCGGCCGGTTCGATCAAGGAGGACAGCCCTGCGGGAGAATATCTGCGCGACCATCAGGTTCGCCCGCGCGACTTCAACCAGTACGGCACGCGGCGCGGCAATCACCAGGTGATGATGCGCGGCACTTTCGCCAACATCCGCATCAAAAATCAGATGTTGCCGGGCGTCGAAGGCGGCTACACCATTCACTATCCGTCGAAAGAGCGGATGACGATGTACGACGCGGCGATGCGCTACAAGTCCGAGCACGTGCCGCTGGTGGTGTTTGCGGGTAAGGAATATGGCACCGGCTCGTCGCGCGATTGGGCCGCCAAGGGCGCCATTCTGCTCGGCGTCCGCGCCGTGATTGCGCAATCGTTCGAGCGCATCCACCGCTCAAACCTTGTCGGCATGGGCGTGGTGCCGCTGGTCTTCGAGGAGGGAACGTCCTGGCAGACGCTGGGACTCAAAGGCGATGAGCAGGTCACGATCCGCGGGTTGCACGGCGATCTCAAGCCGCACCAGAAGCTCTACGCCGAGATCGTCGCCGCCGATGGCGGCCTCAAGCGCGTACCGCTGATCTGCCGGATCGATACGGTGGACGAGCTCGACTACTACAAGAACGGCGGCATCCTGCAGTACGTGCTGCGCCAGCTCGCGGCGTGATGGCCGCCAACGGGCGTGGGGCCAAATTTCGGCCTGCCACGTCCTCACCGTGAATTGAGTGGCGGGTGAGGCCGGCACGCGGTATCGGTGACACGTCACGTCACGATATCGTCACATGGGGTTGCACTTGGGTGGCTTGCATTGGGCCAGCGCCTGGGCTGCAAGCCTGGGTTTTGGGTCTGGGGCCCGCGGGGTGGAGTTCGGAATGCTGCGTCGCCGCCTCGCGTCGGCATCTCTCATCGCCGGTATCTTGTTCGCAAGCTCAGGTTTTGCCGGGGCGGCACCGCGTGCGTTGCTCGAACTCTTCACCAGCCAGGGCTGCTCGTCCTGTCCGCCCGCCGATAAGCTCCTTGGCGAGTTTGCCAAGGATCCATCGCTCATCGCACTCAGCCTTCCGATCGATATTTGGGATTATTTGGGCTGGAAGGACACATTGTCGTTGCCGGGACATACGGCGCGGCAGCGCGCCTATGCCGAAATCCGCGGCGACCGTCAGGTCTACACGCCGCAGCTTGTGATCAACGGCAGCATGCACGTGGTCGGCAGCGATCGCGCCGCCGTCGAGCACGCCATCGCGGAGACTGATCGCAATCCCGACATCATGTCGCTCGCCGTGATGGCCTCGACCGCCAGCGGCGAATTGTCCGTTACCGTGAAACACGCACCCGGCAAGCAGACCCACGGCGAGGTTTGGCTGTGCCCGCTTGCCCGCGCCGTTTCGGTCGCCGTCGGCCGCGGCGAGAACCGTGGTCATACGCTCGTCTATCACAATGTTGTGCGCGCTTGGCGCAAGCTCGGTGATTTTGCCGGCGACGATGCCAGCTGGAGTGTGCCACTCGCCAAGATCGAGAACGGCAAGATCGATAGCGCCGCAATTATTGTGCAAGAGGGCACGCGCGAGAAGCCGGGTATCGTGCTGGGCGCCGCCTATACCACACTCGGCCACCAGGCCGCGGGCGAAGGCGCGCTGACCAGCAGCAGCCACTAAAGCGTAGCTCCGAATATCGGCTACCGATTTTCGGAGAAACGTCACCCTCGGCGACGAAAGCCAGCGCGCCGCTTCGGCGTCATTCTTCCCCCCTGAACCTTTCGTCAAAAAAAGAGGCCGGCGTGACGCCGGCCAGAATTGGGGGATTGAACCGTACGCGTAGACTAAACTCTAGCCCGGTTCGTCCGCATTTCGGGGGGCTGGGGGGCTGAGGAATCCGAAACACGAGCCGAACCGGGCCGTGAGGCAACGGTCCTCTGTTTCACAGGTCAGCGCGGCGCGTGCTTGGCAGAATTAGGGCGCCATTATGATTCGCCTAACGAAGCCGTGATTCGGCGCGGCCAAGTTGCCGCAGGCGCCGATAATTTGTCAGGTATTTTGTCTGTTGCTTGTTTGACGAGCATCGCTGACCGGGCCGAAATTTGCGGCATTGGGACCTCTTGCGGTCGTGCCGGCAAGGCGCGATCATGACCCTTCGAAGACATCGCCACGATAGCGAGATGACACAGGAGGCGCCGGATGGACATCGGCGAAATCGATCCAAGCGCGATATGGGGCCCCCATCGCGCAGAGCGCGATGGGGCGCCCCGGCGCGGAGGCGAGTTCCGCGCATCCGCCCCCGCAAACAAGGTGACTTTTAGCCGGCGGGAACTTGACCGAATTCTCAGTCTCTATGGGCGCAAGGTAGCCGCCGGCGAGTGGCGCGATTACGCAATCGATTTTCTTAAAGACCGCGCGGTTTTCTCCGTGTTCCGCCACGCCTGCGAGATGCCGATTTACCGCATCGAGAAAAACCCGCGGCTGGAGCGCCGCCAAGGCGCCTACAGCGTCATTACGGCGACCGGTCTCATCTTGCGACGCGGTCAAGAGCTCGATCGCGTGCTCGGCGCGCTCGACCGTTCGGTGCGGCTGGTCGCAGTCTGACCGCTATGGCGGCGCCATTTCGCCGCTGCCCAGCGGACGCTGCATCAGCACGGTATCGAGCCAGCGGCCGTGCTTGAAACCGACGGCGCGCAAAGTGCCGATATGGGCAAAGCCGGCTTTGGCATGCACTGCAATTGATGGAACCTGCGCCGAATCGCCGATCACGGCGATCATTTGCCGGAAGCCGCGCAATTCGGATTCCGCGATGAGCCGCATCAGCAACGCTGATCCGATACCCTGCCGGTGAAAGTCCGGCGCGATGTAAATGGAGTCCTCGACGCTCCAGGAATAGGCCGGCCGCGCGCGGTATGTGCCCGCATAGGCGTAGCCTGCAATTGCTCCCCCGTGTTCGGCGACCAGATAGGGATAGCCGCCCGCCGCCAGCGCCGCGTGACGGCGCGCCATTTCGGCGCCATCCGGTGGATCAATTTCGAACGTTGCGGTGCCATGCGTGACGGCGAAGGCGTAGATGCCGGTGATGGCGGCGATGTCGTCCGGCGCGGCCGGCCGGATCAGGAAGCTGTGCCGCGCCGCCGTCGTCTCGTTCATGACGCGTTTCCCCTACACGGCCACCGCGGCCCGTGCCGTCAATGTCGGCTACTACTGCGCCGCCTGGAATTCTGCAAAGGTGCCCGCTGAAATGGGCTACGGCCGCACGCCGCGGCCATGAGCTGGAAAGGCTGTTCCTTGAATCCCGACGAAAAGGTTGGGCCACCGCAGCGATCGCGTTACCTCGTCGTCGCCACGCTCGGTACGGCCCAAACCTTGGCCTGGGCATCGAGCTATTATCTGCCCGCCATCCTCGCCGGCCCGATCGCCGCCGGCATCGGCGTGCCGTCCAGCTGGGTGTTCGGAGCATTTTCCGGAGCACTCCTGATCGCCGCTTTTGCCGGACCTGCCGTTGGCCGTCTCATTGACCGGCACGGCGGGCGCGGCGTGCTGGCGTTCTCGAACATCGTGCTGGCTTGCGGCTTGATCTTGCTCGCTGCCGCCCATGGTGCGGCGATGCTGTGCGTCGCCTGGGCTGTGCTCGGCGTCGGCATGGCGCTCGGGCTTTACGACGCCGGCTTTGCGGCGCTCACCGCGCTTTACGGCACCGGTGCGCGCGGCCCCATTACCGGCATCACGCTGCTGGCCGGCTTTGCGTCGACCGTGAGCTGGCCGCTATCGACGCTCCTCAATGACACGCTCGGCTGGCGCGAAACCGTGCTGGTCTGGGCGGCGCTCAACATTGTCATCGGCTTGCCGCTCAATCTGCTGCTGCCGGTACCCGCTCATATCGCCCATCCGGCGGCTCGCAACGCGACACGCAAGATCGGCTGGAGGCCCTACAGGGAGATGTTTCTGCTCGCCTTCGTGTTCGCGGCGGCATGGTTTGTCACCGGCGCAATGGCGGCGCATCTGCCGCAACTCCTGGAGCGCGCCGGCGCGACGCCGTTCGCGGCCATTGCGGCTGCGGCGCTGGTTGGTCCGGCACAGGTCGCGGCGCGTCTTGTCGAGTTTCTGCTCATGCGCCGCGGTCATCCGCTGGTTTCGGCACGCTTCGCCGCGGCGCTGCACCCAATCGGCGCGGCCGTGCTGCTGCTGGTCGGACCGCCGGCGGCTATGGCGTTCGCGGTGCTCTATGGCGCGGGCAACGGCTTGCTGACGATTGCGCGCGGCACGGTACCGCTCGCGGTGTTCGGCCCAGACGGCTATGGCGAGCGCACCGGGCTTCTCGGCGCGCCGGCGCGAGCCGCGCAGGCCTTCGCGCCGCTCCTGTTCGGTGTCCTGCTCGACGCCATGGGGGTTTCGGTCATTTACGTGTCCGCGGCGCTGTGCCTTGCCGCTCTTGCGGCGCTGTTTTGCCTGCGGGCGCGGCCGGAGCCGGGCAGGGCCTGAGTCTCACCCACCGGCAAAAAAACGCCCCGGGCCGATCAGCCCGGGGCGCGAAGCTTGAACCTGCAATGCGGTGCGCTTAGCGGCGATTGCCCATGAAGCGCAGCAGGAACAGGAACAGGTTGATGAAGTCGAGATACAGCGACAGCGCGCCCATCACCGCCTTGCGGCCGGCGACGGTGCCGTCATCCATTGCGCTGTACATCTCCTTGATCCGTTGCGTATCCCACGCCGTCAGTCCCGCGAAGATCAGCACGCCGATCGCCGAGATGGCGAAGGCGAGACCTTGGCTGCCGAGGAAAACGTTCACGAGCATCGCGAGAATCAGGCCGAACAGCCCCATGATCAGGAACGAGCCGATCGGCGAAAGGTCGCGCTGTGTCGTGTAGCCATAGAGACTGAGCGCGCCGAACGAGGCGGCCGAGATGAAGAACGTACGGCTTATCGACGACATCGTATATTGCAGGAATATCGACGACAGCATCAGCCCGAGCAGGCCGGCATAGACCATGAACAGCATGAGGGCGGTGCTGGGCTGCAGCCGGTTGATCCGGAAACTCATGAAGAACACGAGCCCGAGCGTGCCGAGAAGCAGGATGATGGCCAACGGACCGCTGAATATGGCTTGTCCGAAACTGGTCAGGCCGGTGATGTGCCCGCCGGCAACTTGAATGGCGTCACCTCCGGCGGCCTGAAAGGTCAGCCACGACACGACGCCGGTGAGGGCAACGCCGCTAGCCATGTAGTTATAGACGCGGATCATGTAGGCGCGCAGACCCGCATCGATCGCGACCTGATCCGTGCCGAAGCCGGACCGGGCTGTGAGATTCCGATCGAAATCGGACATGTGAATACCCCTGGGTTGGCCCGGCACGCCGGGCTTCGCGTCGGGCGACGGAACGCCGAACACGCGGCACGAATCTAGTGCGAATAACCCCTTTGCGCCAGATGGCCGGGTGCCGATTTTGGCCGCGTTACGAACCTTTCATGCGGCCGCCAGCCGCGCGCCGGCGCCCTAAAGATTCCTTAACACCTCCGCAGGCTTGCGCCCGAGGGCGGCGAACGTGCCGGCAAGGCCGAGGACCAGTGTGACGATAAGCGCAATCGCCGCCGCCGCGGCCGCCGGGGCCGCCACAAAGGCGAAGGAAAAGTCCATTAGCCGGGTTACGATCAGGCCGGCAGCGAGCGTGCCAATGCCGACACCGACCACAACGGCGGCGAGGCCCACGAGGAAATACTCGATCGCGTAGGCGGTCAGCAGCCGCCCGCGCGTCGCGCCATAAGTCTTCAGCACGACCGCGTCGTAGATCCGGAAGCGCTGGCTGGCGGCGAGTCCCCCGCCGAGCACCAGGGCCGCCGCCAACAGCGTCACAGCGCTTGCGGCCCGCAGCGCCAGCACAAGATTACCGATCAGCGTGTCGAGGGTGCTGAGGGCGTCCTTGACGCCGATGGCAGTGACGGTTGGGAACGCGGCGGCGAGCGCCTTCACGATGGCCGCCTCCTCTGCGGGCGTGCCGCCGTCCGCAAGCGTCAGGGTCGCGATGTCGCTGTGCGGCGCGCCGGCGAACGCGCCCGGTGAGAACACCAGAACGAAATTGATGCCGAGATTTTCCCAGTCGACTGCTCGCAGATTGGCGATGCGCGCCGTGATGTTGCGGCCGAGCACATTGACGGTGATCATCTCGCCGATTTTCAGGTCAAGATCGTGCGCGGTCTTGCTCTCCAGCGAGACCAGCGGTTCGCCGGAATAATCCGCGCTCCACCACTCGCCCGAAACGATCCGCGAACCGGCCGGCACCGTGGTCGCGTAGGTGATGCCGCGATCGCCGCGCAGCACCCAGCGGGAGCCGGCGCCGGGTTTGAGATCGTCGGCCTTGACGCCGTTTGCCGAAACGATTCGCCCGCGCAGCATCGGTACGCGTTCGAGCTTGGCGTCTGGCGCCTGCGTATGGATGAATGTGTCGAAGCGCGCGGCGTCGGCCGCCGGAATATCGAGAAAGAAGAACGACGGCGCCTTGGCGGGCAGACCGGCAGTGAATTCGCGGTGCAGGTTGCCGTCGATCTCGATCACGGTCGTGAGCAGCGCAAGACCCAATCCAAATGAAACCATGACGGTGGGCGTAAGCGCGCCCGGTCGATGGATATTGGCGATTGCGAGCCGCAACGTGGTCGAGCGCAGCCGCGGCAGGCGCCGGGCGAGCGCCATCGCCAAGAGCGCCGCCGCCCGCAGCACCAGCAGAACGACAGCCGCCGACGCGATGAAGATCGCGGCGATGCGGTGCTGCGAGGTGGTGAGAATGGCAAGCGCCGCAAACGCGGCAACGACCGCGGCCGTGGCGATGACGTAGCGCGGGCGCGGCCACGACCGCTCGGCGCTGATCTGATCACGAAACAGCGCCGACACCGAGATATCGTGGGCGCGGCCCAGCGGCCACAGCGCAAAGGCAAGCGCCGTCAGCAGCCCGTAGCCGAACGACAGCATAAGCACCGCCGGATGCAGTGACGGCGCGACCGGCAGCGGCACGATTGTCTTCAGCCACGAAGCAACAGCGAATGGCAGCGCCGCGCCAAGCACTGCACCGATAACGGCGGCAAATGCTGCGACCAGCACGATCTCCGCGCAATAAATCGTGAATATGTTGCCGCCGCTGGCGCCGAGCGCCTTCATGGTCCCGATTGCGTCGCGCTTGCGACTAAGATGGGCCGCGACCGCATTGGCGACGCCGACACCGCCGACCAGCAGAGTCGCCAGCGCCACCAGGGTGAGAAATTCGGTGACGCGTTCGATGCTGCGTTCGAGTTGTGGGGTGGCTTTGTCGCGGGTGCGGATTTCCCAGCCGGCTTCGGGGAATTGGTCCTGAGCCTGTTTTTCGAGTGCTGTCACCGTGCCGTCGCTGGTGCCGAGCGGCAGTCGCAGCCGGTATTGCCAGCGCACCAGGCTGCCCGGCTGGATCAAGCCGCTGGCACGCAAAGCGGCATCACTCACCAGCACGCGCGGCCCAAAGCCGATGCCGCCGGAAAGTTTGTCTGGTTCGGTGATCAGCGCGGCGCGCAATTCGACCGTGGCGGTTCCGATCGTAATGCGGTCGCCGGTCTTCAGATTGAGCCGGGCCAGCAACGCCGGATCGGCGGCTGCGCCGAACGCGCCGTCTTTCTCGGCAAACAGCGCCGGCAGCGCCAGCTTCGGATCGGTCACGACCGACCCGAACAGCGGATAGGCGTTATCGACCGCCTTGAGTTCCACCAGCGTTGTCTGGCCGCCGGCGGTCCGCGCCATGGCGCGCAAGGTGGCTACTGCCGAGACGACGCCGTGAGCATTGAGGAAGGCGCGCTCGGCATCGCGCGCCTGCCGCTGAATGAGCGAAAACGCGAGATCGCCGCCGAGCGTTGTCTGCCCGGCATTGGCAATGCCGTCGGAGAGATTGGCGGCAACCGAGCCGACGCCGGCGATCGCAGCAACACCCAACGCGATGCAGGCGATGAACACAGCAAAACCGCGCACGCCGCCGCGCAGATCGCGCCAGGCAAAACGCAACGCGGTCAAGCGGCTCGGCCGTGACGCCAATGTCGGAGCCAGCATCAGACGGCCTTGGGTGCAAAAACAGGCTTAGGGGCAAAACGCGCCAACAAAAAATGCACAGGTGCAAAAGCGATTAGCGGCAATCCGGCGATCAACCCGGCGAGCCAGACAAAGGGCGGCACCCATGTTTGAGCGGCGTGGTCATTCGGTCCCCATACGTAGTTGATGTTGACCGGCGTCAGCCCGGGATTTGGCATCGGCGGCGGCATGAAAAAGAAGCAGACGAGCAGCAACGCCCAGGCCAGTACCGTCCACGACCAGAATGCGCGCCGGTCATAACCGAGACGCCAGACCAGATAGAGCAGCAGGAGCGGCAGCCAGCCGTGAAACAGCGACAGCAGGCGAAGCCACAGCGGAAACGCTGAGTCAAACATATAACCTGTCATGCCAACGAGACTAAAGCCGGCGAGGCTCGCCAAGAAATCCGCAAGCCACACCGCTTGCGGCACCAGAATGCCAACGCAGCACATGGAAATCAGCAGCGGACTCTCGATCCAGACTCCAATAAACGTAAGAAACAGCGCCACGTCGCAGAAATAAAGAAAGTTGGTCGGTCCGTAATTGTACCAGTAGGCCGGCACGTGAACCGCCAAATAGGCGGTGAAAATCACTTTGAGCGCCAACGGAATGCGTGAAGCGGCTTGGGTCATGGCCCACCGGCCGCGCTGATGCGGCTCGCGATCTGCCCGGAATGCATGTGGAGCACCCGGTCGCAGCGCGCGGCGAGATCGGTATCGTGGGTGACCAGCACGAGTGTCGTTCCACGCTCGCGATGGCCGCGAAACAAAAGTTCGATGATCTCGCGCCCGGTCGCCTCGTCGAGGTTGCCGGTCGGCTCGTCGGCGACGACGATTGCCGGGTTCGGCGCCAGCGCGCGGGCTATGGCGACGCGCTGCTGCTCGCCGCCCGACAGCTCGGCCGGGTAGTGGTTGAGACGAGCGGCGAGCCCGACGGCGGCAAGCTCACGCTCGGCGCGCGCATAAGCGTCGCCCACGCCTGAGAGTTCGAGCGGTACGGTGACGTTTTCGAGCGCCGTCATCGTCGGAATCAGGTGAAACGCCTGAAACACGATGCCCACATGGGTGCCACGAAAGCGCGCCAAGCCGTCTTCGTCGAGCCTGCCCAGATCCTGCTCGGCGACGACCACAGTGCCGGAATCAGGACGCTCCAGCCCGGTCATCACCATAAGCAGCGTCGACTTGCCCGACCCCGATGGACCCAGCAGGGCTACGGCCTCGCCGTTTGCTATATGCAGCCCGATATCTTGCAGGATATGGACGCGGGCGGCGCCGCGGCCGAGCGCAAGGTTGACGCCGCGCAGCGCTACAGCATCGCCCGTGAGGGGAAGCCCGGATATGTCGTTCATGCTTTGGCGCGGCCTAATAAATCCACGGTCTGTCGTCTCACCATCAAAGCTCGCCCGATCATATGGGTGGCGGGGTGTGGGCCGCCAGATCGCAATTGTGGCGGTGTTTGGCGCGAGCTTTGGCATTGCTGCACAAGCGCAGCCGGCGGGCGTGCGTTCGCCTGTGAAGATCGTCGCGCTCGGCGATTCGCTTACCGCCGGATACGGCCTCTCCGCCAAGGATGGTTTCGTGCCGCGGCTCCAGGCGGCGGTGACTGCCAAGGGCATTGCCGCCGAGGTGGTCAACGCGGGCGTCTCCGGCGATACTTCGTCGGACGGGCTCGCCCGGCTCGACTGGTCGGTGCCGCAGGGCACTGCGGCGGTGATTGTCGAACTCGGCGCCAACGACATGTTGCGCGGCATCAAGCCGCAGATCACCCGCGACGCGCTCGACGCCATCTTGAAGCGGCTCAGCACCCGTCACATCGCCGTCTTATTGAGCGGCATGCGCGCCGCGCCGAACCTTGGCGCCGATTATGGAAAGGCGTTCGAGGCCATCTATCCCGACCTCGCCGCGAAGTATGGCGCGCTGCTGTATCCTTTCTTTCTCGATGGCGTCGCCGGCAATCTAAAGCTCGTGCAGCCCGATGGCCTGCATCCCAATCCCTCGGGCGTTGGTGTCATTGTCGAGCGCATTTTGCCCAAAGTTGAGGAACTGATCACGCGGGCGCAGGCGCTGCATCCTTCTTGAGGGTTGCGCGGCAGGCGTGACGACCCCATTGTGAGTCAACTGCGATTCGCCGTTCGTCCAAGTTGGCTATGTAATCAAATTGTCATGCCCCGCTTGTTCACCGGTCTTGAGATTCCCTCAGTCGTAGCCCAATCGCTGTCGATCATGCGCGGCGGTCTGCCCGGTGCGCGTTGGATCGATCCCGAAAATTATCACGTCACACTCCGTTTCATCGGCGACATCGACGGCGCACTGGCGCGCGACATCGCCGGCTTGCTCGGCCGAGTGCAGCGCGGCGGCTTCGAACTGCAGCTCGACGGGCTCACCTCGTTCGGCGGCCGCAAGCCGCGTGCGGTGGTCGCCCTCGTCAAGCCGGTGTCGCAGCTCATGGAATTGCAGGCCGAACAGGAGCGGCTCTTGCAGCGGCTCGGGCTCGAGCCGGAAGGGCGGAAATATACGCCGCACGTCACGCTGGCACGGTTGCGTGACACGTCAAGCCATCAGGTCGCCGAATATCTGGCGGCGCGCGGGCATTTTCGCTCGATGTCGTTCCACACGTCGCGCTTCGTGCTGTTTTCCTCGCGAGCTTCGGTCGGTGGTGGCCCCTACGTTGTTGAAGCCGATTATCCGCTCGATCGCAGTCATGGAGCGATCGATGGGGAATGGGCGCAGGACGCGGAACGCGGTTGGGGCTGAGGCGGGAGAATGAAAGCGGAATCTCCGTAGAGATTCCGCTTTCTCTGTTTGCTTGCCCTGTCCTTCGCAGATCCTAGGCGCGCAGCATGCGCGATTGCAGCTCCAGCATCGCGCTTGCCAGGCCGTGGCCATCGGTCACCCATTCGCGCATCAAAGACAGAGGCGTCGGCCGCGACGATTCCACTTCGCCGACGACGCTGCCGAAATCGAACGACAGTTCGGCGTCGAATTTGCGCGCAAGCTGCTGCATGCGCACGTTCTCTCGCAGGCACGCCATGTGGAGCAACTGGAAGCCGCGATTGCGCGCCGTGAGCAAAGTGCGGGACAACAGCGCGGAGCCGACGCCATGGCTCTGCCAGGGCTTTTCCACGCTCAGCGCCGCTTCGGCCTGGCGCGGCAGGTGCGCGCCGAGCGGCCGCAATTCGGCTGCCCCGCGAAGCACGCCATTGATGAAGCAGCCGTGCATGATCGCGTCGAGCGTCAACGCGCGGTTGGCGTAATTGGCGACATACGTGTCGGAAACCGCGCCGCCGAACCGGCTGCGCCGGCTTGGCAGATCGAGGCGGAGCAGGTGCTCGCGATATTGATCGGCCTCGCCGATCCACAATTTGCGGATGACGGCGTCTTCGGGAAGAACTTCCAGCATTTCAGGTCTCCTGACGTTGTCGTCGCGTGAGACCCTCCCCGTTGCGTCCTCCCAGACGAAAGCACCGGCAAACAGCCGGCGCATCGAATCGAACTATATGTTGTGTGGCGTCAAAGTAATGGCAAGGCGAAGTTTTGGGCGGCATACGGACATTCCGTGTCTGCATGGCTTCCAAATTTGACCATTGTTCGCCAACGGGACGAGAACATGGGCTTGCACACGGCGTAATAACGCCGCTATGCGTTCAGTTCCTGCCATCTTTGATCCACAAGCGTTAACCGTAACAATCCTTCCCGCATGGCGAGCTCCATCACCGCGCAATACGAGGCCGGCGTCGCCGCGCAACTGGTCGAGCGCGACGCCGCGCAGCTCGATGTCGTCGAGCGGCTGGCGCGGCTCGAAGCGCGCATCTTGGAGCACCGGCTCGCGCGAAAATCTTCGGCGCTCGGTTGGCTGTTTGCCAAAAGCGCGAACGCGCTGCCGCCGATCAAAGGACTCTACATTTACGGCGAGGTCGGCCGCGGCAAGACCATGCTGATGGATTTGTTTTTTCAGGCGAGCCCGGTGGCGCGCAAGCGCCGCGCGCATTTCCACGAGTTCATGCTGGACGTACACGAGCGCGTTTATGCGCTGCGGCAAGAGATGAAACTCGGACAGCACGCCGGTGAGGACCCGATCCGGCTCGTGGCGGCGCAACTCGTACAGGAGGCTTGGCTCCTTTGCTTCGACGAGTTTCACGTCACCGACATCGCGGACGCGATGATCCTCGGCCGCCTGTTCGCGGTGATGTTCGAGCGCGGATTGGTCGTGGTCGCCACCTCCAACGTGCCGCCGGATGATTTGTA
>Ga0265313_10000053_pt1 | contig 110362 bp, 102 predicted proteins | sample 4123metaG_FD_203122 | JGI IMG/M metagenome (GOLD analysis project Ga0265313, IMG submission 203122) | Rhizosphere microbial communities from Carex aquatilis grown in University of Washington, Seatle, WA, United States - 4-1-23 metaG | ecosystem: Host-associated > Plants > Roots > Rhizosphere... | reverse complement strand
AATACGCTTTCCGGCCGGGACGTCGCCGGCCGCATCCTCGCGCGCCTCGGCGCCGGGATCGTGGCCGACGTGGTTGACGTGCGCGTCGAGGGCGGTGAGGTGATCTGCGTTTCGCCCAAGCTGGGCGGCGCGATGGTAACCGAGTGCGCGCTGCGCCCGGGCGAGTACGGCGTAGCGACCGTCCGCCCAAACGCCTTTACCGCGGCGACTGGGGGCGCCGGCGCCGAGATCCGGCCGCTCGAGAAGCCGGCCAAAGAGTACGCTGCGCGCGTCGAGCGTGACGTCGAAGAGGGCGCCGGCGAGCTAGCACTCGAGGAAGCGCCGGTGGTTATTGCCGGCGGGCGCGGGCTCGGCGGGCCGGAACCCTTCGATACATTGTTGAAGCCATTAGCCCGTGCGCTTGGTGGCGCCGTCGGCGCATCGCGAGCGGCGGCCGATGCCGGATGGGTCCCTTACAACTTGCAGATCGGTCAAACCGGCAAGACGGTGACGCCGAATGTGTACATTGCCGTCGGTATCTCCGGCGCCATCCAACATAAGGTCGGCATGCGGTCCTCCGGCACCATCGTCGCCATCAACAAGGACGCGTCTGCGCCAATTGCCGAGTTTTCCGATTTGCTCGTGGTCGGCGACGCGTTTCGCATCGTGCCGGAGTTAACGAAAATGATCGAATCATCTAAAGGACAGGTCTCTTGAAACGAATTTCGCTTATCGCGCTGATCGTGCTCGCTTTTATCGTGGGCGTCGCGGCCACGACGCCAACGGCGCAAGCCGGGCTCTTTGGCGGGGGAAAGAAAGCCTCGCCGAGTCCCTCGCCGGCGCCGTCGGCACTGCCGACGGCCAGTCCCGAGCCGCCGAACGTCGCGATTCCGCGTCTCATCGCAAAGCTGAAGGCAAACCCGAGCGACCAGATGGCCATGGCTCAGCTCGCGGCGCAATATCTGCAGGTCAACCGGCCCGACATTACGCTGCAGTATACGCAGCACTTATTGCAGCTTGGGAACAAGACCGTGCAGGTCTACTACTACGACGGCTTGGCGCAAGAGCAGATGGGCAACGCCGCCGTGGCAACCTACGATCTCGAGCAAGCCTCGAACCTGGACCCAACCAACCTGGGCGTACTCGCGCAGCTGGCCGACGTCTACCTCAAGACCGGGCGCTACAACGACGCCGAGCGTATTGCCAAACGCGCGGTGACCTTCAATAAGACCGATCCCGGGGCGCTGATGACGTTGGGTGCGGTCTATGCCGCGGAGCAGCATTTCGACGATGCGCGCGCATCGTTCGAAGCGGCGCTGGCCCTCAATCCGAAAGACACGGCACCGATTTTTCAGATCGCCACCACCTACGCGCAGCAAGATAACATTCCGATGGCCGTGCAGACAATCGGCCGCGCCCTAGCGGTTGACCCGCGAAACGTTCAGGCGCTCGTCCTGAAGGCCGATCTTTACGGCCGCCAGCACGACGACGTCAAAACGTCGGCTGCCTACGACGACGCCGTCGTCGCGGCACCGACTGACGACGAGAAGGTCGTGATTCTCATTCGTAAGGCGAGCTATTTCATCACGGAGAAGAAAGACGCGCAGGGCGCCGCGATCCTGCAACAGATCGTCACGCAGTATCCGAAAGTCCCGGCGGGCTTCGTTGCCTACGGCGATTATTTCGCGACGCAACGTCAGTACGACAAAGCCGTCGCACAGTGGCAAGCCGCCCTGGCACTCGATCCGTCAACGCCGGGTGCGCTGATGGGCATCGGTGAAGCTTCCATGCAGATGGGGCGACTGAACGACAGCGTGAATTATCTCAAGAAATACACGCAGATCTCTCCCGACGCGCAGGGCTTTGCGCTGTTGGGCCAAGCTTATTCGCGAGTCCACGACTACTCGGGCGCGCGCGATGCCTGCGGCAAGAGCTTCGAGATTCAGCGCTCGCCGGCCACGCTCTCGTGCGTAGCCGGCGCCGACTTCGAGCTGCGTAACTACAAAGAGGCGGCGCAGATCTTCGATGCCCTCGATAAGGCGGCGAAGGGCTATCTCAACGCCAACCCGGCGCTGCTCTACATGGCCGCCAAGTCGTACGCCGGCTCGAATCAGTGCGCCAAGGCGCAGGCAACCTACAAGCGGCTCCTCCCGATGATGAAGAAGGGGACGAAGGATTACACGACGGTTCAGCAAGCCGCGGCGCAGTCGTGTCATTCTAAGCACGGCTGAGGTTCGTCACCGACGCACTCTACGCCGCGCATCTGCGCGGCGTAGCGCATCCCGAACGTCCCGACCGCGTGTCCGCCGTCGCCGCCGGCCTGGCACGACGCGGCGTACTCGCCGATACGATCGCGGCTCGCGATGCCTCCGATGACGAACTCGAACGCGTACACACTCGTTCTTACGTCGAGCTTGTCGAACGAGAGACGGCCGGCCTAACGAGCGCGCGGTACCTTTCCACCGGCGACACCATCGTAGACTCCGGCTCGTGGCGCGCCGCGCGGCGTGCGGCGGGCGGCGCGATCGTTGCTGCCGAGCACGCATACTCGAGTGGCGAAAGCGTCTTTGCGCTCGTTCGGCCACCCGGTCATCACGCCGAACCGGATCGCGGCATGGGTTTTTGCCTCTTCAACAACGTGGCCGTTGCCGCGCGCGCGCTCCAGGCAACCTACGGCGGGCGCATATTGGTCGTGGACTTCGACTATCACCATGGCAACGGAACGGAAGCCGTTGCCGGCGGCGGGCTTTCGTACTGCTCGACGCACGCTCATCCGGCCTATCCTGGAACCGGTACGCGCAGCTATTTGATCGGTGACGATCTAGTCGCCAACGTTCCCCTTCCGGTTGACGGAGTTTCGACCGAGGGCTTCATCGCCGTCTGGGAACGCCTGCTCCCGCTCGTCGCGCGGACCGCCCGTCCCGACGCGGTGCTGGTCAGCGCCGGGTTCGACTACGTCGCCGGCGACGAGGTCGGGGACCTTGGCGTCGGTGTCGAGGCGGCCGGTCCGCTTGCCGCGGCCATCCGCCGCGTTGCCGATGAGTACTGCCGCGGCCGCGTCGCCTACTTTCTCGAGGGCGGCTATGGTCTTGAGGCAATCGAGAACTCGATCGCTGCAATCGCAACGGTAGCCGATCGAAGCAGCGTGCCGCCCCCGAGCGCTGCCGAAGCGAGCGCGATTCCCGCGCGAGCGCGAGCGGTGCTCGATGGCCTCGCGCTCGCTCAAGGAAGCTGAGCGAGCCCTGAGAAGTAGCCTCGATTAAGCAACGGGTACGCCGCATTGGCAATTCCCGTATGCAAAATTTGAAAACTCGAGGAGATACGAATCATGAAGAGATCGCTCCGGCATCTCGCCACGGCGTTCGTGCTGCTCGTTGCGTTCGTTTGCCAGGAAACCTGGGCACTGGCAGGCGTTACGGGCGGTCTGACTGGTACGGTCCTCGACGCCGAAACGTCGGCTCCCATCGCGGGAGCAGAAGTCACCGCTACAAGCCCCTCGCAATCGGCCACCGTCACGACCGATGCCGCGGGGCATTTTTCTTTCCTGACGCTTGCTCCGGATACATATACGGTGACCGCATCGAAGAGCGGTTATCAATCGACCAGCGTTCCCGGTGAAATCGTCTTCGCCGACACGGTGCAGATCGTTTCAATGCGCATACCGAAGGCGCTTCGCACGATCGCGCACGTGACGTCAACGGCAGCCGGCTCGCTCGTCAAATCCGGAACCACCGCCGACGTCTATTCGATTAACGCCTCGACGCAGGCCGCGACGGCCGCGCTGGGCGGCGGCGGACTGATCAATCAGGCCTACTCGGCGATCTCGACGGTTCCGGGTGCCTACGTCATCCCCAACCAAACGGGATACTACGCCACGATCAACATTCGCGGCGGCGATTACGACCAGGTCGGCTACGAATTCGACGGCGTTCCCGTCAATCGTTCGTTCGACAACTACGCGTCGAGCTCGGCCTCTTCGCTGGGGAACGCCGAAGTTCAAGTCTATACCGGCGCGAACCCGGCCAACTCCGAAGGCCAAGGTCTTTCCGGCTTTATCAATCAGGTCATTAAGACCGGAACGTATCCAGGCTTCGCAACGGGGTCGTTAGGGATCGGCGTTCCGACCTTTTATCATCGCGCCTCGATCGAAATCGGGGGCGCCACGCCCGACCGCCTCTTCTCGTACTACATCGGCATTGCCGGTGCGAATCAGGCAGCGAACTACGTCAACAGTAACAACGGCTCCGAGTACGACAACTGGCTCGGGCCGCCGCTGGGCATCGTCGGCGGACCCTATGGAAATCCGTTCGCTCCCGGCTGGTCGCTCTACTTCGGCGGTACGGGCAATAGCTATTTTCCCTTGGGCCCCGCCGGCAACTATGCCAACTTCGCGACGATTTACGCGCGCAACATCGTCGCCAACGTACACATCGGCATTCCGCATCACCACGACGCCGGCCGCGACGACATCCAGATTCTTTACACCGACGAAGCGCTCAAAAACCAGATCTATCTCTCCGGCAACGACGTGGCTTCTCCGTTCTGCTCGGGTGCTGCCGCGCAGAGCGGAACGGCGTGCATGAATCTGATTAATGGGGAGATCAACTCGCTCTTCAGCGGCGGCAGCGTCCCCTATGGCACGTCGCTGCCGGTGACTTGGCTCAACACTTACTCGTGGGGCTGCAATCAGTCCATTGGCGGCACGTACAACGCGGCGCAGCTTAATACCCTATCCAATTGCGTCCGGCCCTATACGTTCCCTAGTGGAACCAACACCGGCTCGCCGTCCGATCCCAACGCGATTCCATCGGCGGCGCGCGACAACTCGTATAACGACACGGCCATCGTAAAAGTGCAGTACACTAAGAACTTCGGTTCGACGGCGTACTTGCGGTTATACGGCTATACCTTCTACAGCGATTGGTTCCTCAATGGACCGTATAGCACGAGCTTCTGTAATTTCGTCTGTCCCGACGCCCCCGACTACGAATTGAATACGCACACCCGCGGCTTCAGCGCCGAGTTTCAGGACCAGATCAACCCGCAGAACTTGTTTAGCGTTGAAGGATCGTACACGAGCGCAAATATCGTGCGCGACAACAATGGCTTTTACGGCGTCAACGGCAACGAGGCCGTCCTCGTGAATGCCAACAATCCATACGGCGGCTACTGTTTCGCACCGTACGGAAGCGGCTCAGGGGTCGTGAACTGTCACGATAACACGATCTCCCTGGGCCCAGGATATAACGTGAGTTCGCCGGTGGGCAGCTGCGCGATTCCGGGCAAGCCGCAATTCGGTAACTCTTGCACCTATATGATCGCGGAAAACGGCCTTGCCGGCACCTATAGCGGTACGGTACCCACGTTTTATTCCGCCGCGATTACGGATCAATATCGGCCGACGGACAAGTGGCTAATCAACGCGGGTATTCGTCTCGACAGCTACGGTTTCGTCGGGCAGAACACCCTCGTCCCACCGCTGGGCGGGTCGGCGGCAGCGCGCGCCTTCTGGTTCAAGGCCTACAATCTCGACAACTGCGTCAACAACCAGACGGGGGCGCCTTCAGAGAATCCGAGTCCCGGGCAGACCTGCCCTTCGGGTTCGCACGCCGCCAACGTCCAAAACGTACCGTCGCAGTCCTATACCTTCAATATCTACCAGCCACGCATCAGCGGTACGTACACCTCGAATCCCAACGACGTATTTCGCTTCTCCTACGGGCGGTATACGGAAGCCCCAAACACCGCGTTCGAACAGTACAACACGCGCCAAGAAGATTTGGCCGACTATATCGGGTCGCACTTCTTAGCCTTTGGACGCAACACGCCGGGCTATCCAATTCAGCCGCCGACCTCGATCAACTACGACCTCTCCTGGGAGCATCACTTTAAGAACACGGATCTCTCGTTCAAGCTGACGCCGTTCTTGCGGCAGACGCAGAATCAGATTCAGCAGTTCTTCCTCAATCCAATTCAGGGCTTCGTCTCGGGTCTCAACGTTGGAAGCCAAAGGAGCGAAGGCGTCGAGTTCCAGATGCAAAAAGGCGACTTTTCGCGCGACGGCCTCTCGGGATTGCTCTCCTTTGCCTACACCAACTCATATATCCGGTACGGCCCGATCGCGGCGGGCGCCTCGGGAACGACGGTGCTCGGGCCGATCAATAACTCGATCGCGCAATATAACGCCTACACCAAGTACTGTGCGAACCACCCGGGCCCGTCCAACACGATGTGCGGCGGAACCACGACCAACGGACTACCCGCTAATGCCTGCTACAACGGCAAAGGTGTTCCTAAGCCGGGCCTTCCCGGCGGCGGCTGTAAGTCGGGCTGGATCGCCAATCCGTATTGGGATCAAGCACCGCAAGCGCTGGTCGATACCGCCCAGGCGTTTCCGACGTACGATACCTTCCCGGGCGCCTTGGGTTTAGCGGCGCAAGGCTTCGGCTCGCCATACGTCGGCACGTTGCTTCTCAACTACCGGCATCATCGGTATGCCGTCACGCCGTCCGTGCAGTTCCAGGGCGGCGGCAAGTACGGTGAACCGATTGCCGAAGCCGGCATCGACCCGGCCAGCGGCTGCGGCAAGCCTTTGGTAGGGGACCGGTACAATGCTACGGGTTGTCCGAATGTCGTGTTTATTCCCAATCCGTTTACGGGAGCGTACGACGGCATCGGCGCGTATACCCAGCCCAACGAAGTCATCGCCAACCTGCAGATGTCCTACGACGTGAGCCCGCGGATCACGGTGGTTGGTTCGCTGGTGAACATCGTCAACTACTGCTGGGGCGGGTCGCAAACTCCGTGGACGTTTAGCGACGGCAACATCTGCGCGTACAACAACGTTGGCGGCACGATCTATCCGGTGGCTCCCTACGGAACGCCCGGCGCGGTGATCAATCCGCCCGGTTACCCCGGTTCACGGATCCAGCCGTTCCGAAAGTTCCCGTACGAACCGAACTTCGGCCCGGCTCTCGTCTCCGCACTGAACTCCTCGACCAAGACGCCGATCCAGTTCTACATAACGGCCAACATCAAGCTCTAGAACTCGACGGCGATCGAAAACGAAAAGAGGCCTCGCCGCAATGGCGAGGCCTCTTTAATTTTTGCCTTAGGTTAGGGAGCGATTGCCGAAGCGATGCGCCGTAAATCGGAGAGCTGCAAGTCGCTGACCAGCGCGTAGTGCAGCGTGCCGTCCGACCACGAAAGGAGCGACGTCGCTCCGTCCTCGGCGTATTCGCCGTTGCGGCCGCCGATGTTGAGCGGTTCGGGCTCGAGCTGGGTCATGTCCAAGATCGTCGGTCGCGAGTTCTCGAAGAGCGATACCGTTCGAATTCCGTCGGAGTAGAGTACGTGCAGCGTACGCACACCCTTGAACTCGATGATGTTACCCTCGACCGCTTCGAAACCGTCGGGGAGCGAACGTGGTTCGCGAGCGGCAAAACCGGCGTTGCGCGCCACGCGCTCGGGGTCTTCCGAAGGCTCGGCAAACGTCGGGCCGGGAACCACCGCATACGCCTTGGGAAGATTGAAATCGCCCGAGGGAATCGCCGGCGTGTACCGCACCGCTTCGAACCGCAGGTCGCTGACCAAGGAACCGTCGGTTCCGAACTCTTGCTGGTCGAGCACGATCTTGCTCTCGCGGTCGATGCGCACGAGCAGCGCCGGCCGGTGGCTGTACCTGTTGATCAAAAGCACGTCGACGGTCGGACGCCCGTCGAAGCTTTCGGCGCCCTGTTCGATCGCACGATAGTTCTGGCGCATCAGCGCGTAATTGTCGCGCCACGCCGCCCGGTCATCGAGGGCATCGTTACGCGCTTCCACGATGCGCCGGTGCTTGGGGTCGATAGAGAACGTAACGTCACCCTTCGATACGATGGCGTCGCCCGAGATGGCCGAAGGCGCGGTGTACGTGCGCCGCGTTAAATTCGGGGCGCGATGTTCGACACGGTAGACCGAAGCCTCCGCATGGCGGCTTCCGATGCGCACGAACTGAACGACCCCGCTATACGAGACGGTCGCGGGAGCGGACATCGCTTCGAAGAGGAGCGCGTCGACGGCGCCGCGCGATGAGTTCGCGCTCGCCAGCGTCAGCGTCGCCGCGACCAGCAGCGGCGCGAGAAAGAGGCTAGCGCGGTTCATTGCCCGGTTGTTCGCCGGCGCTGGAATCGGAGGTCAGCATCACCGGCAGTCCCGGTTCGTGTGAGAAGGGTGTCGTGGCGTTGAGCGCCGTGTGGTTGTCGAAGTAGTACGCGGCTTCGATGCGCGTCGACGGAGGCCCGGCGTGCCACGCGGGGTTTCCGAAGTAGACGATTGCAGCGGCCGCAGCGGCGGCACCAACGGCCACGGCTGGGCGCAACAGCAAGTTCAGCGGCGACCACGCCGGCCGCATCGGCCGGGCCACGGCGCTGCGAATCCCCGCGATGACGCTGGGAGGCAGCTCCCGCTCCTCCGCATTGGCGTGCGCTCGAAGCAGCTCGGTGAGCGAGGCTTCGGAGTCACGCATTTGCGAGCATGAGGAACAGTCAACCAGATGCGCGTGGATCGCGGCATCGCGTTCGGGAGACAGCTCGCCGTGCATGTAATCGACGAGCTCTTCGATGTCAGGATGAATTTCGTTCATGATGTCGATTTCATGTAGCGGTTGACCAGCTTTCGCAGTTGCCCCCGGGCGCGATGGAGTCTAGAGCGGACCGTCCCCACCGAGCACCCGACGATGTCGCCGATTTCTTGATAACTGCAATCCTCAACGTCGGCCAGAAGAACGATCTCGCGTTGCTCGGGACTAAGATCCTCGAGGGCCTTGGCCAGAGGCTCACTGAGATACCCTTCGACGTAATCTTCAATGGGTTGAACCGCAAGACGCCCTCCTAACCCGAATTCTTGAGGCTGGTTATCATTCGGGATCTCTTCTTGATAACGAACTTTACGGCGCCGAAGTTCGTCGCGGTGAAGATTTGTTACAATTCGGTAGACCCAAGACAAGAAGGAGGTTCCTGGCTTAAAGCTACGCCAAGCCCGGTAAATACGGATAAACGCCTCTTGGGTTAAGTCGCGGGCGTCGGCTTCGTTTCGGGTCAAACGATAGGCAAAGTTGTAGGTCGCTTTGCCGTACTGTTCAATCGCACGTTCCAAAAACGCCGCTTGCTGCGGCGTGGGGCTTTCGGACGGTTGATGCGACGCGGGCATAGGGTGAGATAACGCTTCCTTGCTCAGCTCGGAAGGTCCGCCTAAGTCGACTCGGTTTTGCCCCGGCGAGGCCAGAGAACGCGGGCCACTAACCACATTCCCAGCAGCGAAACAACCGTAATGATGGTAAAGAGCGTGAGCTCCAAGAGGGCGATGCCGGCGAACTGGCTGCCGCCGCAGAGCGCGATGGCGTTGGCGATCAGTGCCAGCTTGAAGCGCTCGAAGGGATTGCCGGTCATCCCCGCCACGGTGCGCGCCTGAGCGAGGGCGCCGTCGGGATCCCAACTTGCCGTCTCGACGATGGTCGCGATGCGACCGGCCGGCGATGCAATCACCAGCTTGTCGTCGTGCAAGAAGTTTACCGAGCTCACGCGCATCGAGCTCACCGAGAAGGCGTCGAGGAGCCGCGTGATGGTCGAGCCGGTTCCCGTCAACAGCGTCCAGTTCTCGCGCTCGGCTCCGTAGCGCGCCGCATACTCGCGCAGGATCGCCGGGGAGTCATATTGCGGATCAAGGGTGATTTCGGCCAGCGCGAAGTGCTTGGGATCGAGATGCTCTTCCAAATAGGCGAACTTGCCGCTGATGGCCGGACAGAGCGTCCGGTCGGGACAGCGAGTGAAGACGAAGGAGAGCAAGAGTGTCTTTCCCATGAACGCGCGATCGAGCTGCACGGGCCGCCCATCTTGATCCACCAGCTCCGCGTGCGGCAGCGAACTGCCCGGTTCGACGCGCACCGCGCGTGCCGAGTCGGGTAAGCCCGGCGCAAAACGGCCTGCCGCAATCGCACTGCGCAGCGTCGGCGGACGCGTCGCCGGATCCAGCAGCGCATCGATGTTGGTTCCCTCGGCAAATGCCGCGGACGGCGAGAAGCGATAGCGCCGCGTCAGCGACGGCCGCATCGCGGGAACCGGATCGGTTTGCACGATAGCCGTGTGGTCGGGCAGCGTATCGAGAACGACGCCGTGCACCGGCACGAGCGCGAAAGCCGCCGCGGCAAGTAACGCGATCATCCCAGCAGCGCGTTCACCGCGCGCGTTAGGGATGCTTGCGAGTCTTCATCGTCTTGCACGCTACGCACCCGTTGCCGTCCGTCGATCAAGAAGATGGCAGCGCCGTGCGCGACATTGTAATGGCCGTGCCGAACCGGCATGGCTTGCGACCACACGTGGTAGGCTTTTTCGACGGCGGCTATTTGCGACGGACTTCCGGTCAGGGCGACGAGCCGGCCGCCGCCGGGACGATCGAATCGCCCGACGTAGCGGTGCAGCACGCTCGGCGAATCGCGACGCGGATCCACGGTAACGAAAACAATCTCGAGTTGCTGCGAACGGGAACCGAGCTCTTGTGCGGTTCGCACGAGCTTGGCTAGTGTAGACGGGCAGGTATCCGCACAGTGCGTGTAGCCAAAGGTCAGCAGCAATGCTTTTCCGTGCTGCTGCGAAAGGCGCCACGGAGCACCGCTAGTGTCGACCAGGGTGAAGTCGGCGGCCCGTTGGCCGCCCGCGCACGCTGACGCCGGCAGGAGCGCGAGGAGCGCGAGCGAGCGAAGCCGGAACGGCATAATCGTATTGTACGACGATTTACGTGCGCGCACTGCCGGAAGAATCGGGCCCCCTGCCAGGGGTTGAGGCGGGCTGAAGGCAACGAAAGGGGCGTGAACGCGGCTGTACTGGTGGTCCGCCTTCTTTTGGGGGCGCTGCTCGTTGTTGCGGGCGCGCTCAAAGTCGGGCACGCCGCCGAGCTGGCCTCGACCATCGCCAACTTTCGATTGCTTCCCGCAACGATTACCGGCCCGCTGGCCGTAGGGCTGCCTTATTTCGAGCTGTTGCTCGGTGCCTATTTAATCGGCGGTCTCTTCACGCGCGGTGCGGCGGTGGTCGCGGCCGCACAGTTCGTGCTTTACGCCGGCGTAATTGCCTCGGCCGTGTTGCGCCATATTCCGGCCCACTGCGGCTGTTTCGGTCCGGGAGATGCGGCGACTGCGGATTGGCCGCACGTGGCGCTCGACCTCGCGCTTGCCGGTGCGAGCGGTTTCGTTGCGTACGGAGCGCCCGGGGCGTTAGCCTTGGATAGAAAGCTGCGAAGCGCGGCGTGAATCAACGCTCTTTAATTGCGGTCACGATTGCAGCGGTAGCCGTCATCGTTGCCGGCGCGCTGCTCTGGTATCATTTCGGGCCGGAGAGCCGTCGCGTACAGGAAGCTTCAACGTCGCCGGTCACCGGCAAGGCAATGGTCGGCCAACCCGCGCCATCCTTCGAAGTTTCAACGACCAACGGACTCTTTAAGCTCGATTCGGCGACCAAACCCGTCTTTTTGGAAGTCTTCGCCACCTGGTGTCCGCACTGCCAGCGCGAAACGGTCGTAATCGATCGCCTCTACCACAACTATGGATCGCGCGTCGCGTTTGTCGGCGTTTCGGGTAGCGGCACGGCGATGGACGGCACGTCGGCGGCTTCGCAGCTCGACGTGCTCGAGTGGGTGCGGCGTTTCAACGTTCAATACCCAGTGGCATACGATCCGTTGCTCAACGTCGCGAATCTCTACTTACAGAATGGCTTTCCGACGTTCGCCGTGATCGGCCGCGACAAACGCGTCTCGTATCTCAACAGCGGCGAGGTTTCATACCAAGAGCTCAGCGCTGCGATCGACAAGGTACTGCGCGCCGCTCCGGCGCGTTCCTAGACTCCCGGCGGAAAGACGTAGTTCGGCGGCGGGACGATCGGCGTTCCGATCTCGAGCACGATTTGCTGGTGTGCGCTGAGCGGAATTGCCTGCAGATCGCCGTCGTACTTCACGCCGTTGACGTACGCCGTGACCGGGCCGGTGATGCCGGCGACGATGGTACGGTCGAGCGGCTGGCCCCAGATGTCGAAAAGCATGCCGAGCGTATACGGGCCGCCTTGAGGCGGCGAGAGGTCCGGCGCTTCGACGTGAATCACGCCGCTGCCGTCGTGGGTGTGAATCCAATAGAGACAAGCGCCCGACGGGTTCGGTGCGGCGCCGATGAACTGGGGAATTTGTATCTGCTTACCGTTTCGGAAGATCGCCAAGTGCGCGTGCACGTGCAGCGTTGCGAACTCTTGCGTCGCACAGGTAATCCCGTCAACGGGTTGTCCGCGGCCGCCGCGCGTCGTATCGGGAACTTTGTCCTTGAAGTACTTTTCGCCCAGCGCCTGGCCGTTAGCTAGTTGAATCGGCTTGGCCGTCGGCGCGCCGGTGGCCGGCGTCGGAGTCGCGTACGCCTGTTGGATCGTGCGCTTCTGCCAGAAGTTAAAGCCGGCAATAGCAAGGAGCAGCAACACTATTGCCGCACCGACACCGATGTAGACGGGGCGCATAGGATCGCGGCGCGGGGGAGGCGCATCGCCTCCGCGCGCCTGGCGGCGGCGTTCGGTGCGGGTGGGCTGTGACATCGATTTCCTTCGTTAAGATGGTGCTCGCAGCGGCGCGGAAACGGCGCGGTCGCCGATTTCCAGCGGTCGCTGGGGCACCAAGTAGTTAGTGACGTAATCGGTGACCGCGTCGGCGAGCGGTGTCGCCGGGCGATCGTAACCGGTGGCGCGCAGACGGTGCATGCGGGCGCACGTATGGTATTGATATTTGCCCCGCAAATGTTCGGGCATCTCGATGAACTCGATGCGTTCCGGCATCTCCAGCGCGATGAAAATCGGACGGACGAGATCGAGCCAGGTGCGCGCGGCTCCCGAGCCGACGTTGAAAAGTCCGTTGGCGTCGGCTTCGGCAAGGTGCAGCGTCATCTCGGCCGCATCTTTTACGTATAGGAAGTCGCGCCGTTGTTCGCCGTCCCGGTAATCGGGCCGGTGGCTCTTGAAGAGCCGCACGCTGCCACCGTCGCGAATTTGCTCGTAAGCTTTGAAGACGATGCTTCGCATCTCGCCCTTGTGGTCTTCGTTGGGTCCGAAAATGTTGAAGTACTTGACGCCGCAGACGTGATGCTCCAGCCCCGTGCGTCGCGCGTACAGATCGAAGAGATGCTTAGAGTAGGCGTAGCCATTGAGCGGGCGCAGCGCGTGCAGGTCCGCCTCGTCGGAGAGCTCCGCTTCGAGGCCGCCGTAAGTGGCGGCTGAAGAGGCGTAAACAAACCGCGTGCATTGCGGGATCGCCCAGTGCGCGAGATTCTTGGTGTACTCGTAGTTGTTCCGAAGCAAGAAGCCGGCGTCCGACTCGGTCGTTGACGAGCACGCGCCCAGATGAAAGACCGTGCCGATCTTGCCGAACGTCCCGGGCTCGGCGATGCGGCGCTCGAACTCGTCGGCGTCAATGAAATCGGCGAAGCGCAGAGGCACCAAATGCTTCCACTTCTCGGACCGGTCGAGGCGGTCGACGACCAGGACGTCGTCGAGACCACGCCGATTGAGGGCCCAAAGAATGGCGCTGCCAATCAGGCCGGCGCCTCCCGTAACGACGATTCTGCCGCGGCTTAAGTCGTGCATCAGCTCCAAAATTCTCTTTCCAGCGGGTCCGATGTCGAGTCCTTTGGGCCAAGGAGTCCTCCGCCATAGTTGCGAATGATTTGCAAATAATGACCCGCGGCCGGGCTCTCTGGCTCTATTTCGCGCTCTGCGTGCCGTTCGGCATCGCGGTTCATCTGGGCTCGGAGTTCGCCGGCCTTGGTCGCGACGCCGGCGAAATTGCCTTCTCGCCGCTCCATGGCTACTTGCTGCTTCTAGGGGTCGGCGCGCTAGCGGCGTTTTTTGCGGACGGCGGCTTCTTTGCGGGCAGCGCCGAGCGGCGCCGCCGCATGGGCTTGATGGCCGCGGCGCTACCCTGGGGAGCGCGAGGCTTGCGCTTTGCGGCGCTCTCGGCCGCGATGCAGTTCGGCTTCTTTGCAATCACGCAGTTCGGCGAAGGCTGTCCGCTGTGCAAGGGCGATCTTCTCGTCGGATTGATCGCGGCGCTGGTTGCCAGCGGCATCGGCGCTTTCGCCGTCGCCGCGCTGCGCCGGCGGATCGTGCGCTATTTCGCGCCGGTCTTTGCCTCACGCCGGCCAAGGGCTCGTGCTGCGGCGCGCGTGCAGCTGCTTAGATCGAGGCCCAGTTTCAAATTTACGTACGCCGGGTTTGCCGTAATGCTGGGCAATCGCCCACCGCCGTTCCTCCTAGCCTGAACGTTCGGCCGTTTTGGCCGCCACTCTCTTCACGCTAGGAGTACATCATGTTGTTGCTGCTTCGCAGCGCCGCGTGCGCGCTGCTGGTCGCGGCGTGGTTCGCGGCCGTCCCTTTGCGGGTGCTCGCCTCCGCGATCTTCGTAGAAGGCGTCGTAATCGATGACGTGGGCAAGCCCGTCGCCGATGCGACCGTACGAGTTTCAGGGGAAAACGTTACGCTGACGCAGCGAACCGACGCCGGCGGTCGCTTCGCCTTCGAGACGCTAACCGTCGGGCGTTACGTGCTCGCGGTGAACAAAGGCGTGCTCGCAACGAGCGAGGACATCGACGTTACGGCGGCGGGCCTAACGCTGCGCGTTTCTCTCGCGGGATTGCATACAATCGGACACGTTGCCGTCGTGCGAAATTCGGTTGCGGTGCGGTCGGGAACCGACGTTAGCCTAGATTCAAGCTTGTTGTCCCACTCGCCGACGGGAAGTACGTTGCCGGGCATCCTGACGCAGCTCCCCGCTGCAGTCCTTGGATCCAACGGCCAAATTCACGTAAACGGCAACCACAACGGACTCAACTATTACGTTGACGGCGTCCAGTTGCCGGCCGACCTCAACCGCGTGCTCGGGACCGAGATCGACCCAGCCGACATCGGCTATCTGGACGTTTTGCAGGGCGCCTACCCAGCGCAGTACGGCGACCGTTTCGCCTCCGTGCTTAACGTCGGAACGAAGGCTTACGCCGGGCCAGCCGGCTACACGTTCTCCGTGACCGGCGGCTCTTTCGCTACGCAGCAGAGCGTACTGGCGGTCCACATGCCGGTCGGCGCCGCCGGTGGTTCGCTGACGCTCGCCGGTTTCTTAGGCCGGAGCAATTGGGGTCTCGATCCACCGGTCGGCGACCCGGTGCACAACGCTACGAGCGATGCCAACGGGTTCTTGCGTCTTACGCTGCCCGTCAACGGCATCGACACCCTTAACTTCGATGCGATGCACTCGCTGCAAACCTTCCAGATACCGCCCGACACATCCAACGGGATGCCACCGCAGACCGACGACAACGAGTATCAAAGCGATACGTTTCTAGCTTTGCAATATCGCCATGCTTTTCGTGAGAATGGAAGTCTGCAGTTCGGGCCGTCGTTCAAAGTCGGGAGCATTCTGGATACCAACGACCCGCGCAACGACCTCGCGGCCGGCGGTCCCCCGCCCCCGCCGGGCCAGACCAACTGTATCGACTTCACCGATTGTCTCTTTTCCGTCTATGCGAATCGCACTGCTCGCGACTACCGCTTCAACGTGGACTACGCCGTGAAGTTGACGCGGCACACGATCCGGGCCGGCGCCCTTTACGATGCGTCCACGATTTTGAAGAACTATACGATCGCGATGCAGCCCTACAGCGCGCTCAATCCCAACGGTACCTTTACCGCCGTCGATACGGCGCCGAACGTGGCGCATCAACAGGAGGCCTACGTTGCCGATTCTTGGGCCATCGGCTCGAACTATCTTCTGGATTACGGTCTGCGCTCGGACTCGTTTCAAATCTTCTCCACGAACTTCGATAGCGGTTTTGCCCAACTCAGCCCGCGTGTCAAGCTGACGCGCCTCTTCGGATCGCGCGCCAGTCTTTACGTCTACTACGGCCGGCTGTTCGTGCCGTTTTCCTTCGAGAACGTCAATCCGGTGACGGCGGCCGAACTTTACTATGCGCCTCCGTCCGGCACGTTCGACCTCCGGCCGGAACGCGACTCGCTCTACGAGGCGGGCGGTCATCTTCCTATCGGTTCGGCCGACGCCGGCTTTCGTATCATGCATCTGGTGGCAAGCGATTGGATCGACGACACCCAAGTCGGCGTGACCAATCTTCACCAGGACATTAACTTTCCGGTAGGGCGCGTTGAGGCACAGACGCTATACGTGCAGCAAAAGCTTTCACGCAACGGGCGAGCATATTCCTCGCTAACGCATAGTCTGGCGCTCAACTCGCTCGTTTGCGAAACCAACCTCTTGCAGAACTGCACCCTGGGTGGCTATCAGACCACGTCAAGCGGGGGATTGAAGCCGTACTACGTCTCGCCCGGTTGGGGCCTTGCGCAGGCCGATCACGATCAGCACTGGACGGCCAATGCTGGATGGATCTTCAACGACCCTCACGGCGGCTGGTTCTCGATCAACGCCGAGTACGGCAGCGGACTCTCGGCCGGCGATCCCGCTCAGATCGTTGCCGGACCGCCCACTTACGCGAACGCGTACGACGACGCCTGCGCCAACGGCGACGCAGTGAACTGTAAGGTGCCGCCGCATCTGCTCTTCAACGTCGAGAAGGGCGTAGCCATCGGTTTGCACCTCAGCGCCGCCCTCTCGATCCTCAACCTTTTCAACGATCCCTTTGCGATTACGCTGGACAACTCGCTGCAGGGAACGCACTACGCGCGCCCACGCAGCGTTATCTTACGGTTCGATGCCCGGCAGTGAAGTGTCGCCTTAGAACGGCGCCGATAGACGCAACAAGAAGTTGGTGCCGTTGGCGATTTGGGTTGTGTTGAAGCCGTTGGCTACTTTGATGACGTACTGGTCGTTGAGGATGTTGTTGACGATAAGCGAGAGGCCGAGGCCGGTCTCCTGACCGGCGCGTCCCGCGGTGAGATAACGTCCGGCAGCGATATCGAACGTCGTATGGGCCGGCAGCCGTCCGCTCAGATTCGCGTTCGCGCTTTCGAAAGCGACCGGAAAACCACTTCCGTAGTTGCCTTGGAGCGTCGTGAACCAACGGTGGTCTCTGCCAAAACGCCAAGTATAGGCGGCACTAGAAACGACCGTTTCGTCGTGATCCTCGGGAGCGAGTTGCGAGACGCACGTAGCACCCGGCTCGTTAGTGTTTGGAGGAAAGAGGAACGTGGCGCCGGAGACGCAAGCCGCGTACGAGCCCGACCACGTAAAGTTGAACCACCAGAGATTGTCGTTCGGCAAGCGGTCCTGAAAACGGAGTTCGGCTCCGTTATCGATGCCGATGGCATTGTTGAAGACGGCAAAGAGCGGCGTATCGAGCAGCTGCGTGGTATCGAGAACGTTCACGGACGTCTTGCGGAAGATATTAATGGAACCCGTGAACTGCGGGTTGAACGCGTACTGCCAACCGCCCTCAACGTACGCGTCTTGTTCGGGTTTGAGGTCGTAGACGGGCTCCCCGCTACAGCCTTGCAAAACGACGCAGTCCTGCCGGACATCTTCGAGCAGCGGCGCTGCGTAGTAACGTCCGTAAAAGGCGTGGAAAGTATTCTTGCCGCCATCCCAAAGTGTGAGGCCGATCCGCGGCTCGAGCATATATCCGCTGGTGTAGCCGGTGGAGTGATCGTAGCGGAGCCCGTAGTCGAGCTGGGCATAGTTCGAGAACTTCCAGTTATCTTGCGCGTAAATTCCGATCTGCGAGCCGGCCTGGCCCTGATCGGGCGCCGCCGTCAGGTAGTACGGCTGCTGGTGCTCGCCCGACGTCGCCCCGCAACCATCTTGGTAATAGCACGCAAAGGCCTGGCTGGCGACGAGGAACTCCCGATCCATGTCGATGCCGACCTTCCACGTATGGTTTGCGAGTGCGCGAAAGTCCGAGAGGCGTACGCCGTAGTAGCTGGCATACGTGTTCGAAAGCAGGCCGACGTTGTGCAGCTGCCCGGAGCCCGAGCCGGAACCCGACCCGTCCAGCGGAGTGCCGCACCGCGCGCAAGTGGCGTCGGCGCTAAAGTCGGGCGTGACGCCTAAGACGTCGTTGGGTAGATCGCCGTCGTAGTTGATGCGCGTCGAGCGCCACCACGGAATGACTTGAACGATGCCGTTTCCGTCCTGGGACGTTATGGTGTAGTTAAGGTTCGAGAAGCGGTCGTACTCGCGTTGAACGTCGTCGGTTCCCAGCGGTGTCGTGATCGGGTCGTACGGATTGTTGGGATCGGTGTTGATCGGAATCTGGAACTGCGCCAGCTGGTTGGAGTAGTCGAAGGCCAGCGTGCTGCGCGGCGTGAGTTGGGTAATCATCCGAAAGAACTGATCGCTCTGCGACGCGTTGTCGTGAATGGCGTCGAAGGTCGGCGCATCCAGCCCGCGGGCCGTGGACTGCGTGTTCGCGTCCAAGAAGGCCTCGGTCGAACCGAAACGCGCGGCCGCCTCCAACTGGCCGATGGCTTGCGATTGGTTGCCGCCGCCGCCTTCGACCGTTCCGAAAAAGCCTTCCGGAATGTCGGTGGGACGGCTGCTGATGATGTTGACGACGCCGCCCATGCGGTCGCCGCCGTATTCGGCCGGAATCGCGCCGGTGTAGAGTTCGAACGAGTCGATGATTTTCGGGTCGATAATCTCGGCAAAGTTCGAGGTGGTCGCCAGCGGCAGCGGCGCGCCGTCGATGTTGTACGCCACGCCGTGAAATCCGTTGATGACCGGTTCGTTATAAGAGAAGGGGATGACGCCCGGGAGCGTCTGCAGCATCCGGTCGAGACTGTTTTGTGCGGGCGACGACTGAATCTGCGCGCGATCGATCTGATGGACCGAGGGCGGATTGCTCTCAACGCCGGCATGCGCGGTCACCGTCGTTCGGGCGATCTCGGCGAGCCGTGTGGAGAGCGGGACGTTGACCGTCGCCACCGATCCACTGTTGACTTCGACGATGACGACGTACTTGGCGATGCTCTTAGCCGCTACGGTGAGACGGTACGAGCCAAAGGGAACCTCGGAGAAAACGTACTCGCCGTCGGAGCGAGTCGTGGCGTTAAAGCGAGATCCTTCGCCTTCCAGCGTGACTGGCACGTTGGCGGCCGGCTTGCCGTCGATCGTGACGGTGCCGCGGACCAACCCGTTTACCGCTGCCATCGCGGGCTGCGCTATTAAAAGAACCAAGAGCGCGGCAACGATCGCCGCTGGGATGCGAACCATGGAGCCTCCTCGAAAGTGCGGTGCGATAGTGCGCGCTTAAGCGCGCGAAAACAACGCGAGCGACGCGATCGGAGGAGGACGAGCGAAACGCCGCCGCGCCAGGCGGAGGCGACGGTAGATTGGACGCGACTCGAAGCGACGGCTGCGCATCGGAAGCCGCGGGGAGAACGGGGTGCGCGCAATGGCGAGTACGGCCCGCGCGAGCAAGCGCGCGAGCCCGCAGGTGAGCTGTGTAACGAGCCACGCCGCCAGCACCAGGACGAGCAGCACGACGGCGACCGGCGGTCCAGCGTGTTTTCTTTCCAGTGCTTCACCGGCGAGATACCAGAGCAGACTGCAGCCGGCGATCGCGGCGAGCGACGGAAAGCGCGAGCTCAGGCGCGCGGCAAGTACGCTGCCGTCGGCGGTCGAGCGGGCGCCCGACCACGCGAGCGAAGCGAAGAGTAAGCTCGCGCCGACGACCACGGTTAGCGCCGCCTGGAGGAAGAGTTCGTTGTACGCGCCGCCCATGGCGTGGCTGCCGCCGAAGAGCGCCGTATGGGCTGCTAAGGAGGCGAGCAAGCCCCCTGCCAGCGCGCCCGGAACCTTCCGTAAGGCCACGGTGGTCTTTTCTAGGCGCGGCCGCGGGGAGACCTTGAGGCCGCGTCGTACTGAGCCTGCCCCCCTTGGCGACCCGCACGCCGGTGGGTATTGGAGCATTGAAAGAAGACCGCAGCCATGACCACCCGACAACTCGTTGAGAACGCCGACACCGTTAGTTTGGTCTGCGCACTGCTCGTGCGCTTCCCCGAGCTGACGTCGATCCGCGCGGGCGCCGATCGCACGTTGCGCCTCACCTTCGCCATGCGCCGGCGGCTCGATCGCACGGCACAGGCGCGGCTGGCCGAGGCGATTGAGGACCACGTTCGCAGTTTTCTCGCGCTGGCAAAGGACGAGCCGGTGACGCTGCGCATCGAGTGCGAAGGTGACCGCCGCTTGACGTTCGTGCACGTGACGCGGGATTCCGAGACCTTTTCTAAGGAGGAGCTGGAGTTGCTGGCGGGGTTCCTGCGCGACCGCTGCGGCGACGCGCTGGTCCTTAATCCGGTTCCGGACGATCATTTCGAAGCCGACCCCGCAGCCGAGGACGAGGCCGCGACGTACGCGGTCGAGGCGTTGCGCGACCCGGCACAATCGAAGAGTTTGGTCGGATTTAGAGAAGAAAAGCGCGTGCTCGTATACTTCCTGAAGTCGCAGAAGAAAGCGAAGGCCTCGGCTCGCCGCTAGAAGGCCCGACGCTGAACCTTCTCCTGATCGGCGACGTCGTCGGGTCGCCGGGACGCGAAACGCTCAAGCGTTGCGTGTCGCTGCTTCGAGAGCAGTATCGAGTAGATGCCTGTATCGCCAACGGCGAGAATGCCGCGGGCGGTTTCGGCTTGACCGCGCAAACAGCCGAGGAAATGTTTGCCAGCGGCGTGGACTTTATTACGAGCGGTAATCATATATTCGATAAACGCGACTTCGGAGAATACTTGGAGAACAGCAATCGCGTAATCCGGCCGGCGAACTACCCGCCGGCCGTCCCCGGTCGCGGGGCAGGGACCTTTGCCGCCAACGGCGTGACCGTGGGCGTCCTCAACCTCATGGGGCGTACGTTTATGCCGCCCGTAGACGATCCGTTCCGCTGCGTCGACGCTTTGGTCGCCGACCTGCACGCCCGAACTCCGGTCGTCATCGTCGACGTTCATGCCGAGGCGACGTCGGAGAAAGTCGCCCTGGGGCGGTACCTCGACGGCCGCGTCTCCTGCGTTTACGGAACGCACACCCACGTGCAGACCGCCGACGAGCAGATTCTTCCCGGGGGCACCGCTTACATTAGTGACTTGGGAATGACCGGGCCGATGGAAGGCGTGATCGGAATGGAATCCAAAGCCGTGCTCGACCGCTTCGTTACCGGATTCTCCGATCGTTTTACCGTGCAGAAGAGCGGCGAGAAGCAGTTCTGCGGCGCCGTCGTTCAGATCGACCCCGTTTCCGGCAAAGCCGGCGAGATTAAGCGGATCTTCTTGCGAGGCATAGCATGAGCGGCGGCGTCACGCTCAAAGTCAGCGCCAAAAGCAGCCCCAATGCCGTGGCCGGCGCGCTGGCCGCGGCGTTGCGCGAACGCGACAAAGTAGAGGTGCAGGCCGTAGGTGCCGGCGCAATTAATCAGGCCATCAAGGCCGTGGCTATTGCGCGCGGCTTTTTGAAAGGGGCGCAGTGGGATGCGGTCTGCAGTCCGTCGTTCGTTCTCGTCGAGATCGGCGAGAGCGAGCGAACCGCCATCTCGCTGATGGTCGAACGCCGTAAGCTGGAAGAAAAGCCGCAAGAGGAAAAGGTTCAAATTGAAGATTGATCTCCATTCGCATACGAACTGCAGCGACGGGACGCTGAGTCCGCAGGAGCTGGTAAATTTCATGGAAGAGCGCGGGGTCGAGCTCTTCTCCATATCGGATCACGACACGGTTGCGGCCTACGGCAACTTCACACCGTATGCCGGATCCCGCTTTATCCCGAGCATCGAGATCAATACCACCTGGCGCAAGAACGAAGTTCACGTGCTGGGCTACGGCGTGCCGACCGGACCGTCGCCGATCACCGAGTTGCTCGAATATAACCAGGTTCAGCGCCGCGTTCGCGCCGAGACGATGGTCAAGCAGTTGCAGGAAGCCGGCTACCCGATTTCACTCGAAGAGGTTCTACACGAGGCCGGAAGCGCCGACGCGGTCGGGCGCCCGCACGTCGCCAAGGCGCTGGTACGCCTGGGCATCGCTCAAAGCGTCGACGATGCCTTCCGACGCATGATCGGGGGCGGCATGCCGGGCTACGTCCCGCAAGTCTATACGACGCCCGAGCACGCCATCGAAACCATCGCTTCGGCCGGCGGAATTCCCGTGCTGGCTCATCCCGGGCGTCTCGACGACCGCTCGTTGATCGACGAGCTGGTTCCGCACGGGCTGCGCGGGCTCGAAGTCTTCTATCCGCTCCACTCGGCGCAAGACACGCGGGAGTTTCGCGAAACTGCCAAGCGCTACAACCTGGTGATGACCGGCGGAATGGACTTTCACGACATCCGCTATCACACCAAAGGCGTCGGCATGGAGGTTGATGCCGAGGATCTCGCGCCCTTTCTGGAACTCGTAGAAGTCTTCGCGTGATCGCCGTAGTCGCGACGGCAGCGCTCGCGGCGGCGATCGAGTCGCCGATGCGCGCGCCGCGGCTGCGCTACTCTACCGTCGGTGCCGAGGTCTACGATCTCGACGCCAAACGCGTACTCTACGCCCGCAACGCTCAAACGCTCATGGTGGCGGCGTCGACGACGAAGCTCCTGACCGAAGGCACGAGCCTTGCGCTGCTGGGGCCGGATTTTCGCTGGACGACGCCGGTGTATCGAACCGGCACGGTAGATTCGAGCGGCGCATTGCGGGGCGATCTGATTCTGGTCGCAAGCGGCGATCCGAATCTCTCGCAGCGCATCCGCCAAGACGGTACGCTTGCCTTCGAGGACGAGGACCACGCGTACGACGGCTCTCCAGAAACCAAAGCCGTACCCGGCGATCCGCTGGCCGTTTTACGTGAGCTCGCCACCCAGATTCGCAAATCCGGAATCACTCGTGTGGAGGGCAACGTCGTCGTCGACTCGTCGCTCTTTGCGGATCAGGGCGCGGAGGGTGGAACCGGCGTCATCGTCTCCCCCATCGTCGTCAACGATAACGTCGTCGACGTCACCGTCACTCCGGGGCAGTATCCCGGCGATCCGGTTAGCGTCGCCGTGTCGCCGCAGACGCCGTACGTCACCTTCGTCAATCAAGCTAAGACCGGTGCGCCAAAGAGCGATGCCGCCATCGACTTGAGCAGCGACGTCCGCGACGCAACCGGGCACCACGTTGTGACCATTACCGGTACGCAGGCACCGGGCCCGAGCATTCTTTACGCCTATCGCGTTCCCGAGCCAAAGGTCTTCGCGCAAGCGGCATTTACGGTGGCACTGCAAGACGCGGGAGTGACGGTCTCGCCGCCGGCCTCGCCTGCGCCGGCACCCGTTGGCCCGTACGACCCGGCAAATCTGGTGGCGCGGCACGTCTCGCCGCCGCTCTCCGAGGATGCTTACATCACGCTGAAGGTGAGCGACAATCTCCACGCCGGGCTGATGCCGTATATGTGGGCGGTCTACCTGGCACATGCAAAGAGCGACTATTTAAAAGCCGGATTTGCGCTGGAGAATAAGATGCTGGCCGGCGCCGGTCTCGACGTGAATCAGGCGATTCAGGAAGATGGCCTCGGTAGTAGTGCCTACTTCACCCCTGATTTCATGGTGCACTATCTCGCTTGGGTGCATCTGCAGCAATGGTATCCTCTGCTGTTGCGCGGCCTGCCGATTCTTGGCGTCGACGGCACGCTCGCGAGCATCCAGACCAAGTCGGTGGCTCGCGGAAAGGTCTTCGCCAAAACGGGAACCGACGGCGGCGAAGATTACTTAGGCGACGACGAGTTCGTTCAAAAGGGACTCGCCGGCTACATGACCACGCGCGGCGGACGCCACGTTGCCTTTGCCTTTTACGTCGGCACGATTAAAGGCAAGCCCCACGAAGACACCGGGCATCTCGCCGGAGAAGTCCTGGGCGCGATGGCCACCGCGACCTTCACTTCCATCTAAGAAGAGCTTCCTGCGGCTCAACTTCGCGGAGCTAACGCGGCCTTAAGGCGTTCGCGCAACCGCGCCAACACCTTCGTTGCCCGCCCTTCCATCGCGGTAAGCGCTGCGCTCTGACGGGCGATCGCCGCCGCATCCTTCATATACCGGTGGTTGATGCGCACGTTGTAGGCACACGCCAAGAGTGCGGAGTTAGCGAACTCGGCCGCGCAGCCGGCGTCGCTAACCAGCGCTGCGGTCGACGCATCGAAGACACGCTCGGAAAGTTCGAGCACCGCGAGTGCGAGCGATGCGGCATGCAGCGGGGCTTCGGCCGCGGCGCCGAGCGCGATCTCGAGAGCGACGCGACGTACGGCCCGCTCGTCATCGTTGCCTTTTGGTAGTGCCTGCGCGGCGACGACCGCGCGAAAGGCGGTTTCGTCGCGAAAGCGTGCTTCGATCAGGTGCGCGCGCAGTTGGTCGGCCTCGCGCGCCAGCGTCTCGTCCGGCGCCCCGATCCGCGCCACCATCGCCGCCAGCGCGGCGCCAAGCGCTCCGACCAAAGCCGCCGCGCTGCCGCCGCCGGGCACCGCCTCCCTCGAAGCAAGCTGTTCCAAATAATCGCTGAGGCTCTCCACGCGCAATGGGTTGGCGGGCCGCAACCGCGAGCCTGCGACGTAGGTCGAACGAGGTGCGGCGGAGGTCGCGTATGATGCGGCGAAGGGCCCCGAGCCTTTCAAATTTTCGCGTAGGAGTCGAAGAGAGTGCCCCTTTTGGATACAGCCACGGAGCCGCGCGGCGCGGCAATAGGAAGCGTTAAAGATCGCGGTCTCGCCGAGAGCGGCCGTTCGCGCATCGCCTGGGCGGCGGCGTATATGCCGGTGCTGGCCCAGATTCACGATCGTTTTGCCGAAGATAAGCCGTTGCAAGGCGTGCGCATCGGAGCCTGTCTCCACGTTACGACCGAAACGGCGAACTTGATGCTGGCGCTCCAGGCCGCCGGTGCGGAGATCGCGCTTTGCGCGAGCAACCCGCTCTCGACACAAGACGATGTTGCGGCGGCACTCTGCGATTATGGAATCGCCACGTACGCGATCAAGGGCGAAGATCACGACACGTATTACTCGCACATCGAGTCGGTGATCGCCACGGAGCCGCAGATTTCGATGGACGACGGCTGCGATCTCGTCACCAGTATTTTTACCAAGCACACCGACTTGCTGGAGCGCATGATCGGCGGCTGCGAAGAGACGACTACCGGCGTCATTCGCCTCAAGGCGATGCAACGCGACGGCGTTCTTCCCTATCCGGTGATCGCGGTGAACAACGCGCTGACCAAGCACATGTTCGATAACCGCTACGGCACCGGGCAGTCGACGCTCGACGGCATCATTCGCGCGACCAACATTCTGTTGGCCGGTCGCACGCTGGTCGTCGTCGGGTACGGCTGGTGCGGGCGCGGGATCGCGTCACGCGCCAACGGCATGGGCGCCAACGTCGTCGTTACCGAGGTCGATCCCCGCAAGGCGATCGAAGCGGTGATGGACGGCTATCGCGTGATGCCGATGAACGAAGCGGCCAAGATCGGCGACATCTTCGTGACCGTCACCGGCAACTATCACGTCATCCGCGAAGAGCATTTCAAGCTGATGAAGGACGGCGCGATCGTCTGCAACTCAGGGCACTTCAACGACGAGCTCGATCTCGATTCGATCCGCGCGCTGGCGCGGCGCCGCATCGAGCCCCGTGCCTTCGTCGAGCAGTATGAGCTGCACGACGGCCGGCGCATCTGTATTCTCGCCGACGGCCGGTTGGTAAACTTGGCCGCAGCCGAAGGCCATCCGGCGGCGGTGATGGACATGTCGTTCGCCAATCAGGCATTGGCGACGGTCTATCTCGCGACGCATTACGAAGCGCTGGAGAAGAAGGTCTACGACGTTCCCATCGAGATCGACGAAGAGGTCGCGCAACTCAAGCTGGCGTCGATGGGCGTCGAGATCGATACGATGACGCCCGAACAGGTCAAGTACGTCGCTTCGTGGAGCGAGGGAACGTAACGTGTCGTACAAGCGCCTCTTCACCAGCGAGTCGGTGACCGAGGGGCATCCCGACAAGCTCGCCGACCAAATCTCCGATGCGGTGCTCGACGCGCTGCTCAAAGAAGATCCGTACTCGCGCGTCGCCGTCGAAACGTTTGCGATCACCGGACAGATTCACATCGCCGGCGAGGTGACGACTAAAACGTACGTGGATATTCCGCGCCTCGCCCGCGAGGTAGTTCGCGACGTCGGATACACGCGCTCGGCCATCGGCTTCGACGCCGAGACCTGCGGGGTAAGCGTCTCGATCGACGAGCAGTCGCCGGATATCGCGATGGGCGTCGATCAGTCGATGGAGGCCAAGGGCGGCGACGACGATGAGTTCGAGCTGCTGGGCGCCGGCGATCAAGGCATGATGTTCGGCTACGCCTGCCGCGAGACGCGCGAGCTGATGCCGCTGCCGATCGTGCTCGCACACAATCTCACCCGCCACCTCGCGGCGGCGCGCAGGAACGGCGACATTCCATATCTGCGTCCCGACGGCAAGTCGCAGGTAACCATCGAGTACGAAGACGATCGTCCCGTGCGCGTCGAGGCGGTAGTGGTGTCGACGCAGCACGATCCGGAGATTCCGCTAGAAGAGATTCGCCGCGAGATCGCCGAGCGCGTCATCGAGCACGTTATCCCACTGTCGCTGCGCGACGAAGCGACGCGCATCTTCGTCAATCCGACGGGACGCTTCGTCATCGGCGGTCCTAAGGGCGACGCGGGCCTCACCGGACGCAAGATTATTGCCGACACCTATGGCGGCATGGCCCGTCACGGCGGCGGCGCGTTCTCCGGAAAAGATCCCACGAAGGTCGACCGTTCCGGCGCATATGCGGCACGCTGGGTAGCAAAGAACGTCGTCGCGGCCGGACTCGCGGAGCGCTGCGAGGTGCAGGTGGCCTACGCCATCGGCGTCGCGCATCCGGTGAGCGTTGCCGTCGAAACGTTCGGCACCGCGAAGGTACCGGAAGAACTAATCGAACGCGCGGTGCTCAAAGTCTTCGACTTACGACCGGCGGCGATCATTCATTTCCTCAACTTACGGCGACCGATCTACAAGCAGACGGCGGCCTACGGTCACTTCGGCCGTCCCGACCTCGACCTCCCGTGGGAGCGCGTCGATCGCGTCGACGCCCTTCGCGATGCAGCCGCTTTTCAAGGAGAGGATCTGCGTGTTCCAAACTTTGCGTCCTAAAGCGATCTTTACGGGCCTGGCCCTGATGGCGGGAATCGCCGCTTCCGCGCCGGCACTCGCCACGACGTTGGTGCCGTCGCAAACCATCAGAGCGGGAACCAAGATTCAATGCACGCTCGACGAGCATCTCGACTCGTCGAAGCTGGGATACGGCGACCAGTTCAAGTTGAAGGTGGTCGACACTTCGCAACCGGCGCTACAAGGTTCGGAGATCATCGGTTGGATTACCGACGTGCGCCAGCCGGCCGGGGCGACGAAGGGGCGCGTCGGATTCTTCTTGACGACCATTCAGTTGGCCAACGGCAAAGAGAAGAGTATTACCGCGTACGTCATTAACAAGCGCGTGAAGCAGTATAATCCGACGGCACAATACCAGCAGCGGCAGCAGGTTTCACCGATGGCCGGCGTTCCCTACGGAACCGTGACGCCGGGTCCGGTCGCTTGGCAGATGCAGATGGGCAACGGTCCCTCGACGGTCAAGCAAACCCAATCGGGGTCGTTGGGAGGATACGTTTACGAGGAAGGCCACTGGCCGATCGTAGTCAACGCCGGCACGCCGGTAACCGTGGAGCTGGCCGAAAACCTCACGATTCCGTAGGGTGCAATAACTGCTCCATCGTGCACGAGTGCGGCGCCTTATCTGGACGCCAGCGCAGTAACCGCGTTGCATGGCGGAAACGGTGTCCCGTGACGTGATCGAAGGCGATCTCGATGACGATCTCCGGTCGCACGGGAAACCACGGGGAATCTTGCTCGCGGCGCCACCGGCTTGGGCCACCAGGCGCCGATCCCGTAAACCCCGGCGGTTCGACGATCGGTTGAAGCTTTGCACCGGCACGTTCGCGTTCGGCGGCGCTCATCGAGCCGACGAAGCCGACGTGGTGTAGCTTCCCCTCAACGTCGTAGAGCCCGAGCAGCAGCGATGCGATCTTCCCGTCTTTCGACGTGCGGAAACCGCCGATCACGCAGTCGGCCGTGTAGCTGCGCTTGATTTTGACGGCCGCGTCGCGGCTGCCGAAGGCGTAGGGCACGTCACGCTTGGCGATGACGCCGTCCAGGCGCGCGAGTTCACCCTTTAGCCAGCGGCGGGCCAACGCGACGTCCTTCGTGGCCGGACAGAGCCGAACGTACTCGCCTTTTTCAAAGTTGCGCTCGACGAAGGCTTCGAGCTGCGTTCGTCGCGCGCTCAGCGGGCTTTCGAAGAGCGGGCGTCTTCCTTCGGCCAGGAGGTCGAAGACAACGTAGGTTGCGGGCGTCTCGCGCGCGAGCCGTTTTACGCGGCTCTCGGCGGGATGAATGCGCTGAAGCAGCGCGTCGAAGTCGGAGGCCGACTCCGTCGCGATGATCAGCTCGCCGTCGGTGACGAAGCGTTGCGTGACGGCTTCGCGTAGCGCCGCAACAATTTCGGGGAAGTAGCGCGTCAGCGTTTCGCCGGATTTTGATTGAAGCTCGACGTTGTCGCCGTCGCGAAAGGCAATGCAGCGAAAGCCGTCCCACTTGGGTTCGTAACTCCACTCCTCGCCTTCGGGAATACGCGCAACTTGGCGTGTCTCCATCGGCTCGATCGGCGGCTTTATCGGTATGGAGTCAAACAAGGTTGAAGCGTCCGCGCTTGGCGAGCACTGGTTTCCATAGATCTCCGATTTGGGCGATGCGCTCGGGAACGTTGAAAATGGTAAAGTCGTCGATTTCGCAGCCGGCCGCGAGCTCTTCCCAGGTTACCGGCGTCGATACCGTCGCAGCTTCTTTGGCACGTACCGAGTAGATGGAGGCGAGGGTTCGGCCCCAGGCGTTTTGATTGTAGTCGACCAGAACGTGGCGCTCGGGGCGTTTGGCGACGCGATACTCGGCGGTGAGCACGTCCGGATGCGCACGGGCCATTTGATGGCCGATTTCTTTGGCGATCTCCCAGACTTCATGTTGGGTGAGGTTGCGCTGAATTGCCACGTAGACGTGCACGCCTTTACTTCCCGATGTTTTGGCTAAGGGTTTCATGCCGAGCCCCCGCAGCACGTCACCAACGATCAGCGCGGCGTCACGTACGACGGCGAACGGCGTGTTGGGCGTAGGGTCGAGGTCGAAGTGTATGTAGAGCGGGCGGTCGGGATCGTCACAGAGCGAGTACCACGGGTTGAGGTCGATACAGCCGAGATTGACGAGCCAGAGTAGCGACGCCAAATCGTCAATGACCGGGAAATCGATCACGTTGCCCGAGCGATGCTCGATGCGACAGGTTCGGATCCATTCCGGCCGTGGTGACGGCGTACGCTTCATGTAGAAGAACTCGCCGGTGACGCCGTGCGGATACCGCTTCATCACCATAGGCCGGTCGGAGACGTGCGGCAGCAAAACCCGCGAGACGCTTGCATAATAGCGAAGCAGGTCACCCTTGGTGAGACCCAGCTGCGGAAAATAGATTTTTCGCAGGTTGGTGAGAGCGACGTGGCGGTCGCCGATTTCGACCGTGGCGTTGTCGACGTCGGTAGGGATCAGCACTTTCCGATAATCTCGCCGCGAACGTTAGCCAGGAGAAAGCACGCGACCTTTGGGGCGCCGTGCCGATTAGGAAGCGGGACAGGCCGCTCCGGTAACGCTAGATCGAACGAGACGCTCAGGTGCTTCTGTGATGCGTCAGTAACCAGGCGTGCGACATACGGCGGCCGCTGCATGAGCCAAAACGTCATGTAGTTCTCACCTTCGTCCGGATAGTATTTTGCCAGGAACATAGCGCGAACTACGAGCGTCGGGAGAACGCACGCCCCAACGCGCAATGGTTCTTCTCGAAGAACCTCGACGGGTACGAATTGGATCGTCTCATCCGTCGGCCCGAGCGTGGTTAACGTGGTTTTCGAGCCTACAGCCAAAGGAAGCTGGAGGAATGCCAGGCCGAACTGACCGCCATGAAGTCGCTGTATCCCGGCGGCAACGCGGTTTTCGAGGTCGTCATCAATCCCTTCGTGGATCCGGTGGACGATTAGCCGGTGGCCACGCCATCGGCAAACGTTCGGGCGAAAATTTCACCATCCGAAGTATTGAAAGTATCGGCGACCGGCGCCAGCGTAGTATGCTCGAAGAGTGAGATCCAGGTACGAACGCGCCCGTTGCTCTGTAAAGATATCTGTGTACGGCGAAATGCCTTCTTGCCGGCAAGTGGCACTTCATCGAGCGTGTCTTGCCATCGTGAGGTGACGGCGGTTCTTCCCCCCACATTGGCGGTGACCGAGTAAACGTGGGAGTAGGGTTGCAGCTCTATCGCGGTGGCCAAACGGGGCCGGTTGCCCGCGAGTGCGAGCGCTGTTACCAGAATCGCGGTGAAAGGCCTCATTATGCGCTCACTTCAAATAAATCTCAAAAGTCACACACGGCTATGATGAAGCGTTGCAACTCCTAAGTGCCGGCAGTACGATTTACCAAGGCGTCCGTGGCGGCTGCGATCGTGGGTCTGATCGCGATAACGATCTATCTGGTGATTGAGCGCGCAGCCGCCAACGGGCTCCCGCCGATGCAGTGCCTGCTGCAGCTGTTACAGTGGGACGCCTCCAACGCCTATGGCACCGCGGCATTTAGCGGTGGGTGGACCATGGCGTGCATTGGCCTCGCGATGGACTTTCTCGTTTCGCTCGCCTGGGGGATCGTTTTCGTGGTGCTTTTCAACGGCGTTCCGGCAGTTAGGCGTAACATTGTTGTCGCGGGGTTACTTTTTGGGGCTTGCGTTATGGTGGTGATGATCTTCGCGATCGTACCAATCGGCTATGCGCCCCAGATGCGTGAGACGCCGTTAAATCTCCTGAACGTGCTCATCGCGCATACGGTTTTCTTCGGTCTACCGGTGGCACTAACCGTTCAGCGACTACTTCGCGTGTAGTAGAGATCGGATGTAAGCGTCCAGGTCGTTCCGCCATCGGTGGAGCTGTCGAAGCGCTGCTCGACCCGTCCGTCGGTGAGGAAGTCGTAGGTCATGCGTATTTTCGCGTTCGGCGTCGCGCCCGGCGCAGTGAAGACCACAGATGAACCTTTCACCGTCCCGGTATAGTCGGTGGCCGCGGCGGTATCGCTGACGTAGTGTTGGAGCCAGCGTTGAGCTGTAGCATCGTATGATGTTAGGCTCATTCCGCGTTCGCCGAACTGCCCGGTCCAGCGTTCGAGTATGACGCAACCATCGAAGGCGCGGTCGACTACGCTCGACCCTCCCGGTCCGTTTGGATTAGCGACGCTCCAGGTGCCGATCCAATGATCCATCGCTCGAGCCGCGGAATCGAACCGGCACGGATATTGCCGGCGTTCCACGGACGCGACGAATGAGTCGTACCCGGGCAGCGTGCGGAAGAGCGCAAAGATTGCGTCATTGCGATAAGCAGCTGCCGGAACCGGCGACGCCTTCGAAAAGGCGTCGAGATCGGCGAGCGCCTCGGTTGCATCGCCCTGCGCGACGCCGATCACAGCGAGGCGGTACCAGGCGCGATAATCCTTCGGGTTGGTGCTCACGGCCGTTTGGTAAAGCGCCTTCGCTTGCGGGTAGTCGTGCCGGGCGTAGGCGTCGTCAGCGGACGGCCCCGGCGCAACCTGCGCCACGGTGACAAGGGCAAGAAGCAGTGCTATCATGCCTTGGTCGTTCGCGCCGGCCCGAGCGAGGCCGTGAGCCGAGCGGCCGCCGGTCACGTTAGAGTCAGGTACGCAGGGACGCCACCCGACCCGTGGAACCAGGGTCGGCGGCCCGACAGCACCTTGTCGTTCCGGATTAGCTCAGTTGGTAGAGCAGCTGACTGTTAATCAGCGGGTCGTTGGTTCGAGTCCAACATCCGGAGCCATTTTCGACCCCTCGCAAATAAAGGGCCTTGCGAGGGGTCTGCAATTTTAGAGCTGAGCTATGCCACGAAGGCGGGCGAGCCCGACGACAACCGCCTCATCCAAAGTCGAAGCTTCGTTTCACGGTTTGCGCGCCCAGGCGCCGACAAGTCCGATCCATGGTACGACGCTTCTAGACGCAGTAACTTCATCGTGCAATCGTTCCTGCAACGTCGAAAGATCGCCCAGTGATTCATAATGCAGATCGAACCGTTCAAGCTCGGGTTGCACGCTTCGGACTACGTCCGAAGCCCAGCGCGTTGCGTCTAAATCGTCACCGAGGGTCATCTCGAGGTGCATGCGCGGCGCGGGCAGCCCCGCATCTTGGAATGCCGCGTGCAGGCCGGGACCCATCTCCAAATTTGCGCCGGCGCGTGTTCCTACTTCGTAAAGCAGAGAAATGGCCGCGTACCAGAGCGGAAGGTGCCGCGACAGCGCGAGTAAGGGCGCCCACGAACCCTCTTGAAAGGCGATGATGCCGCCGGAGCGTACGCGCACGGCAACCGAATGCAGCGTCGCGACCGGGTCGGGCAGAAACTGCAGAATGTAGCGGCCGACCGCGGCATCGAACGAAGCATCGGTCGAGTAGTCGTCGATGTCGGATTGGAAGAACTCGATGTTGGCAAATCCCGCCTCTGTCGCGCGCATCCGCGCGCGCTCGATCGCTTTGGCGTCACGCTCAATCCCCACGACCGTTCCCCTGGGGCCGACGATTGCAGCCGCAATCATCGCCACGTCACCGACGCCCGAGCCGATATCCAAAACGGTTTGCCCTGGCCCGATGCCGGCGTCTAAAAAGAATCGCTTAGTTATCGGCGCCAGACGCCGCGCCTGCCTGATTAGACGCTCGTGTTCCGTGTCGCTGTGGCCGAGGTGGTAGTTTGACACTATGGCGCTCTCCGAATGACAAAAACAGCCATTACGATGTAAACGGCCGGGGCGCCTGTAGTTCGTCACCGGTCGGCCGCGATACGACGTTCGGCGTGACTAACACATGTCACGTCCCCTTCAAATGAAGATCCAGGAATCGGCGAAGATACCAGAGCGCGATACGGTCGTGAAAGCCGGCGGGAATATACTCAAACGCATGGTCGGCCCACGGCAGCTCGAGATAGGTAACGCTGACGCCGTCGCTGCGCAGCTCGTCGCGCAACAGTTTCTCGAAAGCGAGTGGAGCGACGTGGTCACGCCCTGCCGCAATCATGAGGATCGGCGGCATCCCCGCGCGCACCAAATACCGCGGAGACGCAGCTCTGTAACATGCCGGCAGCTGCTCCGGAGTGCCGCCACAAAGGTCGAGCAGGATGTGACGTATTCCCACCACGTCGGGTTGGGGCGGATATTCGAACGCGAGGCGAAGATCCACCGGACTTTCATAGGTTACTACGGCGCTGATGCGCTGCGGCCGCAACGCCGCCGCGATGATCGCCAACTGTGCCCCGGACGAATGTCCGAGCACAGCGATGCGGCCGTCGGGTTGGGAATCTATCTCGCGGAGAATGGCTTCGCGTTGTGCGGGCCATCGCGCGCCTGGCGCGTGCGGATAGTTCAACGCGCGGACCCGATAACCCCAAGAAGCGATGATTGCGTTGAGGCGCGCATCGTTTTGCGGCGAACCGCGTTCCCACGCTCCGCCATAGATGGCGAGCACGACAGGGGCGCCGGTCGGAGCCGCCACCGGGTTCCCGGGTTTGGGAAGCGGCATGAGTAAAGCTGACAACGGAACGTAGGGACCTCGTACCGCATACGCAATCGGCGGCACGAGCGTACACAACAGCGCCACGAGCGAAATGATGATGGCCGCGCGTCGCGTGGAATTATGTGAGCGCAGCCCAACAAGCAAAACGACCGCGTCGACAAACGTCAAAACCGGCCAGAGTTCGGTACCTGCAACCGTCAGAACGAACAGCGGAACGACCGGCCCGGGAATCACAATCCAAATGGAGAGGAAGAATGCGAGTAATGCCAGCAGGAACGGCATCGTACACGTATCGTGTCTTAACTTACGCCGTTCCTGCTCGAAGCCGGAGTAATGCAAGTCCACCAGACCCAAGCGATAACGACAAGCTGCAGTGGAAGACGGGCGTAAAATGCCGGTGCCGCAGCGATATCTCTATAGAGCTCGGGGTGCTGAGCCATTTGCACGTTTGCCGGAAAGACGGCAACTAGAAGCGCGATGAGCCCCATGCCGCTCAAACGTCGAGTTTTTGTTATGAGGACCCCGATTCCGCCGAGGATTTCGCATACCCCACTGATCTTAACGAGCAAGGCTGGTGCGGGAAGCCAAGGTGGAACTATCCGCACGTAAACGCTGGGATGGGCGAAGTGATTTGTGCCCGCCACTATGAAAAAGAATCCTAGCAGAACGAGCGCAACGATGCGCGCCGCGGGTACGATCCGACCCATTCTATTCGACGCTTGACCTGCAGCCACGATATACCTTCCGGAAAGTGCAACCAACATTTCGAGAAAGAACTCTACAGTATCGGGGCAAGCCAATCCCACCGAAGGCATCCCCCGAGGGGTACCGGTGTGACGTACTGCAGAAGATGTGCTAGTAATGCGTAAAGCGCTCGGGCAAGGCGCCTTGGCCCTCGTGACGCTCCTTGTCGTCGTCCTTTACTACGTGCCGATCGGGCACGTCGATTTTGCCGAGAACTGGGGCGAAGGCTCGTTTGGAATTACTCTGCCGGCTCGCGAATCGGCCGTCGTCGCGATAGATCGCGGCTCGCCGGCCGATCGCGCCGGGGTACGTCCCGGCGATCGTTTGGCGAACGACGGAAATTTCGAAACCGCGTCGCGTATTCGGTCGCCGTACCCAGGCGAACTCGAGCGGCTAACCTTCGAGCGCGGCACGACGACCTACGTCGTCACCCTGACCGCGCGATCGAACCCTAACTTCGGATTGCTGCAGCGAATTGCTGGAGTGCTCGCTTACATCCCGCCGACTGTCTTTCTCGTCGTCGCCTTCCTGCTCGTGTTCTTGCGCCCATCTATCATGTCGTGGTCGTTTTACGTTTTTGCCGTCGGCTATTTCGGAACGGGCCCCCCCTTCATGTATTGGTCGCACGTGCTCTCCCCGAACGCATATGTCGGACTTTCGTTCGTGCTCAGCACCGTTTTTGGCCCGTGGAGCGTCCTCCCGCTACTGCCCTTCGTCTTGCGGTTCCCCAACGGCGACGTCCTCGGATGGCGCCGCCGCATCGATCCTTTCGTGTGGACCTTTCTCGCTCTCGCGTATGTCTTATATGTAATTGAGTGGCGCGCTTACTCGACCTCGCAGTCGATCCCCTCATGGGACACAATTCCGAGCACGATAATTCCACTCGGCGCCTTTGCCCTCGCCGGCCTGATTCTAGCGAAGAATTTCGCCACCGCGACACCCAGCGACCGGCAACGCTTTGCTTTCGTAGCACTCGGCACACTCGTATCGTTCGTCGCGTACGCGGTTTACTACGTACCGGGCGTGCCCTTCGCCGTCGGGCAGGTAATCGGTTTCGCGGTCGTGCTCATGCCGATCTGCATCGCCTACGCGGTCTTCAGATTGCGCGTGCTCGACGTCAACTTTGTCCTGAACCGAGCCCTCGTCTTCGGCGTCATCTCAGTTGGCGTCATTGCTTTCGTCTCGCTCCTCGACTGGTTCTTCGCGCGCGTGGTAGCGATTGGAAGGTTCGCTATCGGCGTCGAACTGCTGGCGACCATCGCTGTCGGCTTTCTTCTCGATCGAATCAACCGCCGAGTCGAAGGACTCGTCGAATCGCTCTTCTTTCGGAGGCGCCGGCTCGCCGAGCGACACCTGCGCCTTGCCGCATCGGCGTTGCCGTACGCAACCGACGAGGACGCGATCGTTGACGGACTCGTTCAGATTCCTGTGGACTCCCTACAACTATCGGCGGCGGCGTTGTACCGCCGCTCCCAGGACGGTGCGCGTTTCGAAGGCGTGGCAACCGCGAGCCAAACGACGATCGCCCCACCCGGATTCAACGCAAACGACCTTTTGGTGCGCATGCTGCTCGCCGAGGAGAAGATTGTGTGGCTCGACGACGTGCGCTCGCACCTCGACCCGCAAAATGCCGCGATCTACGCGCTGGCAATCCCTGTAACGGTTCGTCACGAACTCGTCAGCTTTACGCTCTACGGTGCACACTCCAACGGTGCGCAGCTCGACCCCGAAGAAGTCGAGCTGCTCGAAGAGCTCGCGCGGGAAGCGGCTCGAGCCTACGATCACGTCGAGGCGCAACGCGCCCGCGCGCGCTACGCGCAGCTCGCCGCGCAACGCTCACCGTCCCCAGCGACTTAGACACCGGCAGTCGCACCTAACGAAGAGAGCGAGTACGAGAAGAAGAAACCGAGACGGTCAGTAAGTCGGCATCGTATCCTTTAATGACGGTTTCGGGCTCGCCTCCGGCTGGGTAAGGATAGATGCCGATGCTGCTCTTGTTTTTCGCCTCGCCCATCGGCAGGAGAATCCGAGAGCCTTGAACGCAGAAACCGATTCCTGAACCGCGCCCGAGATCTTTGAACGTCGTCGTCCCGCTTATCGTGGCGCCCTCACCGACGACTCGGAGTCGCCTTATCCGCGACTTTATCGCTGGAGAGCGGATTAGAAGTGCGAGCCGCTTTCCCGTCCACTGAACATAGCGACCGTGGTTCTTGGTCTTTCGCGGAATATAGATCGGCCCCGCCCGCCAACCGTCTCCAAGCTTCCATTTAATTAAGATTAAACCGGTGTCGGTCCAAGCAATGATATCTGTCGAGTCCTTATAGGTAAGGCTCGTCGCCCGATATGGGCTGATATTGGTAAAATGCGGATCGCCGCTGGGGTTCGAGTACAAAGCAATTTGACCCTGAGTCTTCTCATTCAACGCGACCGCAATAACCGCACTCTGCGGATCAACCGCGCACCCTGTTACGTCGAACCCGGATGTAAGACTAAGAGTTCTGGTTGGCGACGTACTTCCATGCGCATACTCATAAACCACACCGCTGCCGTGAACAGAACCGTTAGCGGCAACAAAAACGTTTCCGCTCGTATCCGAACACAGCCCTCGAATGTCGACCGCGTTTGGCGGTACGAATTGGGCGACGTGCTTTCCCGCCGGATAGGTAAAGAGGTAAACGACATTGCGTTTGGCCGCGTAAATCAAATCGCCGCTCGGCCCGAACGATGGTCGGTCCGGTGCGCCGGGAATCGCGCCCGGGATCGCGCCGCCCGAAGCGCCACGCCCACCGCACCCGGCAAAAGTGAACGTCGCCACCAATAAGCCAACTACGACGCCCCAACGCGATCTTATCACACCGCCTCCTCGCTACCCGACTAACGTTCGCATCTCAGCGCTCGTTCCCGTCAAGGAGAAGCAAGAAGAGCGCCCGTTAGTCGGCAGCGGGCGCTCTCTTTTGGGCTATCGGCTAGAGGTTACTTTTCTCCGTCGTCATCCTCTCCATCGTCGTCATCGTCGTCATCGTCCGGAGCATCTTCGTTGTTGTCGCGATCGGGCACTGGGCTCTCCTCGGTTTTATCCGGATCTATGCCGGGGTCGTCGGGATAAGGCGTCGTCATGCAACCCCTTTACCCACCCGACCCCACTGCAACACACCAAGGCGAGGACGAAACAACCAACGCTACGGCTTCACCCGGAAGATCGTGCCGCAGCCGCCGCCGCTGCTGCAGCCCGTGCCGCCGCCGCCGTGTGTCGTGCCGTAAAGCCAACCTTTATACAGCGTCACCGGGCCCTGCGCGTCGTTGCCGTCGGTGCCGCCGAGGAAGCTGTAAAGGACCGTCTCCGTTGCGGGTGGCGTAAACTTGAAGACGGTACCGAGCCCCGCGGTTCCACCGCCCACTGTCGTGCCGTACAAACTCCCCTTGTGAGAGAGGAGGTTCGCCGCCGGAAGATTGCCGTCGGGAATGTCTTTGAACGAGTAGAGCGTCGTCTTCGTACCCGACGGCGTGATCGAAAAAATCGTACCGGAGTTGTACGTCCCGCCGCCTTCGGTCGTGCCGTAGAGCAGGCCGTTCACCTCGGTAAGACCGTTGGGATAAGCCCCATCCGCGTTCCCCGCAAACTTGTAAAGCACCTGATGCCCCTTGCCGGACCGCTTCATCTTAAACACCGTACCACATCCGCCGGTGCCACACCCCGAGCCGCCAAACGTCGTCGTCCCATACAGCATAGTGCCCGACAGCGCAACGCCCGCATACGGCGTCTTACCATCCGTCCCGCCGGCAAAACTATACAGCACTTTCTCGCTCCCGGAAGTAGTAACCGAGAATACCGTGCCGCAACCACTGCCGCCGCATCCGTTGCCGCCGCCATAAAGCGTCGTGCCGTATAGCGTCGTGCCCTTAGGCGTAAGCGCCGCCTCGGGAATTCCCCCGTCGCTCCCACCAGCAAAGCTATACAACACCTGTTCGGAACCGCTCGGCGTTACCTGAAAGACGACGCCTTCATTATGCGCGCCCGCGCTAGCCGCCGTGCCGTACATCTTTCCATTGATCGCGATCAAAGAATCGAATGGCCACGAACCATCGTGCGCACTGCCGAAGTTCCCCTGAAAGTTGTAAACGACGTCCTCTTTACCGGAAGGGGTCACCGAAAAGATCGTGCCGCAGCCAAGGTAACAATAGTTCCCACCGCAGCTCGCCGAACAATAATTCTTCGACCCATTCAACGTCGTGCCGTAAAGCTTACCATTCACCGCGACGACATTTGAAAACGGCGTCGCGCCATCCGGGGTCCCCTTAAACGCGTAGAGCTGTTGATACCCCGAGTGCCCAGAGCGAACCGCCGTACCCGTGGCAAACGTCCTCGCCGCGCCCAGGTTGCCCGCAGATGGAGTAAGCGCGCCCACGCCGCCATTGCCGCACGCCGAAAGAGCTACCGACATAAAGAAAATTCCAAATAACCCGCGAAAGCTTTTCATCGTTTCCTCCTGAAGAGGAACCATTCACGACAACGCTGCCGACACCCCTCACACCGACAGTGCATTCCCCTCAAAGGCAGGCCGCCGTGAAGACAAAGCGAAGCGGACAATCGATGGCCCACAACACAACGAGCGCTTACCACGCTCGTCGTTCTGTCTTTCCGCATCGTGGCTGATACGCCCGCGGGCCTCGAAGCAACGATCGTCCTTTGCGCGCGCGTAAAAGCGGGCGAGGAAAGGGCGTTTCGCGCGTGGTGCGGCCGCTGGCAAAGCGCGATGCTGGAGTCGCCCGGCAGCGAAAGTTTCGAATTGCTCCCACCCACGCCCGACCAAGATGAGACTGCCGCCGTCGCGCGTTTCGCCACCGTCGACGCCGCGCGCGTCTGGCGCCATAGCGAGGATAATCAAAACCTGATCGACGAAGCTAAACCGCTCGTCGAAGGCGGCCTGCTGATGCAGCTCACCGGCCGCGCCGCAATCGAGTACTACATCCAACACAGCGCAACCGAAGTCATCATCACCAAGATAAAAGCCGGAAGCGAAGACGATTACCGCAGGTTCGCCGCGCGCATTCAAAAAGTTCAGGAGACCTTCCCCGGCTACATCGGTTCCTTCGTGCAGCCGCCGCACCAAAAGGAACTCGGATGGACGACGGTACTGCGCTTCGACTCGGTCGGTCACCTCAACGCGTGGATGACGTCGCCGCAGCGCGCCGAGCTGCTCAAAGAGGCAGAGCCGCTCATCGTCGGCTTCGAAGCGCAGCGCGTCGACACGTCGTTCCCCGGCTGGGTCGCCGCCGATCCAGCTACGGGTCGCCCACCGAGCATCTGGAAAACCGCGACGCTGGTGCTGCTCACCCTCTTCCCTGTAGTAATGCTCGAGCTCAAGTTTCTCAATCCGCACCTTCGCGGATTGCCGCCGTCGGTGGCAACGTTTATCGGAAACGCAATCAGCGTCGCGCTTACCACCTGGCCGCTAATGCCGCTGGCAATCCGTGCGTTCCGTCCGTGGCTCTTCCCCGAAGGCCAACCGCCGGCGCTGGTGCGCGCCATGCCGGTTATTCTCGTCGCCTGCTATGCAATCGAGATCGCAATCTTCTGGCGCTTGCTCTAACTTCGCGCCGTCTCTGCCTCTTGGAGCCGCGCAAAGATCCGGTCCTCAGTAAAGGGCAGCCCCGTAAAGCGTAGGCCCGTCGCATCCTTGAGCGCGTTGCCGATCGCCGGAGCAACGGGATTAATCGTATTCTCCGCAATCGACTTCGAACCCAGCGGTCCAATCTTATCGTGCGTACCGGCGAAGAAAACCTCGGTAACCGGTGCATCGGCAAACGTCGGGATCCGATAGTTACGCAGCGTCGGATTAACAACCGCGCCGGCATCGTTATAAACCATTTTCTCTTGAAGCGCATACCCGATCCCCTGCACAACGCCACCCACGGCTTGCCCGCGCAGCTGATGTGGATTCATCACCACGCCCGCATCGACGGCCTCGATGTTGAAGAGGATGCGAATCTCACCCGTCACGCGATGCACCGCTAGCCGAACGCCGTATGCCATAAATGACACCGTCCGGGGCGCCCCATACGCCTTACGAAACGCCGAAAGATGCTCCCCCTCTTTGAGCGAACGAGCATGCAGCTCGCTTAACGCAACGCGCCGCTTCCCGCAAACGACGGCGTCCGCCTCAAGGCGGCACAACCCCATATCAACGCCAAAACACCGAGAAGCGAACGCAAGAAGCTTCTCGCGTAAGGCGACGGCAGCGAGCTCCACCGCCTTGGTCGGCACCATCATACCGACACTTGCAAAAGTCCCGCTGTCATAAGGCGTTTTATCCGTATCCGCGTTAAGAAAAGAAACTGCGGCGGTCGGGCAGCTCATCACTTGCGCGACAACCTGCTGCTGCGCGGTCACCAACCCATTCCCGATCTCCACCGACCCAACGGTAAAATGATAACCTCCGTTCGGCAGAAGGGTAACTTCCGAGCCCGACCGCTGCTCGGTCGGCGGCACGCAATCGAGCATAGACAGCGCGACGCCGCTGCCGCAGAGCCAATCGTCTCCGTTAGGTTTAGGCAACCCACGGCCACTCGCCAGCGCCGCCTCCACCGCATCAATGCACTGATCCAAGCCATAGCTGCCCATGGTAAGGTCGGAAGGCTCCGTCAGCACCGACTCCATCTCGTCGTCCGCGCCAACCACGTTCCGCCGCCGCATCTCGATCGGGTCGATCTCAAGCAACGCCGCGAGTTCATCAATCGCTGACTCAATAGCAAACGTCGGCTGGGTCGTCCCATAACCGCGAAAGCCGCCGCCGCACTGCAGATTGGTGTAAACCGCATAACCGTCACCCTTCTTATTAGGGCAGCGATACAAGGCCCACGGTCCGGACATCGCATTCGCCAGCGTTTCACCACCATGATTGCCGTAGGCCCCCGTGTTGGAGACGATGCGGAATTGGATCGCCGTCAGCGTGCCGTCTTGCCTCGCACCAAGCTTAACGTGCGTGCGCATCGGATGACGCGTCGTCGCCCCTATGAACTGTTCCTCGCGCGTAAACTCCCATTTCACCGGGCGGCCCGTCTGGATCGCCGCGAAGAGTGGCAGATCTTCGCTCATCATGTCTTGCTTGCCGCCAAACCCACCGCCGACGCGCTCGGTAAAAACGTGCAGATCCGCCGGCATAATCCCAAACAGATAGCAGAGCTTCCCCTTGACGATGAACGGCCCCTGAGCGCTGGTCCGTACGTGCAGCCGTCCATCCTCGGCGCGCCAGGCAATTGACTGCATCGTTTCCAGGTGTACGTGTTGCTGGCGGGGCGCATCGTACGTCTCCTCGTACACCGCATCCGCCTCGGCAAACCCGGCAGCGACGTCCCCAACCTCGCCATGCAACTCCAAAAAGACATTCTTCTCAGGGTGAAGGATGTGCGAGTCGCCGCCCAAGTCGTGCAGCACCGGCGCACCGGGCTCCATCGCTTGCTCCGGATCAAATACCGGCTGCAGCAACTCGTACTCGATTTTGATCTTGCGGCAGCCCTCCTCGGCAGCGCCTTCGCTTTCGGCCACAACCGCCGCCAGGCGCTGGCCAACGAAGCGAGCGACATTGTCGAGCAAGTACGTGTCGTCGGGGTCAACGCGATTATCCTCGTGTATCGCGGTCGTGTACCGGCGCCGCGGAACGTCTTCCCAAGTATAAACGGCAACTACGCCGGGCACCGCCAACGCGTCGTTGCGATCGATCGAGAGAATCTTCGCGTGCGCGTGCGGCGAGCGCAGCACTTTGAGATGCAGCAATCCGTCCAACGGCAGAATATCTGACGTGTAGCGCGCCGTGCCCGTAACAATCTCCTCCGCGAACGGATTCTGCACGCTCATCGTTTTAGAATCACCCGCGGCATCGGGCGAAACATTTTTCACGCCATCAAAGGCGTCGCGAATGGACCCGTAACCGGTACAGCGGCAGAGATTACCCTTGAGCGCTCGCGGAAGATCGCGCTTCTGTTCGTCGCTTAACGAAGCGGCGGTCATGATCATTCCGGCTGCGCAGTAACCGCACTGAAAACCTTGCGCGTCGAGAAAGGCTTGCTGCATCGGATGCAGCTGCCCGTTCTCGGCGAGGCCCTCGATCGTCGTGATTGCCTTTCCCTCGGCGCGAAACGCCGGATAAAGACAACTGTGAACGGGCTTGCGATCTACCCACACGGTACACGCCCCGCAGTCGCCGCCGTCGCAGCCCTTTTTTACGCCGTACCAGCCAAGATCGCGTAAGAACACACGCAAGCATTGCCCGGGATCGGGCGTAGCGGCGAACTTCTTTCCGTTGACGGTGAGATTCAAGCAGAGAGCTCCTGACGGATCTGTTCCGAGTAATGGTAGGTAAGATGACGGCGATGCGCGGGCGAGCCGTGCACGTCGTCGAGGTAGAGGTTCTCGGGAATCGCCGCGTCAATGGCGTCGCGGAGCTCGGCCGCAGTTGGCGAAGCGCCAAAAGCCAGCTGCACGGGCCGAATCGTAGCCGCGGTCACGGTGAGTGTCAGCCCGCCGCCAGGCTTAGCTCGCGTACCAATCAGGAGAACGGAGGAGCGCCCCAGGTGAGTCAGCTCGGACCGGCGGAAGGCAAACGATTTTCCTAACGCGCTAACCGGGATGCGGACGGCGCGCAGCAGCTCGCCGGGCTGCAAGACGTTAGCGTGATTGCCGGTGACAAATTCGGCGGCGCGCACCTTCCGCACACTTCCATCGCGCGCCAGAAGTTTAAAGGTTGCCTCGAGCGCGACCGTCAGCGAAATCATCGGTCCGGCCGGTAGAGACATCACGATATTTCCGCCCAGCGTCGCTTCGTTCCAAATCTTGAAAGACGACAGGAAGGCGCGGCAGCATTCACCGATCAACGGACCGGCTTTCCATTCCGGCGGTGGCTGGAAGGCATAGAGTTCGGCAATCTTGCACGTCGCCGCGAGCTCCAGCGCATTGGGCTCGACGGTAATCGGCGTCCAGCCGAACGTTTCGAGATCAATTAACGTGTGCGTTCGAATTTGCGGTTCCGAAAAGAGCCACGTACCGCCGCCGAGCCATGCGTAGCCCTCATCCCAGTTACGAATCTCTTCGGGCGACTTCGGCCGTTTGACTTCGCGTACAGTGTTTAGGTTCATAAGAGCCTCAGGGAGCAATACGAAGTGCCACTCGTGATTCGAACGGGTCGCTATCATTTATTTCAACACGCTCCCCGACCCGCCTTTACGAATGCGCCGCTTGCTCGCCTAAAGAGAATGCGCTTAATGTGACGAAGCACGACTCGTGCGAAGATTTGTCAGCCGGCCAATCGCGCCCGCGGGTGACGCCTTCGTCACGCCGGCAACTGGAAGCGAACCGCCGGTGCCGGCTGCGTTTATATGGGAAGGCAAAACGTTAACCGTAAACAAGGTCGTGCGAGCGTGGCGCTCCACCAAGGGCGACCGTGGCGATAACTATCTCAAGCGCCATTGGTTCGAGCTCGAGACCATCGAGGGCCCGCGGATCGAAGTCTATTTCGATCGAGAAGCGCGCCGCGGCGCGCCGCAGTGGTGGCTTTACACGATCGACGAGTAGTGCGAGGCTCGAACCTCCGTGAAGTTGGATCACCGGGTAGGCAGCGGACGAGTATGCAACAGATAGTGGCCAAGGTAATTCAGCGCGACACGATGGAACCAGACGTAAGTAAACAGGGCTATACTAAACACGCCCCAAGCTATTGCTACTGCCGCGTACCACTTCCAAAATGTATTGGGATTCATTTCGGCGGCCCCGGCTCCACCAGCTATCGGGCGCTAGTGTGGCGCTACGCTGATGGCTACCGAACCAAAGCCGTGGTCGCCAGTACCGATCTTCTTAATTACATTAATCGCGTGGCGCCCGCGCGGATACTTCCAGACCCCTAGGTCGTTGGTCTCGGTGCCGTGAGTTGAAAACGGCATTATTACGGCCGCATCCTGAACTGAGATCGAGGAGTAACCTACGTTTCGCATGTACCCGCTAAATTTCGTCTCGCCAACCACGGTCCCGGTCGAGCCTGACACCTGTATTCTGTAAATCCCAGCCGGACTGCGCCCCCCTTGAAGCGTGACGTAGGTCCCATCCCACTGAATCGGGCCCACATAGGTAATACCTTCGCTTAGTGTGATCGTAGTAAAGGTTTGGCTGCCCTTGGGAAGCTCAGAAATGGCCGAACCGCTATAGCCGCCTAAAAAGAGATTGCCTTGATTATCGTAGGTGGACGTATAGGCATACGGTGCACCGTACCTTGTAGGCGTCCCGCTTCCATTCGGAAATATGGCAAGGTTTTGATTGCCGCAAGGCGGGCAGTTGAATATTACGGCGAGATCGTTCGAGGACGGGTCGACCGAGCAACTGTACAGTTCAGCGCCCGGAATTCGCAGCGTTCGTAGCGATGTCGTTGAACCATGTGCGTATTCCGTCACTGCATTGCGATACAACAGATACATGTTCCCGTTGGTGTCGGAGCACATCGCCTCAACGGGTCCGGGGATGCTTCCCACGAGTTGGCCCTGCGGATACGAGAGCATGAACGTTTCGCTGCCGCTGGCGTCTGAGTAACCCGTCGCGTAGATCAGGTCGCCGCTCGACCCACTCGGCGGGATTGCAGATCGAAGAGCGCTACGTGAAAAAGGCTGAGATATTTGCGGACTCCCACACGCAGCGAGTAATAGTAGGGCGACGGTTAGCCATGCGAAGCGAATCGGTCTACGGGCAAGCATTGTCATCTCCGTCTAGAGGTTGGCGCAACGCTGATGGTCTTGGCGCCCGTGACGTTAGGAATTCTATGAATGCTCCCACCTCCGGCGGGAAACTCGTAAAAGCCGGTCTGTCTCTTTGAAAAAGTAAGAACGATGACGCCGTTATAGATGGCAAACGGCTCGATGAACTTAAAGCGCCCTACCCAGCCTTTGAAATGTGTCGTGGTCTGCGTCGTAGCCTGACCGCTCGCGACACTTAGTTGGTAAACTACGTGAGCCACGCTATCACCGAGAGCGAGATATTCGCCGTCCCACTGGAGCCCGCCAAGCTTTTCGATTTTCTTGTCAAGCGTAATGGTTTGAAGGGATCCGCTTCCGCTCGGCAACTCTGCAAGGGGATATTTGCTGCCTCGCACCCCGTTTACAAACAGATTTCCTTGATCGTCGTAGCTGCAGTAGTAGTAATCGTAAAAGTCGGGGTCGGTACAAATCTCAGGCGTCCCATAAAAGTCTTGGAAGACAGCCACGTTACTGCCTTGCTGCCCGCCGTTTTCGGTGACCGCCAGGTCGCCGGTCACCGGGTCAACGGCGCAGCCGTAGGGTGCGGAGGGCGTGTAAACTTGAGCAATCGGGATCGTCCCTGCGTGGGCGTACTCCAATAGCGATTCACCATAGGTCACCCAAACGTTGCCTTGTGAGTCAGAACAAAGACCCTGGACGCCCTCGAAGCCTTTGAGTGCCCCGACCTGTTTTCCGTTAAACGAGTATATGTCCACTTCGGAACCGTCGGCCATATACGCAAGGTTCTGACTGGAGGTATTTGGCCGGATCCACGAACCGACATGTGTCATGCGTCCGTTCGCCATTCCGCTATTAGCTAGGGGGTTCGACCCCGCTTGCGATCCGCCGCAGGCCGATAGCAATGCCGCGGCCACGCTAAGTGTAAGCGCTTGGCAAATGCGTCGATTCATTGACTCCGCCTCCGAATAAGCTTGGTCGAGGGCTAAACGCTTCGACGGCATTCGATGGTTCCCCGGCGACCGAGCAGGCCAGGCGTTGGCGCCGCTTGGGCTAGCGTGTCGCGCGTTCGGCCGCTACCGCTATATACACAACGTCACGTTTACTGCGGCAGTGGTATCCAAGCCTTACCGTTGTCGACCGAAACCTGCCACGGCCGCGCTCCCGTACGGCTGCGATAGTTGCCCCCGTTGGTGCACCCGCCCCCGGCACCGATGGCGCGAGCGCAGAAATATACCTTGACGTGTTTTCCGTCCCACGCCAGCGACTCGTCCATGCAGCCCGTCATAAATGCGGGATAGGTCGCGCCCCAATCGGCGGCGAGCGTTACCTGCCATCCGACGATATCTTGATGCTCGATTCTCGCGCGATACAACTTGCAGCCGGAAGCGCCGAGAATTAGCGGATCGGCCTTTCCCGGAACGTGCACCGTGACGAGGTTCTTGCCGAAGCGCGTGCGGTCGGCGCCTGAAATCGCGTAAGGAACGTGCGCGCACCCAGCCGGGGCACCGAGACCAGCGAAGGCAACGATAATAGCAGCGGCCGCTGGCGAGCCTCTAGAAAAGATCATACAATCGCCCTCCCCCTTGTTTCGGGAGCCCAAAACAGAGAAATCCCCAATCCAATCAGCGACAACACGCACGCACCCAGAATAATCGTCGTCGTCCCGAATCGCAATAATCCGATCGGCAGCAAGAACGTACCGATAAATGCTCCCACGCGGCTTACCGCCGCCGCAAACCCCGTCGCTGAAGCTCGTATGGACGTTGGAAAAAGCTCCGCGGGATAAACGAGCTCGAGCACGGTCGCCGCGCCCATTCCGACGGCATAAGCAAGAAACGCAATAACGACAACCCCTGCGCCGCCGAACGGAAGCACGCCAAAAGCAACGGCGGCTACCGCGAAACCGATAATACAGAGCGGGCGCCGTCCAATACGTTCGACCAGCGGCATCGCCGCAAACGCACCGACAGCAAACGCTGCCGTAATGGCGACGCTGCCCGCGGGGCCTTGGCTGCTAAATCCGAGCATCGCCAGAACCGTCGGCGCGTACGTATAGATCGCAAAGAGTGGCACGACTTGCAGCAGCCACATCGCCGAGACAAAGGCAAGCGGACCGCGAAACGACGGCCCAAAGATCGTCCCAAACGACGATCGCCCAAGCTCCCCCATTTCCCGCGCGGCCAGCCACATCGGCGACTCCGGCGCGCTCGCGCGCAGCAACAGCCCGAGAAGCGCGAAGAGCGCCGGGCTCGCCAAAATCCACTTCCAGCTATCACCACCCGTGTGCAGCAAGGCATAGCCGGCAACATACGCGACGGCCGCGCCGAGAAACCAGACCGCCTCCATCGCGCTCAATGCCGCGCCGCGCTGCTTCGCCGGCATGAACTCGGCGATGATCGCGGTCGCAATCGGGTAATCCGCACCGATCGCCAAACCGAGGATAAAGCGCAGGACGATCAGCTCCCCGACGTTCGTTACAAAAATCTGCAGAATCGCCACCACGACAAACGCACATAAATCCGCGATCATCAATATCCGCCGGCCGTGGCGGTCGGTTAGATGACCGAAGAGCGGAGCGCCGACCAGAATGCCGAAGAGTGTGGCACCGCCGATGACGCCCGTAGCCAGCGCGTCGAGATGAAAGCGCGGCGTCAATGTGATGAGCGCCAGGCCGATGCTGCTCAAGATATACCCGTCGCAAAAAACGCCGGCATTGGCATAGATGAAGATCGTGTAGTGAAACGGGCGCAGCGCGCCGCCGTTTGCTTGCATCGAGCCAAACGTTTCGCACCGTACAGAATTCCCCCGCCACGGGGAACGGCACACAGCCTACGCGAACGCGCTCTTCGTGCGCGCAACGATTCGAATAATGGCAGCCTGTGCGCCGCTGCTGGCCGTCGCTACGTCCCCGGCGCCTTCGCCGAGTCCGGCACCCGCCGATCCGTGCGGTGGACCCGCGCGTTTGCTGGCCACCGCTAACCGTCCGACCGTTGGTTACAGTACCTGCGCGGTAAAGAAAGATACGGTCGTGGTCGAGCTCGGCTATCAGAATCAGCAAAACGGCACGCCCAGCGACGGCTCCGTTCAAACCCAAGTGCCGCAGAATTTTTCGCGCGTCGGCGTTGCCAAGAACTTCGAACTCGACGTCATCGGCCCTAACTACTTCGCGACGCGCGCGTACGGAGCCAGCGCCACAGCCAGCGGAACGTTGCACGGGGTCAGTGACTCCGGCCTAGGCTTCAAGTACGAACTCCCGTTGCAGGGGCGCTGGACGTTTGCCGTCGACGGCTTGGACCTGCCCCCTAATGGCTCGCCCGCGTTGACCGCCGGACACACGACCTACACGGCCAATCTCGACGCGTCGTATTCCCTGAGTCCGGCGATGGCGGCCGGCACCACCATCAGCATCGGTTCGACTGGAGCGCCGGAAACGGCAGGCTACGCGCGTTACGGCGTGACGATCCCATCATTCGTCGTGACCGCCCAGATCCCGAACTTCTATCAGTTCTACGCCGAATACGTCTACGTTTCAAAGATCGACGCAGCCAACGCCGGACGCGCCTTCACCGATTTCGGCATCCAAAAGCTGCTCGGCAAGCGTACCGAAATCGACGTCGAGTACGGGCATGCGTTTACCGGTATTCCGGCGCTCAAGTTCGACTATATCGGAACCGGCCTCGTGCTGCAGTTCTGGTAAGATGCAGCGACGAAGCGTTCACGATGGAAAAGTCGACACAACTTGCTTACGATCGCACCCTGCTTGCATACGAACGCACCATGCAAGCGTGGATCCGCACCGCGACTTCACTCATCACCTTTGGGTTCAGCGTCTACAAGCTGACCGACGTCTTTGCCACGACGCCGGGGCAGCGGGCTCGAATCGGTGGTCCGCAGGAGTTCGGGACCGTCTTGGTCTGTATCGGATTCTTCGCGCTTGCCATGGCCGTCGTCGTCTATCGTCAGAGCATACACGCTCTCCGGATGGAGTACGGCAAGAGTTCTCAGTCGCTCTCGCTCTGGCTCGCCGGGATCATCGCGTTTCTAGGAATCTTCGCCCTCGCTACGATGTTCGGACATTCGTAGACGTGCGGACCGGGCGATGAACGAGATCGTGCTCGAAACGCCGCGGCTCATTCTGCGCCGCTGGCGGCCCGATGACGTGGAAGAAGCGGCGAAGATCTTCGCCAAAGCCGAGGTAATGGACGGCAACATCCCCGGTGGAACCTGGACGACCGACCAGACCGCCCGCATCATCGCGCGGATGCGCGAGTTGGAAAACGAGATGGGCTTCGGCTTTTATCCGCTGGTTCTACGCGAGACGGGCAGCATTCTCGGGCACTGCGGCTTGGGACCGCTGGAGAAAAGCGGCGAGATCGAAGTCGCCTATATTCTCGATTCGCCGCACTGGAAAAAGGGCTACGCGAGCGAAGCGGCGCGGGCGCTTGTGCAATATGGCTTCAACGCCGGCTTGGATCGAATCGTGGCGGTGGCGTTCCCCCACAACGAACGTTCCTTTGCCGTGATGCGCCGCATCGGCATGACGCTGGTCGGCCCGGCCGCGCACTTCGGTTCGACCGTCATCAAGTACGAGATCCTCAAGCCTGCCTAGGAGCCGTTGACAATCTAACAAATTAACTATATGGTTATATAACCTTATGGTAAAGAGTAGGCTATGCTAAGCAGCACCCGCCTGGACGGCGTCTTCGCCGCCCTTTCAGATCCCACGCGGCGAAAGATGATCGAACGGCTGGCGCGTGGACCGATGACGGTCGGCGAGATGTCGGCCGGCTTCGCGATCTCGCAGCCGGGCGTCTCCAAGCACGTCAAAGTGCTGGAGCGCGCGGGCCTGCTGAAGCGCGAGATCGTCGGACGCGAACACCGCTGCAAACTCGAGACAAAGGCCATCGAAGCGGCTTCGTCGTGGATCGACGTGCAGCGCCGTTTCTGGACCGGCACGCTAGATCGCCTCGCAGCCTATCTGGCTACGCCGCCCAACGCCGATAAGAAGAAGAGAGGAAGCTAAAGCCATGGTGACCGATACCTCAACGCAGCTCCAACTGCGTCGTGCCTTCAACAGCTCACCCGAGCGCTTATTCGAGGCCTGGACGACGCCCGATATCTTGATGAAGTTTCTCGGGCCGGGAGAAGTCGACGTTCTCGAGGTTAAAGCCGATGCGCGCGTCGGAGGCAAATACAGCGTCACATTTCGCGACCCGGACGGTGACGTGATGGTCGTCGGCGGTACCTATCGTGAGCTCGTTCCGTCGCAACGTATCGTCTGCACCTGGGCGTGGGAAGAAGACGATCCCAAGCTGGCAAAGGAATCGCTCCTCACGCTTGAGTTTGTGCCGCGCGGAACGCAGACCGAGCTCGTTCTTACGCATGAGAACTTCCGCGACGAAACGCAGCGCAACAACCACCAGAACGGCTGGACGAAAATCCTCGACAAACTGCAGCAACTGCAGCGTCCGTTTGCGATTACCGGTCTCGACCTCAGCGGCTACATGGTGAAAGATGCCAACCGCGCGATCGCCTTTTATCGCGATGTCCTCGGCCTCGAGCCGACCCGAATCTATCCGGAGGGGCGTGGTGCCGAGTACGAGTTTTCCGACGGCACGGCCTTTGGGCTTTGGGGCGGCGGCGAAAAAGTGATGCCCTTCCAGCCCAGCAACGGTATTCTCTTTGCGGTCGACGATCTCTACGCGGCCGTTGGCGCTTTCAAAGAGCGCGGGATCACGATCGTGATGGAGATCGACCTACCCGACTGCTGCATGGCGGCAATCAAGGATAGCGAGGGCAACTCGGTCTTCTTGCACAAGCGCAAGTCGTAAAGAAGACCTACTCGGCCTGGCGCAACGCAATCCAAAAAACCGGCGACGCGGTGATGATACGCGGCAGATGCGACTGACGAACGGCAAACGTTTCGGTCGCATCGCGCCCGATCATCGCCGAGCCGAGCCCGACGAACGGGTTGCTTTTAGCCGCATCGATTTGCCGCCCGACTTGAAAGCCGCACAGTGCCGTGATAAGAACGTACGCGATAAACACGAAGCCGCAGAACCAGAGCACCCGGCTGGACCATCGCTCGGGCGCTGCGTCGCGCTGATCGGCGGTCATCGCGGAGTCAACCCTCCCAGCAAGATCGTCCATGGTTCGACGGTCGCTCGGCTCAGCAGGTTCATCACGAGCCAAGGGTCCTGTTCCATCCGACTTTCAATCGTGCTTTGATCCTGAGCTTCAACGATGTGGAGGACGCGGGGCGCGTCGTCTTCGCCGCCGAGCGGTCCTCCGGCTACGATAAATCCAGTTTCCGCTAGCTCGTCCATGAAGGCAGCGTGCGCGTCCCACTCATGCTGTTCACGCATTGGTCGCGACCAGTCCCAGGCGGACCCGCGCTCGTTGATGACGACGAAGTATGGCATCGGTGCTGGTCGGCGCATTTCTGCCTAGCTCTCCGCCGACCTCTCGTCGTGCTGCGCCGAGTGCGCAGCTGGTCGGGGCGCGTCCGGGCTAGGACGCCAGGGTAGTAGCCGGAGCGAGGGAATCTAAATTCGTTGGAGGTCGCAGATATGGCACGCGTACTTTATTCGATCATTTTTACCGCCGTCGCTCTCGCGATGGTCGGTTGCAGTCTCAAAGGCGCAAGCACGGACGTTCTGACAAGTGCCGCCCCAGCCCAGTCTATGTCTGGGTCGTCCCCGGATGCGCTGCACGTACACATCAAAGAGTTCGCCGATTTACCAAAATACGGAACCGGGAGCGCCAATTACTATCCCGGGCCTATTGCGGCTGGACCAGACGGTTTACTTTGGGTCGTCGACAGCATCGACCAAGACTTTGGTGCCACGGCGATTGTCGGTATCGAAACATCCGGAAAAGCGAAGCATGAATATATTTCGCGAAACAATTACATTGACTATCTCGATATTACCGCAGGTCCCGATGGCGCATTATGGCTGACGGACGGCTACCAGGGCCAAATCACCCGGCTAACGACAAGTGGAAGCCTTACCAACTATTCGGTAGAGAACGAACGACCTTCGCATATTGCCGCCGGCCCGGACCGTGCGCTCTGGTTCACCGCTGCATCTGGTAGTGCGGGTGCGATTGGACGCATAGCCACAAACGGTAAGAAGAAATTCTATCCGTTGTCGGCTCAGGCAGACGACATCGCGGCCGGCCCCGGTAACGCGCTGTGGTTTACCGAGCGATATCCCAGTGGGATCGGGCGCATTACAACGAACGGCAAAATCACTACATACACCGCCGGCCTAACCGGCATGCCCGATGCTATTGCCTTGGGGACCGACGGCGCGCTTTGGTTTACCGAGAGCGGTCCAAAGATCGGGCGCATCGCTACGACGGGTAAAATCACGGAGTACTCGCAGGGCATCAGTAGGCCGTTTATTCTTGATATTGCGGCCGGTCCCGACGGTGCAATGTGGTTCACTGAAAACACGTTTGGACAGTCCTACTCGCCGAAAATCGGACGGATCTCTGCGGACGGCCACATCACCGAATACTCGAAGGGCCTTCCGCCTAAGGCCGGTCCAACCGGCATCGTCCAGGGTCCGGATAAGAGAATGTGGTTCACCGATGCGTATAACGACCTGACCGGTCGCCTCACACCCTAGATCGTGGGCTTAGACCTCCGCATTGAGTCCGTCAATGAAGGCGCTGAACTGCGGATTAAACCTGTCCTTGATCTCGTCCCAGCTGGTTCGTGCTCCCGGCGAAGCCATCACCCACGCGATGCTCGCGCGGATGCCGGACCAGTGGCGCTCGTGGAGCGCCCGAACCTCGCTCTGGAAATAGACGTTCTCGGCCCGGCGCAGGAAGCTGAGCAGCATGAAGTTATACTGCGTCCGTTCCACCTCGTCGAGTGCGGCTAAGTTCCGTCCGGCACGCAGGAAGAGCTCGGTTAGGTTCTTTTCCTTCGCGATGTCGAAAGAAATCGAAGCGAAGGAGTTGACGACCTGCTGGAACGCTGAGGATCTAACGGCGCTCGTATTGTTCCGAATTTCGATCGACATGTAGATCACCGTTGCAATGACGCCTAGACCGCTCAGTATGTTCCCGAGCGAAGCGAACTGCTCAAGATTCATAACGGCCGAGCTTTTCGACCTTGGTTGCCATTTCCGGCGCAAAAAGAAGACAGGCCCACCTCGCACCTGAGGCAGGCCCGTGCTTCGGTTTCCCGAGATCTTTATTGCGTTACGTTTAGAGCATTGGTGAAGGGGTTGGCTCGTGCGTCGCGCGTCCCCAGCGGTTTGAGATGGAAGCGCTTCTCGATGAGTGCCAGAATCGAGACGGTTTCATATTGCGAGTGATCGACGAAGTGCCGCTTCGCAAAGGGGCCGACGATGAGCGTAGGAACGCGCGTTCCGGGTCCCCAGCGATCAATCGCCGGCGGTGCGACGTGATCCCAGCGGCCGCCGTTTTCGTCGTAGGTGATGATGACCACCGTGTTCTTCCAGTACGGCGTCGACGCGATCGAGTTGACGATCTGCATCGTTTTGGTCTGACCCTGGAGCAACGACGAGTAGCCTGGATGCTCGTTATCCGCCCCGATCTGCTTGATGAAAACGACCGACGGCAGCGATCCACGCGCGAGATCTTTGGCCAGCTGCTTCTGATCGACGAGATGTTCGGCGCGAAGCTGCGTCCCGTCGCCGTAGTTCTGATAGTACGCAAATGGTTGATGGTGGAACTGGAAGAGCTTATTCGGATGTCCGGCTAACGCGGCGTCCCATCCACCGGAGTACCACTTCCAGCTCACGCGCGCGGCGTTGAGCCGGTCGCCGATGGTCTTTTCCGTCAGCGGCGGGACCAGGTCGTCCGACGAGACTCCCTCCGGATGCGGCGAGTACGTCGAGTAAGACGTATTGACGGCATATCCGTCGGGCGTTACGTGGTTGTCGTTTAGCTTCGCCGGATTCTTGTTGGGAACCGAGAGGTAATCGGCCGGCGCGTTATTCCATTTCGGCGCGCAGGCGCAGATCAGGAACTGATGGTTGAGGAACGACCCGCCGAAGGCGCTGTGAAAGAAGTTGTCGGCCAGCGTGTAGCGCTTTGCCAGCTCCGCTTCGGGGAGGGGGCTGTCGCTATACTGGCTCAGCACCAGCCCGCCGTTGTCGCTATAGTCGACGAACTTGTCCATCCTGCCGTGGTCGATCTGATACTGCTCGTGATAGAAGCGGTGAATGATGTCACCGGTACGATCGAAGTACGGCACGTACGTCGACGCGAGGTACGTCGTAAGCGGTAGCTGCGGTGGAAATCGCTTGTCGGGATTGCCCGCATAGTCGAGCGGCTGTGGCGCCGAAGTCAGCGGTGGCCCGTTCCACGCCAGTTGCGTGACGTTCGTGCCCGGTCCGACGCCGTCGGCGCCCGGGTACTTGCCGTAAAGCGCATCGAACGACCAGTTCTCTTGGTAGATAACGACGATATGCTGGATGTCGTTGAAGCTGCGCGATTGCGGCGTCTGCATGCTCGCCGCTTGGAGTGCGGGCGGCAGCATGGCTGCCCCGGAAGCCGGAGAGGTTGCACCCGAGTTGCAACCAGTAACAGTGAACGATGCGGCCAGGATGCAAGCTATTGCACTAAGGCCGCGGGCACGCAAAATGTTGCTCATGACGCGATTAAAGCAAGCGCTTCATAACCTGAGATTAGGGGGCGAGGCTCCTTACTTAAGGCCGCATAACAAGACCCGCTAGATCACCCTGATGGTCGCCATCATTCCCCCGTCCTCGTGATCGAGGATGTGGCAATGAAAAACAAACGTGCCGCGGATAATCGGATCGCGGAAGTCCATTAAGACCGTGGCCGTACCCGGGGTCCCCGCCGTGTGCGTGTAGCGCATCGGCGGCACCGTGACCGTGTCCACCCAGTGAAGCGGCCGCGCCGGCTGGCCATTAACCGACTCGACCGCGAAATGTACCTGGTGAATGTGAAAGTCATGCACTTCGTCGGTGCGATTGATCAGCATCCAGCGTTCGACGCTGCCGGTCCGGGCCACCACTGCGGGGGAATCATCCATGTGATACCGCCGCCCGTTAATGTAGAAGCCGTCAATGTTTTCGGTGAAGACGATGCGCCGGTTCGCCGCGGCCGCCGGCAACGCCACGCTCCCACCGCCTAAAACCAACGGCACCGCGCGGTGCAAATCAGGCGCCGTGGTCGCCCCCGCCGGCGCGTTCCCATCGCCGCGCAAATCCGCCAGCACGACTTCCGGATCGCGATCGCCGGCCTCGCCGCTGACGTAGCAGCGAGACCGCATCACCGTCGGATGGGATGCGCCGCGCACCAAAAACTCGGCGCGCCCGGCCGGTGCGATCACGATATGCTTGACGGTTTGCACCGGCGGCGAGCCGGAAAAAGTGTCGAGCGGAAATCCATCGAGGGCAACCAACTCCAGCGGCTCGCCGTCCACCGCGACGTCAAAGTAACGTCCGGCCGACGCGTTCACGACGCGAAAAAGCTCCCACTCACCCGGGTCGATTCCGATCGACGGTCGAGCCGAACCGTTGGCGGTGACCGTCATCCCCGGAATTGGAGAGCACGGCTGGCCCATCGCATCGTCGTCGTCAACGAGCGTAAAGCGGCCGGCACGTTTGCGTCCGGCAATGATGCTCGATCGGAGCGGCTCGGGTCGAGCTGCAATTGGAAGGCCGTCGTAATCGGGTGGCGACTGAACGTTGCGCAATACGATAATGCGCTCGCGCAGCGCAGCCAGCGCCGGAAGGTGCCGTTGCAGTCCCTCGACGACAATTGCGCCCGACATGCCGCTGGTGATCTGCCAATAGGTCTGACCGTGCGCGTGCGGATGATACCAGTAGAGTCCCGGCGGCTGACGCGCCGAGACGTGAAGATCGTAAACGACGGACTCGCTTGGCGCGGCTAAACGCATTGCGTCGTCGGATGGCGGATCGGGCGAGACTTCGAGCCCGTGGAAGTGCAGGTTGATTAGGTTTGGCGCCGCCGCGCCTGCCGGAAGGTGATTGATCAGTTTCACGCGGATTTCGTCGCCCGGCCAAACGCGAATCGTCGGCGCGATTCCAACGCTGCCGTTATAGGCCAAAGCCGGCGCACCGGTAGCCTTGTCGACGACGGCCTCGAGCTCCAGCGACGCGACGCCGCCGTGCGCGCTTACGACGGGAACGCCGGCCAACCACGGAACGCCCGGGGTTTGCGCTCTGCAACCCGCCATGCAGGGCAATATAAGTAGAAGGCACGACGCTGCCGTGAGCCGCACAGCGCTATCATCGGCCAGCGATGCAAACGGCGGCTTAAGCCAGCCTTATGCCGTCTTTAATTTTCGCCGTAGATTATGCAAGATTAAGTTCGCTAGTCCCGTAATGGTCGGGCATGTTTTCAAAGCTGCGTTTTCCGCTCGCTTTCGTCGCCATGCTTGGGTGCCTTGGCGTCGCCACGCCGCCTTTGACCGTCACCTCGGATACGGCGCTGGTCGGGTGGGCCGCCGGCCCGGCCGTCGCCGCCGAGCTCGAGGCCGAGAAGACGATGATGCGCGTTCCCAATGCTGCCGCGGCGATGGAGATCGAGCATCATATCTCGTCGGTGCCGCATCGCGCCGGCACGCCGGCCGACTATGCGACGGCGATGTACGTGAAGCAGCGCCTCGAGCAAGACGGCTTTACAACGCGAGTCAAGGAGTACAGCGTTGAAGTCACCGGTCCGCTCGAGCAGAGCCTGACGATGACGTCGCCGCGCCAACAACGCTTCGACCTCTTGGAAGGCACGCCGGGACATCCCACGCGTTGGGAGCGGATGGCCGGACAGCCGTTTCTCGAAGAATCGGGTGACGGCGACGTCACCGGTCCGGTCGTCTACGTCAACGGCGCCTCGAAGGACGATCTTGCCGAAATTGACTCCGAACACGTGAGCCTGCAAGGCGCGGTCGCTATGGTGCGCTTGAGCGCGCCCGGGGGCGGCATTCGCAGCGTTAACCCAGGTTGGATTGCCTACAACGAACTGCGCAAGCGCGGCGTCGCCGCGATCCTGATGTTCATGGAGCCTTCGACCACGGGTTACGGGGGCGGCGCCATGTGGCCCAACGGCAACTATAAGAACGGGAACATGGCCGAGCGCATGGGCGGCATGTCGCCGCGCGGTTTTATGATGTTCCCTCCCGGCGATCCGACGCTCGCCGGCCAAGCGCCGCTGCCCGGCGTTGCGCACAAAAGCTGGAACGATATTCCGCACGCCACAATTCCCGAGCTCAGCATCACGCAAAACACGGCGCGCACGCTGCTTTCCGGAATGAACGGCAAGGTCGTGCCGCAATCGTGGCATCCGATGTTCGAGTTCGTGCAGCGCTTCGGCGGCAACGAGACGGTGCGCGTCCACACCAAGTTCGAGCGCCAGGTAAAGACGATTTGGATCGTCTTCGGCGACATGACCGGATCGGAGCAGCCTGACTCGATCGTCATGATCGGCAGCCATCGCGACGCGATGACCTTCGGCGCGATCGATCCCGGAAGCGGCACGACGGTGATGCTTCAGGATGCCGACGCCTTCCACGCGCTCGCGCAACAGGGCTGGCACCCCAAACGAACCATTGAAATCGCCTCCTGGGACGGCCACGAGCTCGGCTTATTCGGCTCTGCTGCACTGATCTACGAAAATGGAGCGCAGCTTCGTAAGAACGTCTTTCAATACATCAACACCGATCAGCTCACCACCGGCAACCCGTTCGTCATCAGCGCGTCGCCCGGGCTTTTCGCCTTCGTAAAGCAGATCGCCGACGTGGTTCCTTCCGCCGACGGGACGGGAATGCTCGGAATGCGCGATCAGCGCGGCGAGCCGTTACTCAATCCCATCAGCGGCGGATCGGACCACCAGAACCTGTCGTATATGCTCGGCATCCTCAGCACGTCAAACGGTTACTACGGCTACTTCGGCGCGCACCATACCGCCGAAGATAACATCGATGGATTGCGCACCTACGACCCTGGGATGCGACAAGGGATCGCCATGGCGCAAGTAACGGGCATTCAGGCGATGCGCGCGGCCAACGCAACCGTTGAGCCGCTGCGCGTTGAAGAGATTCCCTGGCAGATGCTCCAAGATCTCGCCCAGACCCAGCTCGCAGTTTTCCAAAGCACCAACGGCGCCGTCACCCTCAACAATCTGCGCGACGGGCTCGAGAGTTATCAAGCCGCGGCACATGCCAGTGATGTGGCGATGCAGCAAGCCGAGGAGCACGGCGACGTCGCCACGATGCAGGCCATTGCCGCGCGCGAGCAGGCTTCGCGCGGTGCCTTCTTTGCCGATAGCGGACTGCTCGAGAACAGTTACTACCACACGATCGATCGCGTTTATACTAGCTTCCCGGAGATCGTTTTCGCCGGTGGAAACCAGCAGACGATTACGACCGCAACGGACCGCATGGCACGGGCGATCGCTTCGGCAACCTCAGCGCTGCAGTAGTCGCCGCGCTTGGTCACATTCCGGCTCCCTAAGCGAAGAACGCATGGCGCCGAGATAACCTTATGAAAGCAGCTGTCGTCTCCGCTTCCGACGCCACCCCGGAATACGGTGACTTTCCCGAACCCCAAGTTAACGACGGTTACGAACTTGTGGAGTTGGTAGCTGCAGGGCTCCATCCTATCGTACGATCGCTGGCGGCCGGGCGGCATTACGGAAGCACGCAGTCGTGGCCTCTCGTCCCGGGCGTGGACGTCGTCGCTCGCACTCCCGCTGGCGATTTCGTCTACTCGGGCTTCGTGCGTCCTCCGTACGGCACGTTCGCGGAGCGCATGGCGGTACCCAAAACAATGCGCATCTCGCTGCCCGCCGGCGCCGATCCAGTGAAGGTCGCTGCCGGATTGAATCCAGCCTTCGCATCGTGGTTGCCGCTCAAGGCGCGAGTTCGCGAGATCGAGTCGCTCGCAACGGTCTTGATTCTCGGCGTAACCGGTATGGCCGGATATCTTGCCGTGCAACACGCGCGCCTACTCGGCGCAAGCCGCGTCGTCGGCGTAGGGCGCAATCCGGCACGTCTTGCGCGCGTTGCGGCGCTTGGAGCTGCGACGTTGCCCTGAGCGGCAATCGCGACGCCGACTCCGCGGCAATCGTCGACGCTCTAGGCGGTACCGCACCGAGCATCGTGCTCGACTTTCTGTGGGCAGCGGCAGCCGGGGCTGTCTTCGCTGCGCTTGCACGGCGCGGGCTTGAAGAAGACACCCCGACATTGCCTATATCCAAATTGGTTCTACGGCCGGACCCGAGGCGGCCGTGCCGGCCGCACTCTTACGCAGCCGCCGCATTCGCATCTCGGGCAGCGGTGCCGGCTCCGCGCAAATTGCCGATATCATGGCCGAAGTCCCCGCCTACTTGAAGCTCATCGCAGACCGTAGGGTCGATGTCCCGACTAAAACGATGCAGCTTTCGTCGATCTCGGAAGCTTGGAGCGCCTCGGCAGACGGTACCTACAGGATTGTCGTCGTTCCTTAACTCGTAACCTGAGGCGAAACCTATGGCGGCTGGAGGCGATCCATTCGGGCGGGGGGGCTACATTAGGTCGGCGTCCACGCCGCGCGGCACCAAATAATAGATCGCAATTGCGATATATGCTACGAAGCTCACCACCGGAAGGAACAGTGCAAGCACCGTCGCCGACGTATAGCCGAACCATCCAACACGGTAGGCGTTCACCGTCTGCCGGATGACGCGCGGCGTTATCTCCGGCAGAAAGGCTCGAGTTCGCACCAGGTGGTCGAGCAGCAGGTTGTACATCGTCGAACAATACGACAACGTCACGCCGTAGAGAAACGTCGACGGACGCAGGGTTGGGTAGCTTCCCAGAGTACTCGTCACAAACGGTATAAACGCAAGGCCGCCCAGAAGCAAGAGGTTCCAGAAGATCGTCTTGCGATCGATGCGCTGCACCATGCGAAAGAGAGCCTGATGGTTCTGCCACATGATGCCGATCACCATCAAACTCAACGCGTAGGCGGCGAGGTTCGGCCATAAGTGCAGCAGGGCTACGGTCAAAGTGCGATCGTTGGCTGCCTTGAGCTCCGGCAAAACAAAGGTCAATGCCAGCAGCGTAAAGGCAAAGGCAAAGACCCCCTCGGTGAACGCTTCAAAGCGGTTCTTGTTCAAGCGGTGCCTCCTGGCCGGATTGTAGCATCTTTCCCCTGTGATAGAATGGCCGGAAACGGAGGCCGTCACCATTGAGCGATCTGCCGCCGCGCGAGTCGCGGCTCTTTCCGGCCCTTTCGATTCTCGCGATATCTACGATCCTCGCCCTGCTGCCGGCGCGATACGAGCTCATGCCGCGCGGGCTGCAATTTGTGATCGCGGCGGCGCTCGCGATTCCGATGCTCGTCGCGGGCTATGCGCCCAATCGCAGAGTCTGGCTGCGCATCGAGCGGTACGTCGCCGCCGTCATTCTGCCGCTGACCACGGCCCTCCAGCTCGCGCTTTTGGCGATGCTCCTTATTGAGATGGCCTCAAAAACTTCGCACACCAGCGGCTTGACGCTGCTAACGACGTCAATTGCAATTTGGATAACCAACGTGCTCGTCTTTGCCCTGGCCTATTGGCTAATCGACCGTGGCGGACCGGAAGGCCGCGAAAGCGGCTGGAAAGGCTGGGCCGATTTCTCGTTCACGCGCGGCGATCCGACTGAAGGTATGCCGGTTGGCTGGCAGCCGATTTTCGCGGACTATTTCGCGCTGGCGTTTAACACGTCGTCGGCATTCAGCCCGACCGATGTTCTGCCGTTGCGCCCGCGCGCTAAGGTACTGATGGTCATTCAGAGCTTCATCTCGCTGATCACCGTCATTGCGGTCGGAGCTCGAGCGATCAATATCTTAGGAAGCTAGGAAACCACCGCGACCGGCGCCGGCTGCGGCTGCGGCTGCGAACCGACGAGGTAGGATCGCGGCAAGCCTACCCGTGGGATCCAACGGACGAACGCGTCTTCGAACTCGCTCAGCAGACGCTTGCGGAGGCGGCCTTCGACGAACGGTCGCTCCGCGACGGCCCAGAAGGCAAACCCCACGGCAATACCGATGGCGGCTGCAGTAAGCGGGTTGAGTCCGCGCTCCTGCGCGAACGCGATCAAGGGTTCGTGCACTAGGTAAATGCTGTACGACGCAAATCCGACGATCGTTAGGGACCGCAGCGAAAGCAACGCCGAAAGCCCGGCACTGCCGCCGGCGGCTATTACGAACGCAAACGATGCCAGATACCAGAATGGATTAAAGTCATACGTCCAGTCCGTCTGCGGCATCGTAACAAAGGCCGTGCCGAGCAGCACGATGCACGCTGCGGCCGGCCACCAGCCCAGCCGTATCTGCCGAACGTGAATCGCGGCCGCGACAATGCCCGACATAAACGCCGGCAGCACAAAGGCATCAACGTTGGCGCCGCGCGTCGCGAACAGCATCGCTGCGCCCGCGGCAATGAGAGCGAAGGCCTTGGGCGACTTCGTCCAGACCCACAGCACGATCGGGAAGACGAAGTACCAGCGGAACTCGACCGGCAGCGTCCAGAAGGAGCCGTTGAGCATTTTGACCTGAGGTCCATCTAGAAAGAGCGCTTGCATCGCGACGTCGGCCGGCGAGATCGCACCTTGCGGCATCGGTGCGGGGAGCGCGACGTGCGCGGCCCTCAATAGCAGTGCGAAGACGACGAAGAAGGCAATCGCCAGATAATACGGTGGCACGATGCGCACGATGCGGTGCGCTGCAAAGCGCGCCACGTCGAAGGTCGCGAAGCCGTCGCGCTGCAGGCGCGCCAGCGTCGGATACGATAGGCAGAATCCCGACAGTACGAAGAAGAGGTCAACGCCGTGGCTCCCCGCGCGCAACAACGTCGCGACAGGGCCCTCCGGCGCCATGCCGGAGTACTTCGCGGTGTGAAACGCCACCACGAGTAAAACCGCAACGGCTCTAAGACCGTCGACATAGGCGATCCGGTGCCGAGGACTTCCGTTCCTCATCTCCGCCATAAGCATACCACGGCCGGCCTGATTCGCGCACCCGCCCTTGCGGGTAGAAGGCGACGATGGACTCCCAAGCGGCCGCTCGCGACGCCGGGTTGCGTTACATCGAGGACCGGCGCCCCGGCATCACCCGCCGGCGCCGTGGCAAGCACTTTGCCTACTTCCATCCCGATGGCTCTCCGGTTCGCGACGATGCCGAACTAACTCGCATTAAAGCGTTGGCGATTCCGCCCGCGTACGAGCGCGTCTGGATCTCGCCGATCGCCAACGGCCATATCCAGGCCACGGCCCGCGACGCGCGAGGGCGCAAACAATACCGCTATCACAAGCGCTGGCGCGAAGTCCGCGACGAGGCTAAGTACAACCGGCTCGTTGCCTTCGGCAAAGTGCTGCCCGAAGTCCGCAAGACGATCGCCAAAGATCTCGCCGCTGCGGATCTCTCCCGCCGCAAAGTTCTGGCCGCCGTGGTTGCGCTGCTGGATATGACCGGCATTCGCGTCGGCAACGAAGAGTATGCCGAGGCCAACGGCTCCTACGGCTTAACGACACTGCGCACGCGTCACGTCAGTCTGCAGGGCTCCAAGGTCCGCTTGCAGTTTCGCGGCAAGACCGGCAAACAGCATCGCATTCTGCTCGACGATAAGCGTCTGGCCCGCATCATCAAGCGCTGTCGCGATCTACCGGGTGAGGAGCTCTTCGATTACGTCGAAGACGACGGCACGGTTCGCAGTGTTGGCTCCGACGACGTCAACGAGTACATCCGCGAGATTGCCGGCGAGGATTTCTCGGCCAAAGACTTCCGTACGTGGATCGGCACGGTCGAATGCATTGCGGCGCTGGCCGAGCCGGCCGCTCACGTCACCGAAGCGAAGAAGAACCTCAACGACGCGTTGGCGCGAGTCGCCGCGCGTCTCGGCAACACGCCCGCCATTTGCCGCAAGGCCTACGTGCATCCGGCGGTGATCGAAACCTACACCAGCGAACTGCGCCTGCCCGCGCAGAACGGCACGGCGAAACGCCACACCCGCGGACTCGCCGCACGCGAGCGCTTCGCCTTGAGGTTCGTACAACGCTGGGAGCGGAAGAAAAGCGAACCGCTCGAGCGTACGCTGGAGCGGTCGTTAAAAACGGCGCGCGCGACTCGCCGTCGACCGGCTCGAAGCGCGAAGATTTGACGAGCGCCTAGTCCTGGGTTTCGAAGTGCAGCGAACTGCGGAACTCGCGCATCGACGCCGTTAAGGTCGCCGCGTTCTGCGGATCTGCGTTCTCTTCCAATCGCGGAAACGCCTTATTCTCTTCCTCGTCAATATGGTGCAGCACGGCCTCTTGAAACTTGAGGGCCTTACGCGCGAACTCTTCGTCGTTGCCTTCTTTGAGCAGGCCGTCCAGTTCGAAGAACAGGACGTCGGCCTCGGCCGTTTCGTGGTACAGGTGCTGCGACTCGACCTTGCTACCCGCCACCTTTTGAATTGCGGGATACACCAGGTTCTCTTCGGTGGCGTTGTGTATCGTGAGGACGCCTTTGAGAAGCTCGAGCACTTCGGCCCGCTTGGAGTTGGTCGCCGTGGTCAGTCTTGTGAGCAGCTCCTTGATGACTTCGTGATCGTTCTCCAGGATTTCGACGGCGTCGTCGCCGCGCACCGGTAATAAGCTCGTGTCAATTTGCATGCAACCGGAATACCCGCGCGCGGCGGCGGTGAAACGGCGATTAAGCGGGCGTGCGTCTATTTCAGCGTAACGTCAATGGTGAGGCCGACGGTCGTCCCGATCGTCGGATCGAGGCGCGTAACCGCCATGCCGAACTGGTGGCGATCGATTTGTCCGGTGGCGCGATATTCGGGATGTGCCTCCGTCCCGCGCACGGTTGCGTCGAGGCGAACCGGTCGCGTGACGCCGTGAATGGTTATGTCGCCGTCCATCTCGAATGCGTCGCTTCCCTTGGCGGCGATGCTCGTACTGGTGAACGTCCAGTGCGGATACTTTTGCGCGTCGAAGAAGTCGGGCGACGCTAGCGAGCGGTCGCGATCGGGCTCTCCGGTCGAAACCTTGGCCGGATCGAAGGTCGCCGTCGCCGCCGTCGGCACCAGCGATCCCGGCGCCAGGGTCACCGAGCCCTCGACGATCGGAATCGTTCCCGTGACGTGCTCCACCCAAATGTGGCTGACGGAAAACTGCGCGCGCGACCCCCCGGGATCGATCGCTCGCGGCGGTGCCGGCGATGCACCCAGCAGCGTAACGACTAAAAGTAGTTCTGCAAACCGTTTCATGGGGTCAAAACGCAACCGTCAGCTGGGCGTTCATGGTGTTCTGCGTTTGCGGCGAGTGAAAGATCACGTCTTCAACGATTATGCGCGAGTTCTCCGTCGGCCCGTAACCCAGCAGCACGACGCCGTCGCGCGTAAAGCCGTTGGTCGGATCGTTGGTGCCTTCGTACCGCGCTTCGGCAAAGAGCTTCCGGTTGAAGGCATAGCGTAGCTGCTCGAAACCGCCGCTGGAGTGACATCCGGTGAGGCCAGGGGTCGCGCAGTTCGAATCCCAACCATTGATCAGTACGAACTCGCTGGAGAACCGCTGCCACTGGCCGTAGTTAAAGCCGAGCCCCAGCCGCTCGAAGCGGTCGTTCGGACCTCCCGCAACCGGACGCAGTCCGTCGTAACGGAAAGCGGTCAACGTAAACGGTCCCATCGCATTCTGCAAATACAGCTGGGTGTCTACCCCGGTTGCGGCCAAACCGCTCTGGCGTGTGTAGCCGGGCCCGGCATAGGCCTGGAAGTTCAACCCGCGCAACGGGTCGCCAACGCTGACGCGCGCGCCCATCACTGGTTCGGAGAAGATAAACGGATTTGCACCAACGCTCTGCTCGTATGGGGTGTAGTCCTGATAGGTGTCACGAAAAGTTTCCGGGTCGACGGGCAGCGGCAGCGTGAACTGTCCACCTTGCGCGAGCACGGGGATCTTTGCGTTCCACGGATTCACGCGCTCCGAAATCCACGCGTCCCGCAACAGCCCCGGCTCGCCGCCGTCCAAGAAGTATTGCTCGACAAAAAAGTTCGCGCGCGATCCGATCGTGGCGCTGGCAAAGCCCTCGATCTCGTCAACGATAAGCTTGGGTAGGCCCTGACCGTCGGGACCCTCCCCTTGAAACTGGCTTGAGCCCACCACGTTCACCTTGAGCGACAGCGGGATAGCCGGCCCCGACGAGAGTCCCGGAAACCGCTCGCCGTTGGCCAGAAAAGCGGCCCCAAACTCATTAAGATGAGGGATGACGCTGTGGCACTTCTCACACGTCACGCCGTATTGGTGGGCAAACAGGGGGATGGCCTCCGCTCCAGCCGGTAGGCCGGCCAGAAGGAGGAGGAAAAGGAGGCCACCCACCCATTTAACCACGCCTAAGAGAGTTATTAGGCTAGCCTAAATACCCTTCCGCGTGAAATAAATAAGTTATGAGCAAACTGAAGACGAGTCTGGGCGTTCTTTTGGCCGCGATCCTTGCAGCATGTGGCGGCGCGCTGCCGCTCGCAGGCTCCCACGGGTTATCGCCTGACGTGACGCAACGCATCGCTGTTCCACCAGCGGGAAACTGTCCGGTCGATCGTCATGGAACCGGCCTTCTTCCCGATGGTGACTTCTCGCAGAGTCCCGATCCGGGCGATGGTTATTGGGTCTACTCTGCGAGGGAGAGCTTCGCGCCGGCGTGGACCGTTAGGAGACGGAGTGTCAACTTGGTCGGCAGCAGCTATTGGAACGTCGGGGACTACTGCAGCGTCGATCTCGACGGCGATCAGGCCGGCGGCATTTATTCCACGAGCTTTACCACCAAGCGCGGCAAGTCGTACCAGGTCAAGTTTATCCTCTCGGGCAACGGCGACTTCGACCGATCCGATCCCAACCGAAAGACGGTGTCGTTGCAAGCGGAGAACCAAATCCACGTCTTCACGTGGAACGTCTCGGACGGCAACGATGCGCAACACGGAAAGTACGCCTACCAAACCTGGAACTTTCAAGCCACTCGAACCGAAACGACCTTGACCTTTGTGAGTCGCGACGCCAAGGGGAGTTTCGCCGGTCCGGTCGTGGCCGACATTTCGGTAACGGGAAAGTAAGCACACTTTGCGATTGACCTTCATGCTCGCCGATTCGGCGCAAGTCCAGGGCGGGAAGATTTTCGTGCTCGGAGGCGGCTGGAACGTCACCGGGCCGCAGGCGCTGCCGAGCGCGCTGACCGGCATCGTTCGCGTCGAGTGGAGCGAGGCCAATCAAGACCATCGCCTGCGTTTCGATCTGATTAGCGACGATGGTGCACCCTTCATGGCGCCCACGCCGTCCGGGCCGCAGCCCTTTCACGTGGAGATGAGCTTTCAGGTGGGCCGTCCGCCCGGCATCGCGCCGGGCTCCGAGCTTAACGTGCCGTTCGCCATCAACATCGGCCCGCTGCCGCTCGAGCCAGGCCGCCGTTACGAGTGGCGGCCAAAAATTGACGGCATTGACTTTGCCGAGGATCGTCTCGCCTTCTCGATGCGTCAGGTTCCGGCCGGTCAACAAACCGCCGAGTCGTAAATTTTCTAGTCTTCCAGTTCCACGTGGCCGGTCGTGTCGAGCACCTGCAGCTCGACCGACTCGAGATCAAACACGCGCTGCAGACGTCGTAAAACGGTGTTGTCGATCTTCCCTTGATTGCGCAGAGCGATCAGTTTGGTCCGTTCCACCGCAATAATTTCTCGCTGCGCGCGCCGGAAGGCCGCAGTCTTCCGCGCCGCTTTCGTAGATTCGCCGCCGGCAAACTCGGCCAGCCTGGCCTGCAGCCGCAAACGGTGCAACTGCAGCACTTCGGCCGGATATTTCCCGTCGCGCTCCAGCTCGTCGAGTTTTTGGAGGGCGGCGTTGGCGGTTGCTTTCAAGGCAAGTCGCTCCTCGTATACCGCGGCACCGTCGTCCTTGATGCCCAGCCAGGCGATCAGCGCCGGCAGCGTTCCGCCTTGCCCGACCAGCGTTACCAAGAGCACCACAAACGTTAAAAAGATCAGTAAGTCGCGAAATGGGAACGGCCCAGCGACCGTTTCCAGCGGAATCGCCAACGCCGCGGCCAGCGAAACGCCGCCGCGCATTCCGGTCCACCCTAGAACGGTGACGTGCGACCAGTCGGGTTTACCGGCTACGTGTTCGGGCTCGTTGGTGATCGGCAGCAGTCCCTGCGCGTATGTCCAGATCAATCGCACCACAACGCACGTTAGCGCGACCGCAAGGCCCCACCCCAGCAGCTCGAGCGGAGTGTAGTGGCGCAGCCGGTCGACGATGCCGTGAAAACGGATGCCGACTTCGGTGAAGATAAAGGCGTTGAGCAAGAAGACGACGATCACCCAGAATCCGGTCAGCATCTCGCGCGCCCGCGGCTGCAGCACCCGCGGCGTCCACCGGCTGACGACCACGCCGGCCGTCACCGTCGCTAATACGCCCGACGCGCCGACATAATACGCCGGCAGATAGGCGATAAAAGGAACGACGACCGAGATCGTCGCCTGCAGCGTCTCGTCTTTGATGCCGCGCCACGCCAAAATGGCGATGGCTGCCGAGGCGAGGCCGATGAGAACCGATTCGATGATGGTCAGCACCAGCTCGCCGGCCGCGTGCAGTAACGAAAACGATGCACCGACGACGGCGGCGATGCCGATGGCGTAGAGAATCAGCGATGTCGCATCGTTGACCAGGCTCTCGCCCTCGATGGTACCGATAAGATGCCGCGGCACGTTGAGCTGATCGGCAATGGCCGCGAACGCGACCTCGTCGGTGGACGAGACGATCGCGCCGAGGACGAACGCGACGCCCCAACCCATTCCCGGGACGATGGCGTGCGCCACACCGGCGACGGCCAGCGTCGTCACGATGACCAGTCCAAAGGCCATTTGGAAGATCCAGAACGCTCCGGCGCGGAACTCGCTGGTCGGCGCGGTCACGCTCTCCCAATAAAGCAACGGCGGCAGAAAGACCAACAACACCAGGTCCGGCGGCAACGGAAACGTCGGGACGCCGGGCAGATAGCCGATGGCCATTCCGCCGAGAACGAGAACGATAGGATAGGCAACGTTTATTCGATTCGCGACCGTCACCAAGATGACGATCGCGACGAATACTACGATGAGTGCCGCTACGGTGCGAAGCCCTCGCTTTGCCACCGTTTGAAGCGGTCGCACATCTCGGTCGTCCAGCGCGGTTCGCCCGAGCTCCGCGGCGGCATGCTCCCGTAGCTCACCGTCTCGTAGATCGCGTCGGCGTGTTTTTCAACGTCCGCGCGGTCGGAAAGGTCCATGCCCGCGCTCTTCATGTGCTCCACGTCCATATCGGTGAACATGGGACGGATATCTTTTGCGAAGCTCAGCTTGTCCTGATCGGCCACAATTTTTACCTCCGAATTTTTTGTAGCGAGTTTACCCACTTCGCCCGGCAAAGCAGGCATGCCGTACAACGCGGCAAATGCACACAGGGCCGCAGCCCCTCAATGGGAGTCTTCGATAAATCCAAGCAGCCCGCCGCTAGGTCGGATAGGCGGGAATTCAAGGAGTTTTCCTTGGATATTAGGCGACAAGCTCGATCCGGCATTTAATGGAGGCATATTGTGGCTTTCTTTCTCGTCTTTTTATTCAGCATTATAGGCAAGCCAGTCGACACTCCGGGTGGACCGATCGTCATGAACGTCCCCATCGTTCATAACGTGGCCGAACCGGCAATCCGCCAAGGGTAAAAATTTACCAGAAACCGGGTACGTTCGCGTAGGGACCAGCCCATAATGGTATAAATCCTAGGCTCCTCCAGGAAAAAAGACTAGCTGCTGCGCCGCCCGTCGAGGTTAGGAGCGAAGTTGGGACCGCGCGAGTTATTCAGTAGGGGCGAACTCTTGGCGTGCCTTCGGGCCGCGGAGAACGAGCCGGCTTTCCGGGACCGAGTACTCTCGGTCTATGCCTTAATGCGTCTCACGCGATATGCGGAGGCGCTATCGGCCGTTTCTCGTCTGGAGCCGACGACGGCCGACGAAAAGGTGCTCTGCCGCGCGTTGAAGTCGGAGTGTCACGCGCTGGCCGGAGCGATCGAGCCGGCACGCGAGGCGCTGTTCGGGCTCGGTGAACCCGTTACCGATCCCGAATCCGCCTTCGAAGTCGCCTACGCTCGCATGTTGGTGGGCTGGCTGGAGAGCTCGCCCGAGGCGATGGAGCGGGCCCTTGAGGCCTGCGACGTTCGCTTGTCGCCTCACCTTAACGCGCGCCGCTTCTACGGGCTGTCGTGGGCAGCCGGCTTGCGTGGCGATTACCGGGAGCAGCTGCGGTTGCTGGAGCAAACGGTCAATCAAGTCAATCAAATGCCGGTTGCCTACGACGTAACGCTGCTGGCATCGGCGACGCGCGCGCTCGTGCACCTTGTGCGCGAGATCGCCGCGCCCGAAGCGTTCGAGTGCGCGAAAAATACTGCCGAGTCAATTGCCTGGACGCCCGATCTGGAGCGCGAGCGTTTCCTGACGATGCGCGGCCTCGCGTGGGCCTGCGCGCTGCGCGGTTCGCACCAGCAGGCGCTGCACTATGCTTACGTTGCGCGCGACATTGCACCGTCGCCGATGTGGGTTACGGCATGCTACGCCGATCAAGCCTACCTGGCGCGAATGGCCGGCGAGAGCGCCAGCGCCGCCGCCTTATTGGATCACGCCGTCACGTCCGCGCTCAACACGCACTGGGAGTCCCCCGGCGAGGAACGCGTTGCGATGCTCAACCTCATGGAGCTCGTTGCCGATCGCGATCCCGCGCGGGCCCAGCAACTGCTCAAGATCTACGATACGATTCCGGTGAGGCTCTCGCCCTGGCTCGCCTTTGCGCGCGACCGGCGTTTCACCGCGATGGAAGAGTATGCGCGTGGCGCCGTGCTCGCCGCCTCGGGCGAAAAGATGGCTGCCGCGGCGCTACTCGAGGACGCCTACCGGACGTTCGTGCCGATCGGCTACGCCTGGCGCGCCGCCGCTTCGGCGTTACGCCTCAATGCGATTACCCGCGACCACATGTGGCTGCAGCGTGCCGGCGAAGCCGTCGAAGAGTTCGGCGAAAGCTCGGTTGCGCGCGAAATTAATCGTAAGGCCGTCGGCTTTGACTCGCGCCTCTCGCGCCTAACGCCCGCGCAGCACCGCGTCTTCGAACTCATCTGCGAAGGTCTCCCCGACAAACAGATCGCCGTGGAGCTGCAAATCTCTCCCGAAACAGTAAAAAACCACGCAGCTCGAGTCCGCCTAGCCTTCGGGGTCCATTCGCGCTCCGCATTGATCGCAGCAATGAGCAAAGCCGTCTAGCGCGCCAAAAGAAGAAGCGCTAAGCTCCAATCAATGCGTCGCACTTTGCGGCAAAGATAAAATCGCTCTCGGTTAATCCGCCGATTTTGTGCGTCCATACGTCGACGCCGAGACGCCCCCACGAGAGATGCAGGTCGGGATGGTGCTGCTGCTCTTCGGCCATCCCGCCGATCAACTGCGTCGCCCGCATCGCTTCGGCGAAATCGCCGAAACGATAGGTGCAGGTGAGATACTTTACGGCGCCCCTCTTCGGATCGTTGCGCTCGACGACGCGCCAGTTCGACGAGAGCTGCGCCGAGAGTGGAGCGATCTCGTCGTCGCGCAGCGGCGGCACATCGCCGCGACAAGGAATGCAGGCCTTCGCCGCCAGCTCCCTCACGGCTTGGCCGGCGCTTGACGCGCAACGGTAAACTCGTAATCGTTGAAAGCGGCGTTGGCCGATAGCGGCATGTTCGGCCTATCGATATCCGCAGTAAGCGTCGCCGGAAGAAGGAAGCCGTCGAACTCGCTGACGCTGACGTCCATCGTGATGTGCGTGCCGTCTTTATAATTCATTACAGCGTGACGCGCCCGCCCGCGCGACCCGACGATGACCCGCGCATCTTCCAGCGATGCATCGTCGATCGGGTGAAGATCGAAAGAAGTCTCGCCGTTGACCTGGCCCATCTCCTGGAAGGTATAGTGCTTCGGCCACAGCGTCGGGTCGAGCATCGTGAGATCGATGTCGTTATGGTCCTTGGGGATGAACCACGGTACGGACGTGAAGTGAACGGCATAGCTCACCCCCGGCTCGTAAGACCCGGTGCCTCGCATTTTGAAGTGCAGCCACGGGAAGTGGCGCATCGCCATTGCGACGTCCATGTGGAAGGTATACGGCGGCGCGGTAGCCACCGCCTCGCTCGCCCCGAGGGGAGCGCAGATCACGAGAATTCCAGCCACGGCGCCGCCTGCTACGGCGCATCGACTCAGCCGCATCGTTAGGTATGTACCCGCATGCGGGAGTTTGCAGACGCGCTGCCAAGAGCGACGCATGCGCGACCTCCCGCCGAACGTTGTCGTCCTTTCCTTTGAAGGTCCCGACCCGTACTCGATGGTCGGCGGTCTCGGCACGCGAGTTACCGAGATGAGCCTTGCACTGAGCGAGGGGGGTATTAATACTTCGCTACTTTTTCTAGGCGACCCGGCAAAGGAGCCGGTCGAGAGCAAATCTCCCCATCTCCATTACCTGCGTTGGGGGCAGTGGATCTCCGCCTACCACCCGGGCGGCGTTTACGACGGCGAGTGGGAGAAGGCCAACGACTTCACATCGAGTGTGCCGCCCTTCGTTGTTGAGAACATCGTGGCGCCGGCGGCCGAGCGCGGCGAAGCCGTGCTGGTTATCGCCGAAGACTGGCAAACGGCTCGCGCCGCAATCGCCCTCGACCGGCGGTTGCGCGAAACCGGCCTACGAGACCACGTAAGCTTGCTTTGGAACGCCAATAACACCTACGGTTTTCACAGCATCGACTGGAACGCGCTGCGGCACGCCGCCACCATCGCGACGGTCAGCCGCTACATGCGTTTCGAGCTCGAGCACTGGGGAGTCGAACCACTGGTAATTCCCAACGGCATCCCCGAGCGGCTCTTGGACGGGCCGCCGGGCTCACTGGTAAAGCTGGCCGAAGCGGCTTTTACGCGCCGCCCGCTTTTCGTGAAGATCGGCCGCTTCGACGAAGATAAGCGATGGATGCAGGCGATTGAAGCCTTTGCTTTACTGCGCGCGCAGCATCCGGACGGCACGATGATTGTCCGCGGCGGTCGCGAACCGTACGGCGAACAAATTTTTGCCCGCGCCCGCGAGTTGGGCGTTGCTGTCGAGGACGTCACGCTGGCATCGCGCGCGCCCGAAGCAACGATTGCCGCGCTTGGCGCGGCGCGCGGCCCGATCGTCAATGTACGCAGCTTTGTTCCTGAAGAAGCGTTGCTCGCGCTCTACAACGTGGCCGACGCAGTGTTGGCCAACAGCGGCCGCGAACCGTTCGGTTTAGTCGGCCTCGAAGTTATGGCCGCCGGCGGTCTCGCCGTCACCGGCTCAACCGGCGAAGACTACGTCCGCCCCTTCGAAAACGCAATAGCCTGCGACACCGCCAACCCACGAGAACTCGCCGCATACCTAGAACAACTAGTAACCAACCGGTCATTGTCAACCCGCATCCGCGCGGCCGGCGTGGCAACAGCGCACGAGTATACCTGGCCTCGCGTGTTGCAATTGATGGCCTTAAAACTGTCTTCCTGAGCGAAGGCGCAAGCGCTTGTCATCCTGAGCGAAGGCGCGAAGCGCCGTAGTCGAAGGACAGCAGTATTGCCCCGCACTGAGCGAGCGCAGCGAGTCGAAGTGCAGGCAGAAGACCCCGTTCAATATAAATCAAGCGGCCCGCTTTTTTCCAGAGGCATTATGTCGAAACTAATTTACATAACCAGCATGTCGCTCGACGGTTACATGGAGGACGAAACCGGTGCCATCGATTGGGCCATTCCCGATCAAGTGCACGAGTTCGTCACTGAGTTGATGCGCCCGATTGGAACCGTTCTCATGGGGCGCCGGCTCTACGAGACGATGGCCTACTGGGATGCGCCGGTAGAGAGCTATCCACCCGAACAGCGCGACTTCGCACGGGTCTGGCAGAAGCCCGAGCAGATCGTCTTTTCACGAACGCTGACAGTCGCAACGACACGCAACGCACGAATCGAGCGCAATTTCGATGTCGAGGCTATTCGAAAGCTTAAGCGGGAGTCGGAGCGAGACATCAGCGTCGGGGGCGCCGAGCTTGCAGGGCTTGCGCTCGAAGCCGATCTCGTCGACGAGTGCCATCTGTTTCTCCACCCGATGATCGTCGGCGGCGGAAAGCCGGCATTCCGACCGGCCTTAAGACGGAAGGTCGAACTCCTTGAAACGCGGCGTTTCGATAGCGGAGTAATCCACTTGCACTATCGAATTCTCGGCGGTACTCGTTGATTCACGTTATCTTACGGGTTCCACTTCAGGCGCTGTACCCAGTCGCCGCTTTGGTCGGTATAAACAATCCAGATTTCGCCGCTGCTCTCATCGATTCCGACGGTGTGGACGCCGGTGTGCCCGGTGTCGAGGCGTCCGACGACGCGCGGAGCGGCTCCGCTTGCCAACGCAGCGACGGTAACGACGCCGCGTCCGGCGCAGACTATCAGTTTTCCCTGCGAACCGGTGCTGCACTGGTCGACGTGCTCCTGCACCGTGGCGTCGCCAACATGGTCGCCGCTAGTAGTGTACGCTGAAATTACGCCGTTAGTGCCGCCCGCGACGATCTGGTTCGCAGCGCGCGAAAAAACGAGAGGATGGTTCTTCTCGAGCTGAGGCGTGACGACGACCTTGACGACCTTCAGCGATGCGGGATCGATCACTGCAAAGCCGCCGCTCGGAAGATTCTGGTAAACGAATCCCGTTGCTGGATCGACCGCAAGCGACTCGAGATCGGGCGACGGCATCGTCACCGTTGCGATAGTTTTCATCGTTGCAGCGTCGATCACATAGACCGAGCCGCCGCCGTCCTGATCGGCGTAAATAGGCCGATGCAACGGATCGTAAGCAATCGCGTCCACATTCCCGCTTACATTTGCCGTCGCGCCGACCTTGAGCGTTGTAGCGTCGACCCGAGAAATGGTTTGATCGGTGCCGTTTCCGGTAAAAACGTCGCCGCTCACGGGGTCGACGGCCGAGCCATGCATCGGCCCAACGACGACCTGCGCGACGACTTTACCGCTCGTTGAATCGACGACGAGCAACCTTCGGCTGGCCGTGTGCGCAGCATAGACGCGATGACGCGCTTCGTCGATGGTAACGTAATCGAAGCCGCTAAAGATGGGAACCCGCTCGGGAGGCATCGCGACGATCGGCATGCTGCAGTTATACCGCGGCCGCTCAGCGTACGCCCGCACGCACTGTCGAATAACGATTGCGCGACGGTGCCTCGCTGCAAAGCGCACGACTACGTAGGTGCTGGCCGGGCGCCACCTGCAGGGTAAGGCGCGGTGCAACTGTTCCGCGACGACGCGACGACGCTCACCCGCTTAGCTGGGCCGGGCAGCTGCGCACAAGCAAGCTCATCGAGGCAGAGCGCGCTTCACATGGCAGCGCCAACTTTCGTTGAGCCAGCACACCATCAGAACACCTCAAGGCTGTATTTCGCGCGTACGGCGTAAACAACAGAGCGGCACTTATTTGCCGAGGCCGCCTCTCGCGGTGATCTGATCACGGCCGACGGTCACAACGCGGTCGGCTCGCCCAAAGGCGATTATCTTTGGCCTGTTGCCGACGCCGGAACTTAGTAATTTAGATAGGGATTAGTCAGCGCCCATTCAACGGTACTTTTCCCGTATCATTAGGTCGCCATTGCGATCCCTCGATCGTGATAGTGGCGACCGCGGAGAGTAGGAGCAGCTGTGGAGTATGACGTCGCCATCGTAGGCGCAAGTTTCGGAGGCGTAGCGGCAGCACTCGCTGCGGCCCGTTATGGCAAGCGAGTCGTCGTCGTGGAGGCCAGCGGAAACGTCGGCGGCCAGGCGACATCACAGGGTCTCACGCGCTGGGACGAATCGGCTCACGTTCTCTCGCCGCAGACGTACGGCAGCACCAAATCCTACCAAGTACTGAAGAACGATATTCGAGGCTGGTACCGCACGTACACGAAAGTCGGCGCGAACGGCAGCCGGGCCGATTTCAACCCGGGATTTGCGAGTCCTGGCCACCCGTTTTCGGTCGATTGCAACGTCGCTGAAACCGTTCTCCGCCAACTCATTGAAGACGCCGGCGACCTCATAATGCTGATGCTCGATGAGCGAGCGAGCTCGGTCAATATCTCGAATGGAACAATACAATCGCTTCAGCTCGACTCCGGAGAGACTATTTCGGCCACAATCTTCCTCGACGCGACCGACCTCGGCGATCTCTTGCCGATGTGCGGAATTTCTTGGTTCATCGGCGCCGAGGCCGAAAGCGATACTGAAGAGCCCCACGCCGAAGCCGTTGCCAATCCAAGCCACATTCAACCGATCACGGTCTCGATCGCCGTCGAGCATCGTCCCGATGGCGAGAAGCACACAATCCCGAAGCCCGCGAACTACACGCCGGAGCTCATTCAATCTCAAGCCTTTCACGTGTACAACGAGCGCAACGGTATGATCGGCGGAGTCTTTAGTTCGGCGCACTCGGCAAACCCCGGATGGGAGACGCTCTTTAACTACCGTCAGTACATCGACCATACCAACTTCACCGACCCCGACTACCAAACCGATCGCAGCGTCCTCAACGTCGGCTGTAACGACTACCAAGCCGCCGTCATCCCCACCGGCGACGCCGCGAAAGACGCCGCGATCGTGGAAGATGCCAGAGCCGCCTCAATCGCCTACCTCTACTGGCTGCAAACGGAAGCGCCGCGCGACGACGGCAGTGGCACCGGTTACCCGAACCTCGCCCCACGCGAAGATATCTTCGGCCGGGACGACGGCACCGCGCCGCAAGCCTACATCCGCGAGTCGCGCCGCATTTCTAAGCCACTGGTGCGCCTTCTCGAGCAGCACATTGCCGTCGCCGACACGAGCACCACCGGCGCTCGCGCACCGGTCAACTTCTCCGACTCTTGTGGCATCTCGATGTACGGCGTCGATATTCACCAATGCTACGGGCCACCTGGAACGCCGTGGGTTTCGGTCGCCGGCGTTCGTCCATTTCAGATTCCATTGGGAAGCCTGATCCCGTCCGACGCAACGAACCTCATCGCCGCATGCAAGAACATCGGCGGAACGCATCTCACGAGTGGCGCCTACCGCGTGCATCCGGGTGAGTGGGCGATCGGTGAGGCTGCCGGCATCCTGGCTGCATATTGCGTCGGACAGAACGTGCGTCCAGGCGAAGCACACGGCAACGCGTCCCGCGTTGCGGCACTGCAGCTCCGACTGCTCGAACAAGGCGTCCCGATCTTTTGGTGGGACGACCTCGACTATTTGAGTGACCCGAAAACGTTTGCCGCGGCCCACCTGCTGGGCGTACGAGGCTATCTCATCGACGCGACGACCCTGCATTTTCGCCCGACGGCCGCGATCTCGCAAAGCGAGAAAGATGCCGTGAATAGTCATGCCGGTCGACAACTTCCATGGCCGGCCGGCACGATGACCAGAGCTAAAGCAGCGTCGTGGATTTGCGCCGAGCTCGGACTTCCGTCCAGCGAAGCCGTCCAACACTGGGGCTCGTAGATTCGCCTTCGGCTACAAAAGTGAAAATATCGCGGCGTTGCGTTCGTTGTTAGTGGCCTCGCGCAAGATCGTCTATGCGCGATGCAACTTCGTCCGCATATCGGTTAGCCTCTTCGTCGGATCGCCCCTCTGCCCAGACGTTGAAGAGCGGATCGCTCGCGTCGGGCAACACCAAAACCCAACCGCCTTCTCGCCCCACGCGAATACCGTCTGTAAGCTCGACCTCTTGCCCATCCGTCTCCGCCAACAGCTGGCGCATGATCTGACCCTTGCGCTCCCACGGGCATTGATCGCGTCGTGAAGCCAGATACGACGGCGGTAACTCATCGACGATCTCACTCAACGGCCGCCCTTGCTTCGCAATCAACTCCATAATCTTCGCGGCGCCGTATAAAGAATCGAAGGCCGGCGCAAACTCCGGGAACATCAGCTCGAAGTTCCCTCCGCCGGCAAACGCAATCGACGAACCTTCTTGCGCCGCCAACGCCATCAGCGACCGCCGGTCGGTCCGCGTCCGAAGCACCGTCGCCCCATGCTGCTCGGCGACCCGCTCAATCGCGCTCGGCGCCATCACCGGCACCGCAATGCGCGCAGCGGGAACCTGGCTCGCCACCAACACCGTCAGCAACGCCAACAATCGGCTCCCCTCGACGATCCTCCCGCGATCGTCCACCAACGCTAGCGATTCCCCGCGTTGATCGAGCAAAATACCCAGCCCCGCACCCAGCGACGTCGTAACGTTCCCCAACTGCTCCAGATGCCGCGGACGGTTTTTCCCAAACGCCAGCACTTTTGCATTGTCGAAGAACGCATTGAGCGCAATCATCTCTACGCCCAAGTTGCTCAAGATCCGCGGTAGGATCAGCGATGCATTCCCATGCGCGTAGTCTATAACGACGCGCATATTGGCCGACGAGATCGCCCTTGGCTCGAGCGCCTCGAGAAATCCGCTGCTGTACGCTTCAACCACGCGCTCGGGGAAGTTGAGATGCCCAACGCTCTCCATCGGCGTCCGCCGGAAGTCCTCGCGGAAGAAGATGTTCTCGATCTTTCGCTCGGTATTCTTGTCCACGGTCAAGCCGTGCGAGTCGAAAAACTCCAGCAGCAGCTGATCGGGATAATGCGGAGAGATCGCGGTGTGAACGCCGGCATCGCCCGACATCCGCACCGCATAGCGTGACACCGGCACCGGCGTCTCGCGTAAATCCCGCACGTCTGCTCCCACCGCAAGCAACCCCGAAATAATGCACCGGTTCGTCAACCGCGACGCCGGATGCGCGTCGCGGCTCGTCATCACCACCTGCCCGGGCCGCAAGATCGACCCTAGCGCCTGCCCCAGCTTCAAAGCAAACTCCGGCGTAATCTCAATATTCGCCAGCCCGCTGACACCGTCCGCACCAAAGAGCGACCCAGGCCACTTAATCCCGTAGATTAGTGACATCGAAACGATTGACCCCGACGCAACCGACTTATCCGGCCACAACTTGATGTTCGCCGGCACCGTCGCGCCACTCCCCAGCGTCGAACCGCGCCCGATCACGGCGCCCTCCATAATCGTGACGCGATCCTTAACGATCACGCGATCGGCCAGCGTGCATCCCGTCAACGATGCGCCCTCGCCGACGTACACGTCCTCCCAGCCGATGGTGCGATGCACCCGGGCATTAGCGGCAACGATCGACGACGCGCCCAGCGACGTGAGCTCCTCCACTACAGCGCCGGCCTCGATCGTCACGTTGCGCCCCAAGCAGACCGGCCCATGTACGTGAGCATCGGGGGAGATGCGTGCGTTCTCCGCCGCCCAAACGCCCGGGCGAATCTCCGTCCCCGGAATATCCACCTGCACGGCGCCTGAGAGGGCATCGTAGTTGGCCTGCATGTACTGTTGCAGGTTGCCGATGTCGCTCCAATACCCATCCACCACGTGCCCGTAAATTGGCCGCCCGTCGCGCATCATCGCAGGAAAAATATCGCGTGAGAAATCGTACGCCTTGCCGCTCTCCATGTACTCAAAAGCCTGCGGCTCGAGCACGTAAATGCCCGTGTTGATGGTGTCGGAGAAGATCTCTCCCCACGACGGCTTCTCCAAAAACCGCGTAATGCGCCCGTCCTCGCCCGTCACGACCACGCCGAACTCGAGCGGATTAGCGACGCGCTGCAGCGCAATCGTTGCCATCGCACCGCTGCGAACGTGCGCCGCCACCAGCGCGCCGATGTCGATATCGGTTAGCGCGTCGCCCGAGACGATAACGAACCGTTCCTCTGCGAGCAGCGGCTCCGCCAGTTTCACCGCGCCCGCCGTTCCCAGCGGCGTATCCTCGACGACGTACGCCATCGAACAACCCATCTCCGAGCCGTCGCCAAAGTAATTCTCGATTTCATCGGCGAGATAGTGCAGCGTGGCGACCACGTCGGTAATACCGTGGCGCCGCAGCAGATCGACGATGTGATGCATCACCGGCTTGTTGGCAATCGGCACCAGCGGCTTGGGCCGGCTCGACGTCAATGGCCGAAGGCGCGAGCCTTCGCCGCCCGCCATCACGACGGCTTTCATCGTCCCACGCTCTGCACGGTCTGCGAACGAGCCTCCTCGATGATGCGCCCGGTGCGCGCGAGCCGCCCGTCTGAGGCTAACGACTCGAGCGGCAACGAGCGCTTGCGTTGCCAGTTCGGATGCTCGTCCACCGTTCCTGGCACGTTGACCGCCTCGCGCTCGCGCAGAACGTCTTCGATGGCGACGACGGTCAAAACCGACGGCGTGTTTACCAGAAAACGCGTCGCCGCATCGACAACCTCCGGCACCACCGCGGCGTCACCGGTAACGCCCGCCGCATACAAGGCCGGCATTCCCGAAGCGCAGACCTCGCCGGCACGCTCGAATGCATCTACTAAGAGATAGCGGTCGCGTGCGCGATCTTCGCCGTCGCTGCGGTCGCCCATCCACCAACCGGCCAGCGTCGGCAGATCGTGGGTTCCGACACTCGCTGCCGCCAACCGCGGGTAGCGATCGGGCGCGAGAAACGCCCCGACGCTCCAATCGCGCTCGAAGTAAAGCACGCGCGACGACAAAACATTCGCGGCCTGCATTCGTTCGCGAAAACCCTCCGGAACCGTCCCCAAGTCTTCGCCGACGACCGCACATTGCTGGCGAACGCTTTCCAGTGCCACCACGCCGAGCATCTCTTCGAGCGGATACCGCACGTACGCGCCGTCTCGCGCACTCGCCCCGTGCGGAATCCAGAAGGCGCGCTGTAAGGCCATCACGTGATCGATGCGCAGAATGCTCGCGTGACGCATATTCGCCTGCAGCAACGCCGCGAGCGGCGCATAACCTTGCTTGCGGAGCCCGCGCGGCGAAAGTGGTGCGAGCCCCCAAAACTGACCCGCGTCGTTGTGCATGTCGCCCGGCGCGCCGAGCGAGGCTTGCGTGATAAACGCCACGCGGTTGCCCCACGCGTCAGCTCCGCCCAAATCGCTCCCAACCGCGAGGTCCCGATAAAAACCGACGCCGCAGTTGCGAGCCGCAGCGGCACCTTCGGCCAACTGCTGCTCCGCCAACCATTGCAGATACACGAAAAACTCCACCCGTTCCGCATGCACCCGCGCAAACTCACCAACAGTAGAAGAATCGGGCGAGCGAAATTCCGCCGGCCACGATTGCCACCCATAAAGCGACTCATCCCCCACGCGTAAAGACTCGGCAACCGCCTCATACACGGCCATATTCCGCAACCCTTCGCCGCCACGCTCGACGAAGCGGGCAAACTCCCGCGCCCGCACGGAGTGCGGATCGCGCTCGCGATTTGCTTGAAAGACGCGATGAAGCCGCGCCAGCACCTCGAGCTTTAACGAGGCAACTCCGCGGTAATCCACCAAGGACGAACCGCGCAACGCCGCCGTCCGCGCGCGAACTTCCGCACCACCGATTAACCCCTGCACCTCCGATGACGAAATCAGCTCGACGACACGTTCGACGTCGATATACAACACGTTGAGGAAGAGCCGGCTCGACGGACTGTATGGGCTCGCGCTTGCGGGATTGCTCGGATATAGTTCGTGCAAAGGATTCAAACCCACCGCACTCGCGCCGGCCTGACCGGCGAGCCCAGAGAGCTCCGCCAGGTCGCTGAAGTCGCCGATGCCCCAGTTGCGTTCCGAACGCAGTGCATAAAGCTGCGTGGACAACGCCCACACTCGCCCGTCCCGCATCGCCGGCGGCAGAAAGCATTGCTCTGGAACGACGATCAAACGGCACACCGCCTCGCGACCGGAACGCGATGCGGTCAAATGATGATAACCCAACGGCAATTCCGTCAACGCGCCGCGAAACGCCGAGCCGTCCTCCAACTCGATCGTCCATGCCGCGTCGCCCAGGCCCGCAATAACCTTCGGGACGATGCCGGTTTCCACAATCGAAACCGGCGGCAAGAAGCGCTCGTGCTTCTCGCGCTCGAGCCCCTCAAGCGTCGCAGCTAACGAAGCATCATCGGCCGCATCGTAGCCCATCGCCGCCAACAACGACCGCTTCGTGGAGTCCGAGGTCTCGACGAGCCGCCCCCAGTAGTCGTAGTAACTTGGCTCGATGCCGGCCAGCGCGGCCAGCCGTTCGAGACTCTCGCTCATTCGTTGAGGTGCCCAGCAAAGAGCGAGAGCGACCGATCCGCGACGGACAAACGCGAGCCCGGCGCAATCGGCATATTCGGCGCAAGGCGCGGACGCGCCGTGTCAATGAGATGCGTCCAACGCCGGACCGCGGGAATCGCCGGCAGCATAAACTCAATCGTCTCGTGGCTCGCGTTGAGAATCAAGAGAAAGCTGTCGTCGAGTTCCGGATAGCCCTGCAGGCTGATGAAACGGTCGCCGACGTCGCCGCCCAAAAGTGCGCCGAAGGCGCGCCGCCCCGAATCGTTCCAGTCTTCCTGCGTCATCTCGTGCCCCTCGGGCGCGAACCACGTAATGTCCTTGAGCGGCGACGCGTCGGTTGCCACCCCGCGGAAGAAACGCGGGCGCCTAAACACCGGATGCGTCCGGCGCAGCCCGATCAGCCGCCGCGCAAAATGCAGCAACCCGTGATCCTCGAGCTCCCAGTCGAGCCAGCTGATCTCGTTATCCTGACAGTACGCATTGTTATTCCCGCTCTGGGTGCGGTTGAGCTCATCGCCGGCCAGCATCATCGGCACGCCCTGCGAGAGAAGAAGCGTCGCCAAGAAGTTGCGCTGCTGGCGCTCGCGCAGCGCCAGAATCTGCGCGTCGTCAGTCGCGCCCTCGGTCCCACAGTTCCAGCTGTAGTTGTCGTTTGTTCCATCGCGGTTCTCGTCGAGATTGGCTTCGTTATGCTTATGGTCGTACGAAACCAAGTCGCGCAAGGTAAACCCGTCATGCGCCGTCACGACGTTGAGGCTCGCCCGCGGCCGCCGCCCCCGCCGGTCGAAGATGTCGCTCGAACCGGTGAGTCGCGACGCCATGTCCGAGATCGCGCCATCACCCCGCCAAAAGCGCCGGACGCCGTCGCGAAAACGATCGTTCCATTCACTCCAGCCGCCCGGGAAATCGCCGACGTGATAGCCCCCCGGCCCCAGGTCCCACGGCTCGGCGATTAGCTTAGCGCGTGAGAGTATTGGATCCTGATCGATGGCCGCCAAGAAATTGCTGTGCACGTTGAACGCGCCCTCACTTCGCGCCAGCGTGGCGGCCAGATCAAAACGAAAGCCGTCCACATGCATGTCGCGCACCCAGTAGCGCATCGCATCGGTCACCAGCTTGAGCACGTGCGCGTGTCCAAGGTCGAGCGAGTTGCCGCAGCCGGTGTAGTCAACGTAGTAGCGCTCGTCGTCAGCCAGATAATAGTACGACTTGTTGTCGATGCCCCGGAAGCTCAACGTTGGGCCGAGTTGGTTCCCTTCTGCCGTGTGATTGAACACCACGTCCAAGATCACTTCGATGCCCGCGTCGTGCAGCCGGGCAACCATCGTTTTGAACTCGCCCAGGTTCGGTTCAGAAAAATATCGCGGATGCGGCGCAAAGAACGCTAGCGGGCTATAGCCCCAGTAGTTGCGCAGCCCGCGTTCGACGAGATGACGTTCGTCGATGAAATAGTTGACGGGCAGCAGCTCGACGGCCGTTATGCCCAGCCGTTTCAGATACTCGATCGTCGCGGGCGACGAAATTCCGGCGAACGTGCCGCGAATACCCGGCGGGACGCCGGGATGCTTCATCGTAAAGCCGCGCACGTGAAGCTCGTAAACGATGAGATCGTGCCAGCGCAGGTGCAGCAGACGGTCGCTGCCCCACGTGAAGGCGGTGTCGACGACCACGCATTTGGGAACGCCGGCCGCATCGTCGCGCCGGTCGAAGGAGAGATCGGCGCGCGGCGACCCGATGCGATAACCAAACTGTGCGTCGCTCCACTGGAGGTGGCCGAAGAGCATCACGGCATACGGGTCGATTAGCAACTTATGGTGGTTGAACCGATGCCCGTTGGCCGGATCGTACGGCCCATAAACGCGATATCCGTAGAGAAGCCCGGGTCGCGCATCGGGCAAATAGCCGTGCCAAATCGAATCGGTATACTCGGGCAGCACCACCCGCTGCACCTCGCGCCGCCCCCGCGGATCAAAAAGACAAAGCTCGACCTTCTCCGCATGTTCGGAGAAGATCGCAAAGTTAACCCCCGCCCCATCCCACGTAGCCCCCAACGGATAGGGCCGCCCCGGCAAAACCGCCGCGCGCTTCACGCTTCCCCTGTCACCCTGAGCCTGTCGACGGGTGACTCAGCGGCCACGCTCGCATCAAACGCCAAATACAAGGCCCCAAGCGGCGGCAGAGTCAACTCCAGCGACTGCTCAAATCCGTGCGATGCGATCGGCGCCGTCTCCACCGACCCGCCGTTGCCGACATTGCTCCCTCCATAGAAATATGAGTCGGTATTGAGCACCTCTCGATACGTCCCCGCCTGCGGAACACCGATGCGATACCCATCACGAACTACCGGCGTCGCATTTATCGCCACGACCACAGCTTCGCCGTAACCCTCCCCTGCCATGCGCGCAAACGCCAGCACGCTCTGCACCGCATCCTGATAATCAATCCATGCGAACCCGGACGGCTCAGCGTCGAGCCGGTGCAGCGCCGGCATTTCGAAGTAGATGCGGTTGCAGTCTCGAACCAACCGCTGCACCCCGGCGTGCAGCCCGTCTTCCAGCAATCCCCAGTCGAGCGCACCATCGTGATTCCACTCCAACCACGGCGCGAACTCACTCCCCATAAAGAGCAGCTTCTTTCCTGGATGTGCATACATCAGAGCGTAAAGCAGTCGCAGGTTGGCAAACTGCTGCTCGCGATTTCCCGGCATCTTCCCCAAAATCGAGCGCTTACCGTGCACTACCTCGTCGTGGGAGAGCGGCAGAATGTAGTTCTCACTAAATGCATATACCAGGCCGAACGTGAGGTCGTTCTGATGATATCGCCGATGAATCGGATCGTACGCAAAATATCGCAACGTATCGTGCATCCAGCCCATGTTCCACTTATAGCCGAAACCCAGGCCCCCCACGCTCGTCGGCAGCGAGACCATCGGCCACGCCGTCGACTCTTCGGCGATCGTCGCGATCCCGTCGTCGTGCGCGTAGAGCGTTTCATTCAAGCGGCGCAAAAACTCGATCGCTTCGGTATTCTCGTTCCCTCCCTGCTCGTTGGGAATCCATTCGCCCGGGCGCCGGCTATAATCGAGATACAACATCGACGCGACGGCATCTACGCGGATCCCGTCAAGGTGAAAGACCTCCAACCAATACAGCGCGCTCGCGATCAAGAAATTCGAGACCTCGCGGCGCGAGTAATTATAGATCAGCGTATTCCAGTCGGGAGCAAAGCCCCGCCGCGGGTCGCTGTGCTCGTAAAGATGCGTTCCGTCGAATAGTGCCAGCCCAAAAGAATCGTTCGGAAAATGCCCTGGCACCCAATCTAAAATCACTCCCAACTCCAACTCGTGCGCCCGCTCCACAAACGCCCGAAACTCCTCCGGCATCCCATACCGGCTGGTCGGCGCATAGAGCCCCGTCGCCTGATACCCCCACGATCCGTCGAAGGGAAACTCGGTAATCGGCATCAGCTCGACGTGCGTAAATCCCATCTCTCGCACGTACGGGAGAAGCTCGTCGGCCAGCGCGCGATAGCTCAACGGCCGGCCCAACCCGTCATGCCGCCACGACCCCAAATGCACCTCGTAAATCGAAACCGGCGCCGAACGCCGTATCCGCGACCCGCGTTCGCGCATCCACGCCCCGTCACGCCATTGAATCGCAGCCCCCTCGGGGCAAAGAATCGAAGCGTTGGGCGGCGAGGCTTGCGCGAAGCGCGCCAACGGATCGGCTTTGAGCGGCAGCAGCTCGCCGCCCGCACCCGCAATCTCGTACTTGTAGTGCGCCCCCTCGTGCGCACCCGGCACAAAAATCTCCCACACGCCGCACTCGACGCGCTTGCGCATCGCGTGGCGCCGTCCGTCCCAGCCGTTGAAATCCCCCACGACGCTCACCCTCAGCGCATTCGGCGCCCACACGGCGAACGTCGCGCCCGCTACGCCGTCAACGCGCCGCAAATGCGAGCCGAGCACCTCCCACAACCGCAGATGCGTTCCCTCAGAAATGAGATATACGTCAACGTCCCCGAGAATCGGCCCGAATCGATAGGCATCCTCAAGCTCGATCCGTCCGTCCGAACCCTCGCACACCAAAAGGTAATCGAACGGGGCGCTGTCCGCAATCCATAGCTCGAACAGACCATCGCCAATGCCTTCCATCTCCCACAGCATCGACGATTCGCGCGCGCGAACGAAGGCACGCGAAGCTTGCGGCAGGGCCGCGCGTACGACGACGCCGGTATCGTCCTCGTGCATTCCGAGATAGGCAAACGGGTCCGCGCGATAGTCCACGTGCTAGGCAGTGCGGATCATGAGCCGGGCAAGGATCAGGCCGGCATAACAGGCGGCGATACCTAAGCCGACGCTGGCGAGTACGTAGATCGTCGCCAGCCGCCACTCGCGGTCGCTTCCTAGCGTCAGCGCGTCGAACGCAAACGTAGAGAAGGTGGTATAGCCGCCCAAGAGTCCCGCCGTAAGCGCGATGCGAAGCAGCGGGTCAAAACCGAGCACGCGCGTCAAAGCCAACTGCGCGATGACGCCGATTAAGAACGAGCCCGACAGATTGATGAAGAGCGTCCCGAGCGGAAAACCTGGGCCGAATCGCGCGACGAAGGCCACCGTTATCGCGTAGCGGCAAACCCCACCTAGACCCGCCCCGAGCCCGACCGCGAGATACGTCGCCAGGTTCGATCTCATCGGCCCTTCGGCGTCCCGGCGCGGTAGGCAATTACTTCAACCGTTTCCAGCGTGACCAGGCCCTCTTTGACCATCTCGTCGAGCGTCGGCAAGAACGCGCGTATGCGTTCCTCGCTATCGACGATCTCAACGAGTACCGGAAGGTCGGATGAGAGATCGAAGACCCGTGCGGCGTGAACGATCGAGTGCCCGCCGAATCCCTCGATGCCTTTGAACACCGTCGCCCCGCTAAGCCCCGATTTTCGCGCGGCTTCGACTATGGCGGTGTAAAGCGGCTGGTAACCCCAGCGATCGCTCTCACCGATAAAGATGCGCAGCAGCTTTCCAGGTTCCTCGGTCTTCATCGCGTGTCCGAACCGTTCGGCATCTTTGTGAGAAACGCCCGTGCCCGCAAGAGTTCCGCAACCGACCAGGCCTGCGCGATCGCGCCGCGCGGCGTAAAGGGTGGCGCGGCGTCGGCGATCTCCGAAATGCTACCCAAGCCATAATCCATGAGCTGATCTTCGAGCCGATCCAAAAACGAGCGCGCTACCGCGGCGTCGCCGTAAACCCGCGCGTGCGCCACGGCGAACGGCCCGAGCAACCACGGCCAAACGGTTCCCTGATGGTATGCTGCATCGCGGTCGTGCTGAGATCCACCATATCGCGGGACGAAGCGCGGATCGTACGATGGTAACGTTCGCAACCCATTGGTGGTCAGCAGCTGCGCCGCGCAGACGTCCACGATCGCGCGCCGGCGCTCTGGCGAGAGCGGTGAGTTCGGCAGCGAAACGGCGAAGATTTGATTCGGCCGCAACGTCGCGTCGTCGCCGTCGGGCCCGTCGATGACGTCGAAGCAAAAGCCGGCGCTCGCGTTCCAGAACCGCGCGAAAGCCGCGCGCGCGCTTTCCGCCACGACCGCATACTCGTCGGCGATCTCCCCAGCAGCCGGCGCCATCGAAGAAAGGCGCTTGAGCGCGTTGTACCACAGCGCCGCAATCTCGACCGGTTTGCCCATGCGTGGCGTGACGACCCAGTCGCCGACCTTGGCGTCCATCCACGTCAGCTGCACGCCCGTCGCCGCCGCGACGATCAACCCGTCGGCGTCCATGCGTATGCCGTAGCGCGTCCCGCCGCGGTAGTACTCGAAGATCTGACGCAGCGCCGGCCAGATCGCGTTAATTGTAGTGCGGTCCCCGGTCGCGTCGAGATAACTTCCCGCCGCCTCGACGAACCACAGCGCCGCGTCGACCGTGTTATAGACCGGCGTCTCGCCGCCCGCCGGCATGATGTTCGGCAGCATCCCGCCGTCGACGAAACCGGCCAGCGTCGTCAGAATTTTCCGCGCGACGTCGAACCGCCCGGTCGCCAGCGTCAAACCGGGAAGCGCGATTGCCGTATCGCGCCCCCAGTCGCCGAACCAGTGATAACCCGCGACGATTGAATAGGCGTCGGGGTCGTCGCGCACTGGCCGCCGCACCACGAACTGCGAAGCGGCTCGCTCGAGCGACTCGCCCGGGCCCGCGCGCGCCGGCCGAACCGCAGGAAAAGAATCTAATCCCGCGTCGACGCCCATCGCCAGCGTCACACTCTCGCCCGGCGCCAGCGACATCGCAAACGTGCACGCCGCCAGATTATCGTCGCGATCGTCAAGCCCGCGATCGCTCTCGCGCGCCAGCACGTAATTGCGATACCAAACGTTCTCTATATCAACGTCGCCCCGCTCGGTAACCACCGCAAACGGCACCGCTCCACTAAAGGCGGAAATCACAACCCCGCCCGGACACGCACTAACGCCGGCCACCCAGTCGCCGGCGTGTGTGTTCCCGTGGAAATCGCGATAATTAACGAACGCGCGCAGGTTCAATCCAATCGGTTCGGCCGAACGCAACGCGCGATACGAAACGTAGGTAAGATTAGCCTCGTCCTTCATCCATATGCGCTTCTCCAGCAGCGCGTCACCGAAAGCGTATTCCCAAACCGGCGCGCCGCCATCGAGATAAAATCTTTCGATCAGCTCGAAGCCCCGCGGTGCTACATAATCGTCCTTCCAGCGGTTGGCCGCTAATGCGTAGGCGACGCGCCGATAGGTCGCGGTTTCATCGAACTTGGTAACAACTAAGGTGCGCTGCAGCGGCGGCTCGAGCGCGGCTACGAGCAGACCATGATAGCGCCGCGTCAACGTTCCCGCGACCGTCCCCGATGCATAGCCGCCTAAACCGTTGGTGACCAGCCACTCGCGCCGCTCCGCCGCCGCAAGATCTGCGCAGATCGAACGACCGAAGGCGATCGCGCGCGGCGCAACCTCAGTCAAATGGGTGCTTGCCCTGTTTGCAGTACTCGCCGCATTGTTGGATCAGCTTGGCAACCAGAGCCGTCCACCCCGTCTGATGGCTCGCGCCCAGACCCGCTCCGTTGTCGCCGTGGAAGTACTCGTAGAACGGAATATAGTCGCGCCACAGCGGATTGCGCTGAAACGTTTCGTTCCCCCCAAAGACCGCACGGCGGCCGTCGCCATCGCGCGTGAAGATGCGCATCATCCGGTGCGAAAGTTCCATCGAGACGTCCCAGATCGTCATGAGTTTTCCCGAACCTATCGGCATCTCGACCTTCAAGTCATCGCCGTAGAAGTAGTGGTATTTCTGCAGCGCCTCAATGATGAGGTAGTTGATCGGAAACCAGATCGGACCGCGCCAGTTCGAGTTTCCTCCAAAGAGACCGGTCGTTGATTCGGCCGGCTCGTAATCGATCCGGTACTCGACGCCCTTGAGCCACAGCGAATACGGGTGTGCCGCATGCTCGCGCGAGAGCGAACGAACGCCGTAGGGCGAGAGAAACTCGCTCTCGTCCAGCATTCGGCGCAGCAGTTTGCTGAGCTGCTCGCGGTCGGCGAGGGAAAGAATCCGCCGGACGCTAAACCCGCCCTCGTTCATCTCGGCGATGTTTTCGATGAGGTCGGGCCGATTCTCGACGAACCATTCCAGCCGTTTGGCAAAGTTCGGCAGCTTGTGGCGGATGGTGCCGTCGAAGGTCATCACCGCCAGCAGCGGCGTGAGCCCGACGAGCGACCGGATCTGCAACGGAATGACCTGGCCGTCGGCGTGCAGGTAATCGTAGTAAAAGCCATCGCCTTCGTGCCAGAGCCCGCGCTCTTCGCTGCCGCCGATCTTATTCATCGCGTCGGCAATCAGCAGAAAGTGCTCGAAGAATTTAATGGCGACGTCTTCGTAGACCGGCATCTCCGGCGCCAGCTCCAAGGCAATCATCAGCATATTGAGGGTAAAGAATCCCATCCAGCTGGTGCCGTCGGCTTGATCGATATATCCGCCGCCGGGTAGCGGTGCGCTACGATCGAAAATGCCGATATTATCGAGTCCCAAGAAGCCGCCTTGAAAAACGTTGCGGTCGTCCACGTCCTTGCGATTGACCCACCACGTGAAGTTAAGCAGCAGTTTTTGAAAGACACGCTCTAAGAAGAATCGGTCGCCCTCTCCTTTTTGTTTGCGCTCGATTTGGTAGACGCGATAGGCCGCCCAAGCTTGCACCGGGGGGTTGACGTCACCAAAGGCCCACTCGTAGGCTGGGATCTGCCCGTTGGGATGCATGTAGTGCTCGCGCGACAGCAGCGAAAGCTGCACCTTGGCAAAATCGGGATCGATCAGCGCCGCCGCGACGCAGTGAAAGGCCAAGTCCCAAGCGGCAAACCACGGGTACTCCCACGTATCGGGCATAAGCAAGACGTCGTCGCTATAAAAGTGGTCCCAGCCGCTGTTGCGTCCGTGCAACCGCGACGCCGGCGGCGGGGGTTGCAGCGGGTCGCCTTTGAGCCAGTCATGGATTACGTAATCGTAAAACTGCTTGCTCCAAATCAATCCGGCCAACGCTTGGCGCTGCACGTCGCGCTCGTCGGGTGAAACGGGATACGGATTGAGGTCGCGATAAAACTCGTCGGCTTCGCGCAGACGGCGCTCCAGCGTTTTCTCAAAGCCGTCGAACGGCTCGCGGCGCTCGCCCTCGCAGAGCCGCAGGCGCACCGTTTGGCTGCCGCCGGCGGGAATCTCGAGGTTGTAGCGGGCCGAACATTTCGTGCCGACGCGGCTGGGATTGACCACGTGCTCGCGTCCGCCGACGACGTAGTCGTTGATGCCGTCCTTGACGTACGCCGACTGATTCTCTCCGCCGAAGAGTCGCGCGAAATTCGTTTCGTTTTCGGTGAAGATCAGCTCGTCGGCGTCCTCGCAGTAGAGCCGGAACGTCCCCAGGCGGTCGTGACGCGCGGCGACGATTTGATAGCCGGCAGCGGGCTGTTCCTCCTGAAGTTCAGGTTTGGTCACGCCCGCCTTCCACGACCAAACGTTGCGAAACCATAGCGTCGGCAAGAGCGTAAGTTTTGCCGTTTCGGGGCCGCGATTGGCAACGGTAATCTGAATAAGGATATCGTCGGGATCGGCCTTAGCGTATTCAACGAAGACGTCGAAGAAGCGGTCCTCGTCAAGGACACCGGTGTCGATCAGTTCGTACTCGGGATCCAGGCGCGTGCGCCGCCGGTTCACCTCGACGAGTTGCGCGTACGGATACGCCGCCTGCGGATAGCGATAGAGCATCTTCATGTAGGCGTGCGACGGCAACCCGTCGAGGAAGTAGTAATACTCCTTGACGTCCTCCCCGTGGTTGCCTTCGTTACCCGTGAGACCGAAGAGCCGCTCCTTGAGTATCGGGTCGCGGCCGTTCCACATTGCCACCGCGAAACAGAGCTGCTGGTAGCGGTCGCAGAATCCGCCGATGCCGTCTTCCCCCCAGCGATAGGCGCGCGAGCGGGCGTGATCGTGCGGCAGATACTCCCATGCCGTTCCATCGGGACTGTAATCTTCGCGAACCGTGCCCCATTGGCGCTCGCTCAGATACGGTCCCCAGCGATGCCAATCGCCGTGCTGCTGGTCCTTCGACAGGCGTTTGTGCTCGGCGTTCATTGACGGCAGACCTCTCGCATCAGTTCGGCGACCGCGCCGGGTCGCTCCAGAATCACGTAATGTGCGCACCCGGGAAGAACGACGAAGCGCGCGTTGGGAAGCAGCGCGGCGACGCGCTCCTCGACGGACTCCGGCGCATCCTTCTCCGGCGCGATCACGACGACGGGGGTGCGAATCGTCCGCGTTGCCTCGGCAAAATCGGCGTGCGCCCACGACTCGAACGATTCCAGTGCCGTATCGCGCGCCGTAAGACTCGCGGCCTCGCAGAGCGGCGCCAGCGTCGCTTCATCGGGCTCGGTGGCAAAGGTGCGCGCTAGCCACGCTTTGACTTTAATCGGCTGGCCCGCAGTCGCGCGCAAGTAGGCCTCACCCTTCGGTGAGTAACCACCGCCGCTCGCCGGAACCGGCGCGATCAACACGAGGGCTCGCACCGACTGCGGCGCATCCACGGCCAAGCGCAACGCTACCGTCGCGCCCATTGAGTGGCCGGCAACGATCGCCGGCGCAATGTCTAACCCGTCGATGAGCTCGCGAACGTCTTGCGCGTAGCGCTCGAGGGTGTACGGACCTCGAGCATCGGCCGAGGCGCCGTTGCCGCGCAGATCGACGGCGATGGCCCGCACGCCGCTTCCGAGGTCTGCGATCGCGCCTTCCCAGACGCGGCGGTCGGCCTGCCAGCCGTGGACGAGAACGATCGTGCAGTCACCGCTGCCGCTGTCGGCATATGCTAACTGCGCACCGTCGCTTAGCGTAAAGGAGGGCATCGTAACCTTGGGAATCTCGCAGCCCATGGACCCGTTCCTGCGCGATGTCCCCCGAAGCATCTTCATCGGCCCCAACGGCGTTCGCGCGGGATGGCGTTTTCTCGCCTACGTTGCGATCTTCATGGGCCTCGAGCAGCTGCTCGACGCCGCTGTGGCGCCGTGGGTCGTCAAAGTTCTCCATCTTAACGAAAATGCACTCGACGCGCCGGGCTTGATCGTCGGAGAGATTTTTGAAGGCATCGTCGTCCTCGTGGCAACTGGAATCATGGCGTTCTGCGAGCGCAAACGCATTGATGCCTACGGCCTGCCCGTCTCATCTGCCTTCGGCAAACGTTTCTGGGAGGGCGTCGCCATCGGCGTCGTCAGCGCGGGCGTCGTCGCAATCGCGATGATTGCGACGGGTTCGATGGTCGTCCACGGAGTTGCGCTGCGCGGAAGCGCGCTGCTGGCGCAGCCGTTGCTCTGGGGCTTCGGCATGCTGCTGGTCGGCGTCAACGAAGAGTATATGTTCCGCGGCTATCCGCTCCAGGCGTTGCGCCGGGGCATGGGATTCTGGCCGGCCGCGATTCTGCTCTCACTCTTGTTCGGCGCCGCGCATCTCAATAAACCCGACGAGAACGCCATCGACATCACCAACATCGTGCTGCTGGGAGTTCTTCTCTGCGTGACGCTCCAGCGCACCGGAACGCTCTGGTTGGCCGTCGGTTTTCACTTCAGCTTTGATTTCATGCAGTTCTTCGTTATCGGAACGCGCAACGGCGGGGCCCAGCCGATCGGCCGCCTTCTGGATGTTTCCTTTCCCGGCCCGGCGTGGGCCAACGGCGGCCCATTGGGTACCGAGGCAAGCTATTTCATGCTTCCGGTCATCCTTTTGCTCTTCGTCTATATCGTCGTGCGCTTCCCCAAGCCTAAAGCGCTAGAGGAGGGGCGCCCTGGCGTGGCATAGGACGCGCTCATGAAGCACGTGTGCGCACCTCCGGTCGCGGCGCTCTTGGCATTGGCGCTAATGCTTCCGGCGTGCTCCTCGGGCAACTCGTCGGCGTTGCCGTATATGCAGAGCGGATCGGCTCTCCAACACCTCAATGCCACTGGGGCCGGCAAGATCCAACACATCGTTTTTATCGTTCAAGAGAATCGCAGTTTCGACAATCTCTTCCAAGGTTATCCGGGCGCAGATACGGTCTCGCAGGGCAAAGATTCAAAAGGAAAGACGGTCACGCTTAAGCCCGTTCCGCTCTCGGATCAGTACGTCATCGACCACTCCGCCGAGGCCATGTTCTCGGCGTGCAACGCGCCGCCGGGCGATCTGCCGGGCACGAACTGCCGCATGAACGGTTTCGATCAGGAACTGAACTGGGGCGGACCCAACAGCGAGCCCGAGTACGTCTACGTCCCGCACAAGGATTCTAAGCCGTACTTCGACATGGCGCATCAAGGCGTATTGGCCGACCGAATGTTCCAATCGCAGCTCGATGAAAGCTTTGTAGCCCACCAATACATCATCGCCGCGCAAGCGGCATGGAGCGTCAACCTTCCGACCGCCGGATGGGGCTGCGGCGGCGGAAGGTACGATCAAGTCGATACCATCACCAAGCAGCGCAGCACCGACGGGCCGCAGATTTCGCCGTGTTACGACTATCAGACGCTTGCCGACGAGCTCGACGCCGCTAAGCACTCTTGGCGGTTCTACGCCAGCTCCTACGGAAGCAATGACAGCGACGACGGAGCCGTCTGGTCGAGCTTCCAGGCGGTCAGCCATATCTATAACGGACCCGATTGGAAGTACGTAATCTCACCGAACTGGAAGTTCCTCACCGACGTTGCTGCCGGTCAGCTCGCCGACTTCACGTGGATCACGCCGGTCTGCGACGACTCCGATCACGTCAACTGTCCGCACGGTTACGGACCATCGTGGGTTGCCGCGTTGGTGAACGCCGTCGGTCAGAGCAAGTTCTGGGACTCGACGGCGATCTTCATTCAGTGGGACGATTGGGGCGGGCTCTACGATCACGTCCCCCCGCCGTATCTCGATCGCGATAGTCTCGGCTTCCGGGTTCCGCTGATCGTGCTTTCGCCATACGCCAAGAAAAACTACGTTTCGCACGTCAGGTACGAAACGGCAAGCGTGCTCCGCTTCGCCGAAGACTTATGGGGTCTAGGTCAACTCGCTCCGGCCGACCGTCGCGCCAACTCGCCGGCCGCCGATTGCTTCGACTTCACGCAGAATCCGCACCACTGGATCCACGTCAAGGCGCCGTTGCCGCCGAAGTTCTTCGAGCGGCAAGGCAGCCAATATCAGATCCCCGACTACGAGTAAATAACGTTAGGGCTTCGCCACCGTTTCGACGGTATCGATGGTGGCGACGTCCTCGTAGTTCGGCCACACCGTTTCCGCTTTGAGACGCTTGAGGAGATCGGCCTTTCGCTCCGGGGGGAGGCTGGGCAGAGCGGAATGGTAGCGATTCCAGTAGTCGCTGACCGTATTCGAAAACGGTTCGACCCACGCCGCGTCTACCGGTGCATAGCGGAGATCGGTCGGCGCGATCTTTTTAAAGGCCGCGTTGAATTTTACGATCGCGCCGGAAAGGCCGGCGGCGTATTGCGCGTTACGGTCCGCCGAGAACGACGCGTCGTTCACGGCGCTAACCAAGAAGCCGGCATAGCTGTTGCCGCGCTCCTCGAGTGCCGTGTAGGCCACGGTCAGCGAGTTCAGATCCGAAGGGTCGAGATGATGCTTTGCGACGCCAACCAAACGCAAGGCCTCGTCGCGCGAGCTTGTGAAGGGTGCTATTGCCGCGTTAAACTGTCCGGCCGGCTCCGCACGATGCGCACAGGCCGCCAGAGCGGTGATAACGAGCACCAAAGTTGTGAAGAGTTGCCGATTCATGCTTCATCTGTTACCCGCTAAAGCCGGTAACGTACCGAAAGCTGGGCAGTTCGTGCGATCGGATATGACTGCGGGACATACCCGTTGGGTCCGTACGTCCACGGGACGACTTGGGTCCGCCCGTCGTTGGTCGGCACGCCGTTGCCGAGCGTGTAAACGCAATTCTTGCAATATTGGCTGCCATACGCTCGCTCGTAATAAAAATCTCCGCCGGCGTATCCGGGAGGCCCGATGAGGTACGGGTTGCCCTGCATTTGCGTCGGTGCGTCGGTCGCCAACAGATTCACGATATCCAGCGCCAGCGTCATGCGCGGCGCGAGATCAAACTCCGAGTGCAGCGATACGAGGGTTTGCGGCGCGGTTCGCAGCGTGTTGGGATCGGCGCCTTCACCGGTACCCAGCGACGCGATGTACGGATTGGTCGAAGCGTCGAATGGCCGCGCCGGATTTTTTAGAAAGTAGTAGTTGTAACCGGGATTAACGTAGTTGTCGTTGCGCACGAGCTCTGGGTTGCCGCTACCGTCCGATATCCACACCATCGTTCCGTTGCCGTACGGGTAGCCGCTCTCGAAGGAGAGCATCGGCGTTACCCGCAGGCGTTTCCCCGCGCCGTCGAACTCGTAGCTGAGCGTCGCCGTGAAGTCGGGAATATATCCGGCCGGATATAGGTGCCCCGCATCGATCGCCGCCGGATTCAGATCGTTGTATGCAAACTGATCCACGCTCGAGGTCAGCGTCCGGTTGTACGTTGCGTTAAACGCGAGCGCGCCGCGCTTAACGTACAACTCGACGCCGTGCGAGCGCAGCAGGCCGGCGTTGGTTGGAACGCCGACGGCATCGGGGTTCTGCGGATTGGCGCGAAAGTTGACCGGCAAAACGTCGATGCGGTTTTTCTCGAGGAGCGCGTAGTAGGTTGCCCGGACTTGCGTCGGTCCCCCCAACTCGTAAGAGAAACTGTACTCGTCGGCCGTCTCCGGCGACAACACGACCGAAGCGGCGGGCGCGGCCGAATCGGTGCGTGCAACTTCCAAGGGAAGCGGCGCTACCGACGTATGATCGAACGTCGCGCGAAACGCCGAGCCGTGCGGCATCTCGTAGGCAACGCCGATGTGCGGGTCGATCGCTCCGACGTTATAGTTTAGGCCGGTTCCGGTCGAGACGTGCTGGCCGATGGCCCGCAGCGTTCCGGTCGCACTCAAGCGATCGTCGAACGACCAGGTATCGGAAAGATAAAAGAGATACTGCGCGAGCCGGGGATTCGACGTTACCGTTTCGGCCGCCGTCGGAACCAGCTGGTTGAAGTTGCTAAAGGTTAGCGAGCCTTGCGCTCCAGCTCGGACGTCGTGTTTTAATCCGGCTTGGTCCTGCCAATCGAAGCCGAAGCCGTCCTGCCGCTGACTCTGCTGCGACCAGAGCGAGATCACGCCGGCCGGAAACGAGAGGTCGTCCCAAAACGGCCCGTTGGCGATCGCGCCCGTCTGCGATCGAAAGAGATAAAAACGGCCAAGGGAGTGTGCCCAGTTGTGAAGCCATTGCAGTTTGGCGACCAAGTAGGTGCCGCGTGTTCGCGATGGCGTGTCGACCTGCGCGTTCGGATTGGGCGGCTGTCCGGGAAAAGAGGACGAGGTCGAGTTGAACGTGGACCAGCGCTCGCCGGCGTAGGGCGTGCTGTATTGGTCGTATGTCGCCACCCCCGAGAGCAGCGTTGCCGAAAAATCGTCCGAACTGCGCGGCCGGAAGTGAACGTTGGCCGACCACGACGATTGCGCGCGGGACTGAAGCGCCAAACCGTACGTACCCATCTCCGACGGATAGAACGTTACCCCGTCACCGTACGGGAAGTATGCCGTCGAAGCGCTGGTGGCCAGCGCGTAGCGCCAACGAAGGTCGGGCGTGGCCCACGCTTCCGATGCGCGCATCGCGCCGTACTGCGCGCCGATTCCCGCCGCCAAGTCAAAGCTGCCGTGAGCAGGATAGGTGCCGACCGACGGAATCTCGTTCACCACGCCGCCGAGCGCGTTTTGACTCGAATCGGTGAAACCGCTCAAGGTTAGCGTCGTTGCGCCGACGCCGGTCGTGCCGAGCTGCGCGCCGGCAATGTTGCCCCCCGGCTCGGCGATCAAACCTTGGGGTACCGGTACGGAATCATAGTTATACGCGGTATCCTGCACTTTGCCGCCCCGGACGATCGCATTGGCGAACGAATCGAACTGCACGCCGGGCACCGATCCCAGCGCACCCTGCACGCTATCTTGCGAATAGGTGGCTAAGCCGGAGGCCGATTCGTTGGGAATCGTGGCACGTGCCGGCGCTTCGCTCACGGTGAAGGTGTCGCCGGTGCTGCCGACCGCGAATGACTCGCCGCGCGCCTCGACGCGGGCAATCTCCCGCAGTTGCGTCTGCAGAATAAAGACCAGCTGTTCGCGCTCACCGGGTAACACGGTCACGACCTGGCGCCCACTTTCGAACCCCTTGGCGAGCACGTCGATCTCATACGTATCCGGGACAATTCCCAAGAGGACGAAGTGGCCGCTCGAGTCGGTAACCGTTTGGTAACGGCCGGAAGGCGCGTGAACTTCTACCTCGGCCGACGAAACCGGCGCTCCATGCGAATCCTGAACGCGGCCCAAGACGCTGCCGAAAGTCAGCTCCGCCGGCCGCGCGTTCGCGTAGCAGGCAACGAACGCGGTGAGCAGCAGGACGGTGATCGCTCGCATTCCCGATTCAGGGTACGAGCGAAGCGCGGGTGGACCTGTCGCGGGTATCGCTCGGCGGCTTTCCGAAGTGCGTGGGTCCCCAATGGAGGAGAGAGCATGCCATCCACGATTTCAATTGGATCCACCGGCGACGACGTCAAGCGTCTGCAACGCGTCATGGCGCGCCATCTTATGTGGAACCCCTTCGGCCCGATCACCGGCACGTTCGATGCCGGGCTGGAAACGGCGGTAAAAACCTTTCAGCAGGCAAATGGCTTAACGGTCGACGGAATTGTCGGGCCCGCCACCTGGGCCGCGCTGCCCAGTTATCGCGAAGCCTCGCGCGAATTGCATCAGGGATCGAAGGGTCCCGACGTCGCGTGGCTGCAGAAGGCGCTGGCCGGAGATGACGTGGCGATTTCATTTACGGCCTATACCGGTGCGATCGACGGCGTCTTCGGCGCAATGACGGAGACGTCGGTCAAAGCACTGCAGACCTGGGCCGGCGTTACCGTAGATGGCGTTGTCGGCGACAATACCTGGTTTATCTGGATGACGCCCGGATCTGCGCAACAGTTGACCCTGGAAGGGGCCTGTGGCCTCACGGACGGTCTATTATAAGCGAGCAACCGAATGCAAGGGCTGGGGGAATTCGGGAGCGCCGTTAACGACGATTTAAATGGTCGCTTCACTTTCTATTCTGAGTAAGCAGGGAATCCGGATAACGCGATAACAATCCTACCCAGCCCCTACACCGCTACGTCATTGGAACAGCGAGCAATTCGAGATGGAAGAATCTTTCCTCGATACGGCCCGGAATGTGCGTATGCCCCGAGTACTCTATGCTGCCGCCGCGCTGGGAGGTTTAGGTCTCCTTGCGCTCTTTTTTCAGTTCTTTATCCGCTACAGTTACATCGAAATGGGACATACAGTCTTGCGCGTCGATCGCGTCACCCAGCAGACCTGTCTCGTCGTAAACGGTCGTCCCGATTGCGACGCAAAGCCTGCGAGTCTTAGCCCGAGCTTGAGCACGAGCACGAGCACGAGCACGAGCCTCTCGCCCGGAGGAGCCCACAGGCGGCCGCAATAACCGCTAGGTGCGCCTCGGGATGAGGTGCAGCTGGGCCGTAACGTAATCGAACTGCGCCACGAACTGTTGCAGGAAAGCCGCTCCTAAGTGGCCCGATGCGGTGCCCTGCAGCGTTTGAGTGGTCCCGATGCGCTGCGGACCGGTGCGGTAATCGCCGATGCGCACCTGCTGGATTTCGCCGAGCAGCTCGACGCTGCCGCCGCCGATCCCGCCTACGGTCCGCCGAGAGGTTATCGCGAACAGACCCGGGTGTTTGGTGTAAAAATCGTACGCCAAATTGACGTTCGATTCGTCGCCGGTGTCCACTGCTAAGCGGGCATCGAGCGATCCCAGGCCGACGCTAACGACCGGCACGGAGTTCTCGAACGATAGCGCGAGCGCGATCGGTGCCCGTCCGAGCGTCACGCCGAGACGCACCTCGTGCGCGGCGCCGTCGATCGCAACGCCCGTTGCACCGAAGAAATCGGAGCCGAGCACGACGTCGTAGCCGTAGCGTCGCAGATCGTTGAGCACGACATAATACGCGTCGGGAAAGGCAGCGTTGCCTACGTGCAGCGGGCCGGCTCTTACGACCTGCGTTTTATAGCCTCCCAAGCCGCGCACGCGGTAGTTTCCGACGACCGGGGCGCCCAACCGGCTGGCGAGCTCGGAGCTCATTGAGAGTCCCGAGTTACCGGTATCGATCAGGCAGCGCACGGTTACACCGCCCACGCTGCAGTCGGCAATCGGCGTTACGGCGTCCGGATCGGTGGCAATGGCTTGCGGCTTGCCGGCAAAGGCCGGAGCTAATCCGTGCGGCGGCACGAAGGCCGACGACACTACCGCCCGGTTGTCGTAGTGCTCGAAGATCTGGCCGTCGTGCAGCACGTCGAACGGCAGCATAAAGCCGCCGACGCGATGGTAGTTCCGGTACTCGAAGCTGTGGCTGCCGTCGAGCTCGCGGACGAAACGCGTCAGACTGGTGGCCGGATCGACGAAAACGCGCAGCGCGTACGATGATGCATCGGCGACAACGAAGGTGCGGTACGTCTTCCCATTCACCGACGCGTTGCCGGTGTCGCCCATCCGTCCACCCGCCGCGAGGAAAGAAGGGGACAAAAATCCGAGCGACGCGATCAGGCGTAAACCCCGCAGGTACGGTTGCGACTGGAGCGACTGCGGCAGCGTCGTTCCGTTCATATTGACCGAGTAAAGACGATCGCCGTCGAAATAGGTGCCGTCGCAAATCTCCGCGCTGCAGTGCCGGAGATTGAAGCGCAAGCCGGCGCTGTCGGTCGAGACCACGCTGGCCTCGCCGTTGAAGCTCTGTCGCGAAACCGAAACGACGTGGGCCATCCAGAGCGGCCCCGAGGCATTGCGCATGCCGTACAGCAAGTGGGTGAGCCTGGTATCGTTGCGGTTCGCTCCCAGCGTCGTGAGCGCGAGCACGCAGAGCAAAGCGGCTCGTGCGGCGAAAGCCATGGCCGTGGAGTTCGAGTTGCTCGACGGCTATCTTCTCTACGGCGAACCGCCGAAGCCCGAGGTCGTTCGGCGGCTCCTGGAGATGCGTCCCGATGCCCCCGGCGCGGCGCCATTCTACGAGGGAATGCAGCGCCTCGGTGAACGAACGCCGGACCTCTCGCTCATCGCGCTGCGTTTGGTCCTGGCCGGACGCAAGGCCGATGATGCCGGCGTCGTCTGGCTGCGTGACGTCGTAAAGCGTGCCCGCGCCGGCGACCCTGCCGCGCGCGAGGAATACCGCACGCTCGACCGGCCCGACTCGTAGTGCCTCTCGAAGTCCGCGAGCTCATCGTCGCGCACCCCGGTCGCGACGCACCCGCCCTCGACAGAATCTCGTTTCAAGTTCCGGATGGCTCGACGCTGGCCATCGTCGGTCCTTCCGGCGCGGGAAAGACTACGCTCCTGCGTATTATCGCCGGCCTCCTACGCGCGCGTGGCGGCGACGTGCTTCTCGACGGTGCCTCCATCGCGACGCTGCCGCCGCAGCAGCGGCGGGTCGCACTCGTCTTTCAAGACGATGCTTTGCTGCGCAATATGACGGTGCGCGAGAATATGCGGTTCGCTCTACGCGACCGAACCGGCGGCGGAGCGCGAATCGATGCCACCGCTGCCGCGCTGCACGTAGGCGCCTATTTAGATCGGCGTCCGTCGCGTCTTTCGGGCGGAGAGCGCCAGCGCGCTTCGATCGCGCGCGCCCTACTCTCCGATCCGGCGGCACTGCTGCTCGACGAGCCGCTGGCGCATCTCGACCCGTCGCTGCGCCGTTCGGTTCGCGACGAAGTGCTCGGCGTGCGCCAGCATTTTGTGGGCCCAATTCTTTACGTCACCCACGATCACGTCGAAGCGATGAGCGTGGGGAGTCAATTGGCCGTACTCGTGGATGGCCGGATCGAGGATTCCGGCGAGCCGCAGCGGGTTTATGACTCACCGGCCAATCTCACCGTCGCACGCTTCTTAGGAGAACGTCCGATGAATCTCTTGCCGGGCGACGGGGTGACGCTGGGCATTCGTCCCGAGCGCGTACGCGTCGTAGCCGATGCCCCGCTGCGTGGCCGCGTCGCGCGGCGCGAAACGACTGGTGCCGATGCGTATCTCGACGTGGAGACCACGCGCGGGAGCGTCGTCGTTCGCGTGCCCGTGCGCACGGCGGCATTGGCCGGCGATCTCGTGGCGCTCGAGCTGCCCGGCGATGCAATTCGCCGCTTTGATTCTACGACGGGAACAGCATTGGCGTGAGCGAGCTCGACGAGCTGGCACGCGGCGTTATCGTCGCCGGCATTCGCGCTGCCGAACTCGACCCGGCCATGCCGGTCTTCGGGGCCTACGTTCTCTTCAACGACCCCGGCGCACCGATCGAAACGGTGCGTGCGCTGAGCGACGCGCTGCGCGCGCGCCAAATCGACGCGCCGCTGATCGCTATCGACCAAGAGGGCGGCGCCGTTGCGCGCCTTCGCCAAGGCGTCGAGACGATGCCGCCGATGATGGCGCTCGGGGCTGCCGACGATCTTGATTTAACGCGGCGGGCCGGCGAGCAGTTGGCCTTCGATCTGCGCCGCGCCGGCTGCACGCTCGATTTTGCGCCGGTGCTCGATCTCGCGCTCGATCCGCGCAACACCGTCATCGGGACGCGCTCGTTCGGCAGCGATCCGCTACGCGTCGCCGCGCTCGGTCAGAGTTTAGCGACCGGTCTTTTGGCCGGCGGCATCTCGCCCTGCTTCAAACATTTCCCCGGGCACGGGGCGACCGCAACGGATTCCCACGAGGCCTTACCGTTCGTGGATTGCAGCGAGGGCGAACTGCGAGCGCGTGATCTCGTGCCGTTTGCCGCGGTCGCTGCAAAGGCACCCGCGATGATGAACGCGCACGTCGTCGCGCGAGCCTTCGATTCGGAACGTCCGGCGACGCTCTCCGCGCGCATCGCGACCAGCTTGCTCCGCGACGAGCTGGCATTTCGCGGTGCGCTATTTACCGACTGTCTCGAAATGGGAGCGCTCGCGGAACTGCAAGATGACGACGTCGCCGTCGCTGCATTGGCAGCCGGCGTCGACCTGCTCGTCTTCAGCCATCGCCCCGATCGCGCGCTGCGCGCGGCCGAGGCAATCGCCGACGCCGTCGCCGGCGGACGCCTTCCCCTCCGACGCTTAGAAGAGGCGAACGCGCGCGCGCAAACCTTGCGGCACGCCGGAAACGCGCCGATTGCTCTCGACGAGTTTCCCCCGCATCCCGACTTGGGGCGAGAGATTGCGCGCCGTGCAATCACTCTCGTTCGCGGCATCGCTCACGCCGATCCAATCGTCTCGATCGCCGTCTCGTTTGGCGGCGATACCACGTTGGTGCGCGAGTCGCCCGCCTTGGCTCACATCGCACTCTCTTTAGATCCCGCGGCGGAAGAAGTAGAGCAGCTCCTCGCCGAGCTGGAGCGGCGCGGCCGCCGTCCGCTGGTGCTCTCGCGGCGCGCGCATCTCCATCCCGCGCAAGCTGCGACAATCTCGCGCATTCTCGCCGCCTACCCCGACGCGACCGTGGTATCGTTGCGCGAACCGTTCGATCTGCCGCTCTTCGGCGCGGCGCGTCACCTGCTGGCGGCCTACGGCGACGACGTCGCATCGCTGGGCGGTCTGGCCGACGTGCTCTTCAGCGGTCACATGCCGGCGGGTCGCCTTCCGATCTCGAGCTTGCAGCGAGATGTCGCGCTTTAAACGTGTTCAAAACGTTCTGCGCGACGGGTGCGGCAAGCACTTTACCGCAGCCGTCGCCCGGATCGAACATCGCGGCAAGGTCGTCTTCGAACGCGCCTACGGTGCGACGCGCGACGACGCGGCGGCGCGCGAAGTCTACGTCGACTCGCTCTTCGATCTCGCTTCGCTTACCAAACTCTTCGTCGCGACGCTCGCGCTGCAACTGGTGGCGCAGGACCGTCTCGACCTCGACACGCCGTTGGGTGGTGTGCTTTCGGAGTGGCGCGACGGCGCGCACTCGGCGATAACCCTTCGAATGCTGCTGGCGCACACCTCGGGCATGAACTCCGGCGCGGATTACCGCGCCATCCTCGACGAGAACGTCGAACGTTTCGCGCTATGCTCGGGTCTGATAGCCGAGCCGGGAGAGCGTGTCGTCTATAGCGATCTCGGGTTCATCGCCCTCGGCGGACTGCTCGAGCGCACCGCCGGCACTTCGTTGGCAACGCTTGCGGCTGGAACGTTTGCGCCACCGCTGCGCTTTCGTCCGGGTGCCGCGCAGCGCGCCGCGATACCCGCCACCGAAGAGGACGAATGGCGCGGACGCGTTCAAGGCTTCGTACACGACGAGAAAGCCTACCTTATGGGCGGCGTTGCCGGCCACGCCGGACTCTTCGGCACGGCCTCCGATGTTGCGGCGCTCACCGAGAGTTACCTCGGCGCGATCAACGGGCGCAACGGCCCGTCAATGCCGGCGTCGCTGGCGCGCGAAGCACTTTCCGAACAAGCCTACGATCCGGTACTGCGCCGCGGCCTCGGCTGGGCGCTGAAAACCAACGACGAGAACTCTTGCGGCCGTTTGATGGACGCTTCGTCGTTTGGTCACACCGGCTTCGTTGGAACCTGCGTTTGGGCCGATCCGCTGCGCGACTTGCAGGGCGTGCTGCTGACCAATGCGGTCTACTTTGGGCGCAACGCGCCGTCCCCGCCGGGACCGCCGCTGCGCTCGAGTTTCTACGAGGCGATGGTCGAGGATACTCAAGCCTGATGTTAGCCGTCGGATTGATGAGCGGCACGTCGCTCGACGGCATCGATGCAGCACTCGTCGGCATCCGACCCGCGGGTAATCGCTATCAGGTCGAACTGCTGCGCTTCCAGGAGCATCCGTTCGAATCGGAGCTGCACGCGGCGTTGCACGCGGCGCTGCCTCCTAACGACGGCAGCCTAGCCGGCGTTGCGAGGCTGCACCACGAGCTCGGACGAGCCTATGCCGCGGCGGCACGCGCGGTGGCCGCCGGCGAGCGCATCGGCTTTGTCGCCTCGCACGGCCAAACCGTTTGGCACGACGGTCCCGCGCATACCACGCTGCAGTTGGGCGATGCATTCGTCATCCGCGAGAGCCTGGACGCAACTGTTTGTTACGATTTCCGCAGCGCCGATTGTGCGGCGGGCGGTCAAGGCGCGCCGCTGGTCGCGCGCGTGGATGCGCTGCTGTTCGGCAGCGACGACGAGTCTCGCGTTGCGCTCAATATTGGCGGCATTGCCAACGTGACTTTGCTCCCCGCCGGTTGCGAGCCCGACGCGGTGGTCGCCTTTGATACGGGGCCGGGAAACATGTTGCTCGACGCGCTCGTGCGCGAACGAACCGGCGGTGCCAGTGAGTGCGATCGTGACGGCGAACTCGCCGCGTCGGGCCGCGTTGACGAGTCTTTGCTCAACGCTATGTTGGCCGACGAGTACTTCGCCATGCCAAATCCCAAAACAACCGGGCGCGAGCGCTTCGGTGCGCACTTTCTGCACCGCCATGATCCGGTCGGGCTCTCGCTGCAAGACGCCGCGTCGACGCTGACCGAGCTGACCGCCGCGTCCATCGCCGGTGCACTCGATCGCGCCGGATTTACAACCGCGCGCGTCGTTGTCAGCGGCGGCGGTGCGCGTAATCCGACGATGCTGGCAAGGCTGGCGGCACGGCTTGACGCGTCGCGCATCGAAACCTCCGACGCAATGGGAGTTCCGGCCGAAGCCAAAGAGGCCATGGCCTTCGTGGTTTTGGGTTACGAAACGTTGCGCGGGCGCCCCGGCAACGTTCCCGCTGCCACCGGCGCCGCGCATCCGGCCGTCCTCGGCGCGATCGCGCCGTTTCGCCTGCGCGAGCTGCTCGCCGAAATTGCTGCCGAGTGCGCGATCTCGATATGAGCCCAGAATTTCCGCCGACCGAGGCGCGCAACGAGCGCAGCGCCGGACTCGACCTACTCGATACGCCTTCGCTGGTCGAACTGCTCGTCGCCGAACAGCGCGACGCCGTTGATGCGGTTTTGCGCGAAACTAAAACGATTGCGCGCGCTGTGGACGAAATCGCTGCGCGCTTGCGTGGCGGCGGAGTCTTGCACTATATCGGCGCGGGAAGCAGCGGCCGCCTAGCGATGCTCGATGCGGCCGAGATTCCGCCGACCTTCGGAACTTCCGCAGAACTCGTACGCGCGCACGTCGCGGGTGGCCACGAAGCGCTGGTCCGCGCGGTGGAGGGTGCCGAAGACGACGGCGACGCGGGCGCGGCGTTGATGCAGGAAACGCTGCTTGCCGGCGATGCGGTGATCGGCATTTCGGCTGCCGGAGGCGCCGCCTTCGTCGTGGCGGCGATCGCCCGCGCGCACGACATCGGCGCGTACACCGTGGCGCTTACGGCCGTTGCCGATTCGCCCCTGGCGCGCACGGCCGATACGGCGATCGTCGTCGCGACCGGGGCCGAAGCGCTGGCTGGCTCGACGCGTATGAAGGCTGGAACGGCGCAGAAGATTGCGCTCAACGCTATCTCCACGGCGGTAATGGTTCGCTTGGAACGGGTCTATGACAACCTGATGGTTGATCTTGTCGCTTCCAATCACAAGCTGCGCCGGCGCGCGGTGCGTTTAATCTGTATCATCTCCGAAGTCAGCGCCGAGCGCGCTTCGGATCTGCTCGATGCCGCGGGCGGTCGCGTGAAAATAGCCATCGTCATGCAGCGTCGTGACGTCGACGCAGCCCGTGCGCGGGCGTTGCTCGAATCGGCCGGCGGATCGTTGCGAGCCCTCTTGTAGTGCCGTTTCTGGCGGCGCTCCTGGCTACGATCGCCTTCATACCGATCGACGACCGACCCGTAACGGCGCAGTTTCCGGTGCTGCTCGGCCGCGTCGCCGGCGTCCCGGTGCGTGCGCCTGGACCCGCGCTGCTCGGGCGCTTTCTGCGACCGGGAAGTTCCGACGCGCTGGTTATTTGGTTGAATCGGGAAGGCGCGCAGCACGGTGCGCGCGACTTCGTCGTCTCCACCGATATGCTCGCTTACGGCGGATTGATCGCATCGCGCGCTCCCGGCGCGACCTATTTCGATGCCGAATCGCGATTGCGTGAGCTGGCGCATCTGCGCGGCGAGTATCCGCGCGCGTGGATTGGGGCCTTCGGCACGATCATGCGTCTCGCGCCGACCGGTATTCCCGCCGGCACGACATTCTTTGCCGCCTATCCGCTCTGGGAGTACCTCCAAGAGTATGCCAACCTCCACGATCCGCTACTCCCGAACGAAGCGGCAACGGCGGCGCAGTTACGCCGACAGATCGGTGATGCTACCTTCTACGCCTATTTGGCGACGCGCGGCCGCAATCTCGCGATCGATCGTCTGCTCTTGAAGATGACGGGGGCCGGAACGATCGATCGGCTCGTGCTGGGGCAAGACGACGCCGGTCCGGTCGGTCTGCACGTGCCCGACGTTCGAACGCTGCAAGCCGACTTGGCGTCACTCAATCTCGGCGAGCGCGCCTCGATCGAGCCCGGCGCCGACGAGCTGGGTACGGCGCTCGTCGCGCACGCCATTGCCCGCGCCGCACGGTGGCAACCGCGCATCGCGGTACGATATTCGACTCCCGGCGGCGCGGCGTTCCAAGATCCGATCGAGTTCGCACCAATCTCCAACGCCATCAACGCGTTGATCGGGCTCTGCGGAGGTGTGAGCGACGACGCCAATCCCGAGATCGTCCTCTACGTGCGCGTTCCGCATACGACGCCGGCGGAAGATGACGCCCTCGAATCGGCCATGCGCGCCGACGCTGCGGCAGGCCGTTCCGTAGCACTCGCCGACCTCTCGTTCCTCGCAACGTACGAGGACCAGGGCGCGTTCGCGCGGCGCATCCTCGCTTCGGGCGTCGCAGCCAAACTCGACGCATACTCTTCCTGGAACACCAACGCCAACACGGTAGGCACGGCTCTAGCCGAAGCCATCAGCGCAGGCGCCGGGCGTCGCACGCACACCTACGATGGGCTCGCCCACCGGACGGCCACCTTTATCCGCTTCTTGGACGACTACGCCTTCCACGACTTGGTGCGCCCCGACATCAACGCCGCGCTAACGGCACAAGGTATTCCCGATCACACGCTACTTTCGCCCGACGTCGCGCGCACAACCGAGCAACGCGCAAGAGCGCTACTCTGGAGCTACGCGCCGCAAATACTAGCCCAACTCGACCCCGGCTACCACATCGCCGCAATATCAATCACGCTCCCATGGGACCGAACCTTCGAAACCGAAATCCAGGTAGGCTTGGCGCCTAATTTATAACTATGACGGCGCAAAAAAGCAGGGCGGTTAAAAACAACCGCCCTGCCGATTTTCTAGCGAAAGCTAGTTGGGGTTACTGCTTCGAACGCGGGTTCTGGGATACGCCATTGACCGTGTAGCTGACCCCGAGACCGTTACTGATGCTGTACCAGTAGGTGAGTGACGTTGGGCTGTACTGGTAAATATCGATGGTTCCGTTCTCTTGGTCCGCCGCCGCCAGCGTCATGGATTGACGGTTGAGCTTGCCGAAGACCGAAATTCCCTGAAGCGGGAAGGGGCCGCCGACGAGCGTGCACGACGGGTTGCATCCGGAGTAGACATAGACGCTCGCGTCGCTCTTGCTGAACGAAACGATGTTGCCCTTGTTGTCGATGTCGAGGCCGCCGTAGTCGAGGTTCATGAATCCGGTTGCCTCCGTGCCACCGCCGGTGCAGCCGGCGAAGTACACGAGGTGCGCGCCGGCCGAGACGTCTTCAGCAGAGGCCCAGCAGTTGCCGCTGTTGTCCATCGCAACGCCGGCAACTTTGTACATCACCGAGTTGGTGAGGTTGTCCGTGCAGCCGCCGGCGAGCGTGCAGATCGAGACGCTGCCCGAGGCGCTGCTGTTATCGAAGATGTTGCCGAGAGCGATCTTGCCGTTGACCGCATCGGGGCTCGACGCGTCGGACGGCTGTCCGTACGGGTCCGCGATGTTGCCGGCGAGAGCGCCGCACATTCCGGGTCCCTGGTAGATGTTAAGCGAACGCGTTCCGCCGTCGGGCTCGAGGAAGTTGCCGACGCCGTCGACACCCATGCCGTTGACGTAGCTTACGCCACCGATGGTGCATTCGGGGGGATTGTTCGCCGTGTTCTTACGCTGATAGCCGAAGACCGACGTGCCGTAAAACTCGCCGGCATAAATGCCACCCTGACCGGCGCCCGCGGGAACCGGACGACTCATGACGGCTCCCGGCCGCATGATGTGAATATCGGTATTGCCGTAGACGCTAGCGGGATACTCCCACTGCGGTTTTTGTTTGTGGCCGTGAGTCCGGGCTTGGGCCCCGGCGCCCATTGACGGCATCGTCGGGCTGGTCGTCGAGGACGTGCCGCCCGAACAACCCGCGATAAGCGCTACAGCGACCGTGGTGCACAGCGCTGAAGTAATCAAACGCATTGACGTGATTCTCCTTAGGCAGTAGCGGGGTTTGGTAGCCGGGGTAACCCCGGATGCTCGGTTCGGTTCGGCACCAAAGCGGCCGCCTCCCCGGGTCGGCTAGGGAAGGTGTTGTGAAGCCCCATTCCCCGGTTCTTCCCTGCCCCGCGCTATGGTCTAGCCATGAATGCGCTCAAACTTCTCGCCATAGCCGCGGCAATAGCGGTTTCGGCCGTCACCCCCGGAGTCGCCGCCGAGGCCGGCACGAGTGTCGATATTGTAGCATCGAACTGGAAGTTCACGCCCGGCACGATTCAGCTTCACGTCGGCCAGGTCGCCACTCTTCGCGTAACGTCCACCGAAGGCGTCCACGGCCTACAGTCCGACGAACTTGGAATCCCGCAGACCACGATCGCGCCAGGCTCAGTCAAGACGATCACAATAACGCCAAAAAAGACCGGCAAATACGTGCTGCACTGCTCGGTGTTCTGCGGTAACGGCCACGCGGACATGACGATCACGGTGACCGTCGTTCCATAAGCGGTTTGTTCCGAACAGTAGTGTACGGGAAAGTGCTACAATAACGATTATGCGAGTCCATCGTAGGTTTGGATTCGGCGCGTACATTGCGGTAGTTGGATTCGCTGCGATAACTCTTTTTGTGAATAAGCCCGTGCAGGCAATGCCTAATTTTGCGCAGGCATATGGCATCGCGTGCTCTTACTGTCACATCCAGATTCCTGCACTGAACGCGTATGGACGCTGGGTCCAGCGGACGGGATACGCCGGCCTCAATCCGCACGTGTTGCAGCGCGAGTCTCCGATCTGGGTTGACTATCCGGTCAGCTACAGCCAGCAGGCCCCAAATGCGGCGTCCTGGGACATTGGGAGTCTCGGAGTACATGCCGACGGCGCCTTTGGAACTCCCCAGAGCGAGTGGACTTATCACGTGCAGCAATGGATTTGGGAGGGAAGCGAAGCCGGCGGCCTCGACACGGCATGGGTTGCCTACAACAACTTCTTCGATGGATCGGGGCACATCTTCGCAGGCAAGCTCGAGGTGCCGGCCCCGTCCGAGTTTAGCCAGTGGCTCGACGTCAGCGGCCTTACGGCCAACTCTCAGGCGGAGATCACCGTCGGCGAACACGCCTACCAACTGGACGGCAATCGCTGGGGATATAAGTTTGCCTATCTGCGGGGCTCGCTCGATGCAGAGGTTGCCTATGTGACTTCGAGCGCCGATCTCAACGGCTTCAATGCATACGGCTCGGGCGAGGACAAGACGATGCAATATAAGCTCGCGTTCGCGAGTCGAAGCAATCCGCTGGAGTTTGGCTACTACGGCGCGCGCGGATCGTGGCCCCTGAGCGACGGTGCTTTCGATCAGTACTACAGCAACGGATTCTACGCTCAGCGCGACCCGGTCAACGGGCTGCCCGGATTCCTTGCTACCTATCAGATGAATCACGACAGCAATCCCGGCCCGGGTCTTTCCGCTTCGGGCAGCAACGGTATTTCGTACGAACTCTACGATAACATCGGTAAGCGAGCACTCATCTCAGTAGGCGAACAGCTTACCAACGATGGATTGGGCACCCATACACAAATTGGCAATATCGACGCGTCCTATCACATAACGCGTTTCATCATGCTCTACGCCGAGGAAGCGCTTGGCGTCGGTCAAAAGCCGACGTGGAACGGACTAATCTGGTTCGCTCTGCCCACGGGGCCATTGTGGCCGCCGCTCTCGCAAACAGGGTGGTGATGTGAGTCGTCAAACCGATTTTCCTGAACGCAGTAGACACCGCTCGGGAAGGTGCGCATGAAAAGCACCGTTAGTTTTGCCTATCTCGCCGGAATAATTGTGGCGGGATCGATCGCAGCCGCTTCGCACGGGCGAGTCATGGGCGCACAACCGGCCGACGGCAAAGCGGTTTTCGCCCTCAACTGTGCGGCTTGTCATCAAGCGAACGGCAAGGGCGGTGGGCCTTACCCGCCGTTGGCGGCCAATCCCGACGTCA